>ERZ795045.4620-NODE-4620-length-10910-cov-4.233441_pt1 | contig 10910 bp, 10 predicted proteins | sample MGYA00375129_ERZ795045 | MGnify/ENA primary metagenome ERZ795045 (study PRJEB30174, sample SAMN05720166) | activated sludge metagenome | isolation source: anaerobic digester from wastewater treatment plant | place: Japan | collected 2015-05-15 ... | reverse complement strand
CGCGCTGCGCGACGGTGCCGCCGGTGTGCTGGTCAGCGGCTGTGCCGAGGCTGGCTGCGAGTTCCGCCTCGGCCAGCGCTGGGCAGCGCAGCGGCTCGTCGGCCAGCGCGAGCCGCGGCTGCGCAAGCTCGACGAGCCCGAGCGCCTGGCGGTGGCCTGGACCGACGCCGCCGACCTGCCGTCGCTGCGCGCGGCGCTGCAACAGTTGCGCCAGCGGCTGCACACGCTGCCACGGCCTGCGGCGCCGTTGCGGGCGCCCCCGCAGCCGGGCTGCGACGCCTCGAGGGCGCGCCATGGTTGAGCACGCCGCGACCACGCACCGCCCGCTCGGCGTGGCCGCCTGGACCGGCCAGGCGCTGCTGTTCGCGGCCTTCGCGGTGGTCATCGGCGTGTTTTCGCGCTGGCCGGTGTACCACCACCTCGGGCCCGACCAGGCGGTGATCAAGGTCAGCTTCGCGCACACCGGCAAGCCGGTCGCCGACTGCCGGCCGCTCAGCGCCGAGGAGCTGGCCAAGCTGCCGCCGAACATGCGCGCGCCGGTACGCTGCCCGCGCGAGCGCTCGCCGGTGACGATGGAGGTCGACCTCGGCGGCAAGCCGCTGCTGCGCCGCACCGCCAACCCGTCGGGCCTGTCGCGCGACGGCGCATCGTCGATGTACCAGCGTGTGCAGGTGCCGGCCGGCGAGCAGCACCTGGTCGTGCGCATGAACGACGACGTGCGCCAAGCCGGCTTCACGCACCAGCGCGAAGCCACGGTCACGCTGCGGCCGGCGCAGATCCTGGTGATCGACTTCGATGCCGAGCAAGGCGGCATTACCTTGCGATGAGGGTCTTTGCATGAGCACCCTGGCCAACTCCTCGCCGCTGACGTCGCCCATCGCGGCCGCCGCGGCGGCGCACGACTATGCGCTGCCCGCACCGACGCTGGCGCAGCGTGCGCTGGCGCGCGCCTGGCTGTGGCTGGGCCTGCTGGCGTTGGTGGGGGCCGGTGTGTTCTCGATCCTGCTGGTGGCCGCGCGCACGCCCGGCGTCAACCAGTGGCTGCCGGCGGTGGATTTCTTCCGCGTCGCACTGGTGGTGCACGTCGACCTGTCGGTGCTGGTGTGGTTTGCCGCGATGGCGGCGATGCTGTGGAGCCTGATCGCCACGCCGCGCGCTGAAAGCTGGAGCTGGGTCGCGCTCGGCCTGTGCGGCGGCGGTGCGCTGCTGATGTCGCTGGGTGCCTTCGTGTCGCCGGGTGCGCCGATCATGGCCAACTACATCCCGGTGCTCGAAGGCCCGCTGTTCATGGCCGGGCTGGCGGCCTTCGCCGCCGGCTTTGCGCTGCAGGTGCTGCGCACGCTGTGGGCTGCGCCCAAGCTGTCGGGCGCCTTCGGCGGTGCCGATGCATTGCGCTTCGGCCTGAACGCGGCCGCCGTGTCGGCCGGCGTCGCGCTGCTGGCCTTCGCCTGGTCGCTGGCGGTGGTGCCGCGCGAGCTGGACGGCAAGGGCTACTACGAGATCCTGTTCTGGGGCGGCGGCCACGCGCTGCAGTTCGCCTGGACGCTGCTGATGCTGGTGGCCTGGCTGTGGCTGGCGCAGGCCTGCGGTGCGCGCGTGCCGCTGAGCCCGCGCATCGCCTTGTTGATGTTCGCGCTGGCGCTGGCCAGCGTCTTCGTCACGCCGTATGCGTACCTGGCGCACGACGTCGCCACGGTCGAGCACCGCCAGCTGCACACATTGGCGATGCGCTTCGGCGGCGGCGCGGCGATCGTGCCGGTGGCGCTGGCCGTGCTGATTGCGCTGTGGCCGCTGCGCCGGCTCGACGCCGCGCGCCGGCCGCTGCGCGCCGCGCTGATCTCGTCGATGGGGCTGTTTGCCGCCGGCGGGCTGATCGGCCTGGCCATCGGCGGCAACAACGTGAAGATCCCCGCGCACTACCACGGCTGCATCGTCGGCGTCACGCTGGCGCTGATGGGCGTGGTCTACCACCTGCTGCCGCGGCTGGGCTACGCGGCGCCGCGCGGGCGGCTGGCGGTGTGGCAACCCTATGTCTACGGCGCCGGCCAGCTGCTGCACATCGTCGGGCTGGTGTGGTCCGGCGGCTATGGCGTGCAGCGCAAGGTTGCCGGTGCCGAGCAGGTGCTGCGCAGCACGGCCGAAGTCGCCGGCATGGGGCTGATGGGGCTGGGTGGGCTGCTCGCCATCGTCGGCGGGCTGTTGTTCGTGGTCGTGGTGATGCGTTCGCTGCGGCCGCCGGCGCCATGATCGCGCTGCTGCAGCGCGGCTTGCGCGGCCTGTTCATGCAGGCCGAAAGCGTGTTCAACCGCGCTTTCGGCGACCGGCTGAACCCGCTGTACCACCTGGGCGCGACCAGCTTCTACCTGTTCTGGATCGTCGCCGCCACCGGGCTGGTGCTGTACGCCTTCTTCGACACCAGCGTCAGCGGTGCCTACCGTTCGGTGGAGACGGTGACGCACGCCGCCTGGGGCATCCCCGGGGTGCTGCGCAGCGTGCACCGCTATGCGTCGGATGCGATGGTGCTGTCGATGGTGATCCACATGCTGCGCCACTTCGCCTTCGACCGGCTGCGCGGCTTCCGCTCGTTTTCGTGGATCACCGGCGTGCTGCTGATCTGGCTGGTCTACATCGCCGGCGTCAACGGCTACATGCTGCCGTGGGACCAGCTGGCGCAGTTCGTCATCACCGCCAGCTTCGAATGGCTGGACTGGCTGCCCACCTTCGGCGGCGCGCTGATGCGCAACTTCATCTACCCCACCAGCGTCAGCGACCGCTTCTTCTCGCTGCTGGTGTTCATCCACATCGGCGTGCCGCTGTTCACGCTGCTGCTGATGTGGATCCACGTGCAGCGCGTGCCCAAGGCCAGCACGCAGCCGCCGCGGCCGATCGCGCTGAGCATCGCGGCCATGTTGCTGGTGCTGTCGGCCGCGCTGCCGGTGGCCAGCCAGGGCGGGCCGGCGCAGCTGGACGTGTCGCCCACCGCGCTGCAGCTCGACTGGTTCTTGCTGCCGGCGCTGCCGCTGATCGACCGCTGGCCGCTGGGCTGGGTCTGGGCGCTGCTGGCCGGTGCCAGCGTGCTGCTGTTCGTGCTGCCGTGGCTGCGCTGGCGCCGCGGCGCAAAGGCGGCGGCACGGCACCTGACGGTGCACCCCGGCGCGGTGCCGGTGACGATGCGCCCGGGCGAGACGCTGCTCGAAGCCGGGTTGCGCGCCGACCTGCCGCTGCAGTACGACTGCCGCTCGGGCGGCTGCGGGCTGTGCGTGTGCACGGTGCTGAACGGCCGCGTCGACCACGGTGCGTACCAGGAAGCGGCGTTGACCGAGGCCATGCGCCGGCAAGGCCAGGCGCTGATGTGCTGCGCGGTGCCGCTGGAAGACGTCGAGATCGAGGTCGACGAACTCGCCCCGGTGGGCGGCGGCCGCGCGGTGCGCCGCTTCGAGGCGCGCGTGGTGCGCATGGACGCGCTCACGCCCGACGTCAAACGCCTGCTGCTGAGCCTGCCCGACGGCGAGAAGCTGCCCTTCGAAGCCGGCCAGTACCTGAACGTGGTGCTGTCCGACGGCCAGCGCCGCGCCTTTTCCTTCGCCAACGCGCCGCACGACGATGCCCACATCGAACTGCAGGTGCGGCTGATCCCCGGCGGGCGCTTCACCACCCACGTGTTCGACAAGATGAAGGTCGGCGACACCGTGCCGCTGGAAGGCCCGCTGGGCCGCTTCACGCTGCGCGACAGCGAGCGGCCGATCCTGTTCGTCGCCGGTGCCACCGGCTTCGCGCCGATCAAGAGCATCGTCGAGGACGCGTTCCACCGCGGCATCCGCCGCCCGATGGTGCTGTACTGGGGCGTGCGCCACCGCGACGACCTGTACATGCTCGATCTGGCCGAGAGCTGGGCGCGGGCGCACGACAACTTCAAGGTCGTGCCGGTGCTGTCGGACAGCCAGCCGGGCGACGGCTGGAGCGGCCGGCGCGGCATGGTGCACGAGGCCATCCTCGAGGACTACCCCGACCTGAGCGGCCACGAGGTCTACGCCTGCGGCTCGGTGAAGATGGTCGAGGCCGCGGTGCCGGCCTTCCTGGCGCAGGGCCTGGGCGAGGGTTTCTGCTTCTCGGACGCCTTTACGCCGTCGCAAGCCGCGATGGCGGCTCAGGTGGGTCAGGCGGCGCAGGCGGCTCAGGTGGCGCGGTAGGTCGCCAGCCGTTTCGGGTCGACGATATGCACGTCGCGCTTGTCGATACGCACCAGGCCCGCGGCTTCGAACTCGTGCAGCACGCGCGAAAAGTACTCCGGCGTCAGCGACAGCCGCGACGCGATCGTCGCCTTGCTCACCGGCAGCGTCACCGTGAAGCCGTCGTCGCTCAGGCTGTCGTCGTGTTCCATGTCGCCCAGCAGGTAGCCGATGACACGCTGCGCGCCGCTGTGCAGCGCGTAGGCCTGCACGTCGCGCACCAGCCCGTGCAGCCGGCGCGAGATGCCGGCCAGCATGCGCAGCCCGAAACGCGCATCGCGCGTGATTTCGCCGACCACCGCGGGCTTGCCGATCGACAACACCAGCGAATCGGCCAGCGCCTGCGCATTCAGGATGTACGGCCGGTTGGTGAACATCAGCGCTTCGGCGAAGGTCTGGCCCGGCCCGACGATCTCGATCACTTTCTCCTGCCCGGACTGCGACAGCACGAACAGCTTGACCTGCCCCGTGACCGCGACGTGAAAAGCCTCGCAGGGCTCGCCGACGCGAAACACCATGTCGCCGCGGGACAGCCGGGTCTGCGTGCAGCCTTCGGCCAGGCGCGCCAGTTCCTCGCCGTTCATTTCCTGGAACAGCGGCTGCAATGAAAGGTAGCGCGCGACGTCGAAGCCGCTGGTTTGGGTACGGTGGTCCAAGTCGTCGTCGTCGGTGCAGGTGGCGATCGGCCATTGTCGCCCAGCGCCGCGACACGGGGCTGACACCGCACCCACCCAGCCCGGCCACGCAGCGCAGTACCCGATGAACACCCTGGACGACGACGGCGTGCGCGAGCTGCTCAGCGCGGTGATCGACCCGGAAGTCGGCATGAACATCGTCGAGTTGGGCTTGGTCTACGGCATCGATGTATCGCAAGAGCGCGTGCACGTGCTGCTGACGATGACCAGCGCGGCCTGCCCGATGACCGAGATGATCGTCGACGACGCCTACGAGCGGCTGGCGGCGGCGCTGCCGCCCGAAACCGAGATCGACATCGAACTGGTGTGGGAGCCGCCGTGGACGCCCGAGCGCATGAGCGAGGCTGCGCGCATCGTCTTCGGCTGGCACCCGCCGCGGTGAGCGCCACGCGGCAGCGCCCCGGGGGGGCCGAGTCTGCGGCGCCGGGTGCTGCGCGAGCCGCGCCGCGCGCGGCGGTGCGGCGGCCGGCCTTCGAGCGCTTGCCGTTGTTGCTGCTGGGCTTCGTCGCGTTGCTGGCCGGCATCGGCGGCGGGCTGGCGCGGCTGGCCTGGCCGATGCCGCAGGCCGTGGCGCAGGCGGCCGCCTGGCATGGGCCGCTGATGGTGTGCGGCTTCTTCGGCGTGGTGATCTCGCTGGAGCGCGCGGTGGCGGTGGGCCGCGCCTGGGCCTACGCGGCGCCGCTGCTGGCCGGCGTGGGCACCGCGCTGGCGCTGCACGGCCTGGGCGGCTGGGCGCCGCTGCTGTACCTGGCCGCGGGCATCGTGCTCGCGCTGGCCACGCTGTCGGTGCTGCAACACCAGCGCGAAAACTTCGTCGTGATGCTGGCGTTGGCGGCGGCGCTGTGGCCGCTGGGCACCGCGCTGTGGATCGGCGGCGCGGCGCTGCACGAGGTGCTGCCGTGGTGGCTGGGCTTCCTGGTGCTGACCATCGCCGGGGAGCGGCTCGAGCTGTCGCGGCTGATGCCGCCGTCGCCCGCGGCGCTGCGGCTGTTCGCGCTGATCGTCGCGGCGCTGCTGGCCGCGCTGGCCGCCGCGCCCTTCGCAGCGCAGCCCGCGGCGCGCGGCTTCGGCTTCGGCCTGGTGCTGCTGTCGTGCTGGCTGGCGCGCTGCGATGTCGCACGCCGCACCGTGCTGCAGCGCGGGCTGACTCGCTTCATCGCGCTGTGCCTGCTGGCGGGCTACGTGTGGCTGGCGCTGGGCGGCGCGGTCATGGTGCTGGCCGGCTTGCGGCCGGGCACGCCGGCCTACGACGCGGCGCTGCATGCGCTGCTGCTGGGCTTCGTGTTTTCGATGGTGTTCGGCCATGCGCCGATCATCTTTCCGGCGGTGCTGCGCGTGAGCCTGCCCTACCACCCGGTGTTCTACGCGCCGCTGGCGCTGCTGCATGCCTCGGTGGCGCTGCGGCTGCTGGGCGACGCGCTCGGCGCGTACGGCCTGACGCGCTGGGGTGCGCTGGGCTCGGCGCTGGCGCTGGCGGCCTTCATCGCCGTGATGGCCGCCGCGGTGCTGCGGTCGCGGCGCGGCCGCCGAGGCGTGGCGCCGCGACGTTCAGGGCCAGGCTGACGGCGCGGGCGCGGGCGTCGGCGCCGGCTGCGGCGGTGAGCGCAGCAGGCGCGCGGCAATCAGCGCCGCCGCGACGACGACGCCGGTGGCCACCAGCGCCACCGTCCGGAAGGTCTCGGCGAAGGCCGCGCGCGCGGCGGCGTCCAGCGCCGCACCGGCCGCGCCGCCCATCGCGTGCGCGGCGGCCAGCGTGCCGCCCAGCGTGGCCAACGCGTCGCCGTGCAGCGCCGCGGGCAGCGTGGCGTCCAGCACGGGCTGCATGCGGGCGCGGTACAGCCAGATGCCCAGGCTGCCGAGCAACGCGATGCCCGACGCGGCGCTGAACTCCGAGCAGGTCTCGGAGATCGCCGAGGCCGCGCCGGCGCGCTGCGGCGGCGCGGCCGTGACGATGACATCGCTGACCAGCGTGAACACCGGCGCCAGCCCCAGGCTCGTCACCACGGTGCCGGCCACGGCCATCGCCAGGCCGCCGCGCTGATCGACGAAGGCCAGCAGCAGGAAGCCGGGCGCGGCGGCGAGCAGGCCGCCGACGATGACGTGCGGCAGCGCATGCGCGCGTGTCAGCCGCGGCGCCAGCAGCGAGCCCAGCACGAACGCGGCCGACCACGGCACCGTGGCCAGCCCCGCCGCCAACGGCGACAACCCGAGCACGCCTTGCAGGTACTGCAACAGGAAGACGTACACGCCGAACATCGCCAGGCACGACAGCGCATAGGCCGCGATCGCGGCGCCGAACACCGGCCGGCGGAACAGGCTCAGGTCGAGCAGCGGATAGGCCAGACGCGACTGGCGGCGCACGAAGGCCACGCCCAGCGCCAGCCCCGACACCAGGCTCGCCAGCGCCGGTGCCGACACGCCGTGTTCGGCCAGCTGCTTGAGCGCGTGGATCGAGCCCAGCGCCGCGCCCATCGACAGCAGCACGCTGGCCGCGTCGATGCGCCCGGCCTGCGCGTCCTTGTATTCGGGCAGCAGCTTCGGCCCGAGCAGCAGCAGCAGCACCATCACCGGCACCGCGACGAGGAAGATCGCATGCCAATTTGCCCACTGCAGCACGACCCCGCCCACCAGCGGGCCGATCACCCCGCCCAGCGAATAACTGGCGATCCACACGCCGATGGCGAAGCGGCGCTGCTGCGCGTCGTGGAACATGTTGCGGATCAGCGACAGCGTCGACGGTGCCACCGTCGCCCCGGCCACGCCCAGCAGCGCGCGCATGGTGATCAGCATGCCCACGCTGCGCGACAGCGCCGCGCCCACCGAGGCCGCGGCGAACAGCGCGGCACCGATCAGCAGCAGCCTGCGCCGCCCGAAACGGTCGCCCAAGGTGCCCATCGTGATCAGCAGCCCGGCGACCATGAAGCCGTAGATGTCGATGATCCACAGCAGCTGCGAGCTCGACGGCGACAACGATGCGCTGATGGCAGGAATCGCCAGATTCAGCACCGTCAGGTCCATCGCGTACACCAGGCACGGCAGCGCGATGATGGCCAGGCCGGTCCATTCGCGGCGGCCTGCCGGCGGCACGATCGGTGCGTGGCGGTCGATCAACTCGAGGGCGGGGCGGGTCGCGGGCGGGTCGCCCGCCGCCCATTGTGGCGGCGCGCCGCATGGCCGCCGGGCTTGCGGTGGCGCCCGTCGGCGGCAGCCGGTCAACCGGGTTGCGAAACGGGCCGCAATTCGCCGCGCGCCTGGCGCATCACCGAGGCGGCGGCCAGCAGCGCCAGCGTGCCCATCACCGCCGCGACCATCAGGTCCGGCCAGGCGCTGGAGGTGCCGAAGACGCCGAGCGCGGCCAGCATCACGGCCACGTTGCCGATGGCATCGTTGCGCGTGCACAGCCACACCGAACGCATGTTGGCGTCGCCGTCGCGCCAGGCGTACAGCAGCAGCGCCGTCGCCAGGTTGGCCAGCAGCGCCAGCGCGCCGATGGCGCCCATCGTCAGCGGCTGCGGCATCTGCCCGGTGCCGGCCGCCCACGCGGCGCGGCCCAGCACGAACAGGCCGAACAGCCCCATGCTGAGGCCCTTGAGCCACGCGGCGCGGGCGCGCCAGCTCAGCGCCAGCCCCAGCACCAGCAGCGAGATCGCGTAGTTGGCGGCGTCGCCGAAGAAGTCCATCGCGTCGGCCAGCAGCGACACCGAGCCGGCGCGCAGGCCGCCGACGAGCTCGGTGGCGAACATCGCGGCGTTGATCAGCAGCGCCAGCCACAGCACGCGGCGGTAGCGCGCATTCGCGGCGCGCGATGCGCTCGCATGGTCGTGGCTGCAGCAGGCGTGGCTCATGTCGGTGGTCGGGCGGGAAGGACTCGGTGGCCCGATTGGAAAGCCTGCAGCCGGTGCAGAGTCAAGCCCGGCAGGCCAGCCTCATACTGGCGCACGGCGCCCCGCGCGCGACAGGAGGTGGCAGGCATGAAGATCGGCGAACTCGCCGCGCGGACACACACCCCGGTGCAGAGCATCCGCTACTACGAGCGCGAAGGCTTGATGCCGGCGGCAGCGCGCAGCGCCGGCAACTACCGGCTGTACCTTGCCGAGCATGTCGAGCGGCTGGGCTTCATCCGCCGCGCGCGCGCGCTGGACATGACGCTGGACGAGATCCGCGTGCTGCTGCACTTCAAGGACTCGCCGCAGGAAGGCTGCGCCGAGGTCAACGCGCTGCTGGACGAGCACATCGGCCATGTCGCCGAACGCATGCGCGAGCTGCGGCAGCTCGAGCGGCAGCTGAAGGCGCTGCGCGAACAGTGCGCGGCACCGCGCGCCGCCGCCGATTGCGGCATCCTGGGCGGCCTGTCGGCGCTGGGTGACGGCACGCCGGCACAGCCGGGCGCCGCAGGCCAACCACACAAGGGTGCATTGACGGGGCACGTGCACGGCGCGCACGGCCGCGGCCGTGCGGCGCACAGGCCCTGAGCGGCGCGCCGGCAGCGGCCGGCGGCGCGAAAGATGGTAGGCCGGGCGGGGCTCGAACCCGCGACCGAGCGATTATGAGTCGCGCGCTCTAACCGACTGAGCTACCGGCCCTGGGCGTGGCGGCCAGCGCCACGGCAGCGATTCTGCCCTGCGCCGCGCGCTCAGCGCTGGCTCAGCGCATTGCCCACCAGCCGCGCCGTGATGTCGACGATCTGGATCATGCGCTCGTAGGCCATGCGCGTCGGCCCGATCACCCCCACCGTGCCGACCACGCGGCCGTCGACTTCGTAGGGTGCGGCCACCACCGACAGCTCCTCGAAGGGCACGACCTGGCTTTCGCCGCCGATGTAGATGCGCACGCCCTCGGCACGGCTGCTGACGTCGAGCAGCCGCATCAGCTCGGTCTTTTGCTCGAACACGTCGAACAGCTTGCGCAAGGAGCCCATGTCGTTGCCGAAAGCAGGCACGTCCAGCAGCTTGCGTTCGCCGCTGAGCACCACCTGCTCGGTGCTCTCGGCCAGCGCCTCGCTGCCGGCCTGCACCGCCGCTTGCATCAGCAGCGCGATCTCGCCGCGCAAGGCGTCGACCTCGTGCTTCAGCCGCTCGCGCACCTCCTCGATGCTCAGGCCGGCGTAGTGCTGGTTCAGGTGATGGGTCGCCTCGGCCAGCTCGCCCTGAGCGTAGTCGCGCGCGGTGAAGATCACGCGGTTTTGCACATCGCCGTCGGGTGCGACCAGGATCACCAGCACGCGGCGCTCGCCCAGGCGCAGGAATTCGATGTGGTGGAACACGCCGGCCTTGCGCGGCGCGGTGACCACGCCGACGAAGTTCGACAGGTTGGACAGCAGGCTGGCCGCCTGCAGGATCACGCGCTGCGGCTGGTCGGGGTGCAGCTGCTCGCGCGCCGCGGCCATCTCCGGCGGTACCTCGGCCAGGTTGACCGGCCGTGCCGTCAGCATGGTGTCGACGAACAGCCGGTAGCCGCGCGCGGTGGGCACGCGCCCGGCGCTGGTGTGCGGGCTGGCGATCAGGCCCAGCTCTTCCAGGTCGGCCATCACGTTGCGGATCGTCGCCGGCGACAGCTCGAGCCCGCTGGCGCGCGACAGCGTGCGCGACCCCACCGGGTGGCCCTCGTCGATATAACGTTCGACCAAGGCCTTGAGCAGGGTTCTGGCGCGCTCGTCGAGCATGCGTTTCATTGTACGGACCGCCCTGTGGCACGAGGCTGCGCGCGGCTGCGGGCGCAGGGCCCTATGGTGTAATGGATCGCATGGCGACGCGTTTCGTTCATGCCGCGATCGTGGGCCGCTACCAGACCCACGGCATCCGTGCGCTGCTCGAAGAAGTCGCGCAATACATGGTGAGCCTGGGGCTGGAGGTGTGCTTCGACGCCGCCACCGCGCGCAACACCGGCGTCACCGGCTACGAGGCGTTGACGCACGCCGAGATGGGCGAGCACTGCGACCTGGCGGTGGTGGTCGGCGGCGACGGCACCATGCTGGGCATCGCGCGCG
>ERZ795045.4615-NODE-4615-length-10916-cov-4.435135_pt1 | contig 10916 bp, 7 predicted proteins | sample MGYA00375129_ERZ795045 | MGnify/ENA primary metagenome ERZ795045 (study PRJEB30174, sample SAMN05720166) | activated sludge metagenome | isolation source: anaerobic digester from wastewater treatment plant | place: Japan | collected 2015-05-15 ... | reverse complement strand
CATAAGAGAATGAACCATCAGTATCTGAGACAGGGACTTTTGTTTGGTTGATATAGACAATTTTATCATACTCCAAAACATCAACTCCATATTTTACTGTCTTTATCTGGGTTGTTCGACCAATTATTTTGAATGGTGTTTCTTTAGTCATAATGCGCGCTTCGCTTGGAGATTCTATAACAATTTCAGGAGGGACATTATCTACTTTAACTAACACTTCTTTTGGTTCCTCTTTACCAAATGGATCTTCTGCATAATAATGTAAAACAGATTCATATTGTCCTAAATCTAATGGTTTAGGTGAACCATCATAAATTATAGTTTGATTAATTTTATCATCCCAGTAAACATAAATAACTGCTTCTGGGTTGGAACAGGTAAATCCAACAATAGGAGGCTCTATATACCAATTATCTCTACCTAACTTACCTCCAGTTATACTGACAGTAGTTTCGGGAAGGGGAGGAACAATATTAAAAGGTTCTGAGTTAACAGGCGTTGGTTCAGTGGTCGTAAAAATAGACAAGATATATTCAGAACCCTTCTCTAAAGGATTCTTTATGCCTGCCTCTTTATTAATAATAACATTAACCTCACTTCCTGCTGGAATTGGAGTAGATACATAAATCTTTAAAGTATTTTCAGAAGAAGATACCTTTGAAGCAGATGTATCATTTACTTTTATTGTATCTGGATTAATTTCACTTGGTATAGTAACGCCTTCAGGAAACACAATTCCAATGAAATCATCGACTTTTAAAGCTCCATTATCTCCAAGAATGAATTTAATCGAATATGTAGCTGCAGACTTAGCATTTTTCGGCTCAACCATTACTTCACTGATCTCTAATTTAGACTCTTTTAAACTTACCGCTAGGGTATAATAAAAATCAGAGAAACCTTGAAGCTTATAACCAAGTTTTATTTCTCCAGGAGTCTTGGGAGTTATAATTCCAGCTTCTTTCAAAAATTTAACCTCTATAGTTTCACCTGTATTAATATTAATAGTAGAGTAAACTGAAACTTCATAACCACTTACACTTACATTAGAAACGGGTTCATTATTAATTAATACATTTGAAGAATCGAATCTTTGCGGTAAAGTTGTTCCTTCAGGAAATTTAACTATGATTCTATCACCTTTTGATATAGATGCTCCCTCCTCTAAAATAAATGCAAATGCAAACTCTGCTGGCTTGTTAACTTTTGGAGGATTAACGCTCAATAATGCCCCACCTTTTTCAATAACATACGGCTTAGAACTAACCCAATCTGGATCTGCTGGCATAGTGGAAACTTCCAATTTATAATCACCAGGTTTTCCTGGATTTATGATACCAGCTCTTTCAGAAAGATATACTTCAACTTTACCACTATCAAGAATTTCTACAGGTGTCAAAATAGTAATTGTATTTTGCCCAACGGTTGGTCGATCCGTCGGATGCACACCATTTATTGTAATTGCTTCAACTGGTATCTCTCCGGTCTTTTTAGAAAGAACCGTTTCATTTGGAAATTTTATTCTTATTCTTCCCTCACCAGGAGGCAACCATCCACCTCTTCCAACATTAAAAGTTATTTTATATGCTGCATTCACTTTATACGTAGGAGGAACAACTGTTACTTCAGGTATACCTTCCGGTACGCCAATTCTACTTTCAACTATTTCATATGGAGCAGAGGCAACAAATGTCGGTTCAGCTTGTGTTGCAATTTTAAATTGATATTTACCCTCTTTCGATGGATTAATTATACCAACTCGATCTGGAACTGTTATAACAATATCAGAATAACCTTCTTTACTTGGATCTAACTCAATATGAGTGTTAAATTTAAGTGATATTTCATCATAATCTAAAATTGGCAATCCCTGACAGGAAGAACAAGGAGAAAGACCAATGCTCATAGATTCTATAATTTGTTTTAGTCTCTCATTTCTATCATGGGGGTCCTCTGGTAATTCTGGTAGTTTCGTATCCGGTGGCCACATTAGCTTAATCCACTCATGAACATGCAATACTTTTTCAATTGTGAAGTGAATTTTATAAGTAGCTATTGTATTAACTTTTCTTGGTAATACTTCTACCCATACATTTTTTATTGCAGATGCAGGTTTAGGTATAAAAGTTAAAATCCCTGAAATTAATATAAAACATAAAAACAAACTTGATAATTTCTTAAAACTCCCTCGCATTAAACCACCTCATATTTTAATTATTAAAAAAATTTATAAACATTTAATTCCATAAGTCAACTAAATAAATTAACCTCTTTACCATTAATAACTACTTTATATACCTTATTAGTTCCCCAAATATAAGGAATTTCTTTATAATTTTTAATATCTAAAAAAATAAAATTTCCTCTTTTATTTTCTTCTAAGGAACCTGCTTCATCCTGTAAACAGAGAGCAAATGCGGCATTAACAGTTGCAGCATTAATAGCCTCTTCAACTAAAAGATCAAGCTTTAATACAGATAACTCAATCATAGTCTGCATTGAGTAGCACATACATGTGCCAGGATTAAAGTCTGTTCCGATAGCCAATGGAATATTGCTATCAATAATTTCTCTTGCATAATTTGTTCTGCATTCTCTAAGACCAAAATAAGTACCAGGCAAAATTACAGCAATAGTTTCTGATTCCGATAGTTTTTTAAGTTCATCAATTTTAGAATTAACAAGATGGTCTAAAGAGATTGCATTTAGCTCCCTTCCAAGGCTAATACCGCCAAGTGAATAGAACTCGTCAGTATGTAGTTTTGGTTTTAATCCATACTGTAGTCCAGTTTGAAGAATTTTTCTGCAGTCCTCAACATCGAATACATCTTTTTCGCAGAAAGCATCATTAAAATCTGCTATTCCTCTTTTAGCTACATTAGGAATAATAACTTCGCATATAAAATCTATATAAGCATTTTTATTGCCAGCAAATTCCTGTGGTAGTGCATGTGCTGCAAGAAGTGTGGATTTAATCGGTATATCGAACTCTTCTTTGAGTTTTGCTATTACAGATAATATTTTTACTTCATCTTCTAAATTCAGACCATATCCACTTTTTATCTCTAAAGCTAATGTTCCATAACTGATCATCTTTTTAATACGGTTATAGGAGAGCTCATAAAGCTCATCAAATGACGCTTTTCTCGTATCTGAAACTGTGCTTAAAATCCCCCCACCCTCATTTAAGACTTTTAAATAATCTTCTCCTCTAAGTCTCAACAAAAACTCCTCTTCCCTGCTGCCAGCAAATACTAAATGTGTATGTGGATCAATAAAACCAGGCATAACCACTGATCCAGCTGCATCAATAATTTTAGAATTACTGTATTTATCGAGAAGATATTTTGTTTTTCCAAAATCATTTATTCTTCCGTTCGCAATAAAAACAGCACCATCTTTTATAACATCGAGATCCCTTTGCTTCTTTCCTCTCAAAGGTTTTCCCTGATCACTTCTTGGAGCTATTAATTCAGATGAATTAATAATCAAGACATTTTCATTCATTACACGTGAAACCTTATATGAACTATGTCACCATCCTGGACAATATAATCTTTCCCTTCTAAGCGTAGAAGACCTTTATCTTTTGCCTCTTTAAATGAAAAATTCAATTTTAAAAATTCTTCATAATTTATCACTTCTGCTTTTATAAATCCTCTCTGTATATCAGAATGAATCTTGCCTGCAGCGTCAAAAGCAGTAGAATTTTTTCGCAGTGTCCAAGCTCTAACTTCATCCTCGCCGACTGTAAAAAAAGTAATTAAATCAAGCAACTTATAAGAAGATTTAACAAATAAATTTAATCCACTCTCGGCTATTCCATAAGCTTTAAGCAATTCAGATCTTTCATCTTCATTAAGAGAAAGTAATTCTTTTTCTAACTCAACAGAAATATTTATAAACTCGTAATTAGGAAATTCTTTTTTAAGCTTTTCATAATAAGGGTTTCCTGATATCATATCTTCAGAAATGTTTAAAACTATAAGTTTTGGCTTCAATGATATTAACCCCAACCCTTTTATTATACTATTTTTAAGGATTACTGTATCTTTTATAAATTTATTCTCTTCAATATCTGTTTTTAGCTTCTCAAGGATGGATACTTCCTTTTCACTATCAGGCTCTTTTTTATGTTTTGAAATATAGTTTTCTATTATTTCTATATCATTAATTTTAAAAGATAGATCAATGTCAGAAAGAGTTTTTAATGGATCTATATTTTCACCTTCATAAGAAGAATAACATTTTATCACATAAACAATTTCATCAGAGGTTCTGAGCTCTTCAATAGGTAAAGACTGTGTAAAATCAGGAGAAATGAAATTTATCTGAATATAAGTCGTTTTTTTAGGGTTAAATGCTTTTGAAAGTTTCTCAACTCTTTCATCTTTAACAATTGCAGTTCCAATTAATTCATTTTTTATTTTGCTTGTTTTTCCCTCTGAAAGAACAAAAAATAAATCATCCTTTCCGCTTTCAGGTGATCCAATTAAAGCTATCTTCATTTTAATAGCTCCGGTATATCGGATGGTCTATCTGCTACTTTAACACCAGCTTCTTCAAAAGCTTTAACTTTACTTTCGGCAGTTCCTTTTCCCTGTAATATTACTGCTCCTGCATGCCCCATACGTTTTTCTGGAGGTGCATTCCTGCCTGCAATAAAAGCAACAACTCTCTTACTTATGTTGTTTTTAATGTATTCTGCTGCTTTCTCCTCTTCGTCTCCACCAATTTCGCCAATAAGAACAATCTTCTCAGTTTGAGGATCATCTTTAAAAAGAGAAAGAACATCAATAAAACTTGTTCCAACGATCTGGTCGCCACCAATTCCTATGCAGGTAGATTCCCCAAAACCAGCTTTTGTTAAATTATACACAACTTCATATGTTAAAGTGCCAGACCTTGATACTATACCAACATTACCTTCTTTAAATATCTGAGCGGGCATAATTCCCACTTTGCATTGTCCAGGAGAAATAAGCCCAGGGCAATTTGGACCTATTAAACGAGAATTTGTATTAATTGAAAGATATTTGGATATTTTTAGCATTTGATTAACTGGAATTCCCTCTGTTATGCACACAATCAAATTTATGCCTGAATCAGCAGATTCTACGATCGAATCTGCTGCAAATCGCTCAGGAACAAATATTATTGAGACATTTGCCTGAGTATTTTTCACCGCCTCCTTCATTGTATCAAAAATGGGTATACCAAAAATCTCTGTTCCTCCTTTACCTGGAGTAACTCCTGCAACTACTTTTGAACCATAAGAAAGCATTTGATGAGTGTGAAATGAACCGTCTCTACCGGTTATTCCTTGAACTATTATTTTACTCTCACTATTAACCAAAATACTCATTTAAGCCTCCTTTATTCTTTTGACTATATCCTTTACAGCTTCATCCATAGACGAAAAAACAGATATTCCAGCATTTTGAAGTAGTTCTTTCGCTATTTCATCATTTGTACCAATAAGCCTAACAGACATAGGTAAATTTATATTTAAGCTTTTAATAGCTTCCAATAATCCTTTTGCAATATCATCACACCTTGTAATTCCACCAAAAATATTTACTAAAATTGCTCTAATTTTATTATTTGTTAATATTATTTTAAAAGCATTTAAGGTTTTTTCAGGATTTGAACTGCCCCCTATATCCAAAAAATTTGCTGGTTCTCCACCCCAGTATTTTACAAGATCCATCGTTGCCATAGCTAACCCTGCACCATTAACTATACAGGCTATATCTCCATCAAGAGAGACATACGTTAATCCTAACTCTCGTGCCATCTTTTCTTGTAAGGTTTCATCCCCAATTTTGTCTCTCAAGCTTTTAGTGTCAGGATGTAAAAATAAAGCATTATCATCTATCAATAATTTTGCATCTAAGGCAATGAACTTATTATTAGAAATTACTAAAGGGTTTATCTCTACAAGTGTTGCATCTTCATTGTAATAAATCAAGACAAGCTTTTTAATAAGTTCAGAAAAATCAGAAAATAAGGAAGATTTGTTTGGAATATTTACAAATACTTTATTAAATAATCTCCGCAAGTCATAATCTTTTATTCCTAATATAAAATCATATTCCACTTTCTCAATTTTTTCTGGTTTAGTTCTACTAATCTCTTCTATATCTATACCTCCTGCTTGTGAACCTATTATTAGAGGCAATCTTCTGCTTCTATCAAGAGTAAAGCTTAAATAATACTCACCTTCATATGGAATAGCTTCAGATATCAAGACTTTATCAACTATACACCCCTTTATATTCAACCCAAAAATCTCTTTTACACTATTTTCCAATTCTTTTACATCTTTGACAAGTTTTACTCCCCCAGCTTTACCTCTGCCGCCAACTGGTACTTGAGCTTTAACCACAAGTGGAAAACCCAAATCCTCTCCAATTTTAACTGCCTGTGACGGATCTTCTGCTAATTGTTCTTCTGGAGTTAAAATACCATAATTTCTAAAAATATCTTTTGCTTGATATTCAAGTAGCTTCAAAACTTATACCTCCCTAAAATCAAAATAGTAAATCTTCAAGTTTATCATCTTTTGTTAAAGTTATTCTTTTAATATTCCAGGTTTCAAGGGGTAGTTCATTTATACCGCCCCCTGAAGAAAAAACAGCTTTAAATCCAAGCTCTGAAGAAATTTCTCTTACTTCTTTGTTTGCATTACCAAAAGGCACAGAAAGAAACTGAACCTTCTTATTAAGGTTTTTTTCTAATACTTCTTTGGAAAGTTTAAGGTCATTATAAACTCTATTTTTATAATCATCATAGTTTTCGAGTTTACCGTTCGGTAAAGGTATTCTACTTGTTAATGCAGCATGAGTTCCTTCTTTTTCACTAACCATGTAGTGAGAATTAAATGTATGGGATTCAATACTTAAAACTCTTGAACTTTGCATCTCTATAAGATGTTCCCAGTCAACATATTCTTTAGATAAACCAATTCTGCTTACAATAACAAAGAAAAGCCCTGAATATTCAAATTCTTTAAGAATTTTGTATGCATTCTTGTAAACGCTTACTAATCCGTCATCAAAAGTAATCATTATTGATTTATCTGGAAGTTTTGCTTTTCCTTCTAAAAAACTTATAAATAATGCTGGACTTATAGTAGCATAACCTTTAGACTTTAGATAATTTAAATCTTCTCTAAATTGAACAGGAGATCTGTTAAATAAACCAACATCTTCAGATGTAATATTATGGTAATTTAGCACCATTAATCCACTTTTTATATATTTTACAGTTACAGATTGAGTTGGATAAGTTATGGAAAAATTATTTTCTGCTTTCTGGGAATAAACATTAAAACTATTATTCCCAGGAATTAATACTAAATTTTGCACTTCCCAACAACCATTTAAATCTGTTTTAACGTCAGCAACGAATTTATTATTATGAAAAATATAAACTTTCTCTTGAGGCTTAAATAGACCTTTTAGTTCGGTATTTTCCTTAAGAAATTCTGAACCATTTTTTGGAAAAGAAATTATTGGCTCTGAATTACATACAACAAAAGAAACATTGGAAGTTATCTTATTTCCACTTGCATCATTACACTCAAAAGTAATTATGTGGCTTCCTTCATTTATGGTAGGAGGAAGATTATAAGTTCCTTTCCAAAGATTTTCATCTTTTGCAAAAGATAAAGGTAGTTTAAGTCCTTCTTCAAAAACTGCATATACAACAGTTAAATAAGCTTGGGAACTTAAAGATATTGAAATATTCATACCACTCCTTAATAAGGAGGGATTAATTTTAACATTTATAGGTGGAATAGAATTGTTGACTACAACTGTAATCACTTCAGATTCAAACGGTTTTCCAGAGCTGTCCTCAAAATAGGATAATATATAATAATTCCCATCTTGATAATTTTTTGTATTCCAATTAAAATACCATATGCCATTATAATGATTAAGTAATTCACGAAAAATACTTCCATCCTCGCTTAAAATACAAATATATGGTTTTATATTTTCTCTGCCTTTTATTTTAACTGAAATGCTCTGGAATGTTGAAACTGTTTCACCTGAAATTGGAGAAACTATCGAAATAGTACTACTTTTATTTTCTGCATATATAGGTCGAGTAAGACTAAATAGTATTATTAAAATAAAAGTCAAAGATAGAGCTTTTTTCATAATTTTATATAAGAATTTATAAACATATTTAATTAATGTCAAGGAAAGTTTATTTATTATAAAGTGATTTCGTTATTTATATTAATTCTATTAACTCATTAAAATCAATTATCTTCTTGACTTTTATTCATATTAAATTACAAATTACAATTCATGGAAAATGAATTTCAAAATGATAGTTATATCGAAATAAATTTAGCAAATATTGAACATAATTACTCAAATGTATTAAAAAATAAAATAAATAAAGATACAAAAGTTATTGCAGTAATTAAATCAAATGCTTATGGCCATGGACTAATTCCTGTTGCCAAAACTTTAGAAAAATTAAATGTAGATTACTTAGGAGTATTTAACATAAAAGAAGGATTAAGACTAAGAGCAAGTGGTATAAAAAGTAAAATACTTATTTTTGGTACAGTAAAAGAATATGAATTCGATAAATTAGTCAAATACAATCTTACTCATATAATTTCCACATATGAAGAGCTTCGCATTCTTGATAATTTACCATTCCAGGACAATTTAAAAATTCACATTAAAGTTGACACAGGAATGGGGAGATTAGGCTTTCTTCCTGAAGAGGCAGAAGAGATCACAAAAAAACTTTATTTCCATAACAAAAATATACACATAGAAGGTATTTGTACTCATTTCTCTGATGCCTCTTCCCCTGAGAAAAGCTATACTATAAAACAGGCAAATACTTTTATCGCTCTTTTAGATAATTTACAAAAAAGCAGGGTGAAATTACCTATAATTCATGCTTCTAATAGTGCAGCAATACTTAACTACCCTGAATATCAATTTAATTGTGTAAGGCCAGGACTTTTACTCTATGGTGTCTCCCCATTTACTGAAGATTACGGATTAAAAGAAGCATTGTCCCTCCATTCTACTATTAGCACAATTAGAAATATAGGTAAAAACTCTTTCATCAGTTATAATTGTACATTCTCAACAAAGAGAGAGTCAAAAATTGCAGTGATCCCATTGGGTTATGCAGATGGAATTATGTATTCACTTTCAAATAAAGGATCTATTTTAATCAACGGCAATAGATTTCCTATTATCGGTTCAGTATGTATGAATCAATTTTTAGTCGATATAACTGATGGTAACAATATTAGCTCGTATGATAAAATAACAATAATAGGTAAAAGTGGAAATGAAAAAATTTCAGTTAAAGAAGTTGCTAAAAATGCAAATACAATTCCATATGAAATACTTTGCAGGCTTTCAGGGAGTATAAAGAGAGTTTATATTTATTAAAATTATTCATTTTTTGAGAAGCATAAATAATAGAAATAAATATATCATTCATTATTTTTAGCTATTTTAACAAACCTAACTTTTTCGAATTTCACTATTAAAACGTAATATGCATAATTTCTATCTATTTAAGATAAAATACTTTAACATCTCATAGCATTTCTGCCACGATAAGGTATGAAAATAATATCTTTAATCCTTTTCTTGTGCCTCTTATATAACAAAACAATTTTTTTAACAATCATAATTTTATATTTTTGAGTTATTATTTTCGGAGAAACTACAAATACGATTATTTATATAAAATGGATAAAATCAGTCCAATTTGGTATAAAAAAATTATATTAAAGAGATGTATCTCATGGTTATTTATAAGTTTTTCTTTAGGAATAATTTGTAAGCGGTTATGTAAAGTTATAAAAAAGTGAAGTGCACCCAGCAAAAGAAGTTAAATCCTACTGGAGCATTTTAGAAGAAATCTTGTTAAATAGAGTTTAATTTATGACCAAGGAAAATCGAAAAAAAGAGAAACACTTAAAAAAATCTTGATGAAATAGATAATATCTGCATTATACATCACAAAAATCTGTTATTTTATATACAGAAGTTTAATTGTACAAATTTAGAGTCTAACTGACTTTAGAGCTTCTTTAATTATTTGTTGAGTTTTAAGAATTTCTTCTTTATCTTTATATGAGTTCCTTGGCCAGAAAAAGCCTGTAAGTCCATCTCCTTTTCTTCTTGGAACAATATGAACGTGCAGATGAGGAATACTCTGACTTACTTTATTATTAATTGCAATGAATGTCCCATCTGTTTTAAGAGCTTGTTTAACAGCTACATCAAGAAGTTTTACATTTTTAAAAATAGGTGCTATCAAAACAACTGGTAAGTCTGACAAAGTTTCATAGTGAATTTTTGGAATCAATAGAGTATGCCCAGGAAATAGTGGCCTAATATCTAAAAATGCTAAAGAAACTTCATCTTCAAAAACTATATAACTTTCAACTTCTTTAGCAGCAATATTACAAAACTTACAATTTAAATCATAAATAACCTGTTCCATTAATTAAATTTTAACATGTTTTAAATTCTTGACAAAATAATCCTGTTTTGTAATATCGAGAAATGTTTACATTTTCAATATATAAAATAAAAGGAGGATCAATGAAAAAGAGGTTTAAAGGCTTTACACTTGTTGAATTAGTTATTACTATTGGTGTTATTACAATTCTTGTAGGAGTCGCAACTCCACAAATTATTGGCTATGTTAATCGAAGCAAAATTGCCAGAGTCCAAATGGAGCTTACATCACTAAGGTCAGCTCTTCAAGCTTACAATGCTGATTGGGGAGAATATCCTTCTTCATTAGATGCGCTTCGCGGAGATGGGGCAGGTGAAAGAAATACTACTGGAAGTGTGTCTCAAACTGGCTTACAGGGACCCATAGACTATATTGAAAAAGATTTACCAGTG
>ERZ795045.4606-NODE-4606-length-10945-cov-3.616804_pt1 | contig 10945 bp, 8 predicted proteins | sample MGYA00375129_ERZ795045 | MGnify/ENA primary metagenome ERZ795045 (study PRJEB30174, sample SAMN05720166) | activated sludge metagenome | isolation source: anaerobic digester from wastewater treatment plant | place: Japan | collected 2015-05-15 ... | reverse complement strand
CAAACGCTTTTTTCCCTGCTCGCCGTCGTTTGCGGACTGGCGCTAAGTATTGGCATTGGCGCCAGCGGTGTGGCCAGTCTGATGGGTACCGGTGTGGGTGGTGGGGCGATCAGCGTCCGGCAAGCGGTGCTGCTGGCAGCCTTGATGGAATTCGCCGGCGCTTATCTTGCCGGTGGGCAGGTGACGGGGACCGTTGCTTATCGAATCATCGACGGTCAGCATGTCGCCCTGACAGCGCATTGGCTGGTTCTGGTGATGCTTGCTGCGCTGCTGGCAGCCGGTGGCTGGTTGTTGCTGTCCAGCGCGCGTGGCTGGCCGGTGGCAGTGAGCCACGCCTTGATCGCCGCCTTGTGCGGCGCGGGCGTTGCCGCCTTCGATGTCGGGGCGATCAACTGGCTGACCATCGTCGAAATCGGTTTTGTCTGGCTGTTGGCGCCGGTCGTCGGCACTTTGTTGGCGCTGCTGCTGACGATGAGTTGCCGCCGCCTGATGTTCAACACGGCGCGACCGGTCGTCCAGGCCGGCCGCTGGATGCCGCTGTACGCCTTTCTGGTTGGCTGGAGCGTGGCTGAAATGACCGTCGCGACTGGGTTGCAGCATGTCGGCATCCGGCTATCTGGCTTGGTTGGCCAAGCGTTGGCCGTCGTGATCGGATTGGCCGTCGCCTGGGCTGCCCGTCGCTTGATCCGCGCGGTCGAACTGGGCGATCCGTTCGACCGCGACAGCCAGCACGCTCAGGTCGAACGGCTGTTTCTGCCGCAACTGATACTCACGGGCGCTGCGTTGGCCTTTGCACAGGGGGCGAACGAAGTGGCCCTCGCGATTGGTCCGCTGGCCGCAGTGTTGCAGATCGTTTCGACCGGCGAGGTGCCCGGCCCGGCGTCGGTGACGCCGCAAGTATTGCTGATCGGCAGCCTCGGTATCGTCGCCGGGCTGGCGCTCTATGGCCCGCGCGTGATCGCGACCGTCGGACGTCGGATCACCGCGTTGACCCCATCGCGTGCCTATTGTGCGGCGGTGGCGACGGCTCTGGTCACCGTTGTCGCCTCCGCGCTTGGGCTGCCGCTGGCTACCGCGCATGTTGCCGTCGGTGCGGTGATTGGTGTCGGCGTTGCGCGCGGCATCGGTGCGCTGGACTGGCGCGTGATCGGTGGTATCGTCGGCGCCTGGCTGAGCACCGTACCGCTCTGCGCCTTGATGGCTGTGCTTGTCCTCTATTCGTTACGTGCGCTTTTTTTCTAAAATGAAAAATTTGCCGCACGTCCGAGTGCTCGCCAGTCACGGACGCTCGCTCACTTCTCCACAGCCATGTCCGACCTGTCCATCCAGCCGATCGAATCGCTGCGCCACTACAAAGGTATCGCTTTCCCGGCGGACGTTCATTTCCGCCAGTTGCTGGTCACCGGACCACCCGGCGTCGGCAAGAGTACGATGATCGTCACTCTTGGCGGCTGGTCGGAAGAGGGCTATCTTGACCTGGGCAGCAAACACTGGTGGCGTTCGGAAATTCTCGCCGTTCGCCCGCGCGAAATTCACCTTGGCCTGCCGTTTTGCGGTCTGCCGCACGCCGTATCGGTTTTTGACGCGCAATTCCTCGATTGCCAGCCGCTGCCGGCAATCGATTACGGGCGCATCGTTCTGCCGCCGCGTAAAAGACATTTTTTTTCCGTCGATTGGTACCGCCGCTACGTCTTCGATTTTTTACTGCCATCGGCGGATCTGGTTTACGAGCGGCGCAGCGAACGCGCTCGTCACAGCAGCCATCCGGTCGATGCGCAGTTGAGCCCGTCGATCTGCGCGGCGCAACTGACGGTCTTTCGCGACATCGCCGAGTTTTTGCACCGACAGGGTTTTCAAGTCTATTTGCGCGAAAGCGACGATGGCTGGCTGGGCCGCTTCGCGGCAGAGCAGCCATCATCGTGAGACGCATCGCTTTTCGACGCTCGTTCAGGCTGGTCAGCCTGCTGGCCTGGTTGCGTGCCCTGCTCGCTCACTGGGGCTTCGGCTGGGGACGCAATCTGCGTATCGGCGAATCGTGTCGGCTGACCGACAGCAAGCTGCGCGTGCCGCTCGACGCTGGTCCGCTCGAGATCACGCTTGGCAACGGTGCCAAGAAACTGCATCTCTACCCGGAGATTCGCCGCAATGCGCGTGGCGGCGCAAAACGGCTGCGCAATTTCATCATCGTCGACCCCTATACCGATCCGGATCGCATCGACGGCTTTCTCCGCCTGACTCCGAAAAGCTGGCTGTCGCTCGGACGCGCCGATGTCAATCAGCAGGCGTTGTATCACTACCCGCCACAAGTCGAAGACGAACATCTGGTCGTGATCCATAGCGGTGATGCGTTGATTTTCCGCAATCTGGCCGACAGCGGCGTTGGTATCGGTCCGGCGTTCCGTGAACAGCGCTGGGTGCCGGAAAATCGCTATCGGCGGCTACGCGAAATCTTCGGCGGACCGATCGCTGCGTTGCCGGCCGATCAAGCCATGGATTTACTGCAGAAGGTCAATACGCTGATGATCGATGAAGCCTTCCGCACGCGCGATGCGCGCGGCTTGCCAGGCGGGCTGTTGCAACTACCTGCGCACCTGACGCCGATCATCGTTGCCGATCTGCATGCGCAGATTGACAATCTGCTCACTGTGCTCAGCCAGAATGCCTTTCTCGACGAGTTGTTTGAAGGAACGGCGGCGCTGATCATCATCGGTGATGCCGTACATTGTGAAGTCGACGGTCGCCTGCACGAAATGGCCGCTTCCATACTGATGATGGATTTCATTTTTCGGCTCAAAATGCGTTTTCCACAGCAGGTGTTCTACCTGCGTGGCAATCACGACTCGTTTTCGTCCGCGATCACCAAGGACGGCGTGCCGCAAGGCGAGTTGTGGGCCGAGGAATTGCATAATCAACGCGGTGAAGCGTATCTGTTGGCGATGCGCGAATTTTATGATCGCCTGCCGTATGTCGTCGTTTCTGCGGATTTCGTCGCCTGCCATGCTGCACCGCCATTGACCAAGGTCAACGCCGACACATTGGTGAACATTCATCGCCACCCTGAACTGGTCGGCGAACTGATCGACAACCGTCCGCGGCGTCCAGAACGACCACAGGGTTACACCCGACGGCACGTGAAACGTTTTCGTCGCGCCTTGCAGCTGGACAAGAACGTGCCGTTGATCGTCGGCCATACACCGATCGACAACGAGCATACCTTGTGGCTGAACAGCGGCGGCATCGATAACCATCATGTGCTGTACAGTGCCGATCCGCAACAGGTCGGCGTGTTCACCCGCGTCGGCGGCGCGCTGGTGCCGCTGGTTTATCCGGTCGAACCGATCTGTGCGTTCATCGAGCGCTTGCCCGACTGAACCCTGTGCAGATGCCATTACCTGGCGCAGTGACGCCTTCGCTCGCCAGCAAGTCGGCTACGAGATAAACGGCCGCAAATCACGTCACTGCCGTTTACCGTTCATTTACCGAGACTGCCCATGGAAAAGCGCCTGACCGAAGCCGAAACCCGCATTTCTTTCGCCGAGGACCTGCTCGAAACGCTCAATCTGACGGTCTATCGCCAGCAACAGCAGATCGACAGTCTGCAGGCGCAACTGCGCGAGTTGCACCGCCAGTGCCGGCAATGGCAGGATGGCCAGCCGGCGGCTGGCGAACGCTCGCTACGCGACGAGATTCCGCCGCATTATTAATTTTCTTGCGGGCCCAAAGCGTCATTCAATACCCATAAGCAGCTACCTCTTCCGGATCACGGTGGGCAAACAGCGGTGAGATCGACGATTACCTTCGCCTATTTCCGGTTTGTTCGGACGAGCCGGATCGTCATGTCTGCAAACAGAATAAAATGTTTGTTAAATGAGCGCTTGACGTACGCCATGTGCTTCATCTCGCGCGGTCAGCATTTGTTCGACGTTTTCATTATAATAAAATTATTGCAAAAACAACACGTTATTTCAGTTTATTTTCTGGTGGGCAATCTCTGTCGATAATTTTTACATCATGCATCCGAGAAATGGCTGCCTCCATGGCAATATGATGTTATAAGTGATATTTTTAAACAGGTATTATTATTGCTTGTTTATTTTCTCCGCTCTATTGTCTGCGTAAATTCAATTATTGAAATGAGGTTATTTTTTCGGTAAAGGGGAAATTATGTTCATGAATAGAATGGCCCATATTGCGGCCTCTGCAGCAGTTATTGCATTTTCGGGTTATGCCAACGCTGCTGTTTATGACATGACTGTAAATGGCGGTGATGCCATTTTCATTGCCGGTCGAGCCGATGTCTTACCAATCCCGGCGTTGAACGGCAATCCCACCGCGTTCGTGCTTCGTAGACACAGCTATATCACCCCGGACGGTATCGTCGAGACTCTGCCGTCATCCATCTCCGTCAATGGGGGTGACATCGTCCGTGCAGTCAACCCCGCCATCGGCGGCGTCGACTTCTTCAATTCGCCTCCAAGCGCGACGTTCTTTGGCCCGGGCGGCAATGGCGTCTCGGGCAGCAATTTGAGCAGCCTGGGTGGAATCAGCGGCTATATCGGACCGCAAGGCCCCTTGGTTGGTGTTTTTCTTGACAACACGATTCCCAGCGCCGGTCCTGCCCCGGCAACGCTCGATTTCAGTCCAAGTGGGCTCGGCATCGACTTCCTGGCTCTGTCACCGCTGCTTGGTCAGGTCTTTTACATTGGTGATGGCATTACCAGTTCGAATGTCTTGCAGGAGTTTACGGCTCCCGCCGGAGCGACACGCCTGTTCCTGGGGATTCCGGACGGGTTCGGTTTTGTCGGCGTGCCTGGTGCGTACGACGACAACAACGGCTCCTATCGCATCCGAATTGGCGTGAACGAGGTGCCAACGATTCCGGAACCCGCCACGGTCTTGTTGCTCAGCTCGGCGATCATCGGGCTGGCAGTTTCCCGCCGCCGCAAGGACTAAGCGGCAACAGCACCGGCTCGTCGCACTTGACGAGCCCGGTATCGGCCCTGGGCCGTGTGCAAGGAAAAACCTCAGGGGTATCTCCTGAGGTTTTTCTGCCTTTTGAGGCCTCTTCGCCGGCGCCGCTCGTTCAAAGTCCGTAAGCGGCGGCCAGTTCCGGATCGCGACGGGCGACCAGCCGGGCGAGATCGACGATCACTTTCGCCTGTTTCCAGGTCGCGTCATCCTGCATCTTGCCGTCGATGGTGGCGACACCGCTGCCGTCGGGCATCGCGGCGAGGATGCGTTTGGCGAACAGCACTTCCTTGACGTCGGGGCTGAAGACGCGTCTGGCGATGGCGATCTGGTTCGGCGCCAGCGACCAGGCGCCGGCACAGCCCATCAGAAAAGCGTTGCGGAATTGCGCTTCGCAGGCCGCTTCATCCTTCAGATCACCGAACGGGCCATAGAAAGCGCGCAAGCCATGCGCGGTGGCGGCATCGACCATGCGCGCGACGGTGTAATGCCAGAGATCCTGCTGGAAGAAAGTGCGCGGCGACTGCTCGTCCGTGGCATCGGCGAGCACGCCGTAGCCGGGATGACCGCCGCCGACCCGCGTCGTCTTCATGCCGCGCGAGGCGGCGAGATCGGCCGGGCCGAGGCTCAGGCCGTGCATGCGCGGGCTGGCGTTGCAGATCGCTTCGACGTTGGTCACCCCTTGCGCCGTTTCGAGCAGCGCGTGCAGCAGGATCGGTTTTTTGACCGCGTATTTCGCCTCGAGCAGCGCCAGGTACTGGTCGACGAAATGGATGTCCCACGGTCCTTCGACTTTCGGGATCATGATCACGTCGACCTGGTTGCCGACGTGTTTGACGATCTCGTGCAGGTCATCGAGCAGCCACGGGCTGTTCAGCGCGTTGACGCGCACCCACATCGCCGTATCGCCGAAATCGTGCGTGCTGAGCAGTTCGATGAAACCGGCGCGCGCCGCGTCCTTGCATTCGATCGGTATGGCGTCTTCGAGGTTGCCGCACATCACGTCGCACTGGCGGGCGGTTTCCGGCGCCTTGGCGCGGATTTTGTCGATATGCGGCGGGAAGAAATGGATCATCCGTTCCGGACGGACCGGCAGTTCGCGCAGCGGTTGCGGTGCGCCGATGGCCAGGGGCTTGTAGAAATGGGCGGGCAGTTTCATGGCGTTATCTCCAGAAGAAAACGGATGGACGGCGGGCGACGGCAGTTTGTCGCCGCGCTACGGGAACAAACGCTCAGCCCGGCCCGGCGACGATCTTCGCATCGTGCAGCCGGCCGACTTCGGCTTCGCTGAGGCCCAGTTCGCCGAGCAGGATTTCATCGGTGTGCTGACCGAGCAAAGGCGCCGGCATCGCCGGCAGGCGCGGCACGCCGCTGAAGTCGAGCGGCGTCGTCGGCATCAGGTAGGAGCCGATGCCGGGCTGATCGACCATGGCGAAGAGCGGATTGTCGGTCGAACAATCGGGGTCCTTGGCGAGCGCTTCGCGCAGACTGCGATACGGTCCCCAGGTGACGCGGTGCGCGTCGAGGATGTCACTCGCTTCGGCGAGCGTACGCGCGTAAAACCACGGTTCGAGCAGCGCGGCGATTTCGCGCCGGGCGCGGAAGCGGTTGCCCTCGTTGGCCAGATCCAGCCCGAGCCGCGTCGCCAGGGCGGCCATGGCGTCTTTCAGCCCGGTCGCCTTGAGCAGACAATGCCATTGCCGGCCGGTCAGCCCGACGACCATCAGATGCTTGCCGTCGAGCGTTTCGAAATCGCGCCCGAAGGCGCCGTAGAGATAATTGCCGTGCCGCGGCCGGTCGGTATCGGTGACCATCACTTCGGCGAGCATGCCAAAATTGGCGATCATCGCCAGCGCCACGTCCTTCAGCGCCAGACGGATCAATTGCCCTTCACCGCTCAACCGGCGGTGACGTTCGGCGGCGAGCAGACCGAGGGCGATCATCTGGCCGCTGATGAAATCCCAGGCCGGGAAAATGCGGTTCACCAGTTCCGGCGTCGAATTCGGGCCGGTGATCTGCGGCAGGCCGACCTGCGGGTTGACGGTGTAATCGACCTCCGATTTGCCGTCGCGGCGGCCGCTGAAATGCACCATGATCAGGTCCGGCCGCTGCGCCTGCAGCGTCTCGTACGCCAGCCAGCCCGTCGCCGGGAAATTGGTGCTGAACAGGCCGGCATTCTCGCCCGGCGCGCAGATCAACCGGGTCAGCAGTTCCTGGCCGCGCGGCGTGCGCAAATCGACGGCGATCGAACGCTTGCCCTTGTTCAGGCTGGCCCAGAACAGACTGTGCCGGCCGTCGAGGGTCAGCGGCCAGCGGCCGTAGTCGAGCCCGCCGCCGATCGGGTCGAAACGGATGACATCCGCTCCGAGTTGAGCCAGCGTCATGCCGCCGAGCGGTGCGGCGACGAATGCCGAACCTTCGACGACGCGCAAACCTTTGAGTATGCCTTGCATGCGCTCTCCTTTCGGGCGGACGTCAGATGACGCGCTTGGCGCGCAAAGCGGCGATCTCGTCGGCGCCGAGACCGAGCAGGTCGCCGAGCACTTCTTCGGTATGCTCGCCGAGGCGCGGACCGAGGTGCTTGATGCGTCCCGGCGTCTTCGACAGCCGCGGCAGCACCGAGGGCACGATCACCGTTTCGCCGATATCCGGCTCGTCGATGGCCAGCAGGTTGCGCCGCGAGTGGAACTGCCGGTCGCCGAAAATGTCGGCGATGCTGTTCAGCGGCCCGGCCGGCGCGCCGGCGGCGAAGCAGCGGTTGAGCAGTTCCTCGCGATGCAGCGAACCGCACCAGTCGCGGACGATCTCGTTGACGTCGTGCCGGTTCTCGAGCCGCGTCTTCTGGTCGCCGTAGACGTGCGGCGCCGCCAGTTCCGGCCGCCCCATGGCGATCGCCAGGCGTTCGAACAGCTTGTCGGTGACGCAGGAAATGGCCACCCATTTGCCGTCGTCCTTGGTCGGGAAATGACCGTGCGGGCAGGCAAAATCGTTGTGCGTCGGGCCGTGCCGCTCGCGCACCTGGCCAAACATGCCGTAGGCCGGCGCCAGTTCGTCGGTACAGCGGAAGACCGATTCATAGAGCGCCGCATCGATGTACTGTCCCTGGCCGGTACGCTGGCGATGGCGCAGCGCCATCAGAATGCCGATGCAGCCGTAGAGGCCGGTCAGATAATCGCCGAGTGTCGTCGAACCCGGCGTCACCGGCGTGCCGCGCGGCATGCCCGAGAGAAAGGCGATGCCGCCGACGGCATGCGCGACGCGCGCGAAACCTGGCCGGTCGCGGTACGGGCCGCTTTGGCCGTAGCCGGTAACGCGCAGCATGATCAGTCCGGGGTTGATCTCGTGCAGCACGTCCCAGCCGAGCCCCCATTTCTCGAGCGTGCCGGGACGAAAGTTTTCGCACAACACGTCGGCTTTAGCGATCAGCTGCTTGAACAGATCGACGCCTTCCGGCAAATGCAGATCCAGCGTCACCGAGCGCTTGTTGCGCGCCTCGCTCAACCAGGCCAGCGTGTCCTTGCGGCGCGTCGCGGTGCCGAAGTGGCGCATCGGGTCGCCACCTTTCGGGTTTTCGACCTTCAGCACGTCGGCGCCGAATTCACCGAGAATGCTGGCGCTGTACGGCGCGGCGATCACCGTCGCCGCGTCGATGACACGGATGCCGGCCAGCGGCAAACACGCCTCGTCGGAATCGGAGGTGGACATGGCAATCCTCAGAGTGATGGGTCAGATGATCTTGTGCTGCCGCAAGCGTTTGATTTCCTGTGCGGACAGTCCGAGCAGTTCGCGCAGAATCTCGTAAGTGGCGTTGCCCAGCGGCGGACCGAGATTGGCGATGCGCCCCGGGGTGGCCGACAGCGTCGGCACGACGCCGGGAATCACCACTTCGCCGAGTCCTTCCTCTTTCAGCCGCGCCAGATTGCCGCGCGCCTGGAAGTGCGCATCCTTGAAAATGTCGGCGATGCTGTTCACCTTGCCGACCGGCACCTCGCCATCGATGCAGCGGCGCATCACTTCCTCGCGGGTCAGCGACCCGACCCAGGCGATGACCAGCCGGTTGACTTCGTCGCGCGCCGCCAGCCGCTGGCGCTGCGGGCCGTAGCGGTCGGCGGCGGCCAGTGCGGGCTGGCCCATCACCGCCGCGAAACGCTCGAACATCTTGTCGGTGGTGCAGGCGATGGCCACCCACTTGTCGTCGACCGTGCGGAAGTGGCCGTGCGGCACGGCGACGAAACTGCCGGCACCCTCGCGTTCGCGCACCTTGCCGAACAGACCGTACGCGGCGGCGATTTCGTCCATCTGCCGGAAAACCGCCTCGTAAATGCCGATGTCGATGATCTGCCCTTCGCCGGTCGCTTCGCGGTGGCGCAGCGCAATCAGGATACCGATCGCCCCGTACAGACTGGAGAGATAATCGCCGAGCGGCGCGGTGCCCGGCACGACCGGCGTTTCGCCGGGGAAACCGGCCAGATACGACAGACCGGCAAAACCGTGCGCGATGTGCGCGAAACCCGAGCGCCGCCGATACGGTCCGGTCTGCCCATAACCCGACACGCGCAGCATCACCAGTCCCGGGTTGGCCTTTTGCAGCACCTCCCAGCCGAGGCCCCATTCCTCCATCGTTCCCGGCCGGAAGTTCTCGATTAGCACGTCCGATTTGGCGACCAGCTTGAGAAACAGTTCGACGCCTTCGCGCTGGCGCAGATCGAGGGTCACCGACTTCTTGTTGCGTCCTTCGCTGAGCCAGGCCAAGGTTGCATCGTGGCGCTTGGAGGCGGTGCCGAAGCGGCGCATCGGATCGCCGGCCACCGGGTGCTCGACTTTCAGGATCTCGGCGCCGAATTCGCCGAGGATCGACGCCGCGTACGGGCCGGCGAGAAAGGTGCCGACGTCGATCACCCGCAAGCCGCTCATCGGCAAGGACTCGCCCTCGCCGACGGATTCCTGTTCCGCCGGGTCGGCGGCGTTGTCGCGCACCGCGCGCTGATCCGCGCTTTGACTGTCAGCGGGCGGAACGCTGGCCGGGCCGGCAGGCGATGCGCTGTGACGGGGGGACACTGTCGCCAATGGCTTGCCTCCTCAATGTGGCAGCGGGCAGGGTGTTCAGCCGGCTGCCGATGTCGACCGAGATAGTCACGTTCGAGTATAGGACTTATCCACGCGTCGCGGGCAAAAGATCTGTCCCCGTCGAGGAGGCTGGCGCCTGCTGCCTGCGTGCCGCTGCTGAGCGCTGGCTGGTGGAAGCGGAAAACCGTTGCTGACAGCGTCACGGCAATCGCACACGCAAAAGTCATGACATCGCACTGTCACTCGTTGCGGCAGGAAAATGCCGGGAACTTTGGCGCGATCGCATGAATGACAAATGGATGTATTCCCAAGTGATTTCACGGTTTTCGCTGTCCCCTTGCACCAATTTGGAGAACGGGCGGACGAATCCGGCAACGGAGCCGAGCCGGCTTGGCGCTGGATGTGCCGGCGGACTGATCGGGCGTTGCTTGGCGTCGGCGATACGCCCGACTGCGGACGGGAGGACGAGAATCGGCGCACAAACGACGCCACCTCGGCAGATCGCCAGGCGGCAAGCAAGAAAATCAGGCCGGGAAATCAATTGTTGCGGCGCAGCAATTACGCTATAGTAGGGTCATCCGTCGTTCGCAAGAAAGCTGTCCATGTACATCGTCGATGATCCTACTCTGGCTCTGATCACCCGTTTCGTCGGCACGCCGCCGAATGACGCCGAACAGTTGGACAGCGAATTTTTCTATCGCCAGATTGCCGCCATTCAAGCGTATGTCGATCAGTTTCCCGAGCGGGAGCGCGAGCAGCGCGCGCTGCAGTGGATCGAGGCCAACGCGCGCAATTACCGGCAGGCGTGGCAGAAACGGGTAGCGATCGATATACTGACGCATACACTCTGTGCCGATTGCCCATTGGCTTGTCAGCGGGAAGGCAAACCGTGTGTGATTCATTCGCGCTG
>ERZ795045.4598-NODE-4598-length-10955-cov-5.647615_pt1 | contig 10955 bp, 7 predicted proteins | sample MGYA00375129_ERZ795045 | MGnify/ENA primary metagenome ERZ795045 (study PRJEB30174, sample SAMN05720166) | activated sludge metagenome | isolation source: anaerobic digester from wastewater treatment plant | place: Japan | collected 2015-05-15 ... | reverse complement strand
AACGAATCCGAGTCCAAAACTTTCATATTCGACGAAATAGACTCCGGTATAGGCGGTAATACCGCTTTTTTCGTAGGAGAGGCGATGAGAAAACTTGCCAAATCCAATCAAATACTTTCGGTAACCCATATGCCTCAGGTCGCCGTTTTTGCGGATGTTCATTTTAAAGTCGAAAAAAACTATAAGGATAAAATAACCGTAATTTCGGTTAAAGAACTTAAAACTTCCGATGATAGAATCGAAGAAATATCCAGGATGTTAGGTTCGGTATATTCTCCTTTAACCGCCCAAAAACACGCCAAAGAATTAATCAAAAAGGCTTTGAGCCGTCATTAACTCGAGTTTGTTTTAAATTGGTATAATATTTTTATGGAAAACAAAAAAGTAAGAGTAAGATTCGCTCCTTCCCCTACCGGGCATCTGCATATAGGCGGCGCAAGAACTGCCCTTTTTAATTATCTTTTTGCAAAAAAATATAAAGGAACTTTTATTTTAAGAATAGAAGATACCGACGAGCTTAGAAGCACCAAAGAATCGATGAACTCCATATTTGAAAGCATGAGGTGGCTGGGACTTGATTGGGACGAGGGGGCGATGGACGAATTTAACGAAAAAGGCGGTTACGGGCCTTATATACAGAGCAAGCGCGAGGCGCTTGGCATTTATAAAAAATATTCGGACGAGCTTATCCAAAAGGGGCTGGCATACCATTGTTACTGCACACCCGAGGAGCTTGAGGAGATGAGGAAAAAAGCGCAGCTTGAAAAAAGGCCTCCGAGATACGACGGAAGATGCAGACATCTGACCAAAGAACAGATAGAGGAATATAAAAGGCAGGGGAGAAAACCCGCGGTAAGATTTAAAATGCCGGAAGAAGGTCATACCTCCTGGAACGATCTTATACATGGGGAGCTTAAATTCGAAAACAAGCTTTTATACGATTTTATTATGGTAAAGGCAAGCGGATATCCCACATATAATTTCGCCTGCGTCATTGACGACCATCTTATGGAGATGAGCCATATAATAAGGGGAGACGACCATATTTCCAATACTCCTCTGCAAATAAGCTTATATAAAGCTCTGGGTTGGAATATTCCTGAGTTTGCTCATCTTTCTATGATTTTGGGACCGGACGGGTCCAGGCTTTCCAAAAGACACGGAGCTACAAGCGTTGGGGAGTATAGAAGGCTGGGATATCTTTCCGTTACGATAAAAAATTATTTGGCTTTACTCGGATGGTCCACCAAAGATAGTCAGCAGATATTTGAAAAGGGAGAGCTTGAAGAAAAGTTTTCGCTGGAGGGATGCCAAAAAAATCCGGCCATATTCGATCCGGTAAAACTTACATGGATGAACGGAGAGTATATAAGAAAGTTATCAAAAGAAGAGTTATACGAATTGGCTTTGCCTTATATGAAGGAAGCCAATATAGACTTGTCCAAATCTAAGGTCGATCCTAAAGATATAGTTTTTATAGAGCAGGAAAAATATAAGCTTCTATCGGATATACCTAAGTTGGTGGATTTTTTCTTTAAGGACGAAATAGAATACGATAAAGAGTCGGTGGAGAAGGTTCTTAAAAAAGATAAGGTAAAAGACATACTTTTGGGTATAAAAGAGGTTTATTCGTCGATAGCCGATTTTACGGAAAAAAACATAGAAGAAAGTACCAGACGGTTTGCTAAGGAAAAGGGGTATAAAACTTCCGAAGTGTTTCACCCCGTAAGAGTGAGCGTAAGCGGTAGAGCCCAGGGGCCTACGTTATTTAAAATGATAGAATATATAGGAAAAGAAACCGTCATTTCAAGGATTAATAAAGCCGTTTCCAAGGCCGAATTGGTTTAATAATCGGGGTATTCTTTTTTGTAATAAATATTTCATATTTTTGTATCAGCTTATTGTTAAAATTTAATTATGAAATACTGGGTATTTATAAACGACGATATAATAGGCCCTTTGAGTATAGAGGAAATATCGTCTAAAAACTATCTTTCAAAAGAGCTTTTGGTCTGTCCCAGCGAATCGAGCGCCGTGGCTCCGTCGAACTGGTATTTTGCGAAAGAACTTCCCGAATTTGAAAAGTATTTTAACCAAAAAAACGTGGTCGTAGAAGACGGGTTTGATTTAAACGAAATAATATCTTCGGTTTCATATATTCCGGAATCCGAAAATAAAAAAAACTTTCTGGAAAACTTGGATTACGAAGAAATACTTATAGAAAAGAACATACTTAACGAAAAATTAAACATTAAAGAAAAAGAAAATTTGAGTTATAAAAATAAGGTTTCTTCGCTTGAGTTAAAGATCGGAGAAATACAAAAAAAATTGGATTCGACTTTAGAAGCGATAAAAAACTACGAGAATAAACTTAAAGAAAAGGATCTGATAATAGAAAAGCTGTCTAAAGAAGTCGAAGAGATAAAAACTCAAAAACAAGAATCTGCCCTCAAATCAGACGTCTTGGAATCTAAGACTGAAAAAAACATTTCGGAATTTGAATCTTCGCTGGAGCCGAAGGATTTGAAATTGCCAGAGTTTTCGGAAAGAGAGGAAGCAAATTCCGATAAGGTTTTGGAGAACGAAAGCTTTGCGGATTTGGGTAAAGCCTTTATAGAAACGGAAGAAAAGAGCGAAAATTTCGTTACGGATAAAATAGATTTGGAGTTAAAAGAAGAATTTAAAAACGAAGATTTTAATATAGGAAAAACTATCGAAAAACAAGAAGATGTAATTGCCGATTTTAAATCGGATTTTAACGAAGGAACAAAAGAAGAAATCAAAAAGGATTTCGAGTTAAAAGAATTAAAAACTTTTTCTGCGGATGAGGCGGTAAAAGAGGGGAAAATAGAAAAAGTAGAAATAAAAACAAACGACGATAAAGAAGAAGATTTCGACCCTTTCTCTGTAGAAACCAAATCTCTAACTCCAACTCAGATAGAACAATCTTTGATGTCCGAAGAAGCGGATAATCAGCCTAAATTCGACAACCTCGTAGAGATGAAGCTCAGTTCGGCTCCTTTAGAAAAAGACCCTTCGATATTCCAGGTCGCCGATGTAAAACTTGAGGTCGCCAAAACGAATATGGACGTTCTGGAATCGAAAAATATCGAGCCGGCAACTTCGGCTCAAGTTTCTATCATTGAAGATAAAAATAAATTCACATCCGAAGAGGCTGGCGACAAAAAAGAAACTAAAAATATAGTTTTGGAAGAAAAAGAGAAAGAAATTAAAACTGCAGAGGTTTTTCAAAGCGTCAAAGAATCCGTAAAAGACTACGAAACAAAAGATAATAAAGAAATCGAAACTTTAAAAGAACCGGAGTTAAAAAAAGAAGAGATTATAATAAAACCTAATTTTGAGGAAACCAAGGAATCAGGAGAAAGTTCCGCGGAGTTTTTCGATAAAAAAACAGATATTGCGACCAAAGTCGAGGAAAGGATTTCTCAGGCCAAATACTCCCAAAGAAAGAAAATAAAACCGTTTTTTAAGGTAATAGGTATTTTTGGGTTTATCGTTTTCTTTGCTTTCTCTATAATATATATATTAAAATCCGACTCGCCAAATTCCATGGAAAGCTCTAAAATCGCTTCAAAACCCAAATTTCCCAAAGAAAGCGTTGCCGAACAATCGATAGAACCTTCCACTCAAACAAGAATAAACACATCTCCCGATTTAAACGTTTCTAAAATAAACGAAAACGTAAGAAAATCCATAGACATAGTTAAAAATTACGATCTTGGAGACGGAAAAGGAAAAATGCAGTCGTGGTTTTCAAATACATTTTCCGCTTCAAATCAGGTAAAAGAGGAGTGGAACGCCACTTTTTTAAGCGGGAATCTTTTTGTGGTTCAGTATAGAGTTTTGAGATATAAACAGGAGCCTATAGTTTATCTTTTTGAGGTTGATGTGGAGAAAAATAATATAGTGAGAGGCATAAACAATAACGCGATAGATTTGTTGTCGGGTAAAGGGCTTATCAAAAAAACGGTCGCAAAATCGAAAGTAAACGCAAAAAAAATCGACGAAAACATAGAGAAAGACGAGGATATGTTTTAGGGCTTAGTTAAGATAAAGTTGTATAATTATATTAATGGCTAATTTTAAAATAAACATCTCCAGAAAATTGGGGGAAATGCTCGTTTCCTCCTCCTTTATTACTCAGGATCAGCTTTATGAAGCTTTGGAATATCAAAAAAAATCCGGTCTTAAATTGGGTCAGATACTAATAGAGAAAGGCTATATAACCGAAAAACAGCTTTTGGAATTTTTAAGCAAACAATTTTCGATAAGGTTTATAGAGATATCCAAAACGGAACTAAATCCGGATATAGTGGCTTTAATTCCGGAAAGTATGGCGAGGAGATATAATCTTATAGCCGTAAATAAGGAAAACAATTTGCTGAGCGTCGCTATGGTGGATCCTTTAAACATTGTCGTTTTAGACGAATTAAAGCTTATGACGGGGTATAACGTTGAGCCGGTATTCGCTTTGGAAGACGACATAAATTCGGCCATAGACAAATACTACGGAACCAAATCTTCTCAGGAAGCCCTTGACGAGATACTTAAAAAAACTCAAGCGTCAGAGTCGGAAGGAAACCTGTCGGTAGTAGAAAACAAAGAAGAAAATAAAGACGATATTATATCGCTTGAAGGGAAAGGCGAGGCCGCTCCGATTATAAAGATGGTTAACATCATAATATCTTCGGCTATAAAATCTCACGCTTCCGATATACACATAGAGCCTTCGTATAGAGAAACCAAGGTAAGATTTAGAATAGACGGAGTTTTGCATCCTCAGCCCTCCGTGCCTAAAAAATTTCATAACGCAATAATATCCAGGCTTAAAATAATGGCTAACTTAGACATATCGGAAAGAAGAATACCTCAGGACGGAAGAATAAAGATAAAGATTTCAGAAAAGGAAATAGACCTTAGATTGTCGGTTTTGCCATGCGTTTACGGCGAAAAAGTCGTTATGAGAATACTGGACTCATCCGGTCTTAAACTGAGGCTTGAGGATTTGGGGTTTGAGCCTGAAAATCTTGCTATATTTTCAAAGTGCATAAAAGCGCCTCACGGGATAAACCTTATAACCGGTCCGACGGGTTCCGGTAAATCTACTACTCTCTACTCCGCCCTTTCCACTTTAAACACCCCGGACGTCAATATCTCAACCATAGAAGACCCGGTGGAGTATAATCTTGAGGGGATAAATCAGGTAAGCGTAAATAGCGACGTGGGTCTTACGTTCGCAAGCGGTTTAAGGTCTTTTTTAAGACAGGACCCCGATATAATAATGGTCGGCGAGATAAGAGATTTTGAAACAATGTCCATAGCGATAAACGCCGCTATGACCGGGCATCTGGTTTTTTCCACTCTTCACACAAACGACGCGCCAGGGGCCATAACGAGAATCGGTATGATGGGAATAGAGCCGTTTTTGACATCTTCAACCCTTTTGATGGTTGTGGCTCAAAGGCTTGTAAGAACGGTTTGTAAAAATTGCAAAGAGGCTTACGAAGTCAAGCCCGAGCTTATAATAGGACTTGGGGCATCTAAAAACTTGATAGAGCAAAATATAAAAGACGGGAAACTTTACCTTTACAAAGGGAAAGGATGCGAAAAATGTTCAAATACCGGTTATAAAGGCAGAGTCGGTATTCACGAAATACTCGAGGTAACCGACCCAATAAGAGAATTGATAATATCCAAAACCGATTCTACAAAGATAAAAGAAGTAGCCAAAAAAAACGGTATGATAACTCTAAGAGAATCGGCTTTGAGAAAAATGATGTTGGGGCTTACTACGGTAGAAGAAGTTATAAGAGTAACCGGAAGCGATGTTGATTAAATCGGAATAAATTGGTAATATTATATTTAGTATAATTTTATTCTTTTAAAAGAGGAAACTATGGTAACAATGAGCGATCTTTTCATACTGATGCACGAAAAAAAAGCAAGCGATTTGCATCTTACCGCCGGGGCTTCTCCGATGCTTAGAGTTGACGGAGACCTGGTGCCTACTCCTCACGAAAAGCTCACTCCGGAGCTTTGTCAAACTCTCGTTTTTTCGCTTATGACGGACGCTCAAAGGCAAAAATTTGAAGCGACAAACGAATTGGATTTCGCTTTCGGTATAAAAGGACTCGGAAGACTCAGGATGAACGTTTATAGACAACGCGGAGTCATAGGCGCCGCAATAAGGTCCATACCTAATAAGTTTATGAGTTTTGACGAATTGGGACTCCCTCAGGTTACCTACGATATAATGAAAATGCAAAAAGGTCTTGTTCTTGTTACCGGTCCTACGGGTTCCGGAAAATCCACCACTTTAGCTTCCATGATAGATTATTTAAACGAAAACGCAAATTATCATATAATGACCGTGGAAGATCCTATAGAGTACGTTCATACTCATAAAAAAAGCATAGTGAATCAAAGGGAAGTCGGAGCCGATACCGAGTCTTTCGCGCAAGCTCTAAGACACGTTTTAAGGCAGGACCCCAACGTTATACTAATAGGCGAAATGAGAGATTTGGAGACCATAAGCGCGGCTTTAAACATCGCCGAAACCGGACACCTTGTTTTCGCAACCCTTCATACCTCTGACGCCGCTCAAACCATAAACAGAATAATAGACGTTTTTCCTCCTCATCAGCAAGAACAAATAAGAGTTCAGCTATCGTTTGTTTTGCAGGCGGTATATTCGCAGCAGCTGGTAAGCGCGGCTACGGGCAAAGGAAGAGTTCTGGCATGCGAGGTTTTGATAGCGAACTCCGCGGTCAGAAACTTGATAAGAGAGAGAAAAATAGAACAGATTAACACCATAATTCAAACCGGCGGGAAATTCGGAATGGTTACTATGAATCAGTCGCTTGTGGAGCTTTATAAAAAACAAAAGATAACTTATCAGGAAGCTATAAACAGATCTCCGGACGCCGAAGATTTGAAGAAACTGCTTCAGAAGTCGGTTCTCGGCAGTTAATTAAAAAATGAATTTTACGTACAAAGCCAAAGATTCCAAAGGCAAGGTCGTAGAAGGCGATATAGAAGCCTCGAGTCAGTTTGATGCGATAAGCAAACTCAAATCTCAAAAACTTTCGGTAATAAACATATCTCAGACCAAGAAAAAAAAGTTAAAAGGCGGGAAGGTATCTTCTAAAGATATCGTAATATTTTCAAGACAATTATCCACTCTGGTTTCAAGCGGAGTTCCGATAATACAAAGCCTTTCGATACTGGAGTCTCAAGCCGAGAATAAAAATTTCGCTCAAGTAATAGCCACAATAAAAAAAGACATAGAAGGGGGATTGTCCATATCGGACGCTATGGCAAAGCACCCAAAAGTTTTTTCGGAGCTTTACGTATCTATGATAAGAGCGGGGGAGTTAGGCGGTATACTCGATACCATACTGGATAGATTGTCTTCTTATTTAGAGTCTGCCGCCGCATTAAGAGATAAGGTTAAAAGCGCTTTGATGTACCCTATGATAGTCGGCGGTATAGCCGTAGTTATAACCGTTTTTCTTATAATATTCGTAATTCCGATATTTAAAAACATATTTCAGGGCTTTGGCGCGGAGCTTCCTCTTATTACAAGAATAGTAATAGGAGCTTCAGATTTTATGAAGTATAACATAATATACATACTTCTTGCTCTGGGCGGCGGTTTTTACGGAGTTAAAAGATATATAAAAACGGAAAAAGGCAGAATGAAGTTCGATTCTATTATTTTAAAACTTCCGGTTTTTGGAATAATACTCAAGAAGGTCGCCATAGCGAAGTTTTCAAGGACGCTTGGCACTTTAATAAAATCCGGAGTTCCGATTCTTCAGGGGCTTGAGACGGTGGCGAAAACAAGCGGTAACAAAGTCATAGAAGAAATAATATTGGGAAGCATGAAATCCATAAGAGAGGGTGGGAAGATATCCGAACCGCTTAAGAAAAACGATGTTTTTCCGTCTATGGTCGTTCAGATGATAGCGGTGGGAGAAGAGACCGGTAGTTTAGATAATATGCTTTTTAAAATAGCGGATTTTTACGATCAGGAAGTGGACTCCGCGGTTAAAGGTTTGACCTCGATGATAGAGCCTCTGGTTATGGTTTTTATGGGGACGGTAATAGGGTTTATAGTCATAGCGATGTTTATTCCTATGTTTCAGATGGGCGAAATCGCATCCAAAGCGGGATAAACTGTTTAAAGTTCAATGTTTAAAGTTTAAAGTCTAAAGTTTAATGTTCAAAGTTCAAAGTTTTATGTTTAAAGTTGGGAAATATCGAATAATTTGCTCTAAGAAAAAAGGAAAATATTTGGAGAAAGATTATAAAATAATAAAATATAGGTTAGTTCTAAGTTTATAGGAGATAAAATATGTCTAATCATAATGTGATTTCAAAATTAAACGAGGACATATTTAATAAAAAAAATGTGGCCTGCGTTACGGTTATAAATACCGAAGGTTCCGTTCCGAGAGACTCGGGTTCGAAGATGCTCGTTTATGAGGATGGAAGCATTTACGGAACGGTGGGCGGGGGCAGGGCTGAAAAAATCGCTATCGACGAGGCGGTTAAAGCAATTAAAGAAGGTAAAAATAAAAAGATAGAGTTAAATCTGACTCCGAAGGGAATAGACGCCCTTTGTATGGGTAGACAAGAGATTTTTATAGAGGTATATTTATGGCCTTTGAAGGTTTTTATAATGGGCGGCGGGCATGTTTCAAAAAGCCTTTCTTATGTTCTGGATTTTCTTTCCATACCTTACACGGTTGTAGACGACAGAAAAGACATCGCCAATAGGGATAATTTTAAAAATGCGGTCGAGATTATAAACGAGTTTCCCCATAAGGCTTTTTCTAAATTAAAAATAGATAAAAACAGTTATATAGTAATAGTTACAAGGGGACATTCCCTGGATAAAGAGTGTTTGGAAGAGGCTATTAAAACCGATGCAAAATACATAGGTATGATAGGAAGCAGGTCGAAAGTAAAAGAAATATTTAAGATTTTAAATAAGAAAAAACTATATCCGGATAAAGATAAAAGAGTCTTTTCGCCTATAGGCGTAAATACCGGCGGTAAAACTCCCAATGAAATAGCCGTTTCCATAGCGGCCGAAATTTTAGCGGTTTCAAACAATGTAAAGCCCGTACATATGAAAGAGGCTATTTAATTTGTTAAAATATATTGGTTAATGAAACTTCGCTTTAATATAAATCATCTAATAATCGAATAGGAGGAATGTATGGCGTTAAATATAACTGATCAGGAGTTTGATAAAGAGGTTATTAAATCCGCTATCCCCGTTCTGGTAGATTTTTGGGCGCCCTGGTGCGGACCTTGCAGGATGCTGGCCCCGGTGGTGGATGAAATATCCAAGGAATACGAAGGAAAGGTAAAAGTTGTTAAGGTTAATACGGATGAAAACCCCCAGTCCGCTTCGAATTATCAAATATCCGCGTTTCCAACTCTTTTGTTTTTTAAAGACGGAAAGGTCGTAAAGGAACTCGTCGGAGTCCTTCCTAAAGAAGAGATTAAAAAGGTTTTAGACGAAGTTTTAAAATAAATTTGATATTTTAAAATTTATATAATCTTTTTTAGGGTCTTACCGTCGATTTTTTATGAGAGATGTGTTTTTAATAGACAGCCATGCTTTTCTTTATAAAAATTATTTCGCATTGCCTAAATTTACCACATCGCGGGGAGAAGAGGTCGGCGCTTTATACGGTTTTGTAAGGCTTTTGTTTAAAATAAAAGAAAAAACCGATTATATAGCCGCCTGTTACGATAGCCCTAAAACTTTTAGAAAAGAACTTTTACCTACATATAAATCCAATAGGAAAAAAACCGATGATGCTTTGATAAAACAGATAGAACTTTCGAAAGAAGTTCTGAAAAGTTTGGGGGTCGAGGTAATAGAGAAAGACGGATATGAGGCGGACGATTTGATAGCTACCATAGCCAAAAAAATTTCAAATGAAGGCGATAATGTAGTCATAGTCGGAGCGGATAAAGATCTTATGCAGATTGTCTCGGATAAAATAAAGATATGGGACGGAAAATCGGAGGAATACTTCGGCCCCGATTACGTAAAAGAAAAATACGGCATAGAGCCCAGGAGGCTTCTAAATTATTTCGCTCTTGTGGGGGATAACTCCGACAATGTCGAGGGCGCGGAAGGGGTGGGGCCTAAGACCGCATTGAAACTTATAAATAAATACGGCGATGTTTATTCTATTATTTCCTCAAACGAATCCGATAAAGACGCGGATAAAGTTAAAAAATCGGCGGAAAAAGTGAAAACCGCTTTAAATTTGATAAGACTTAGAGACGATATCGATATGGAATTAAACATAGAAAATTTTAAGGTCGAAAAGTTTTCTAAGGATGGAATTTTGAATCTTTCAAAAAGATTTGAGTTTAGAGATATCGGAGGGGTGAGCGAAGAGGATTTGAAAGATAAAAAAGAAATAATCGAGGTTTCTTGCGATAAATTTATGGAGTTAAAAAAGGATTGGGTTTCGATATCGGAGAAAGATTTTTCTTTTGAAAATTACTACTCTTTATTTGAAGAAAAACTCGCCAGAGAATTGTGTTTGAGCGATATCCATAAATATTTTTACAATTTAAAATCCTTAATGAATAAGTTAAAAATTTCGGATATTTCGAACTACGACGACATATATATAGCTTATCATCTCGTCTACGGGGGTTTTAGAAAACCCGATATAGAAAGAATAATAAGGGAAAAGTTTTTCGTTATTCCAAAAATAGAGTCTTCGTATTTTAAGGATATATCCGAGGATTTAAAGAAAAAAATAAGCGAATCTAAAATGACAGGGCTTTATGAAAACGAGTTAAAGCTTTTAAAAGTTTTATATAGTATGGAAAGCCGGGGGATAAAAGTAAATTCGGGAGATTTTTATAAGCTTTTGGAAGAATTCGATAAAGAA
>ERZ795045.4594-NODE-4594-length-10968-cov-8.116742_pt1 | contig 10968 bp, 11 predicted proteins | sample MGYA00375129_ERZ795045 | MGnify/ENA primary metagenome ERZ795045 (study PRJEB30174, sample SAMN05720166) | activated sludge metagenome | isolation source: anaerobic digester from wastewater treatment plant | place: Japan | collected 2015-05-15 ... | reverse complement strand
CTAAATAGGTTTTAGGCTTTTATCATATTATCTATTCTTTGTCAAGCGTTTTTTTATTTTTTTTCTAAAATGTGATACCAAAAATGAAAGAATAAATATATCTCAAAAAAAATTAGATTGCTCTTTTGAATTTCTTCTCTAACTTTTAGAGTGGTAGCCCCATTCTTATGCAATCTTATCTCCATATATAACCTTTTATTTATAGTATAGGATATCATTTCATTTATACCAATTTTTTAGTAACCTATCGTAGTATAACAAATAGTTTTTTGATATATAAGATAATTTATCAGTGTTAATTTTTTATTAAAAATACTTTAAAATAATAAACCTTTATCTTTTAAATTTAATCTAAATAATCCGATAAAGTAATAATACTTAAAATAATTTACTAATTATGAAAATTAAGACAACATTGTTTTTTTCTTTTTTGATTATTTTATTTTTTTCTCTTTTATTAATCTCAACAGTATTTACCATAAGTATAATTAATTATTTTAACATTAACTTTGAAAACATCAAAAAAAGGGAAAGAACAAAAGAAGAAGAGAAAATTAAAAATTTGGTAGAAGCTGGTTTTAAGATGATAGAATCAAACTATAATAATGCCTTAAATAAAATAATAACAATAGAAGAGGCTAAAAAAATTTCAATTAATAATTTAAGAAGTATCAAATTCAACAATGGGGATGGTTTTTTCTGGATAATAGAAACAAAAGGTTCATATCCAAAAATGATTTTAAACTCAGCATTCCCTTTTATGGAGGGTAAGATTCTTGATAATAATATAACTGGCGAGAAAAATTACTATTTAGAAATGAAAGAAATCTGCTCTAACTGGGATGAAGGATATTTAATCTTTGAATGGGAAAAACCATCTGATATCTCAAAAGGAAAATCAAAATTTTTAGCGTATGTTAAAAGTTTTGAGGATTTTAATTGGATAATTGGAACTGGCATCTATTTAGATGATATAGAAAAGCAAATCGAAGTAGAAAAAAATAATGTAAAAAAAGAGATGTTTTTTATCATATTAAGAATAGCAATAACTTCAATAGTAATCTTTTTTATAGTTATGTTAATTATAAATATTATATCAGCTAAAATAACAAAACCAATAATAGAGATTTCAAGGCATTCTCAAAATGTATTAGAAGGGGATCTAGTTACTATTAAAGTTGCAAAAAAAGAGAAATCAGAAATAGGAAGACTCATTTATGAATTTAATAATCTTATCACAAAATTTTCTGATAGTATAAGGAATATTCAAAAAATAAGTTATGAATTAGAAATTATAGCGGGCAATAACAAAGAAATTTCGGATAATCTTATAGATATTATTTCACAACAATCAGCGGCTTTTGAGGAGATATCCTCAGCAATAGAAGAGTCAAGTGCAACTATAAAGGCAATATCAGACAATGCTAAAAAAAGCTCTTATGCACTTCTTGAAGGTGCTAATATGGCAGAAGAGGGATTTGGACTTATTGATAAAATTACAACAGCAATAAATAATATCTCGGTTCAGTCTCAAAACATAAAAAAATCCGTAGAATTAATATATAGCATCACAGAACAGACAAATCTCCTTGCTCTTAATGCATCGATTGAGGCAGCAAAGGCTGGGGATTTAGGGAAAGGATTTTCTGTTGTTGCTCAGGAGGTAAGAAAACTTGCTGATAAATCAAAAATAACTGTTAGTGAGATAACCAAAAATATTGAAGAAAACAACATAATAGTACAGGATGCTATAAATATAATAATGTCATCAAAAGATAAATTCAGTAAAATTCTTGAAGCAACAACATCTTCTGGTAGAATAATAAAAGAAATTACATCTGCTGTAAATGAACAGGCAATAGGTGCTCAGGAAATAGTGAATTCTGTGGCAAATATGTATGATTTAATCTCAAAAGTTAATGAAGTTGTGGATAGTATTAAAATAAGTGGTGATACAATGAACGAATTAATCAAAAAGATGAATGGATTTATAGCTAAATTTAAAGTATAATTTAGTTAGGTTTTTTTGAAAAAGTATTTTGGATTAAAATAAAATATATAAAAGAGTCTAAAATTAAATAAAAAATTGAAGAATTTAATAAAAAAATAAATATTGGAAATTATTTTATTTAGATTCATCGCACTGAATACCATAGATATTAATGATGTATCTGTATTTCTAGTCATTCACTGCAAAGACTATATCTTCTTTTTCATTCACCAACCTCATTAAATAACCCTTTATTCTTCTTTATCCTATAGATTTTATTTACTAATATCTTTCTCGGTTAAAAATCAAATCTTTTTTGTACAATTTTATCTGCTTTTTTAGCATATATCTTTTGTTATAATTATATCAAATTAAATGGTCAATACAACTAAAACCATCTATATAACTTACCTATATCTTACATCCAAACGATTCATTTCTTGCTGCTTTTTCTTTTTCTATTGGACTAATAGCTGGTTGACTTATATGGGCGATTTTATTTTTAGGCAAAAATTTTTAATTTTTTTTCTAAAAGTTGTAAAGGATTTTTTCATAAATTTTGTGATTAATAATTAGAAAACAATTTTTTTGTAAGGAGGAAAAAATATGGAAAAGTATGATTTTGTTATAAATAAAACTTTATTAGAAAAAATTAAAAATTTAGCAAAAAAGAGATCTATCTCACTTTCTTGTTTAATGAGAGAGATCTTTGAAAAGATTATTCCTATTCTTGAAAAAAAGCATCTAAAAGAAAAAAGAAGAGAGAAAGAATACCCAATAGTCTGTGCAACAAATAGAGTAAGAGTATATCTTAGTAAAAAATTGTATAACCAATTGAAACTAATTCATAGTCATTTGAATACTTTCAGTATGGCTGTGCTTGTAAGAGAAATATTGGAGGAATACTTTACGGGAATTGAAGCATTTGGAGAAAAAGAGTTTGAAGATAAAATTGAGAGGCTAAAAAAGAAACTTGAAGAATTAAGAGAAAAAAAGGCTGTGGTTGTGAAAAAGGATAAGGGGAAGGTGATGCCGCCTGATATCCGTTGCCATACCCACCCCGACCAATATTTTTTACTTACTTTTGACTCGAAATTTCGGCTTTTAGAAATAAAATTTTTATAAAAATTAACAATCTGTATAAATTTTTTATTTTCTCTTATTCTTACCCAAAACTTAGCTTAGGCTAATTCTATCTTTTTATCTGCTTAAAAATAAAATCGCATTATTGCATTTAATATAATTTAAATTTTTCTTGCAATAATTAATATTTTTGATTAATATATTAGAAAAATTATAAAATATACAAGGAGATCTTTATGGCTATATCAAAAAAAACAATAAGAGATATTGATATTAAAGGTAAAAGAATATTAATGAGAGTTGATTTTAATGTTCCAATCAAAAATGGGGTTATTCAGGACGATACAAGGATAGTTGCTGCTTTGCCAACAATAAAGTATATATTTGATAATAAGGCAAAGAGTCTTGTTTTAATGTCTCATTTAGGAGATCCTAAAAAAGATATGAAAAAAGCAAAAGAGAAGGCAGAAAAGGCTGGCAAATCATTCAATGAAGAGGAGTATATAAATGGGCATCATAAAATGGCTCCTATTGCTGCTCATTTATCAAAACTTCTTGGCAAAGAGGTAAAATTAGCCCCATCATGTATGGGTGAAGAAACAAAAAAAATCGTGGATTCTTTAAAAGATGGGGAGATTTTACTTTTAGAAAACACAAGATTTCATAAAGAAGAGACATCAGAGGTAGCAGAAGAGAGAGAAAAGATGGCAAAAGAGCTTGCACAATATGGGGATATCTATGTAAATGATGCTTTTGGTACTGCTCACAGAGATCATGCTTCTACTGCTTCTATTTGTAAATTTATGAATGGGCCATGTGTTGCTGGATTCTTAATGGAAAAAGAACTCGAATTCCTTGAAGAAAAAGTTGTAAAAAATCCAGCACATCCTTTTGTTGCTATTATTGGAGGTGCAAAAGTTTCTTCCAAGATTACAGTAATAGAAAAATTACTCGAAAAGGTAGATAAAATAATAATTGGTGGGGGAATGGCTTTTACCTTCTTTAAGGCTTTAGGTAAAAAAGTAGGAACTTCTCTTTGCGAAGATGATCAATTAGAAGTGGCAAAAAAGACAATGGAAGCAGCAAAAAAGAAAGGTGTAGAATTTATTTTACAGACCGATGCTGTTGTTGCAAAGGCTTTTGCAAATGATGCTGAATCAAAAATAGTAAATGTTGATAATATACCGGATGATATGATGGGACTTGATATTGGACCAAAATCAATTGAGTTATTCAAAAATGCATTAAAAGGAGCAAAAACAGTATTCTGGAATGGTCCTGTTGGTGTTTTTGAAATGGACAATTTTGCAAAAGGGACAATAGAGATTGCTCATGCATTAGCAAATCTAAAAGGTGCTATTACTGTCATTGGAGGTGGAGATTCTGTTTCTGCTGTAAATAAGGCTGGAGTTGCTGATAAGATGACTCATATTTCAACTGGTGGTGGAGCATCAATGGAACTTGTAGAGGGTAAAATTTTACCAGGTATTGCTGCTTTGAATGATAGATAATTTTTAATAACTACTTATGCCTGAGTAATCAGGCATAAGTAAAAATTATAAGGAAATTTTATGTCAGAAAAGACAGATACAATAAATACAGAATTGTCCCATAAATTAAAACCCAGTTTTTCATCTCTTTTAGAAAAAAGAGGTGTTTTATTAATTCTGTCTTCTAATTTTATAGGAAAAACATTTATTATCGATAAACCAAAGGTCATTATTGGTAGAAGTGAAAAATCAGATTTCTGTATAAAAGATCCTTTAATAAGCAAAGAACACTGTCTTATAACAGTCACAGAAGATTGTAAATTTTTTATAGAAGATCTTAATTCAACTAATTCTACTTTTGTTAATGGTAAAGAGATTAAAAAAAAGACTCAAATATTCTATGGGGAAAGAATAGTCATAGGTGAGACAATAATAAGATTTTATTTAGAAGAAAAATTGGATAAAAAATAGATATTTATTTAAAGGGAGGGGTATATGAAGAAAAATATTTTTTTATTATTATTTTTATTTTTAGCACTTTTAATTAAAGCAGATCCAAAAGATCCAGACGAACCAAAGATAAAAGATAATAAAAATTCAAAAGATAAATTTAATATTGAATATCGTAAACAGAATGGTTTTTATACAAAAGGCTATATTGAGGGAATGAGTGGTTTTTATCTTAATGACCTAATGTGGCAAGGAAATGAGAATAAAGAACAGCATATTTATATTGACTTTGTAAAATCTATTGAGGTGAAGGGATATACTATTAAAAAGATCCAAAAAGACAATCTAAGTCTTGTATTTTATATCCCATATGTTTTTGATATTGAATTAAAGAATGGCACATCCATTAAAGGTGCCAAAGGGAGAATAAAAGAACTGGAGAGATTTACTGTATATACTGAAATTGGCAAGGAGAAATGTTATACATATTTTGTAAGATATTGGCTTGAAGATAAACAGATGTTTTTACATAATAATTCAAAAGATTTTAATGAAAAACCAACAGTTCCAGAGTCTACTGTTGTGTATATAGAGTTTGTTGATTAAGCAGGTTGAATAATTAAAATATTTCTTTCTTACTTATTCATTTTTAAAAATAATATCAATATATTAAATTAATAAACTTTATTTTGTCATTTTTTAAAGAAAATTTTTATTTCTTTCGATAATTAAATAAAAACAGCGGAGATAAAATATATGTTTATTAGTATTGCCTTAGATTTAGCTTCGCCTGATTCCGAAAAAGCTGTGCAAAAAATTTTGGGTGAATATGGTATAGTAAAGATTCAAAAAAATATTTATGAAAGTTTTGATTTTCCCTCAAAAAGACTCGGTAATCTAAAAAAGGATCTTACAGATGTAATTGATATGGATGATAAAATCAGAATCTACCAATATCCTCTTGATAAATGCTTTAAAATAAGCTATATTCAAGATAGAAAATGGAAGAGACTCTCGATATCAAGTGAAGTCAGTTAAATTGTGTCCTTTTCTTTTACCAAAATTTTTAATTCTCCTGGTTTTAAGTTTATATTTAATGTCTTTATATATCCAGAAATTCTTTCCTCAGGAGAATAATCTATAACTTTTTCACCATTTAATATATGCTCTAAATCCTGTAAATAAACATTTTGACTATTATTAACATCTTTATTTAACACAATTAATACCTTTACATTATCCCATTCCTTAATAAAACAGAAAACATTCATCCAGTTTGGCTGATCTACAATATAAATAGGACTCTCTTCATGTAAAGGGAGTAACTTTGATTTAATATCAAGAATTTTTCTTATAATTTTTGAATAATCTTTCCCAGTATTCTCCCAGTCTGCTGGTGTAGTTGTGACAGTATTTAATTTCTTTTTAAATCCATATTCGAACCCAGATGTAATCATAAAACCTTTTGAAAAAATTGCTTCAAAATATAATCTCTGTTTAAAAACTATCTCATTTTCTTTTACCTCTTCCATAAGCCTTGCCGTATCATGAGTCTCTGGAAAAGAAATGGATGGCGCTATTGTTCGTGTCATATTATACTGTTCCAAACACCATGAATCATTAAAATTCCACCATTTTGAAGAGTTAAATATATAATCAAAACCACAATTTGAAAGTGACTGAATCTGAACCGGCGTACAACTGAGTGTTTCTGCAAGAAAAACAACATCTGAGAATTCCTTCTTTATATTGGATATAAGATATTGCCAGAATTCATGAGAAACCTGATATGCAGCATCACATCTAAATCCTCTAAATCCTAATTTAAGATAATGAAAGCACATATTGAGTAAATATTTCCATAAATTGTCTCTATCCGGGCTATTATCTAAATCAAATGTGGCAAGATCCCCCCAGGTAACAAATTTCCCATTTTCCCATGCACCTGGTCTTTTTACTTCCCCATCTTTTTCTAATACATACCAATTTTTATGCTCTTTAATTAAAGGAGAATCTATAGAAGTATGATTAACAACAAGATCCATAATAGGAAGTATATCTTTTTCCTTACATGCTTCAATAAAACTTCTTAACTCCTCCTCTGGATTCTTTTTATTTGTAAAAAAATTTGGATTATACTCATAATAATCCTTAGGAGCATAAATGCTGCCAGAAAAACCGGGATAATGAAAAGGATTTATGTAAACAGCATTAAATCCCATATTTTTAATGTGAGACAAATTCTTTATCCATTCATTTACATTTTTATAGAGTTTAGGAAATAGATTATAAATATAAAGAGCCTTTACCATTATTATTCTCCTCCTAATATTGAGATTAAAATTGCTTTTAAAGAATGCATCTTGTTTTCTGCCTGCTGGAACACATAAGACTGATTCGATTCAAAAACTTCTTCTGTAACTTCCTGATTATGAAATTCATTCTCATGACTTGCTGGCAAACAATGTAAAAATATAGTATTGGTCTTCCCAGTTGCCTCCATAATTTTTTTCGTTACTGTATATGGTTTTAATATTTTTATTCTATTTTTAATTCCTTTTTTATTTTCTTCCCCCATACTTACCCAGACATCAGTATATACTACATCACTATCCTTTACTGCTTCATAAGGATCCTCTATAAATTTTATATAAGAATCATTTGTTCTTGCTATATCTTGATAAATTTTAATTACATTTTTATCAGGCCATAGACTTTGCGGAGAACCAACAGATAAATTAATTCCCATCTTTGCACAACCAATGATTAAACTGTTTACCATATTGTTCCTACCATCTCCAAGATATGCAATTTTTATACCTTTTAGACTACCGAATACCTCTTTTATTGTCATAAAGTCTGCTATAATCTGTGTCGGATGTTCTTCATCTGTTAAAGCATTTATTACTGGAATGCCAGAAAATTGAGCCAGTTTTTCAACTGTCTCCTGTTTGTATCCTCTGAATACTATAGCGTCAAACATTCTTCCCAAAACTCTTGCTGTATCTTTAATTGATTCTTTAACTCCCATTTGAATATCATCTTTTCCAAGAAATTCAGCATGTCCTCCTTCATCAAAACAGGCAATAACTGTTGAGCATCTTGTCCTTGTTGAATTTTTTTCAAAAATCATTGCAATATTTTTATTTTTTAATCTGTATTTATAAATATTCTCTTTTTTCTCTTTCTTTACTAAAAAGGATTTTTCAATTAAATAATTTATATCTTCTTGAGAAAAATGCTCTAATGATAAAAAACTCTTTTTGTAAAAAGGATTTTTCAATTTTTATTCCTCAATAATTTATAACTCAGAGATTATTATATAAAATACAATGACTTTTTACTATATTTTTATATAAAGGTCAATAAGAATTTTAACAATGTAAAAATTTTTAATATAGAGAAATCCTTAGCTTTTATATTTTTTTTCTTTAAAAATATAATCCTTTTTAAATATCTTCTGTTTTATTAAGAATTTAGCATAATTTATTATAAAAGAGATTATATTTCTTATGTAATAATATAAATTAAAATGTTTTTTTATTATTTTTAATCTCTCTTTCCAATTCAATATAAAATTTTTATACGAAGAGCCACCTATAATATATTTTGAAATGATTTCATTTGTATTAAGAATAGTTTTACTCTTTTTTAAAATTCTTATTATCCAATCCTGATCAGATGCTGATTTATATTCTGTATCATAATATTCTACAATTCTTTTACTAACTATAAATCCCTGATGAGAAACAAGCATCCCTTTTGCAAAAGTAATGGGATTAATCTTTTGTGGTACAGATGGAGTTTTTACAAATTCTCCATTAAAGCCATAAAGAGCAGTTCTACCATAAATAACATCTGGCAAATCAAACTCAATTTGAGCACTTATTTTTTCAATAGTCTCATTCTCATAGATCTCATCACCTGAATTTATAAACCATAAATAGTCACCTGTTGAAAAATCTATCCCCTTATTCATCGCATAATAGAGGCCATTATCTTTTTCACTAACTATTTTTGTTATTTTATCTGAATATTTATTTACTATTTGAAGGGTTTTGTCGGTTGATTTACCATCGATTATTATATATTCTATATTTTTATAGGATTGATTTATCACACTTAATATTGTATTTTCAATTGAGGATTCGCCATTATATACAACAGTTATTATAGAAAATTTTATATCTTTCATAATGCTATTTTTCTAATTCAACCTTAAACTCTTCAAGCAATTCTTCAATATTTTTATTTAATCTTTTTAAAAACATATTAAGAAAACTCTTTTTATTATATCCTTCATTTTCATTCAAATATTCTTTTATTTTAGAAATATTTTTTTCAAAAATCTCTTTCTGCTCATTAAGATTTAATTGGGCTATATTTTTATTAAAAGAAACTTCTAATTCCTTATCTTTAAATTGAATATTAATCTCATCTCCAATGTCTGGTATTATTGGCTTTAGATTAAATTTCTCTTCTATTATAAAAGAAAAACTTTCTGCAACCTCTTCTTCACTATGGACAATAAAAATTTGAGGTTTTGAAGAGATATAAAACCTTAACCATGCCAATAACTCTTTGACATCAGCATGAGCAGAAAGTCCACCAATTGTAAATACCTTCGCGTTAACCTTAACAGAGTCTCCTAAAATATTTACAATTTTAGCACCTTCGATTATTCTTCTACCCAAAGTTCCTTTTGCCTGATAACCAACAAACAATATATAACTATTCTCTCTCCAGATATGGTGTTTTAAATGATGGAGCACCCTTCCAGAATCACACATTCCAGAAGCACTTATTATTACTTTTGGACCATTGTTGTTATTAAGACTTTTTGATTGCTCTAAAGTTTCGATAAACTTAAAATTTCTTCTTTCTAAAGGAGATATCCCCCTCTTTATATATTCCCTTGTCTTAATATCATAAGAATCAGTCATTTTTTTATAAATTTCTGTTATCTCTTTTGCCATTGGGCTATCTATAAAAACATCAATTTCTGGCAGATTATAATTCTCAAAAATTTCAAATAATCTATAAATCATCTCCTGAGTTCTCCCAACAGCAAAGGCTGGTATTATTAGAGTTCCATTGCTCTTTATTACTTCATTTAACATCTCAAAAATTTCTTTTTCAGTGTCTTCATCTTTTTTATGCTCTCTATTTCCATAAGTTGCTTCAATTATTACAATATCGGCATTTTCAAGAACTTCTGGGTTTTGGATTATTGCTTGATTTGATCTACCAACATCGCCACTAAATATTATCTTTTTTGTAATATTATTTTCTGTAACATTGAGTTCTAAAAAGGCACTACCCAGTATATGGCCTGCATTCATATATTTTACTTTAATATCCTTAACCGGAAAAAAATCTTTATGATATTCAACACCTTTTATAAGTTTTAGTGTCTTATCAACATCCTCTTCGGTATACAATGGCTCGATTTTGGGAAGACCTTTTCTCTCTCTTTTTTTATTCTCCCATTCTGTTTCCATGTTCTGAATGTGAGCAGAATCGAGTAACATTACTCTTAATAGCTCTTTTGTTTCAAAAGTGGTATAAATAGTGCCACAAAATCCCTTTTTAACAAGTTTGGGTAAAAGCCCGGTATGATCTATATGAGCATGTGTTATCAATACACTTTCTATTTCTTCTGGCTTAAAATTAAAATCAAGATAATTTCTCTCTCTCAACTCTTTTTCACCCTGAAATATTCCGCAATCTATTAAAATTTTACTATTTTCTGTCTCTAAAAAATAGCAACTACCTGTAACAGTTTTTGCTGCTCCATTAAATATTAATTTCATAAGTCATTCTCCAAAAAATCATCATAAAAATTCTATATATAAATTTTGAAATTTTGTCAAAAGATTGAATGATATTTTTTTAGGTAATTTTTCTTAAATTTTGTAAAGGATTTTCTTAAAAATTTTGTGATTAATATATAGA
>ERZ795045.4580-NODE-4580-length-11007-cov-4.031866_pt1 | contig 11007 bp, 8 predicted proteins | sample MGYA00375129_ERZ795045 | MGnify/ENA primary metagenome ERZ795045 (study PRJEB30174, sample SAMN05720166) | activated sludge metagenome | isolation source: anaerobic digester from wastewater treatment plant | place: Japan | collected 2015-05-15 ... | reverse complement strand
TTGGTACTACTTTGTCTGGCTGTCGGGCGATCACATTGTCGAGCAGCACGTCCACAACATTGACGTCTGCAACTGGGCCAAGAACGCGTACCCGGTCCGCTGCCAGGGCATGGGCGGGCATGAAGTTCGGCGCGGCAAGGATTACGGCGAAATCTTCGATCACCACGCTGTCGAGTTCGAGTACGCGGACGGCGTCCGAATGTTCAGCTTCTGCCGCCACATTCGCGGTTGTTGGAACAGCGTCAGCGAACACGCCGTGGGCACAAAGTACATCGCCGACCTCAGCGGCGCGGTCATTCGTGATCCTCGCGACAAGAACAAGATCGTCTGGCGTTACAAGACCGATGTCCCGGTTGACCCATACCAAGCGGAGCATGACCAGCTCTTCGATGCTATTCGCAACGACAAGCCGCTCAACGACGCCGAGAACGGCGCAAAGAGCACCATGACCGGTATCATGGGCCGAATGGCGACGTATTCAGGCCAGATGATCACTTGGGAAGATGCAATCGAATCCGAAGTCAATCTGATGCCCGACAAGCTCGCTTGGGATGCCACTCCAAAGGTGGTGCCCGATAAGGACGGACTCTATCCGGTTGCTGTGCCGGGCAAGACAGTCACTGTCTAGGTTTTGCGGGTCAGACGGCTTGCCGGACAACCGACGTTGAAACCCGTGCAGGCACTTGTGTTACCACCCACGCCTCAAACGAGACGTGGGTGGTTTGTCTTTGCCGCAATTGTTCTTGTCTGTTTCTCCGCAGTGGCCGGGGCTTCGGATGCCCGTTCTGTTCAGCTCGGGATTGACCGCCTCGCCGCGAACAGGTTCCGGGAATTGGCCGGCAAACGAGTTGGCTTGATCACAAACCCGACCGCTGTGGATCGGCAAGGCAATCCAACGGTCAGACTTCTGCTCAAGGCACCGAGTGTTCGATTGGTTGCGCTGTTTGCACCTGAACACGGCCTGAACGGTGACCTGCCCGCCGGCAAGGAATTCCCCAACATGACAAACCGTGAAACTGGTTTGCCGGTGTATTCCCTGTACGGGCCGGGCCCAACCCGCAAACCCACAGCGGCAATGCTGAAAGGCTTGGACGTGCTGGTTTACGACCTGCAGGATACCGGATGCAGGACCTACACGTACATTTCCACGCTCGGACTTGCCATGGAAGCCTGTGCAAATGCGGGCGTTGAATTCATCGTTCTTGACCGGCCAAACCCTCTAGGCGGCGTGCGCGTCGAAGGTCCCATGCTGAACCCGCGATTCAAATCATTCGTTGGCCAGTGGCCGCTGCCTTATCTTTACGGTCTAACTCCGGGCGAACTGGCCCGCATGATCAACGGCGAAGGCTGGATCACGAATTCCTGCAAGCTCAGAGTCATACCCATGGAAGGATGGCGCAGGTCAATGGTTTGGAAAGACACCGGACTCAGATGGGTTCCAACCTCGCCGAATGTGCCGCGGAGCGAGTCTGTCCTAGGGCTGGCTGCAACAGGGTTGCTGGGTGAAATCGGCGGGCTGAGCATCGGGATTGGCACAGGTACCCCGTTCGAGTGCGTCGGCGCCCCGTGGTTGAAAAGCAAGCGCGCCTGCGATTATCTCAACGGGAAGAACCTCGACGGCGTGCGGTTTTCACCAATCACCTTCACGCCAGCCCGGGGCATGTACAAGAACCAAACGGTTCCGGGTATTCAAATCTGGTTTTCGAAACCCGCGACGGCGCCTTTGTATGCGTTGAACTTCCATTTACTTGAAATGGCTGACAAGGTGTTCGGTCAAAATCTGTTTGCGCAGGCGACAAAGCGCGGACAGTCCTTTCAGATGTTCGACAAGGTCAACGGGACTGATGCTGTGCGCCGCGACTTGCAGGCCGGTCGGTCCGCAGCAGAGATAATCGAAAAATGGCGTGACGGCGAAAACCGGTTCCGCAAGCAACGCGCCAAGTACCTCATTTACGAGTGATCCCAGGGGCGAATGGTGCCAGCAGAACCAACAGGCCAACATAAAGAGCGTGTGCTGCCAGGCGCTCCTTCAAGGCCCGGCGCCGCCAGCCCCTTGTTGGACATAAAAAACCTCACGATCGAGTTCGGTTCGTTCAACCCGCCCGCGCGCGCAATCGAAGGCGTTTGCCTGACCGTTCACCATGGCGAGACTGTCTGTCTTGTGGGGGAGAGCGGATCCGGCAAAAGCGTGACAGCGCTATCGATCGCACGGCTTCTTTCATCGCCACCGGCGCGATATGTTGAGGGCGAGATTTGGCTCGACGGCCATGAAATACTGGGATTGCCCGAAACCGAACTGCGCCGTCTCCGCGGCAGGGTTGTGAGCTACGTTTTTCAAGAGCCAAGCGCTTCACTTAACCCGGTGCGCACCATCGGAAGTCAGATTCTCGAAGCTCTCAAACTCCATCAACCTTCGCTCGCCACAAAGGAAGAAGTCGTAAGGCTCCTTGCCATGGTCGGTATCCCCTCGCCGGAGACGCGCGCTGACGATTATCCGCACCAAATGTCGGGCGGAATGCAGCAAAGAGCGGCGATTGCGATGGCCATTGCAGCAAGGCCGAAGCTGCTGGTTGCAGATGAACCGACCACGGCCCTCGACGTGACCGTTCAAGCTCAGATCCTTGATCTCATGCGCGAGCTGCAGGGTGAATTCGGCATGGCCATCCTGCTGATTACACACAACCTGGGGATTGTCCGTGAAATAGCCAATCGCGTCGCGGTGATCTACGCGGGCCAGATAGTCGAAACCGCTCCGTGTGCTGAGCTTCTGCGCCAACCGCGACACCCTTATACCGCCGCGCTCATCAGGGCGGTGCCCGAGCTGGGACGGCGTGCGAATCGGCTCCATGCCATACCAGGCCAAGTGCCATCGTCATTCGATCGCCCGGAGGGATGCCGATTTCATCCGCGATGCGAATTTGCCAGACCGGAATGCCAGAAGAATTCGCCGCTGTTGATTCCTGCCGGGCTTGGCCACTGGACGCGCTGTCCATGGCATGATCAATTGCCGCTGGCCCCGCTGTCACCGGATTCGAAAGCATGAGCCTGCTCGAAGTCAGACAGCTCAGCGTCCGCTTCCCGGTCCGGCGAGGGCTGTTCGGCGGCGTCCGCGCATGGCTCAGAGCCGTGGACCGTGTCGATCTTGAAATCCAAACCGGAGAAACAGTCGGATTGGTCGGAGAAAGCGGTTGCGGAAAGTCCACTCTAGGTCGCGCTATTCTGCGGCTCATTGAACCCGCAGATGGACAAATCATTTGGAAAGACACGGACATAACCACGCTCTCCGGGCGCGAACTGCGGCAATGGCGGCGGCAGGCGCAAATCATTTTTCAGGATCCGATCAATTCTCTTGATCCACGACAAACGGTCGGCGATGCCATCGGCGAAGCGCTTGACGTTCACAAGCTGGCGCCCAACCGCCGTGAGCGACAAAACCGTATCGCGGCGCTGATGGAGTCGGTTGGACTCGATCCTTCCCGTGCTTCGGACTATCCGCACGAATTCAGCGGTGGCCAGCGCCAACGAATCGGCATTGCCCGCGCCCTCGCAGTCCAACCCGACCTCATCGTGTGCGACGAGCCAGTGAGCGCTCTGGATGTCTCAATTCAAGCTCAGATTGTTAACCTGCTTCTGGACCTGCAGAAAACCCGGGGCATCGCCTACCTGTTCATCGCTCACGATCTCGCTTTGGTCGAACACATCAGCCGGAGAGTTCTCGTCATGTACCTCGGACGGATTGTCGAGTCCGCAGATGCCGCTGAACTGCTCCACCAGCCGCTCCACCCTTACACGCAGGCTTTGATCAGCGCAGTGCCGGTGCTCGATCCCGACTCGCGCCGAAAAAGGATTATTTTGGGCGGCGAGGTGCCATCGCCGATCAATCCGCCGCCCGGGTGTGCATTTCACCCGCGCTGCCCTTGGGCCGAGCCAAAGTGCAAGTCAATCGCACCCGTCCTTCGCGAGGTCAAAAAGGGCCACAAGGCCGCCTGCCACTTGATAACCGCGGATAACAGCACACCCGGCAATCCCACTGCCACAAACACATAAATCCCAGAATCGCAATCGGGCTAGCCCGCATATTTCCCAGCCCGGCGTAGCCGGAACCAAAATCGCCTGACGGGCAACGCCCCGCGGCTCTTGCACCACCCGGACCTTCAGTCGCGCCGGGCTGGGAAATATGCCCTGTGACTCCGTCGCAAGGAAGAGCGCGCTGATGCCAATGGCTTCTCACGCGCTGCCGCGGATGCAGTGGGCGTTGGTAGGCGCGAAGCGCTTGGAGTGCGGCAGCTTGCTGCCGCTTTGTTTTCATGCGCAAACGACGTGCTTGGAACCATATCGGCATGATGCAGAAAACAACGTGTCTGTCCCCATATCGGCACCGAGGGGTTCCTCCACAGAGTTCGGCAGCCGCCGATAGAAACAAGGGGCAATTTGCGGGCTACGCCGCAATCCGGGGTCAAAACCCAAACAACGAGCCTGTCACCCTATTCTGATTCACCCCCAAGGATTGTGCTGTTGCGACCGCCTTACTTGCTGCCAGAGAATCAGATACGGAGAAACTGAGCAAACTCGAGGCGTGCAAATCTTCGCAAATATGAATGATTCTTCAATATAGCAATATACCCTGAGCAGTCTGCGAAACGGGTGTCTTCAAGAAATCAAGGAGTATGCGGGCTCCGGAAATCTCACCGCCGGACCAAGCCAAGGCACCCAAGACTTCATTCCGGTGAGATTTCCGGGCTAGACCGACCGGGTTCGCGATTCAATCAAGATAGGGGACAAGACGCGCGTGTGTTACGTCTCTTCTACTTGCAACGCCGAGAAAACTAAGAGCGCCTTGCCGTCTGCAGCGACGCCGAACATCCGCCACACCTTCATCTTTTTGCCACCAATCTTTCTCCCGACCATATTTCTGCCCCTCATGTTTCTGCCACCGATGTCTCAGCCAACCATTTTTCTGCATACGATTTTTCTGCCCTATCCCCGGATCGGGGCTGAAGCACTGCTTTCCACAAATCGGCAGTTCAAGCATAGCCACGCCATGTCAGGCCGGTTGGGCCAGAAACGAAGCCGACGAACACCGTGCTGGCGTTCGTCGGCTCGGGCCTCCAAGCAGGCTCAGGTCAGGAACAAGTCAGATTACATGCTCGACTTGCTGTTGTTCTTCCTGCTTGTGGTCGATCTGCGGTTTGAGGCCTGATTCTCCTCGTCCGTTTTCGGTCCGAACCGCACTTTGATGGCAAGGACCTTGCCGTCAGGCAGGTTCTCAGCCAGACCGCCCACCTCGTCCCCAGGGACAGCGTCGGCGAGTGTGGCCGGTTTACCGTTCTTCGTGATAACCGTCATATCGTCCGTCACAAAGACGCGGTCCTTGCTGGCTCCGGAGAGCGTGAACGTTTTCGCTGACAGGTTCACAGACCGGAGCTTGCCGCGGATCGGATACCGGCTACCACGTGTTGCGCGCACGGACGGCGTACTCTCCTTGCTTGTCTTTTGGATTGTGGCTGCGCCTTGCTGCTTGACTGCGCCGGGGCTCGACATGTCAGAGCCGCATGCGGGTGCCAGCAGAGCTGCGACGGCCAGCAACCATGTACCGCACAGGATGTTGATCTTGCGTTTCATTTTTACCTCCTTGCTTTGTTGTTGTCGGAACTTTGAGCCGGTTCACAGGTACACAATCCCAGCGTCCCGGGTTTGGCGAGGAGACTCGCGACCACTGTGATTCATGGTTTGGTCACGTGACCCTGCCCTCCTTCTCAGAGTTCCGTTCGAAAAGATATGCATCTTTGCTTTCAAATCAAGTGGACCAAGTATCAGGCTTGCTGTTGTGGCGCATGCAGCTCGAGGCAGCGCCCGAGGTGTACCTTTCACGAAACCGCGCATGAGCCAAGGCACACAGTCCCTGGCTTTGCGCTTTGCACAAAGTGTGCGCGCAGAAGGAATGATTTTCATGCCAGACTGTAGTTCGTGGCCGGCCGCGCTGGTCCGACTTTGCTTTCTCCACCGAATCCACGCTTGTCATTCTCCAGTTTGCGAATAGTCTGCAGCATCATGACACGTGACGAAGCATGGAAGATTTTGACCGAGTTTACCCAGTCAGACTCGCTCAGGAAACACGCTCTCGCAGTTGAAGCGGCTATGCGACATTACGCCGCGCACTTTAACGAGAACGTCGAACGATGGGGCGTGGTCGGATTACTGCACGACTTCGATTACGAGCGCTGGCCAAATCCGCCCGAACACACGCGCGCAGGAGCAGCGATCCTCCGCGAACGCGGACTGGACGAAGAGCTCGTCACAGCAATCATGTCGCACGCTGATTGGAATCAGGACGAGTACCCGCTTGACACTCTGTTGCGGCGCACACTTTACGCCGTGGACGAGCTGTGCGGCTTTGTTATCGCGGTTGCCTACGTCCGCCCAGAACACCTGACGGGCATGACACCTTCAAGCGTCCGCAAAAAGATGAAGCAAAAAGCTTTTGCTGCCGCAGTGAGCCGCGAGGCAATCGAGAAAGGCGCCACGTTGCTTGGTTTGCCGCTTGACGATCACATTCAGCACGTGATCAGCGCGTTGCAGGGTGTGAACAGCGACCTTGGTTTTGCTTGATTGGGCTCGGAGCCCGCGAACACAATGCATGACACAAGTCCCATGACCTCGAGCGCAGTGCTCAAGCTTTCGTGGCCGCAGACACACGGCTATTGGGAGATTCCAGTGCTGTTCGAAGACGAGCATTTGCTCGCAGTCGAAAAGCCGGCCGGGCTTCTGACCTCACCGGATCGGTATGACCCCGACAGGCCGAACCTGATGCGTCTGCTTCACGCTGGCATAAGCGTCGGCAAGACATGGGCCAAGACACGTGGTCTTGCGTATCTTGCAAATGCACATCGGCTGGACTTTGACACAAGCGGCATTCTGCTTCTGGCAAAGAGCAAGTCCGTGCTCGTTAAGCTGGTCAACCTCTTCGGCACGGATAAACCGAAGAAGCGGTATGTCGGCCTTGCCCAGGGCACGGCCAAACATGAACATTTCGAGGTCGATGCTCCACTCGCCCCCGATCCTTACAAGCCGGGCTTGATGCGGATCGACATGAAGAACGGGAAAAAATCCCTGACGCGGTTCAAAGTGATTGAGAATTTCGCGGGCTACGCGTTGCTCGAATGCGAACCGGTTACGGGCCGCACACACCAGATTCGAGTTCATCTTCAGCGCGCCGGCATGCCGTTGGTGGCGGACGAGTCTTACGGAGGTCTCCCCCTGTTCCTGTCGCGACTGAAACCGAACTACAGGTTCAAGCGCGGCGCGGAGGAGCACCCCTTGATCAAGCGAGTTGCTCTCCACGCGTTCAGGCTCGAAATGCCGCACCCGATCACAGGCGAACCCCTCGTAATAGATTCGCCGTGGCCAAAGGACCTGCGAGTTGCAGTCAAGTATCTGCGCAAGTTTGCGTCGGCACGGCAGTTTGGCGAAGCTTGAACCCTTTTGCGCAAGCCCAAATCACTGCGGCAGTTGCGCCCTGCTCGCGAGAAGCTGAGACCGACGTGGTGGCCCCTGCCCGCATATTTCCCAGCCCGGCGTAGCCGGAACCAAAGCTGCCTGACGGGCAACGCCCCCGGCTCCTGCGCCCCCATCGGGCTGTCAGCCACCCCGGGCTGCGAAATATGCCCTGCGACTCCGTCGCAAGGAACAGAGCGCTGATCCCAATGGTTTTCCCACGCGCTGCGGCGGATGCAGTGGGCGTTGGTAAGCGCGAAGCGCTTGGAGTGCGGCAGCTTGCTGCCGCTTTGTTCTTATGCCCAAACAACGTGTCTGTCCCCATATCAGCATCCGAGGGGTACCCGCACAGACTTCGACAGCCGCCGATTGGAACAAGGGACGATTTGCTGCCCCCGCCGCAATCAAGGGGTAAAACCCAAATATTGAGCCTGTCACTCTATTTGGGTCCACACTCAGACAAGGAGCCGGTCACTCTATTTACGTTCTTGTTGGATGTGCTTGGGTGGCAGGCAGGTTGTACAGAATCAGGGCATTTGCCGCGGCATTCGATTGCCAAGGGACGGAGTGGTCGCGGCGGAGGCACATTCTAGTCCGGAAATCTCACCGCCTGACCAGCCCAAGACACCCGAAGCTTCACTCCGTTGAGATTTCCGGGCTGGCTTTGCGATAACTGGCCGAGAGCGACGATGTCAGGCCTTGTGCGTGGCATCACTGGTACTCGAAAAGGACGGTAACAGTTGCATCGCGATCTGTAATGGCACGAACCCAGTAAGCGTTGAAAGCGGCTGGAAACTCGTGTGTGAAGGTGTTTCTTGGTCGAACTGCGAACGTTTTGTAGGGAACCCAGAAACCGGTTCCGTCCAAGTCAACTTCGAGTGTGACGTTCACCATTGTCCCGGAGCTTTGCGAGAGCTTCACACGTTTCCTGTCGTACCCGGTCATGAGGTAGGGATCACTTGGCTGGCCCGCTTTAGCGGCTGTGTTTTTCCACGGGCCACCGGTACCGCGCGGTTTTCCAAGCTTCCAAACATCGTCGATTGCGCCAGCCCATATTGCTGCTTTTCCGTCGTCGGACCTTATGATGTGGGGATTGTGGGGGGCTGTATTGTCTGCAATACCGGTCATGACGAACAAACCGCGATAAGAGCAGTAATCATGGATGACCCGTTCGTGGGTGGCAACAGGCCGGACTTTGGCGAATCCGCCGGCGTTTTCGGCCGGCAATTCATAGAATGTCCCGTGCGCATTGAACAGGTCACGTTCGGTGGCAACTTCACGGTCAACCCGGCACGGACCGAGTGGCCCGTCGTGGTCGAAAGCCGCGTGCCCTTTGGGGAGGCGCCATCGTTTGCCGTCGTCTGACGTATATACAACCGAGGCTTCATCCACGGTGAGTGCGCCGGTGGGGATTTGGGTGTGCTTTTTTGTGAATTCGTGCGCTGGGCTGTCATCGACCCTGCGCAGCTTCAGATCGGCATCGAGTTCGTAATATCCCACGTCGATCGGACCGTTCGGGCCGGGCCGCATCGCTGCCAGAGAGAGCGTGCGCTTGTTTTCGCCGCGCGCCCGGACAAGTCCACCGACCATCCGGTCGTCGCCCGGGCTGGCAAGTCCGTCGAAAATTCTGTCAGGCTGGGATGCGCGCGAATCGCGATTGGCGAATTGGAACCATGCGGTGGCCCCGGTCAGAGGAGCCGGACTACTCAAGCGCAGCCAAACAGCGGCTTCTGTGAGCTCGAGCCATGTGCATCCGTTTGGCGGAAGTCTGATCTCGCGAGCCATTGACCATGTGCCGTTCCCTTTGATGTCCTGCTCGATGAGGAGAGTCGCTTCCGTTTTCCCTTTGTGAGCAAGATGCAATCCTTTGCGGTCGAACCCGGCGGCAAGGAATGGTTCCGAAGGCGTGTTGGCGGGGACGTCTTCAGCCAGCCAGACCCCACCCCGGCCAATCGCCGGCCCGAGATCGTCGATCCGGTCCGGCTCAACGAACCAGAGGTTGGACTGTGACTGAGGGGGTGCAATTTCACCTTTGGCTTTTCGTTTGTTGAGGAATTCGCTTTTCGCAGTGTCGTCGCAGCCGAACACGATGCGATTGTTCCACCGACAAAAATCTCCAATGACCTTGAGGTAATTGGCGCGGGGGGCGATGCCTGCAGAGTTAGTTGAGCAAAACGTTCTTGGGAATCTCCAAAACGCTCCGTGCATTGTCATGAGCAGGTCGCGTTCGCCTATGTCGCGGATGCGCGGCCACTCGGTGTTCCACCCGTGAGCGCCGTCGTAGCTGTGACTTGATTTGGGGAGGCGGTAACCGTGCCATTTGCCGCCGTCGAGAAGCATCAGAATGAGCGATCGATGATCCCAGCCGATCGTCCAGATTGGGTCGGCATCCGGGTTTGGGTTGCCGCAAATCCCTCCGGGGCCGGTGACTTCGGTGAACTGATTGCGGCGAATGACTGTCCAGTGATCGGCCTTCCCATCCCACTGGGCAAGAACACCTGAAGGCGTTTCAGGTCGATGCAGCGCGTCCTGGCTGTATTCTCCATTGTTTGCATAGACAAGAAGGCCTTGCGACGAGTAAAGCCCCTTGCCGTGCGAGCCCGGCAGGTTTGCAAAACGCGCGTCTTTCTTGGGGAGGTTTTGCCAGCGCGAATTCCTGTCGAAATGCTCGTCTGCCCACAACTCCGTCACTTCGAGCGTGTGAACGTTCACTTCGTAGATGCCTTCTTCCATTGTGGAGTAATAGATCCTGTTTGCGGGATCGGTCAGATGTCTTGCGTTCCCTGTGAACCGTCCAAACATCCGTTCGTACGGAATGACGCGTACTTTGCCTTGTGCGTCAATCGCATATGGCCCGATGAACAGTTGTTCCGATTCGCGATGCACCATCCGGTTTGCAGGGGTGCCGCCAATGCTTTCAGGTCGAACAATCTGCTGTAAATCCGGAGTTATCTCGTACAGCTTGTCAGTGGACCCGGTGGGCTGATGCGGCGCGTAAGTGACAACCCACAGTCGCCCCGCCCACGGAACCACCGCGCCAGTGCCGCATTCGTTTTCTTCATTGAACATGGCCAGATGCGGATAAATCCCGGAAAGACAAACAGGCTCACCGCCTTGCAGGAACAGCGCATGAGCAAAGATGCTGAGGACAACCACGCGCAGGCATCTCGGAGTTATCATAGAATCGCCAAGATGGTATTGGTTTCCGGCCCGCTTGTAAAACCGAACCCTGCCACCCGCACCAACGAGCGCTTAGTTGTGGACAGCATCGCAAGCGGAATCATCTTGCTGGAAACCGGCGCGTTCGGCAGTATGTTGACAGTTGCAGCGCCTGTTTTTGCAGGCGCCAATGACGCGCCCGTAGCTCAGTTGGACAGAGCATCTGCCTTCTAAGCAGAGGGTCGCGCGTTCGAATCGCGCCGGGCGTGCCAACACCCAATATCCCGAGCAACCCATCGCTGCTAGAGTTCCGCGTTTACGCGGAAAACTGAAACCGTTCTGGTCCTGACTGTT
>ERZ795045.4573-NODE-4573-length-11019-cov-5.781011_pt1 | contig 11019 bp, 10 predicted proteins | sample MGYA00375129_ERZ795045 | MGnify/ENA primary metagenome ERZ795045 (study PRJEB30174, sample SAMN05720166) | activated sludge metagenome | isolation source: anaerobic digester from wastewater treatment plant | place: Japan | collected 2015-05-15 ... | reverse complement strand
GACGGCGGAGTACTCGGCCTCCGTCACCTCTCTGGGCCGCGGAGGCAATTCCCGGAATACAATTCTCGGCCGGTTTTCCATGACTCACGCTCCAATTGTCGTTAGCTCAACGTGCTCTCCCTGCACGACCCAGACCAATTCCTTTTTGCCGTAAGCCATTGAAACACCCGGAGGTGGGGACGGCCATCCCGCCGTTCTGACCGTTTGGCCAGACCTGATGTACAGAACGTCCGCGGCGCGGACCCACTCCGGAGCCGCAGCGGGACGAAGGTTATTTGTTTCGGCAGTAGGCAAAGTAAGGGTAGAGGGGGTCTACGGACCTGCAGACCAGGCCCTCGCAGCAGTCCTCGTCCTTGTCGCAGGGCTGCCCCTTCGCGCTGCACGCTCCGCCAAAAATGGAAGCGTATTCGGCCGCCGAGAGGCTTTTCGTGCGCGGCGGCAGTTCGCGGATTTCGATTCTCACTTGACCCATAGTTTCTTGCTCTCCTATGTAGTTTCCGGCGGCGGCGAAGAGTGGGTGATCCACTCGCACCGCTGCTTGCTCGCCGTTCTCTTTCTTGAACGCTTGAACTGGGCATGGCCGGGGTGGCCGCGGCCGGCTAACCGGCGAATCGCGGGCGGCGCTGGCCTTCGCTTGCATCAACCCATAGTCGGGAGCGCAGAAAGAGGTAATAACACCGGATTAGAATAATTCCGGACGGCTCGGGCTATTGCCGCCGGGAACAATGGATTGCGTGCAGTTGCCTTTGGTCAACGGTATAAGTTTCTGGCAGACCAAGCCGGCGCAGCACTCTTCCGATTTCGAACAGCTTTCGCCCTTTCCGATACAACCGCCGAAAATGGCGGCGTATTCGGCCTCAGTCGCTTCCCTGGGCCGAAGGGGCAATTCTTTGATCGCGATTTTCAGACGAGTTGTCATGCGTCAGTTTCGTGGTCAAGATCACAATCGGCTTTGCGGGCTGCGGCAGATGCCCGAATCGAAGTAATTCTCGCACTCCAGTCCTGCGCAGCACTCTGTCGATTTCAAGCATGGCATGTTCTTGCCCATGCAGCCGCCCACAACGGCGGAGTATTCGGCCTCCTTCGCCGCCCTGGGCCTCGGAGGCAATTCATTCATCACGATCCGCAGGTTTTTCATATATCAGTTCTCCGGCCGTTTGCTTTAAGAAAGGTAGTTCACCCGGCAGTATCGATCGTTCGAATAGGGCGAAAAGTCAGCGCAGACCAGGCTGGAGCAGCACTCAGCCGACTTGGTGCACTTCTCGCCTAGTGAAATGCAACCGCCCACCACGGAGGAGTATTCCGCCTGTGATAAACCCCTGGGCCGTGGCGGCAGTGCCTCGAAGACCATTCTCGACCTGTTTTCCATGGCTTTTCGTGCCAATTGCCTTGAGTTCCGCCTGAATTTATGCACGGCTGAGACCATTTCTTTTCTCCCGTAAGCCGTTGAAACATCGGGAGCTGGCGGGGCGGCGCGCCCGCTTTTCTGACCGTTTGGTCAGACGGGATAAAGAGGAGCCCGCGCGCGCTCGCTACGGGTGTTGGCAGTAGGACATGGGGGCGGACCTATCCCAGTAATTGCAGACCATGCCCTCGCAGCGGTCCTCGTCCTTGGAGCAGTAGGCGTATTCGTGGCCGCATTCTCCGCCAAAGATCGAGGCATACTCGGCCGCCGAAAGGCTTTGCGTGCGCGGCGGCAGTTCGCGGATCTCGATTGTCACTCGCTTCGTAGCACGCTATCGGGGGCGAGGCCCATCCGCTCGCACCACAACCGGTGCAGAGCGCACTCGGTGGCGGTGGATGGCATCACCCTTGACGGCGCGGCGGGCTTCTTCGGCCGCGACCAATTCGGCCATGCGCGCGCTCTCGGCGTCGAATTCGCCGCGCTCCAGACGCTGGCGCAGCAAGTAGCGCTGGAGCTTGCCGCTCGTGGTCCTGGGGAAGCCTGCCGGCCGCAGCGGCCCCAGTCGCACCGCTGCTTGCTCATCATTCTTTTTCTTGAACGCTTGAACTGGGCAGGGGCCGGCGTGGCCGCGGCCGGCTAACCGGCGAATCGCGGGCGGCGGCTGCTCTCCAGCGCTGCGCCATGCCTGTCGATATAGGCCGCCAGGCGCTCGATCGTCGGGTTAGCGGCCAGAACCTCGGAATGCAGCCTCACCCGGAAATGCCTTTCGATCTCGGCGATCAGGGAGGCCGCATCGAGTGAGGTGCCTCCGAGGTCTTCAAAATCGTCCCGCACCCCGACGCTATCGGGGGCGAGGCCCATCCGCTCGCACCACAACCGGTGCAGAGCGCACTCGGTGGCGGTGGATGGCATCACCCTTGACGGCGCGGCGGGCTTCTTCGGCCGCGACCAATTCGGCCATGCGCGCGCTCTCGGCGTCGAATTCGCCGCGCTCCAGACGCTGGCGCAGCAGGTAGCGCTGGAGCTTGCCGCTCGTGGTTCTGGGGAAGCCTGCCGGCCGCAGCGGCACGAGCGTATCGGGCTCGATGCCAAAGGTTCGCCGGATGCGACGCTTGATGTCGGCGAAGATGGCGGCGCCGGCCTCGTCAGCCGCGCAGGCGGCAAACAGCGCCAGCCGTTCCCGGTCCTCGCCCGGGGCGCGCCAGGCGCAGGCCGCCACGCGGCTCGCATCAACGCCTTCGACCTTGGCCGCCACGGCTTCAATATCGTGCGCGTAAAGATTCTGCCCGTTGACGAAGATCAGGTCCTTGGCCCGGCCGGTCACGCACAGGCGCCCGTTGCGGAGAAAGCCCAGATCGCCCGTGCGGAGCCAGTCGCCGCAGAAGACCTCGCGCGTCGCACTTTCATCGCGCCAGTAGCCGGAGGTGACGTTTGGCCCGCGCACCTGAATGTGGCCGACACAGCCGTCGGGGAGGGGCCGATCGGCGGCATCCACAATCCGCACGGAGACGCCTGCGACCGGTGCCCCCTCGACCGCGAAGCGGATCGCGCCTGCACCCTCGGCCGCAACGGCGCGGCCGTTTTCCTGCAGCTCGCGGCGGTCGAGGCTTTCGACTTCGGGCGGCGCCCCGAGCGGCGGGAAGGCCACCGCCAGCGTTGCCTCGGCCAGCCCATAAACCGGGAACATGGCCGCAGGCCGCAGTCCGAACGGGGCCATGCGCGCCATGAAGCGCTGCATGAGATCCACCGGGATGGGTTCGGCGCCGTTTATGATGAGCCGTACGCATGAGAGGTCGCGCGGCCGTTCCGGCTCCCGTTCGAGCGCGCGCAGCACGAGGGCGAGCGCCGAGGGCGGGCAGCCGGTGATGGTGGCCCGGTAGCGCTCCAGGGCATCGAGCCACAGCAGCGGCCGTCGCGCCATCAGGCGCGCCTCCATCAAGGTGTGGGGCACCTGCCGGTAAAGCGCTGCCAGGTGAAACCCAATCAGCCCCATGTCATGGTGCAGCGGCATCCAGCTTACGAGTGAGTCGTTTTCGCCTAGCTCGACGCCGCGGGTCATCGCCTCCATGTTGGCGATCAGGTTGGCATGGGTGAGAATGACTCCTTTGGGTTCGCCCGTGCTCCCGGATGAGAACTGGAGAAATGCAGGTTCCGTGGGGGCGGCCTCATGGAAGGAGTCTGCTGGATGTTGGCGCAGCAGGTCCGCCACGCGCAGGATCCTGGCGCAGTCCACGGCGCCCCGCACCGACGCCTGGTCGTCTACGAGTACCCAGGGGCGGCCCAGCCGCGCCGCCACTCGCGCGATTTTCTCCTCAATGGGCGCGGACCGGATCCCGCCCGCGGCAGCCAGCGGCGCCGGCAGCATGCCTCCGAGCACGCAGCCCCAAAAGGCGGCCAGAAACTCCCGGTTGCGGGCCGATACGACCATCACGGGCTCGCCGGGCCGGATGCCTGCGGCGCGAAGCCCCGAGAGCACGCGCGAAGCGGTCACCATGAGTTCGCCCGCGGGCTCGGCCTGGCGCGAGCCGTCTTCGTTCAGGTAGTGCACCGCCGCCCGAGGTGAAGCGGCGGTCCGGCGGAGCATGGAAGCGAGGGTCATCACAGCCGTGTGACCCCCGCCCATGTAGTTACCAATCCCTCTCGCATACGTTGTCGCGGCAGATGAGACCGATGGCGCAGTCGCAACTGGCCCGACACGGCGCGCCCTCGGCGTTTCCGAGACTGGCGAGCACACGGCGCAGTTCTTCCTGGCCGGATGTGCCATCCCGTGGCTGGAGTGCGCCGATCCGGATGCGCTGGCGGGTTGGCCCGGTGTTGCTCATTCCGGAAGGCACAGGAAGATTTGACTCGTGATGACCCACCGGCACTGGAGGCCAGCACAACATTAGCTGAACATGTTGCAGGATTGGTTGTCGCCATTGCAGCCGCCCATCACGGTGCGGAGCTGCTCGGTGGATAACGGAGTGCTGCGCGGCGGTAATTCGCCGATGTGAAGTCGAAAGCGTTTGGTGCTCATAGTCACTCGTCCTAAAAGCACGCGACGGGCCGCTTTGTAAATACGCGGATTACAGGCTTTTGGAATGCCCGCCAGAGGCCGCTCTGGACAATGCGTCTGACGATTCAGTCAGATTCGGTAAGTGAATTTTTTGTCCGTTCGCTCTTACGCTTATAAGTCATCCCGCCGATAACAAGGAGAGTGCATGCATGACCGGGGACGATATGCCAATGTCTCCGGATTCAGAGCACCTGATTTCTCTATCTAATGATCCGCCGTGGATTATCGAAGGAGATGAATAATGCCCGATTTGATTGTCGTTAATGGTGAAGGCCTGCCCGCCGCCGATGCTGTCCGGCGCTCGATCATTCATCAGGAAGAGTTCCTGGAACGTTCCATCGAGCTTCTTCTGCTCCGCCAGTACGCCGCTAGCCATGGCATCGTGAACACCGACGAGCAGCTGCAGCTGGCCCTTGACGAAATGCGCTACCAGCGCGGGCTGGAGAGCGTCGAAAAGGCCCGGCAGTGGATGAAGGCCAATCACCAGACCGAGCTTTCCCTGCAGGATGCGATTGACGGCATGCTGATCCGCAACAAAGTGCGCAATAGCATTCCCGAGGAACAGATCGCGGCCTACTACGCCGAGCACCAGCTGGAGTTTGAGAAAGTAACGCTGTACAGCATCCGTCTGGATTCCGAAGAGAAGGCCAAAGAGCTCTACGCACAGATCACCGAAGAGGGCGCCAACTTCCATGTGCTCGCCATGGAGCATTCGACCGATTCCGAAACCGCACCCAAGGGCGGCTACGTCGGCGAGATGACCCGCGCCATGCTGAGCGGTGAAATCGAAGCCGCCGTCTTTAAGGCCAAGCCCGGCGACGTCATCGGTCCCATCAAGACCAGCAAGGGCTGGAATCTGTTCAAAGTGGCGAAGATTCACAAGCCCACGCTGGCGGAGGTGCGCAGCAACATCCAGATGACGCTGTTCCTCCAGCTCCTTGCCAAGTTGAGAGCGGAAGCCAAGATCGAATACCCGATCTTCGAGTCGGAAGAGGTGGCCGTCGCCTGAGGCGGCCTCCGGGGGGACAGTGATGTTAGCCTTCGTATGCCTGTGCCTGGTGGGACTCGTATTCCTTGGCACAGGCACCATCAAAGCATTGGACTCGCGCCAGTTCATCCGGCAGGTGGCGGAATATGGTTTCCTGCCACACCGCTGGACGAGGAACGCGTCGCTCGCGTTCATTGCTTTTGAGGGGTTTGCGGGCGTGGCACTGATCGTGCAACTCGCGCCCGCAGTCCCCCTGCTCGTGGCCGCGCTTCTTGTGGCCATGGCGGCGCTGACTATCTGGGGCACGGCTTCGGGCAGGGTCGAGGATTGCGGCTGCTACGGCGGCCTCCTGCACCTCCGGCCCTGGCAGAGCGTGGCGTTGGACGCGGTGTACGTGGCTCTCGCGCTTGCCGGATGGCGGCTTGCGGGAGGCGGATTCTTGCCCGGGGCGCCGCCTCCGGCATGGAAGTGGGTGGCGGCGTTCGCCGCCGCAACTCTCGCCGGCGCCGTCGCCTGGCGGAGCTACAAGAAGGGGCCCATTATGGCCTTCGAGCTCCTCAAGCCGGGCCGGCGCTGGAAGGCCAACTGGCTCAAAGCGGGCGCGCCCTCGTTGGAGAAAGGCTCACACTTCGTCGTGCTGTTGAGCCGGCAGTGCAGCTACTGCAAACGCTGGGTGCCGTTGCTCAACGTCATCCACGTTGAGGATAAGTTTCCCTCCGTGCTGGGGCTGCTCGCCGTAAGCGACCCGGAACTCGAGGGCTTTCTTGGCGAACACATGATCCGGTTCCCCGTTACGACCGTCAGCAAGGGCCTCATGAATCTTATGACCGACGCCTTTCCAACCGCCCTGCTGATCGAAGACGGCGTCATCTGGAACAAGTGGAAAGGGGAGATGCCGCCCGAGTACCTGGAGCGCATCCGGTCTTTCTTCGACAGCATCGGTGTCGGGCCGCAGAAGCAGCCGGGTTTCTCCGGCTGAGAACCGATGAAGATTGCCGGGCTTTACGAATTCTTGCGCCAGGTCAAGCTGCTGGCGCCAGTTCCGGACGATGAGTTGCACGCCTTGGTGGAACGCCTCGAAGTGGTTGTCTACCAGCTCGGTGATGTCGTGCTGCGACGGGGCGACCCCGGCGATGCCTTCTACATCGTCTATTCGGGAAAAGCCCGGGTGGTGGATGACGCCAATGCGGCGCGCCCGATTACGCTCGCCGTACTCGGGCCCGGGGACACATTCGGCGAGCAGGCGCTGGTGAACCGCGCCCCGCGCGGCGCCACCGTGCGCGCGAGCAGCACCCTGACGCTGCTGCGGCTTTCGGCCGCGGACTTCGACGCCCTGACCGCGGCGCATCCGGCGCTGCTTGAAGCTTTCCGCGAGCGCATCCGCGCCGACACCGAGTTCAATTTCCTCCGCCGCCTCCACTTCCTTCCACACTTGACGCCTGCCGAGACCGCGACGCTGATGGCAGCGCTCGACCGCGTCCCACTCGCCGCGGGCGAGTTTCTCTTCCGTGAAGGCGAGGAGGGCGACTCGTGCTATCTGATCCGCGAGGGGCGGCTCGATATCTACAAGGGTTCAGGACAGGGCCGGGTGAAGCTGGCGAGCCTTGGGCCGGGCGCCCTGGTGGGCGAAATGTCCCTGCTCTACGGGCAGCCCCGCTCGGCCGATGCCGTGGCCGCGGAACCGACCATGCTGCTCGGCTTTCGCCGCGAAGTCTTCGAGCGCTATCTCGGAAAAGAGGGCGTGCGCGATCTCATCGCCCGGCAGGCGGCCGATCGCCTGCTGCAAAACGAAAACCTGCTCGACGCGGCCGATGCCGCGGACGCTGCCGCGCCGCCCGCCTATGCGCTCGACTGGCAGCCGCTGAAAAAGGGCATCTTCGCGCCGCACTATCCCGTCGTGCGCACGACGGAGGCCGGAGCGTCCGGTGCCGCGTGCCTTATGATGCTCGACCTTCGGAACCGCCGGCCCGCCTTCACCCCCGAAGAGTTTGCCGAGATGGCCGCGAAGCCTCTGCCCGAGGGCCTCCTCAGCCTGGCCTGGCACGCAGAGGAGCGCGGCTACCTGACGCGGCTGCTGCGGATCGACAAAGAAACGCTGCGCGAGGTTTCCTTACCCGGCATCGTGCGGCTCGGCGAGGAATTTGCCGTAATCTATGCCGCCTCGGAAGAAAGTGTCGTGATTGCCTCGCCTTCCCGCGGTCTCGAGCGCATCCGGCTCAACGAGCTTGCCGGGTGGGACGGCCGGCTACTCACCGCCGCGCTGATTCCGGACTTCGGTGCCGCCGGGCGCAAACTCAGAGGGCTGTTCCGCCAGTTCGCGCCTCTGGTCAGGCAGTACAAGGGTTGGCTCCTGGCTCTGGTCGTGATTTCGCTGCTCGTGCAGTTGTTTGGCCTCATCGGCCCGCTGATGAGCAAGACCATCGTGGATGAGGTCCTCGTCAGCGCCGACCGCTCACTTCTGATGCTGCTGCTTACCGGAATTCTGGTGGCCACCGGCTTCCAGATGGCTGCCTCGGCGCTGCGCGAGTACCTGGTTGCGTATCTCACCCGCCAGGTCGGCGCGGCGCTGCACCTGCGCTTCTTCCAGCACATTCTCGGCTTGAAGCAGGCCGCGGCATCGCGCTGGTGCACGGGTGATTATCTCGTGCGCTTCGCCGAAAACGACAAGATCCTGCGGATCGTCTCCGAGAGCGGATTCAAGATCGTCATTGACTCCGTCATGGTGGCCGTTTACGCCGCGTTGCTCATCGGTATGAACGGCAAACTGGGCGGTGTGGCGGCGGGTTTCATCGGGGCGGCCGCGCTGCTCATGCTGTGCTCCTCGCCCTCGCTCCGCGCGCGCGAACGCCACATTTTCGACCAGCGCCAGGGGTCGGAATCTCACATCGTCGAGGCAGTGAGCGGCATTCAGACTATCAAGTCTCTGGCCGCCGAACCCCAGATGTTCCAGCGCGGCATCAGCCAACTCCATGCCACCAAGGTGGCCGAGTTTCGGTTCGCCAACTTCAGCTTCAACCTCGGCCTTGCAAGCAACGCCATCAACCAGGCGGGCGCGATCACCATTCTTGGGTTTGGAGCGGCGCTCTGTCTGAAGGGCGAGATGACCACAGGCGACCTGGTCGCCTTTCAGGCCCTGTTCGGCTCGGCGCTGGCGCCATTGTTGAGTCTGGTGCGGATGTGGGATGAAATGCAGGAACTCCGCGTCTCGCTCGAACGCACCGGAGAGGTGCTTTCGGCCGAACTCGAAGACAGCCCGCCGGACGCGGCGGCGCCCGTGATTGAAGGCCGGGTCGAGTTCCGCAACGTGACCTTCCGCTATCCCGGCTCGCGCAGTGACGCCGTAAGGGATTTTTCGCTGGAAGTGCTGCCCGGACAGAAAGTGGCGCTGGTGGGACGCAGCGGCTCGGGCAAGACTACGGTTGCCAATCTTCTGTTGAACCTCTACCAGCCGGAGGAAGGGGAGATCCGGATCGATAACGTCGAGTTGAACCGCCTGGACCGGAACGCTTACCGGAGGCAGTTGGGCGTCGTCGAGCAGTCGCCGCACCTGTTCAGCGGCACTATCCGGGAGAACATCGCGATAGCCAATCCGGGGGCGAGCTTCGACGAGGTCGTGGCCGCGGCAACGCTCGCCGGCGCGCACTCCTTCATCGAAGAGCTGCCCATGGGCTACGACACCCAGATCGGCGAGCGCGGCATTTCGCTCAGCGGGGGGCAGCGCCAGCGGGTCGCGATTGCCCGCGCCGTGCTGGGCAACCCGCGCATGCTGATCCTGGACGAAGCCACGGCTGCGCTGGACACCGAATCTGAGAGCATCATCCAGCGCAATCTGGACAGGCTGATGGCGGGGCGAACGACCTTCATCATCGCCCACCGGTTAAGCACCGTGCGCAACGCGGATCTGATCGTGGTCATGGACCAGGGCCGCATCGTCGAGAAAGGAACGCATTCGGAGCTGATGGAGGCGCGGGGGCTTTACTACTACCTCCATACGAGGACGGGTTGATGGAAACGGGACAAAAGAGCGCCAGCGCAGCGACAGCGGACTCTATGGCACGGCTCGAACGCTACGCGGGTCAGAGCCGGGAGGAAGCCGCGCGTTCGGAGGTCATCCGCAGGATGCCGCCCTGGATGGAGCGGGCCATCATCTACTGGGTGTCGGGCGTGGTGGCGGCCACCTTTGCACTGCTGTTCTTCGGCCAGGTGCACGTATCGGTGACGGCGAAGGGGCGGATTCTGCCGGAGGGCGATGTGGTCGTGGTCCAGGCGCTGCAATCCGGCGTGGTGAATGCGGTTCTCCGGAGAGCGGGCGACCGCGTGCGCGCGGGCGACCCGATCGTGCGGCTCGATGTCTCTGAATCCGGCATCAACCTCGCCGAACTCAGGCGCAAGGAGGCCATCGACACGGCGCAGTTGGAGAGCCTCCGTGCCTCGCTGCGGGCCGTGCGCGCGGCGCTTGCCGATCCCGAACACGCCGCCACAGCTCACTATCCGAACCTTACCGGCGGAACCCTGCAGTCGATCGCGAATCTCGAGGAGGCGCGGCGGAAACTTGCGGCTGCGCGCGAGGAACTGGCCCGCGCGCCCGAGCGGCGCCGGCTCCAGCAGCGCGAGATCGAGCTGACCAAGGAGAATATCGCCGTCAATGAGAAGAACTACCGCCTTCAGCAGGCAGCGCTTGCCGAAGAGGAGCGGCTGTTGAAGCAAAAGGGCGAGCAACTCAAGAGTTACCGTGCTTTGGCCGAGAAAAAGCTGATCTCCTCTTTCGAACTCAGCTCCCACGAGGACCGCTACCGCTCCGAGGCCAACAACCTGCTCAGCTTGCGCCAGCGGCTGGACCAGCAGGCGATCGACATCTCCAACCAGAAGCTTCGGCTGGCGGATCTGGAGCTTAAGGCGCAGAACGAAGAACGCGACCGGCGACAGAACGTCGAGTCGGCCGAGATGGCCTATGCGCAGAGTCTGGCCGCGCTGCGGCGGGATGCGGCGGAGCTCGAATCCAAGATCCTGGAGGCCGAAGCCGCACTCGCCACGCAGCGCGAACGGATCGGATTGGCCGAGCGCAACGTGGCGCTGACGACGATCACCGCCCCGGTTGCCGGCACGATCTCGGCGCTGAAGATCGGCAACGCGGGCGAGCTGGTATCGGCGGGCGCGGTTGTGGCAAGCATCGCTCCGGAAGGCGTGCCGCTGGTAGTCGAAGCTACGCTGCCCAACAAAGACGTCGGTTTCGTCCGCCCGGGCCTCGATGCGCGCATCAAGGTGGATGCCTACCCCTTCGAGCAGTTCGGCGTGGTGCGGGCGCGAGTCGAGCGCGTGCTGCCTGCAAGCGATGGCAACTTTCTGGTGACGCTGCGCCTGCTTGAGGACCGCATTTGCCAGGGTGGTTCCGAACTCTACCTCTTCCCGGGGCTTACGGTCGAGGCCGACATGCTTACCGGCAAGCAGCGGCTCATCCGGCTCCTGTTCAAGAGGGGCGGCGAGGAGAAGAAATAAGTGGTAGGGGCGTCTGCGGAACAGGACATCCTCGGCGGTGTGCACGCCACCCGTGATGGCCACGTCCGCCTTGAT
>ERZ795045.4572-NODE-4572-length-11027-cov-5.941396_pt1 | contig 11027 bp, 8 predicted proteins | sample MGYA00375129_ERZ795045 | MGnify/ENA primary metagenome ERZ795045 (study PRJEB30174, sample SAMN05720166) | activated sludge metagenome | isolation source: anaerobic digester from wastewater treatment plant | place: Japan | collected 2015-05-15 ... | reverse complement strand
GACCAAACGACAGATCTCCGTAAGCGCGGCACTCGCTCCCCTGGAGTGGAAGGGCCACAAGCTCAACATCATCGATACTCCGGGCTTCATCGATTTCCAGGCGGATGTTCGCAGCGCCCTGAGCGTTGTCGAAGGGGCGGTCGTGCTCGTGGACGCCGTGGCCGGAGTAGAGGTAGGCACCGAGCTCTACTGGCGCCTCGCGGATCAGAACAACCTTGCGCGCGTCTTCTTCATCAACAAGATGCGGCGCGAGAACGCCAACTTTGAGGGCGTGGTGGAAGATATCCGCACGCGCTTTGGTAAGGCGGCCGTGGCTGTGCAGGTGCCGGTGGGCACCGAGCTGAGCTTCCGCGGCGTCGTCGATATCGTCAGCGACAAAGCCTACACCTGGGGCGAGGGCAAGGAGCCTCAGGAAGGCCCCGTGCCGGCGGAACTGGCCGATACCGTCGCGGAGTATCGTAACACGCTGATCGAGGCGCTGGCTGACGTGGATGAGGAGCTGGGTGACAAGTACCTCATGGAGGAGGAGATCACCCGCGAGGATATCGTTCGCGGAATCCAGAAGGGCGTTCGCGAGCGCACCCTCTTCCCGATCCTGCTTGGCGCGGGCGCCGACAATATCGGCGTTCAGCCGTTGCTCGATCTGATCGTCGAGAGCGTTCCCAGCCCGCTCGAGCGCGAGGCGGTGACGGGGAAGCATCCCGATTCCGGAGCGGAGGAGAAGCGCCAGACGACGGTAGACGCCCCGTTCTCCGCCTTCGTCTTCAAGTCGACCGCCGATCCCTACGTGGGGAAGCTCAACTTCTTCCGTGTCTGGTCCGGCACGCTGCGCGCCGATTCCAGCGTCTACGATGCCACGCGCAAGCACGACGAGCGCATCGGCCAGATCCTCATCATGCGCGGCAAGCACCAGGAGCCGGTGCCGCAGGTGAACGCGGGCGACATCGCCGCGGTGGCGAAGCTGCAGCATGTGCATACCGGAGATACCCTCGCCGATAAGTCCAAGCCGATCGTCTATCCGCAGGTGGAGTATCCCGAGCCGGTCATGTTCTACGCGGTGGAGCCGAAGACCAAGGGCGATGAGGACAAGCTGGGCGCTGGCCTTGCTCGCCTGGCCGATGCCGACCCGGCGTTCCGCACCTATCGCGACACGGTGACCAAGGAGACGATTATCGCCGGCATGGGCGACCAGCACCTGGCGGTGGTCGTGGATCGCCTCCAGCGCATGGGCGTTGCTGTCCAGACGCGCGAGCCGCGCGTGGCCTATCAGGAGATCATCAAGAAGACCGTCGAGCAAGAGTATAAGCACAAGAAGCAGACCGGCGGTCGCGGCCAGTACGGGCACGTCGTTCTGCGCATCTCGCCGGCGCCCGGCGAGGGCTTCAAGTTCGGCGATGAGATCGTGGGTGGCGTCGTGCCGAAGCAGTTCATCCCCGCCGTCCAGAAGGGCGTCGAGGAAGCGCTCGCTGAAGGCGTTCTGGCCGGCTATCCCGTGACCGACGTCGAAGTGGTGCTTACCTTCGGCTCCTACCACACGGTGGACTCCTCGGAGCTCGCGTTCAAGATCGCCGCTTCGCAGGCGTTCAAGGAAGGCGTGCTCAAGGCGAACCCAAGCATCCAGGAGCCGATCTACGATGTCGAGATCACCGTTCCCGAGGAGAATATGGGCGACGTGATCTCTGACCTCAATGGAAAGCGCGGTCGGGTTCAGGGCATGGACCAGATCGCCCCGGGCACGCAGCTCATTCGGGCTCAGGTGCCCCTGGGCGAGCTGCATCGTTATAGCATCGACCTGCGCTCCATTACGCGCGGTCGTGCCACCTACACGATGAAGTTCTCCCACTACGAGGAAGCCCCCGCGAACGTGGTCCAGCAGATCATCGAGGAGGCCAAGCGGGCGAAGGAAGAGGAGAAGAAGTAGTCTTGCTACTTCAGCGAAGGGGGTGGGCCGCGGGGCGGCCCACCCCCTTCGCTCTTCCCGAGGCGGCGTTCCGTATCGCCCCGCACTGTATTGCTTCGCGCTTCCGGCCCCAGCGGGCGGGAGATCCGCGAGGCCTGCACCTTCCCATCCGCGTCTGTTCCCTTCATCCGTAGTATCGCCGCCAGCTCGGGCTGCGGCGTGGGAGAGCTGGCCCCTGCGTCCCACTGGAGACCCTGGGCGCGACGATCTCGCACGGGGGCTTCCGTCCCCCGCGTGAATATGTTATAATGACGCCTGGTGTACACAAGCAACCTCGATCTACAGACAACCGTGCGGGACTCCTTCACCCTGCGTGGCGTGGGCATCCATTCCGGCGAAGCGGTGGCGGTCACAGTTCAGCCGGCGTGCGAAGGGGGCATCCGCTTCCATCGTGCCGACCAGCCAGCCGTCAGCATCCCGGCGCATCTTTCGTCACTGCAGGCGACGCCTCGCTGTACGGTGCTCGCTGCCGGCGAGATCCGCGTGGCGACGACGGAGCATCTCCTGAGCGCTCTTTGGGCGTTGGGGGTCGATCACGCCCGCGTCCTGGTAGAGGGCGATGAGCTTCCGGCCTTGGATGGAAGCGCTCTCGAGTATGTGCAGGCGTTACAGCGCGTCGGCCTGCGAGATCTGGATCAGCCGCGAGAGTGGCTCGATCTGGCGCAGCCGGTGTGGGTGCGCCAGGGAGATGCGAGCATCCTGGCGTTGCCGGCGCCGGCGTTCAAGGTGACCTACGTGCTCGAGTATGACCACCCGATGGTGGGCACCCAGGTCGTGAGCGCCGACGTGGATCCTGGCACCTTCGCCGAACAGGTGGCGCCCGCGCGCACTTTCGGCTTCCTGGAATGGGCTGAGGAGCTCCGTAAGCGTGGCCTGGCACGGGGAGCCTCGCTGGAAAACACCGTCGTCATTGCCCCGGATCGGATCCTATCGCCGTTGCGCTTTGCCGATGAGTTTGCTCGCCACAAGATATTGGATATGATTGGAGATCTGGCGCTTCTCGGGCGTCGCCTGCGCGCGCACGTGATCGCGGTGCGTGGTGGGCACGCGCTGAACGCGTCACTGGTGGGCCGGATCCTGGAGTTGTGTCAGTTGGACGGGGCAACTCGATCCGGTTCCTCGCACGAGTCTGCCGGGTGAAGTCGGCCCGGCTGGGCGATTCGCGCTCGTAAGAATGGAGGCCCTGTTGCGATGAACGTCGTGCAAATCCAGAACGTCATCCCACACCGCTACCCCTTCCTCTTAGTGGATCGCATGGAGGAAGTCGTCGTCGGTGAACGCGCCGTCGGGATCAAGAACGTGACGATGAATGAGGCCCATTTCCAGGGCCATTTTCCCGGTGCGCCTGTCATGCCGGGGGTGCTGATCCTCGAGGCGATGGCTCAGGTGGGCGCCGTGCTCCTGCTCTCGGATCCGCGCAACAAGGGCCAGCTCGCCATGTTTGCCGGTATCGATAATGTCCGCTTCCGCAAGCCGGTGGTTCCGGGCGACACTCTCCGCATCGAGGTGAATATGCTCCGCAACCGCGGCCGCTTCGTGAAGGTGGAGATCACCGCGAGCGTGCAAGGCCAGGTTGCGGTATCGGGCGAGTTTACTTGTGCTGTGGTAGACCCAGCGGCGATCGCGAATGAAGGGGCCGCGGAGACTTCCTGAGATGGCAATCCATGAGACCGCTATTATCGACCCCGATGCAGAGATCGGCGTCGATGTCGAGATCGGGCCCTACACCGTGATCGGGCCCGCCGTCCGGATTGGCGATCGCTCGCGCCTGGGGGCGCACGTCGTCATCGAGCGAGGTACGACGCTCGGCGCGGAGTGCCAGGTGGCGAGCGGCGCCATTCTTGGTGGCGCGCCGCAAGACACCAAGTACCAGGGTGAAGAAACTTTCCTGTTGATCGGCGAGCGTAACATCATTCGGGAAGGCGTTACCATTCACCGCGCCACCGGCGAAGGCAACGCGACCATCGTCGGCAACGAGAATATGATCATGGCCTACGCTCATGTCGGCCACAACGCGCGTCTGGGGAACAACATCACCATCGCCAGCTACGTGGGCATCAGCGGGCATGCCACTGTGGAAGACCGCGTCGTCTTCGGTGGCTTCGTTGGCGTGCATCAATTCGTGCGCATCGGCAAGATGACCATGATCGGCGGGATGTCGCGCGTCGTGCAGGACGTACCCCCGTTCATGCTCGTCCAGGGAGAGCAGCTCCAGCCCCACGGCCTGAACGTGGTTGGCTTGCGCCGCGCAGGTGTCACCGCGGAGGTGCGCGAGCAGCTCAAGGAGGCGTACCGACTTCTCTACCGCGCCGGGCTCAACCTCCAGCAGGCGGTCGAACGGATCCAGGCCGAGGTGCCCCCCAGCGAAGAGCGCGACTACCTGGTGAGCTTCCTCCTAGCCGTGCCGACGGGCCGGCACGGGCGCCAGCTCGATATGCCCAAGTGATAGTGCCGTGAGAATCGTCATCACGGCCGGTGAAGCCTCGGGCGACCTATTCGGCGCCGAACTGGCGCGGGCCCTCCGAGACCTGGACCCAAACATCGTGGTATCCGGGATCGGGGGGCCGCGCATGCGCCGGGCAGGGGTGACCCTCGTTCGTGATTCCAGCACCTGGGGCTCCATCGGCGTCGTCAACGCGCTCAAGGTCCTGCATCGTGCCCTCGCGGGCTATGCCGCTCTACGCCGGCACCTGCGCGCGCACCCGCCTGCCGTCCTGGTGCCGATCGATTTCGGCGCCTTCAATGTGCGCGTCGGACGTTTCGCTCGCTCTCTCGGTATCCCAGTTTACTATTTCATCGTCCCTGGATCGTGGCGCCGATCCGGGCCGATCAGTCCCTCGCTCCTCGAGGCCGCAGACTATTTCTGCACGCAGTTGCCCTGGCATGCCGACCGCCTCCGAGCGGCCGGAGCGCGCGCCGAATTCTATGGGCATCCCCTCCTGGACCTAGCATTTCCCTCACGCCCCGCCGAGGCAATACGCCAGGCGTGGGGATTGGAAGTGGATGCCCCGGTGGTTTGCCTTTTCCCTGGAAGCCGGCGGCACGAGGTGGAGCATATTCTCCCGGCATTCCTCGACGCAGCCGCGCTCATCCGCGAGAGGGTTCCCCGGGCACGTTTCGTCCTGGGTTTGGCAGAAGTCGTGGATCGACGCCAGGTGGGGCGGATTCTGCGTACGCGGGGCTGGAGCGCGCGAGAGCCCGCGGAGGACCAGGGCGGTCCGGGGCGCGGGGCGTTTCCGTTCGCGACCTCTTCGCCCGGACCGCACACGCCGGAGGTGATCATGGTCACCGGGCGCACCTATGACTGCCTGGCCGTGGCGAACGCGGCGCTGTGTGCCTCTGGCACGGTGACGCTGGAATCGGCGATCCTGGGAGTGCCCCACTTGATCGTTTACCGCGGCTCGTTCGGGATGCGCCTGCAGTATCAGCTTGTGAAGCACAAGATCGGGTATATCGGGTTGCCCAATCTGCTCCTGGATGCGTCCATCTGCCCCGAGCTTCTGGATACAGCAGCGACACCGGAACGCATCGCGGACGAGTGCACCGCACTGCTTCTCGATGAGGAGCGCGCGCGCGCGCAAAAGGATGGCTTTGCCCGCCTGATGGAGCTGCTTGGACAACCGGGCGTGATTCGCCGGGCCGCGGAGAGGATCCTGGATGTCGCGAGAAGAACGCAAGCCTGAGCGACTGCTGAACGCGGTGGCGCGCCGACGCACGCTCCTGCTCGTTATTCTCCCCCTGATTGGGATGCTGGTGGCCGAGCCGCGCCCGGCTCTCTATTTGGTGGGGGTGCTAGCTGTGGTGGCCGGACAGGCCGTGCGCTTCTGGGCAGCCGGGTACATTGTGAAGGCAACGCAACTCACGACGACAGGTCCCTACGCGCATGTAAGGAACCCTTTGTATCTGGGAAGCCTCCTGATCACGCTGGGCTGGGGAACGATGTCGGGGCGCCTGGTGGTGGCGGTGCTCCTGCTCGTGGTGTTCGCGTTGACCCACGCGCTGGCGATCCGCTCGGAAGAGAGCTACCTGGGCGAGCGTTTCGGCGAGGAGTTCCACGCCTACTGCCGGCAGGTGCCGCGGCTTTTTCCCCGGTTGCGCCCGGGGACGAGCGGCTCAGGAGACTACTCCTGGCGGCGCGCCCTCCAATGTGATGGGGAGGGGTGGACCTCCCTCGGAGTGGCTGCGCTGGCGGGGCTCTATGCGACACGGTTCTGGTGGTGATGGAGGTTCGGGGAGATGAGGTCTGCGACCGGCGCCGGATGGGGCGCGCACGGTGCGAAGCCCTGCAAGAAGGGGAGCTGGTTCCAGCGCATGTTGGGCCGGCTGCGCCTTCTCGTGCTCCCCGAGTCGCACGACTCCGTCTGGCGCCTGTGGGAGTATACACGCGTCGACCTGCGCCGGATCGTTTTCGGGTGCCTGTGCGGCATCGGATACGTTCTTCTGACGCTCGCGACCGCCTATCTGATCAGGGCGATGCTAGGGGCATTGGTGGATGCGAACCCGCGCAAGATCGCGCTCTGCGCCGCCGCGACCCCGCTCCTCTACCTGATCAAGGGATGCTTTTACTACGGGCAGGTTTACCTCCTCTCGAGTGCCGCCGAACGCCTGGCGCAGCGCCTCCGCAACCGCCTCTACGAGCACATGCAGACGCTCTCCCTCTCCTTCTTTGAGAACCAGAAGACCGGGGGACTGATGGCCACGATCGCCAGCGATGTGCCGGTGATCCAGCAGACGTTCACGGTGGCTATCCTCGAAGGGGTGATCGGCCCGGCGATGGTCGTCGGCGGCCTCCTCGTGATGTTCTACATGAACTGGCGGATGGCGATCGTGACGATCGTCTCGCTGGTCGCTATCGGGAGCGTCATCTCCAAGGCAAGCCTGCGGATGCGCCGGGCGAGCGAGGCGATCCAGAAGAGCATTGGAGCGACATCAGGGTTGGCGACAGAGTCGCTGTCGGCCATCCGTGTGGTGCAATCGTTCTGCATGGAGGAGCGCGAGGCGGAGCGCTTCCGTGATGAGAGCCAGCGCACCTACCGCAGCGGAATGCGGATCGTGCGCATCAACGGGATCCTCCGGCCCACCATGGAGCTCTTGGGCGCCACTTCGGTGGCGTTCATCCTCTGGTATGGCGGCATGGAGATTGTGCAGGGGCGGCTGACGGTCGCCGGGGTCACAATGATCTTCTACGTCGCCCTCGAGATCACCAAGGGAATCCAGCAGGTCGGCCGGCTGAGGATGTATGTCGACCGCGTCCACGGCGCGGCAGAGCGGATCTACACCGTTCTGGACATGCAGCCGGAAGTCCGCAATGCCCCCGACGCTCTCACCCTCGAAGAGGTGCAGGGCGACATTGTCTTCGAGGATGTCCACTTCGCGTATGCGGATGGCGACCCGGTGCTGCGGGGCGTCAGCTTCAAGGTGCGCCCAGGTGAAGCGCTCGCGGTGGTCGGTCCGAGCGGCGCGGGGAAGTCCACCATCGCCAATCTGATCCCCCGGTTCTATGACGTGACCTCGGGGAGCGTCCGTGTCGATGGGCATGATGTGCGCGCGATCACGACTCAATCGCTGCGCGCGCATATCGGTATCGTCGCACAGGAAACCGTGCTCTTTTCGGGCACCATTCGCGAGAATATCGCCTACGGGCGCCCGGATGCCACGGAAGAGGAGATCATCGAGGCCGCCCGGGCCGCGAACGCGCATGACTTCATCTCGCAGATGCTCCCCGATGGGTATGAGACGGTGGTAGGCGAGCGGGGCGTGAAGCTCTCGGGCGGGCAGCGCCAGCGCATCGCAATCGCGCGCGCTCTGCTGAAGGATCCCCGCATTTTGATCCTGGACGAGGCCACCTCTGCGCTCGACACCGAGTCGGAAGCTCTTGTTCAGGAAGCCCTCGACAAGCTGATGCAGGGGCGCACGACGATTATCATCGCGCACCGCCTCTCCACGGTGCGCAAGGCAGACCGGATACTGGTGCTCGCGCAGGGTCGGATTCAGGAGCAGGGCACGCACGCCGATCTGCTTCAGATGAATGGGCTGTATGCCCGGCTCTACGAGGTGGGCGCCGGGCTGGAAGCGGTGAAGTAAGCGCGCGATAGCGATGAGGTGGCTGATGGATCCTCTAACGGGCCGCCGGGAGCGCCGCGCATCTCCTCTGCATAGAAGAGCGCCTCGCCGCGGGATCGGGGCGTGAGACAGGAGAGTTCAGTGAGTGTAGCGAGACGTTGGCGGGTGATGCATCTGCTCTATAACACGTTGATCATCCTTGCGTTGCCCGCGTTGCTCGTCTACTTTGGCTATCGGTGGTTGCGGGGCAAGTCGCGCGAGGGATGGGCGGAGCGGATGGGTTACCTCCCCGTCTTCACGGGCGAGCCTCCTATCTGGGTGCATGCGGTATCGGCCGGCGAGGCCGTGGCGGCAGAGGCGGTGGTGCGTGCCCTGCGCGAGCGGCTGCCCGACGTGCCGATCCTCTATACCGCGGGCACGCCGGAGGGCCGGGCGACGGCGCGCAAGCGCATGGGAAGCCTGCTAACCCATGTGGCGTATGCGCCCTACGACCTTCCCTGGGCGGTGGCCCGCGCCATGGATCGGGTTCGCCCGCGGCTTTACCTGCTGGTAGAGTCGGACCTTTGGCCAAACTTGCTGCAAGCGGCGGCGGTGCGCGGGGTGCCGGCGATGCTGGCCAATGGCTACATCTCCGAGCGAACGCTCCGGCGCGGCCGTCTGGTGCCTGCGCTCTACCGCTGGATCTTTGGCAATTTGTGCTCGATCTGCGTGCAGACGGAGGCGGTGCGCCGGCGCGCGTTGGCGCTGCATGCTGTGCCAGAGCGCGTGTGCGTGGTCGGCAACGTGAAGTATGATCAGGCGACCGCGCCGCTCACTGATGAGCAGGCGAGCCGCTGGCGTGCCCTGTTTCGCTTGCGGCCGGACGAGCCGGTCCTGGTGGCGGGCAGCACCCACCCGGGCGAAGAGGAGAAGGTCCTCGCGGCCTACTCGGCGATGCGCGCGAGTGGGATCGCGCCGCGTCTTATCCTGGCGCCTCGGCATCCGCAACGTGCCGAGGAAGTGGAGACACTGGTGCGTCACGCGGGATTTGCCTGTGTGCGCCGGAGCCACCTGGGCGAAGGGGATGGACCCGCGCCAGAGCCGGATGCGGTGATTCTGCTCGATACCATGGGGGAGCTGGCCGGCGTCTTCTCGCTCGCCACAGTAGTTTTCCTGGGGGGCAGCCTGGTGCCGGTGGGCGGGCACGACATTCTGCAGCCCCTGATCGCCGGAAAGCCGGTCCTGCTCGGCCCCTACACTCATCGCCAGCGGGAGATCGTGGAGGACGCCCTGGATGCCGGGGTGGTGTGGGTCGTTACCACTCCTCAAGAGTTGGCACGCCGGTCGCTTGAACTGATGAAGGACGCCGGTAGTGGCGACGGTTATGCGGCGAACGCAGTCAGCTTCGTATCAGGCCGACGCGGTGCTTCCCAGCGCTGCGCGGAGGAGGCGGCGCGTCTTTTGGGAGAGATGCAGCCGTTACGCACCCATGGGGTTGGGAAGGCGGTCGGTAAGAGTTGAGAGGCGAGGTCAGCGCTGGATGCGAGAACAGGGAGCGCCTGGCGGTGCGTTTCCCATTTTCTGCTTCTCTCCCGACGCCTTACTTGCTGCGCGTCGCCGATGGGGAGGCCACGGGCCCGCTCGCGTTCGGGATCCGCGCCGGGCTGCGCGCCCTCTCCTGGCTCTATCTGGCCGGCGTCGGTGCCTCGGTGCTGGCGCATCGATCGGGGCTACTTCGCTGCGAGCGCGCGCCTTGCCCGGTGATCGGCGTTGGAAATCTCACCGTTGGGGGAACGGGCAAGAGCACGGCGACCGCTGAGTTCGCCCGCTGGCTACTGGAAGCCGGTCTCCGCCCCGCCGTGCTCAGCCGGGGCTATGGGGTGCAGGGCAGCCCGCCGGTGCGCGTCGTCTCGGATGGCAAAAACGTCTTGCTGGGCCCGGAGGAGGGGGGCGACGAGCCGGTGATGCTGGCGCATCACCTGGCCGGAGTTCCCGTGCTCATCGGTCGGCGCAGGCCGCACACCGCGCGCGCGGCCGTCGAGCGCTTCTCTGCCGACGCCTGCCTGCTGGATGATGGCTTCCAGGTATGGAACCTGCGTAAGGATCTGGAAGTCGTCCTCCTGGATAGCCGCCGCCCCTTCGATAACGGCTATGTGCTCCCTCGCGGCATGTTGCGCGAGCCGCCGTCGCATCTGGGTCGTGCGGATGCCGTGGTACTGATGGAACCGGATCGGGTGGAGCGGGAGGCGCTGGCACGTCTGCGTAAGCAGGTGGAGGCGCTCGCGCCCGGGGCGCTTGTTGCCGAAGCCGGCCGTGTTCCAGAACGCCTCTGGGATCTTGCCACAGGCCAGGATTACCCCCTCTCTGCCCTGAACGGCCTTCCCATCGTGGCCCTTTCCGCCATTGGCAACCCGCAGGGCTTTGAGGACCTGCTGGGCAGTTTGGGCGCGCGAATCTATCCTGCGCGCCTGCCGGACCACCATCCGTATACCCCCGATGATGTGGAGTGGGTCCAGCGCCTGGCGAAGCAGAAAGGCGCCGCCGCCATCATTACGACGGAGAAGGACGCGGTGAAGCTCGATGAATGCGGCGGGGCGCGAGGCCGCCGGGGCGAGGCGGGCGCCTGGGGCAGGGCGCTGGCCACGGAGGCTTCCCAGGAGAGCGTGATTTCGGCGGCTCCCGATGGGAAGGCCCCGGTGCTGGTCTTCTCCGTCCGCTTGCGCTTTACCGCGGGCGGCGACGCGCTGCGCGAGCGCGTGCTGGCGACCGTGAGGGAGAAGCGTTGAATACGCGTTTCGGAAAACGGTTGAAGATGAAGGAGCCGCGCCGGATTCTGGTCGTGAAGATGAGCTCTATCGGGGATGTGCTCTTCGCGACGCCCGTCTCGCGAGCCCTGCGCGAGGCGTTTCCGAAGGCGCACATCGCCTGGGCGGTGGACCGGCGGTGCGCGCCAGTCGTCGAGGGGAATCCCTACCTCGATGAACTGGTGGTGATGCAGCGCGACTCCGGGCGGGTGAGAGATCTG
>ERZ795045.4570-NODE-4570-length-11032-cov-4.514804_pt1 | contig 11032 bp, 8 predicted proteins | sample MGYA00375129_ERZ795045 | MGnify/ENA primary metagenome ERZ795045 (study PRJEB30174, sample SAMN05720166) | activated sludge metagenome | isolation source: anaerobic digester from wastewater treatment plant | place: Japan | collected 2015-05-15 ... | reverse complement strand
TCAAAACCGTGATCGCTGGGCCACCTTTTACCCTGCGTCCCATCGTCATGGACGCGATATTCACCCCTTTTTTGCCCAGGATTGTGCCAACATGTCCCACAATTCCAGGCACATCATCATTTCTGCATACAATCAGTGTCCCTTCAGGCGTTGCTTCAACCGGGTATCCATCTATACTGACAATTTTCGGTTCTGAAGCGACAATTGTACCTGACAGAGAAACTGTTTTCCCTCCAATTGCTGCTTCGGTTGTAATAAGATTTGCATACTGCTGCGCTGACATTGTTTTCTTTTCAACAAGACCCACTCCCTTTTCTTTAAGAATCAAGGGTGCATTCACATAGGTTGCTTGCTGGAAGTGGCTGGCAAACCCTTTTAGAAAATATGCTCTCAGTGGACCTGTGTCGTAATCTATCATTTCTCCTGCATACTCTATTGTTAAACCATCAGGCATTTTATCTGCCATCTGACCGAGAAATAACCCCATTTTTTCAGCAAGGGTCAGATAACCTCCAAATCGTGATATTACCTCCTTGTCAATGGACGGAACATTTACCGCATTTCTTATGATTTTGTGGACAAGGGCATCAACTACCTGCCTGCATATGTCCTTTGCCACATTAATCTGTGCTTCCTTTGTGGATGCGCCAAGATGTGGTGTTGCTATCACGTTTTCCAAACCGAGCAGCCCAGTGCAGTCAGGTGGTTCAGTAGCAAACACATCAAGAGCCGCAGCAGACACCTTTCCGTTTTTAATATATTTTTCAAGAATGGCTTCGTCGAAAAGTCCACCCCTTGCCACATTCACAATCATTACCCCATCTTTCATCATTGAAAAACATTGCTCACTCAGAATATTTTCTGTTTCTTTGGTAAGTGGCAGATGGAGTGTAATAATATCTGCCTGTTTGCATATGCCTTCAAGGGTCACAACACTTATACCAACCTGTTGCATTTCATCCTGATCAACATAAGGGTCATACCCCAGCACATTCATTCCAAATGCCTTTGCATAATGAGCCACCCGCCTGCCGATTCTTCCGAGCCCGATAACACCAAGAGTTTTTCCAAAAAGTTCAGTTCCCATAAACTTTTTTCTGTCCCATTTGCCAGTTTTTAAACAACTGCACGCTGCTGGAATTTTTCGTGCCATTGCAAGGATCAAACCAAATGTATGTTCAGCAGCAGAAAGGGTATTTCCCTCTGGAGCGTTCATCACAATGATGCCATTCAGGGTGGCGCTTTCAACATCAACATTGTCAAGACCGACACCTGCCCGACCGATAATTTTGAGTTTTTTGCCCTTCTGAATCACCTTCGATGTGATTTTTGTGGTGCTTCTCACAAGAACAACATCATAGTCCTCAATCACAGCGAGGAGCTCTTCCTCAGACATCTTTCCCTTTTCATCAACAATGAAACCCTCTTTGACAAGGATTTCAATGCCTTCTTTCTCAATGTTATCAGTCGCAAGAACCTTAATTTTCATAAAATCTCCTGTATTTTTATTTTACCACGACAGGGCTATGTGTCAAAAAATGCATGCATGAATGGATGGAAACACCCAGATAAATACCTGACCCTCAACAAAAATGCAGTATTATTCTATAATCACCGCACAGAAACTCAACGGTGGTAAGTTATTAATTTTGAGCATCTTTCCTTTTATTTCAATTGATTGTGGAACTGTGCCTGCTATGTTCAATACACGCATTTTTGGTTTTCTGGAAACATCAAGTTCTTCTGTTTCCACAATAATTTTCCCGCTTGCTTTTTCGTTATCAGCAAGATTGGTCACCAGCAGTAGACACTTTCCCTGGTCTGACTGCCATAAACTTGGAAACAACCAATACTGGTCGCAATGCACCGCATGAGTCGGGCAGTAAGCGGGATTATGGAGTTTCACATAATTTCCATTAATACTGGTCATAGCATCCCAGAGCGGTTTGATATATGCAACTGCCTTTTCAAAAGGAACACCTGGTTCTAAAACAGGATGTCCGGTCATACCAAAGGCAGCGCATATCGCTGCAGCTTTTTTTCCTGAAAACATGGCCCTGTCTTTAAGATTACCGGCAATCAGGTGTGCTCCTGAACAGTCAAGGCAGGAATAATACGCTGTACTTTCAGGTAATTCCAGCAGTTCATCGTGCCTTATGGACAGTTCTCCACAAAGCGCAACATCAATACAGCTCTGACTCAGGGCAAACGGAAAACCCGTATGGCCGATAATCGCGCCATAATTCCCAACCCTTTTTCTCATAGCTTTCAGATACATGAAGTAACCATAAGCAGACCAGTGAAGTAAACTTGTTTTTGTGAAACCCATCGCATGCGGAGAATTCCAGTCAGGATAAAAACCATCCCAGTCCCTTTTCATGAAATCCTCAAACCAGGTCTGATACATCTGGTACTGTTCACAACCCCTGATGTAAGTAAGAACACGCATGCCACGCTGGTGGCATCTATCTATAAAAGCCCTGAACCAATCAGGATCTTTCACGATATAATCGGCAGGCGGCTCACAGTTTGTACCTGGATTCCTCATCCAGAATTGATGAATAATCATCACATTAGCACCAGTATCTGCTACCTCATCAACCCTTTTAATATCTGGGTTTCCATTGAACAACTGTGGCGGCTGGCAGGCAACCTGTTTAATGGGCATCAATGCCCATGGCCAGTCCTTTCCAATCTGGGCGTATGGATACATGCAATGAGCAACCCTGCAACCAAGGACATTGTTTCTATAGGCAGGGTCCACATTTGTACCACTCCGTGTACGGGATGTTAAAAATAACATTCCCCATTTATTCCTGTAACGAACAGGTTCTGAAACCCTCATTTGAGTGCCATGAAAGATATACCACTGACATGCCCATTGTTCGCCCTGTTTTCCTCCATAACTCATTGTATATTTAGTGTCTGCATCATTAAAACTGTTCCATTCATCAAGAACAAACTCAATTTTATTGCTGAAAAACTTTGTGTTTTCCCAGCCAAGGTCTATGGAAACGAGTGGCCATAGTTCTTTATGACATGATATTTCGTCAAGTTGTTTATAAAGGTTAAGGCCATATACAACATGAGTGGTGGAATAGTCCCTTTTATACCACGGTTGTCTTGTAAAATATCCCCATCGTGCAGATTTTGCGGTTGCGACATCAATGGATGTGTTCATAGAAATTTCATTCAGGGTAAAACCAGTATTGCCTTCCACATCAAAAACCTGTTCGCAGAAAACAGCACCTTCTTCAAATACCTGGTATGTCTGCGTTATTTTTATCAGTCCTTTTGCAATAGATGCTTCGTTCTTTATCACAATTCTGTCATTGTCCACTGATTCCACAGTCAACTGTGACACTGTGTTTGATAATAGATAAGGGCTGCCATCTATGATGAACTTCAGCCCGCAAACGGAGTGAGGAAAAGAAAGTAATTTATGGGACTCTTTTTCATTCTTACATGAAAATTCCACTATTTCACCGCCTTTGTTTGCATCCCACGTCAGTTTTCCAGAACCTGTTTCAACAGTAATTTTTTTCTCTTTCTTTGTCAGTTTCAACATATCCGTAGCCCCCTTTTTGTTTCTTAACAAAACTTGATAATACAACAGAATTTTTCAAATGTCCAGTCCACGCCTTTCCTCAAAAACAATCTCTATGAAAGTGTGTTGTTTCCTCAAAAATAAGTACCCTCCTGTACCTATGCTGCTGCCCATTAAGGGGAAGTGGAAAATAAGGTAGAATAGAGTGGTCCGAAAAGGTAAGCAGGATAACATCACATCCTTTTTATAAAATCAACTCATACTATTTCCCACCTTTATAAAATTACTCCCCTCTTTATAAAAGAGGGGCTGGGGAAGATTTATGAAATCCCTCTTACATCTCCCTTTTATAAAGGGAGAATTAAAGGAGGATTTTGAAAAGAGAGAAAATTATACTGCTTCCCCTTCAGTAAAGATGAATTTTGTCTATGGTCAGTGATAATAATGAGTCACAGCCGACATCAAAAATCAAGCAGATATTTGCCAGTTATGACAATCGCCATTCATCATTGGATATATGACACTAGTGGAATTTGAACAAAAAGAGATAAAACAATCACCGTTAACCAGGACCCTAAGTTCTCCCTTATTTTGCTCTTGATAAATGGGGGGCAGTACAGAAATACGGTCCATATTACAAAGGCAGATTTTTATAGTATAATTGTTGACATGAAAAAAAGGGCAATTGTATTTGATTTTGATGGACCGCTGGTTGGAAGCGGGCAGGATAAAGCCATTCATATCCTTTTTTCCGCATTTGTTGCATGCTGGGACACTGATTTTCGAAAATTTCTCCATCCGGGGCATCTTCATCTGGATATTTCAAGAATGTTGAAGGCGCTCGTCAATTATCCTGGAGCACCCCGTTTCCAGCAATTGTCGGCTATCGTCAGTGCAATTGTCAGGGATATACCAGAGGCATTTGCGGATGTTCGCGAACTTGGTATTGATGAAACACTGGTGAATGAGTATCAGAAATTGCAGCAAAGGTATAACGAATTTTATTCTGGTCTAAATGAAGCTGCGGCGAAAATGTTCTGGAAGCCACTGAAAGGGGTAAAAACCCTCATCAAAAAACTTTCAAAGGATTATGATTTGTATGTGGCTTCTGGCATTCTTCAGGACATTCTTGAAAAGGACTTTGAACACCACGGTTTTGATAGAAAACTTTTTTGCGGGATTATGGGCAGCAATCCAGAAGGAACTGTTGACAAATCCGTGATACTGAAACAGATAAAAAGCAGGCCGTATCAGGATATTTTGTTTGTTGGTGATTCAAAGAAGGATTTTGAATATGCAAGTATTGCAGGAGTAAAATTCTTCAGGGTGAAAAGTGCAAAGGATTACAACAGGTTTGTTGAAAAATTGAAACAGTGTCTGCCAGACGAACAGGAAATGTGTGAATTTACTGACCAGGAGTTGCAACGCATCAGGTTAAAAACACTGAAACTGATGAATCTATATGCCTCAGGAAAAATCCTGTCTTACAGTGAAATTACCAGTTTTATCAACTCAAAAAACAGAAAGAGTTAGGTCCTCAATGAAGACCTTTCAATTACCCCGTGTTCAAGTGGCTTGTTTTTCAACACTTCATTGGGCCCATAAAAACCCTTGCTGATTCTGCATAGAGAATAAAAAATCGTATTGGGTCCCACAAACACACCAGGGTCTGAAACTGAATTGCACCCGAGTTGAGACCAGTCGCCAAGAATAATACCTATTTTGGGTCTTCCAATATCATACTTCATGTCACAGAGTTCAATCACCACATTCTTTTTTCCAAAAACTCCTGCATAAATTCCAACATTTGCAGTGGTGCCCTGATTTCCAAAATGAGTGGCATAACCGCAGATACTATCTCCCACATAGGATGGGTGCGGGAAGTTTGCCTTGTCCATCATCACGCCATTTTTTATCTCGCCGCGGAATGTTCCTCCATCGCCAATAATCACATCTCCCCTGAAATATGCTCCCTGTCTGATGTCATTTTTATTACCAATGATTGTCGGCCCTTTAATACCAGCACCTGGTTCAACGGAATTTTGTTCTCCGATATAAATATCGCCTTCGTCAAGGAATATGTTTGTTCCTGCAAGCACTGTTTGTTTCCCGACAAATAATGTGTGTTTATTATTTTTCAATGATCCTCTGATAAAACCAGGTTCAAAAACAGCGCCATCTTCAACATAAATAATAAACTCTCCGATGCATCTTCCTTTGAAATGTTCGGGTCCCATTTCTTTCAAAGCACTGGTTTTTTTCTTTTCATCAATGGCTTTTTTTATCCATTCACATGCATATGGATGGATGGCGTCAAGCGCTGAAATCACAGATATTACGTCAGGTCGTGTAAAAAGGTCCTGATGCCTGAAGGGATATTTTTTGAAATCAAAATAGAACTCAACCCTTAATCTTTCTGGAAGGTCACCTCGGGATACTTCATTTAATTTGATAATATCTGCCATTTTGTCTCCTTGTGATGGAATAATTATATCTCAATTGACAGGATATGACAATAGATTTATCATACCAATAGAACCAGGAGGGCAGATGAAAAAGTCCATTTTTATAGTAGCAATCCTCACAATATCTGTTTCAGCGCAGGTGATGGAGAAAAAACAGATATCCCTGACAGTGTACAATCAAAATTTTGCCCTTGTCCGGGATGTCAGAACAGTTCAGTTGAAAGAAGGACTCAACACAGTAAGGTGCTCTGACATTGCGGCACAGATTGAACCAGCCAGTGTATCTTTTAAATCCCTTACTGCACCTGACAGATGTTTAATACTTGAGCAAAATTTTGAGTATGACCTGATGAATGCGGATAAACTGCTGAAAAAATACATTGATAAAAAAATTAAGGTGATGACAAAGGATAATAATACTTATTCTGGATTATTATCAAGTTATGATGAAAAATATATCTGCGTTGTACAGCAGGAAAATGGACCGGTGTATATGCTGACAAGGGAAAATATCAGAGACATAGAATTTCCCTTGCTTCCAGAAGGACTGATTACAAAACCGACCCTTGTCTGGAATTTATCAAGCGCAAAGACAACCCAGGACACCGTTGAACTGGGGTACATCACTGGTGGGTTAAACTGGCAGGCAGATTATGTGGCAATAGTTTCAAAGGAGGATACATACATTTCACTCAACGGATGGGTCACCATAGACAACAGAAGTGGTACAGATTATGAAAACGCTGAATTGAAACTGATGGCCGGGGACGTCAGAAAAATATCAGAACAACCAGCGACAAGGACTCTTATGATGGAAGCAAAAGCATCTGGTGCTGCTCAGTTTGAACAAAAAGAATTTTTTGAATACCATCTCTACACACTGGGAAGGAAAACAACATTGAAAAACAATCAGACAAAACAAATCAGTCTTTTTTCGGCGCCGAAAATCGGCATTGATAAAACGTATACATACGAAGGAGCACTTTATCGCTGGTACTATTATGACAACTGGCAAACACAGCAGAGCAACAAAAAGGTGGCAGTGAAGATTGAGTTGAAAAATACAGAAAAAAATGGTCTCGGTATACCTCTACCAAGAGGAAAAGTAAGGGTGTATAAAACTGATACAGACGGCTCCATGCAGTTTATCGGTGAGGACATAATAGACCATACCCCGAAGGATGAAAAAGTGATACTCTCGCTTGGCAATGCATTTGATATCGCTGGTGAAAGAAAAATTACGGATCACAAAAAAATTGCGGCAAACATCTTCAGGGATACTTATGAAATACGATTGAGAAACCACAAGAAAGAATCCGTGAATGTAAAAATTGTTGAACGACAGTTCGGAGAATGGTCAATCATCCAGACAAGCCATCCTTATGAAAAAAGAGATTCTGAAACAGTTGAATTTAATGTTATGATACCGGTTGATGGAGAAGTTATTGTTACATATACGTCAGAGTATAAATTTTAGGATATGATACAGAAGGACATTACTACCGCGCTTCTAACGCTTCATAGAAGGGTTGCAAAAGACCTGAAAAAAGAGCATGTGTTTAACAAGGTTGCGGAAACAGTAAGGTCTCTTATCAGGTCTGATGGATGCGCAATACTATTGATGGACAACAATACCATTTCTGTTGTTGCAAGCATCGGCTTTTCAAAGAAAACGCCTGAGTTTTCTGCTTCAATGAAACCAATCCGAGATATAATAAGAACCGGTAAGGGATTTATCAACAATGATGTTGAAAAGTCCAAATTGAAAAGTTGCTTGCCTGCTGGTTGCCACATGAAATCCATTTTATGTTTTCCCATCAAACAAAACGGACAGGTCGCAGGCATCATCCACCTTGACTCAAAAAAGAAAAACGCATTTACAGAAGATGATTTGAATTTTGTGAAGATTGTTTCATCAGAACTCACATCCATTATGGAAAGGAGTTTCCTTTACTCAAAACTTGAAGAAATGTCAATCAAAGACCCATTGACCGGTTGTTTCAACAGAAAAAACATCTCCCTTGACATAAAAAAAGAAATAGAACGCTGTAAGAGATACAAAAAAACTTTTTCACTCCTCGTAATAGATTTGGACAATTTCAAAAAATACAATGACACCTTTGGTCATCACAGGGGTGATAATCTTCTGAAGACCATTGCCAAAAAGATAAGAAGAAACCTGAGGAAAGCTGATGTTGTATACAGGTATGGTGGAGATGAGTTTGTTGTGCTTCTTCCAGAAACAGGAAAAACAGGTGCAATGGTTTGCGCAAAACGGCTTGAAGACATGATTGAAAAACTTAACATGAAAGTGGACAAACATACAAGAATTACCCTCAGCACTGGTATGGCTGGATATCCTGAAAATGGTGATACACCAACAAAAATCATCAAGTTTGCTGACAGGCAGATGTACAGAAACAAATTTTTAAAAAAAGCCGGTCGTTAAAATCTATCTGTTTTCACACCCAGCAATTTTCTTCAGTATTTTTTCGTGCAATGAAGCATTGGTTGAGACAACCACATCAAGAACAGTTTTCACATTGTCGCTGCATCTGACTGGATTACCATTGAAATCTGTTACCATTATTTCTGACTGTTGTGCGATAAAAATCCCTGAGAACACATCAACAAATGGTTGCTTCATTGCAAAATACACATCTATTTTCCCTTCTGCAACGTCAACAAATCCGTACGGGCCACCATTGGGAAGGAAAAACTTAAATGGAAGCAAAAGTTCTCTGTATTTATCAACAAGAGGAATTAAAAATTTTTTTGGTTTCATTGCGTACGACTCAATGCTTGCTCCATCCATTTCAGTAACATCGGGTCTTCCCATTGATTGCCTGTATTTTTTATCCAGTTTCACTTCTGTAACAATTTTTCCATGTTCAATATCCGCAAGATACGCTCCATTTTTCCACGCATATGCAATTTTCCCACTGACACAATCTCCAACACAGCAGCAGACAGGATTAAAATTGCTGTCATAAAAAGCAAGGGAACTATACCAGAAGTCCTTGATACCGTGCTTGAATAAATAACTTCCATCAAAAGGGTCGCACACCACATACAGGGGACTACCAGATTTATCTGTGTTAATTTCAACCCTTCCTGCTTCTTCTGAAAGCAGTACTATTGGTTTTCCCCATTCTTCAAGCCGTTTTCTATAGGTATTTTCTGTATCCTTGTCAACCCTGAGAATATCAGGATCCCAGTTCTTGTATTCTCCCAACCTCTTTTCTACTTCTTCCCAGCCAATATTTTTGTCACTGAGGTTTTTTACTATTTCCAGTCCTTCTGACACCATTGCAAGATTGAACGCTACTATTTCATCCTTTGATGAAAAACTTTCCATCCTTTTCTTAAATTCATTACTGAACATAGCACCTCCTCGGTTATTCGTACTGACAGATTTCGGGTTGTCCTGGCCAGTTTCCTCTGTCTTTTTCTGAGGTTCTTTGCCAGCGATAGTATAATTTTTTTTCAGGAAAAAAACAATTGGTAACAAGGGTATAATCAACGAGGCCCTGTTGTGGATGCAGTTTTAATCCGTCTTTTCTCAGACCACTGGGGTATGGTGTGATAAATAGTTTAACCACATCTTCAGATACTGGATGTTTACCCAAATTTTCTATACCCTTGCTTAATATTTGCTCCAAATTGTCGCATGCTTTCCAGAATAAAGCATCAGGACCATCATCCGCAAGACCAAAAAGTTTTCTATACTGGTGTCTTTTTTCAGTTTGATATTGCCCCTGTGGTGAGCCTTTATCCCTGCAGACCATTCCGCTGATGTGAGTAAAATGAGAGGGCTCTTCAGGTTGAAAAGGTTCAAAAAAATTCCTGCTGCATTTTTCAATGGCAACACTTCTGTATTTTTTATCGTAGATTATAACATTGCAACCACCCCAGAATACAGAATATTTTCTTAAAAAATCAACCGCAGAATCTGTATCATACGCATACATATCTACCATTTTCATTACAGGCAGTGGAAAAATTTCGTCTGGTTCGTCATCAATGTGCAGTCCTGAGCCCACGCCATCGATCACAACATTTCTATGATACCAGAATGCCTGTGAAATCGGTGCTCGTTCATCAAGACGCCTTGAAGGACTCCACCAGGTAATAGGGTCATCAACATTCTTAATATGCATGGGTCCCTGGTCTGTCTCAGGAATAAAAACAACCCTGCATTTTTCATCACAACATATCATTTTCAGTCCAAATTCCTTGTATCCACGAAAAGTCAGATAATCATTGGTACTTCTGAATATCGCTATCTCCTGCCCTGTGAGATTTGCAAATTCCACAAGTTTCTTATCCCTGGTAATCACATAATCCGCCCATGTTTTTGCTTCTGGAAATTTCACAAAAGAGGGAATGCTTGCCATTGCCTCTTTATAGTAATTTTCCACTACCTGCACCAATTCCTGTTTTTTTATATGCGGGGCATCCGCAATAATCCTTTCAATACCTGATTCAAGATAATAGTACCTGTTTGCATTGATTCTTTGCGCCTCTTCCATAGCATCTTTGACAGGATCTGGCATTGCAAATGTTTTAAATTCATCGCGATTGTACCACATAAACCCCCTTTACCTTATGATTATTGCATCTGCTAATTCAACATCAAACACTATTTCTGCCTTTTCCTTAGTTATCCTGACTGCTTTAATGGGCTTTCCGCTGGCAAGTGATATTTTTTTTCCACTCAGATTGAATGTGATTTCAAAAATGGCATCAGAAACATTGTTTGTACTCCAGTTGATCACAGGTATCACCATTCCATTTTTTGACTCAATGATTGTTGTTTCAATACATCCCAGAGGATTGCCCTTAGTGTCTTTAACAAAAACAGGCATATTTCCAGAACAGGCGGATTTTATCAGATTGCCAGTATTTTTTTCAAAATCAACCGGTATAAAATGAGCCATTGCATCGTCTGTTGAACCCCTGTCTACAGGTTTCAAAGGTATTGCTGGCTTGAAATAACTCAATCCAGGAAGAAATGCGC
>ERZ795045.4555-NODE-4555-length-11067-cov-3.994642_pt1 | contig 11067 bp, 6 predicted proteins | sample MGYA00375129_ERZ795045 | MGnify/ENA primary metagenome ERZ795045 (study PRJEB30174, sample SAMN05720166) | activated sludge metagenome | isolation source: anaerobic digester from wastewater treatment plant | place: Japan | collected 2015-05-15 ... | reverse complement strand
GTTCTGAACCTTTCGACTCCGACAATATAGTTCGAACACCTACTAAAACAGATACACTCAAAGCTGATGTTGTGCAAAATCCAAACGTAGAAAGTTCTAATGTCGGACAAATCATCACCCATATTGTCAAACCCGGCGAATCTATTTACAGCATATCAAAACTCTATGGTATTCGCCCCGCAGACCTTCGTAATATGAATAACTTACCTATCGATTTAGATAATATTCAAGTGGGACAGAAACTTATCGTTGCTCGTAACAATATTAGTAATACTGCTAATGCTAACAACGTTTCTCAAAACTCTTCTCCACAGAAAAAAACTATCAAACACAAAGTCCGAAAAGGTGAAACTCTTGCTAAAATTGCAGATAAATATTCTACAACAATAGATAATATTATTTCACTTAATAGATTGAAAAAATCTTCTATTAAAGTTGGTCAGGTTCTGAAAATTGAACAATCTGCTGCAATTTCGCAAGCCACTTCTGTTCAACAAACTCAACAAACAAATCAACCTCAACAAAAAGTCCTTATTCATAAGGTAGAAAAAGGTGAAACATTAGCTTCTATCTCTCATAAATATGGAGTTACAGAGGAACAGCTGCGTGAATGGAACAAAAATGATATTAAAGGTGATATCATTATCGCGGGCTCACGTCTCAAAGTTCAACAATCGAATAATAATGAGACAGGCAAATCATCTAAAAATAATATCTCTAATAATAAAAAAACACCTGTTTATCACACTGTCAGGTCGGGCGATACTCTAGAAAGAATTGCAGGCAAATATAATGTTTCAGTTGATGAATTAAAAAATCTGAACAAAGGGGTAAAAGAAACAAGATTGCAAATTGGACAAAAAATTAGGGTTAAATAATTTGTTTTTATTATTTTTGACAAGACATTCGCTACTTTTTGCGATGTCTTTTTGTTTTTCTATTTGTTGAAAAAATGATTAATATTAATAATATCCATAAATCTTTCGGTCCCAAAACTGTTTTGCGGGGTATCAATATTGATATTCCTGATAATGATATTCTTTGCATTATCGGAAAATCCGGCTGTGGAAAAAGTGTTTTAATCAAAATAATTGTAGGATTGCTCGAACCCGACTTGGGAACAGTTTCTATTGATGGTAATATCGTTTCGCAGTTGGATAGAAAATCTTTGTATAAATTGAGGCGAAAATTTGGATTTGTTTTTCAGAGCGCCGCTCTCTTCGATTCCCTTACAGTTTTCGAAAACATTGTTTTAGGGCTTTACGAACACGGGCAAAGAGATATCTACTATCTCGAACAAGAAGCAATTAGAGTGCTTAAAGCCGTTGGTTTGCTCCCTCAGACAGATGAAAATGACGCCTCGTTTATTAATGAATGGAAAATTCTTAAGGATAAATTGCCATCTGATTTGTCTGGTGGTATGAAAAAACGTGTTGGGGTTGCTCGTGCACTGGTCGGAAATCCAGAGTATATCTTTTATGATGAACCTACCACTGGATTAGACCCCGTTACCTCAGAACAAATCGACGACCTGATTGCCGAGCTTTCCCATAAACTCAAAGTTACATCTATCATCATCACTCACGATATGTTCTCTGTTTACAAGATTGCTAACCGTGTTGTTATGCTCAACGACGGTCTTGTGCAATTCGAAGGCACACCCGACGATTTAGACAAAACCAACGACCCCGTAGTAAAAGAATTTCTCGATAGATATAAAAATAATACAAATCATTACTAAATTTTTTATTATTTGTCTTTTTATTATATTTGTTAATTATGTTCAACAGTTTTTTCTCGAAATGAGAATACATCTTCTTTCAATATTGTTGGTTTTATTGCTGTTTTCTTGCTCTTTGTTCAAAGGTAACAAACCTCAATTAGCTAGGTGCTTAAATGAAAACGAGAAAAATCTGGTGCTTCGTTGGGGCGACTTCTTCCAGAAAGATAACGCATTTTTTGGTTATGAGATTAATGCTTATGGCGAACTCTTCATTTTTTCTAAAAGCTTGAAAAATCCTGAAATGAAAAAAGATAAAATCGTTGATTTAGACCATAATGAATTTTGCAGTAAGCTTAAACTTGCTCAAACGACTATCTTAAAAACTCAGACTTTGTTTTCACCCGGCGAGAACAAAGCAAGATTTGTCGAGTTTTCTAATCCCGAACAAAATCTGAATATGCTTGCCGTGTGGAACCCCGAATTTCAAAATAAAGGTTCGCGCCATTTTCGGGAATTGTTCGATTCTCTTAATAGTTTAGTGCCAAGTATTCGAGAAATAAAGAATAGATGATGAAAGTAATTGCTTTAATAGTTGATGACGACCACGATTTTGCCTCGACAATGGCAGATATTGTCCAGTCTTTTGGCTATGATACTGCTGTGGCTTATTCGCCAGCGCAAGCTCTGTCCTTTTTAGATGAAAAACACAGATTTGTCGGCATCATTCTTTTAGATATAGAATTTGCCCCCGGCGAAAAAACAAACGGGCTCGACTTGCTTGAAATTATCCGCAAAAATTATATTCAAATCCCTGTTGTGATGATTTCCGGCAAAGGCACTATTGAAGCGGCTGTGCGCGCAACTAAACTTGGTGCCTCTAATTTTATCGAAAAAAGCATTATTTCCAAAGACAAAATTAAAGCCGTTCTCGATAGTTCGGCTCGTCATATCTCTGCTTTTTCCGAAGAACTCGAAGTCCAGAAATTTCTTGCTTCCTGCGGTATTATCGGTAAAAGCAAGCAGATAATTGAAGTTGGCGATAGCATTATCCGCTACGGTCGCACAGACCTCAACGTTCTTATAACCGGACAAACTGGCACCGGCAAGAAACTCGTCGCAAAAGCTCTTCACTCTATTAGTCGCCGTTCCAAATTCCCTTTTGTTACTGTTGATATTCCTAACATTCCAAAAGAACTTTTCCAGTGCGAACTTTACGGGCATATCAAAGGTGCTTTCAGCGGCGCTATGGAAACTAAACGCGGGTTGTTTCAAGAAGCACACAAAGGCACCCTCTTCCTTGATGAAATTGGCGACTTGCTCATTGAACTGCAATCAAATCTACTTATTCCAATTGAAGAAAAAATTGTGCGAAAGGTTGGTTCTCTGCAAAACGAAGAAGTGGATATTCGCTTTATCTCCGCTACCGACAAAGATTTAATCGTTCTTATGCGTGAAGGACGTTTCCGTGAGCAACTTTATCACCGTTTGCGTGAGTGCGAAATTTATATCCCACCACTTTCTGAGCGTCGCGAAGATATTCCCGAAATTATTAATCATTATTGCCAGAAGCATAATAATGATTTCTCTGAATACAAATTTTTCTCTAATGATACTATTGATTTTCTTACTGATTACGCTTGGCGTGGAAATGTTCGTGAACTTGTCAATTTCCTGAAACTTATTCTTCAAACCACTCAAAAAGACAAAATTGAGATTTCCGATGTTAAGAAAGTCCTAAGCAGCAATCATTATAACAGTGTGCAATATCAAATCCCTGTTTTTGCGACTGATAGAACGCTGAAAGAAGATTTGGCAGAGGTCGATAAAAAGAAAATCGAGGCAACCTTAGCCCAGTGCAATGGGAATGTTAGCAAAAGTGCTGCTTTGCTTGGAGTAAGTCGGGAAACTCTTCATAATAAAATTAGACGTTATAATATTGATGTTTCCATCTTTCGTAAAAAGAATTAAGCTATGTCATCTCACAATCTAACTTATGAACAACAACTCGCTCTTATGCGAGACCGACACATATCTCTTACTGCAAATGCAGGCTCGGGCAAAACAACCGTTTTGGTCAATAAATACATTGACATTTTGCTCAATTATCAGCCCGTTCAAAATGATGTAAGGCGCATACTGGCAATTACCTTCACAAAGGTCGCTGCCTCTGAGATGAAATCCCGCGTTGCTAAAAAAATCGATTCGCTGCTAAGCGATGAAATTTCCAAAACACACTATAATGCCGAAAAAATTCGCAAATTAAAACATCTTCGCGACCGTATCCAGTATGCAAATATTGCTACTATTCATAGCTTCTGCAATTCACTTCTGCGCGATTACCCAATCGAAGCTGGTATTGCTCCAAATTTTTACGAGCTTTCAGAATTCGACGCTATTGCTTTGCTCGATGATGCTATCCAGGATGTATTTCTTGATTTTAAAAATTCTCCGAAAAATGCTGATTTTGTTGATTTATTGGTTCGATATGGCAAGAATAATATTATTTCCATAATTAGAGAACTGATTAATTTCAGAAGAAAACTATATGCTTTAATCGATTTCTATAAGAGTAGCGATAACGATATTCTTACGTTTTACAATTATAAACTTTTCAAATGTTACGAGAATTTTTTTACAGAATTAGACAATATTATTCAAAAGTTTCTCAAAATTGAACACGATAGCAAAATAACTGACGACATTTGCAATAAACATTCAAGAATGATAAAACTTTTTAGAGAGTTCGAGCAATCATTATATAATTCGCCTCATATTTTTAACATTGATAAAATACGCGATATTTACGAAATCACTCAGGAAAGAACTGAAGCAAAACGTAGACCTAAATTTTTTAACTACCTCTTTAAGCAATTTGAAACTGAAATTTATCTTCTATCTTCAAGTTTCGATATTCTTTTTAATAAAGATATTATGGAACTAACCAACGACCAATATCATTCTTTGATGCTGCAACAAATTTCTGATGCAAGACTGATAATTGAGGTTGCCGAGAAAGTATTCGAGAACTATCAAAACCTTAAGCAAGAAATGTTTGCTGTAGATTTCGACGATATGATTTTTTTTGTCTGCAAAATGCTCGAAAATCAGGATTTTGCAAGAAAAATCAGAAATCAATACGATTATATTCTCGTAGATGAATTTCAGGACACAAATAGCGAACAGTTCGATATTATTAGCAAGTTGTGCTTTGATGAAGGTCCTTCAAGTCAAGACAAAAAACTTTTCATCGTAGGCGACCCCAAGCAAAGCATATATAGCTTTCAAGGTGCCGAAGTCGAAGTCTTCCAGAGAGCAACTACACAATTATCAGAAAAAAACAAAGCTAATCCTGATATAAACCTTGAAAAATCTCTTATTCCTACAAAAATCGATTACCTTGATAATTCTCATTATTCACACCAGAGTTTAAATGATGAAAATAAGTTAGGAGTTCTCTCTCTTACTACTTCTTTTCGTATGTCTCCGAATATTGCAGGTTTTGTTAATGAAGTCTTTACCAAACTAATTGGCGAACCCGAACAAAATTTAATTAAACTCAAAGATTTTGAAAACAATATTAAATATGAACCGATTGTATGTGGGCGTGCTACTACAAAATTTATCAAAAATATCAATAATATTAAGGAGGATACTTCTGCCAGCGAACCTCTCGGCTCAATTTCTTTCGTCCTGAATGTTGAACAGAATATTCCCAATAATTTGTCGCTTAATCTAACACTAACACAAAATGAACAGCAATTAAATATAGAGCAAAAAATTGAAAATGATAATACTGCTAATTCTGAAAATAGTTACAAAGTTGAAAATTCCACCGAAGAAAAATTAATCGTCAAACATATAAAAGCAGTTATTGAAGGGAATTTAGATTACAAGGTATTCGATAGCGATACTAACGATTTCAGAAAACCGGAGTATTCAGATATTGCAATTCTTGCAAGGAAAAAATCTCGATTTGGCAAATTGATAAAAGAACTGATTTCCAACAATATCCCTTACGTTCTTGCAAGCGGTTCGGGCTTTTTCGCAAGTCCTGAAATTCAAGATATTCGGGAATTTCTCAATTTCTTCGCTGATAAAAACGATGATTTTGCTTTTGCTTGTGTTCTGAAATCTCCTTTTATTGGTTTTACCTCGGCTGATTTGTTCGAAATTATCGCTTACAACAAGCAAAATAATACCTATCACTATTCGCTTTACAAACAATTCCTTGAATATCATAATTTCCAGCAAAATTTTGGCAACGAAGAAAATTTTGCAAAGTATGATAAGGTAAAAAATATATTGGAAGACTTGATTTTCTACTCCACTCGTATAAATGTTTCAAGCCTTATCAGCAAAATAGTTAGTCTCGATGGCTATAATTTCTATATTTCTAAAACTTCTTCGGGAAATCAAATTAGGTCGAATTTTGATAAATTGATTGACTATGCCCGCAAATTCGAGGCTCGTGGTTTTCGTTCCTTGTATGATTTTGTTGAAGAACTTCACTATTTATCCGAAAACTCGAAGGAACCCGAAGCAATTGCCTATTCTAATGAAAATGCCGTTCGAATAACAACCGTTCACGGGGCAAAAGGTGCAGAATTCCCTATTGTCTATATTTATGATTGTAACTTTAAAACCAGGTCTTCTTCGGCTTTTCTCGTTGACAAAGACTTTGGGCTTTTGTTCAAGCACAAGCGGATTATCGATGGCCAAACTACCGAAACTGATTTTATTATTAGAAAGGCAGTGATGCACTTTCATAAAATGAGTGAAAATAACGAAGAAATTCGTCTATTTTACGTTGCTTGCACTCGTGCTAAAGACCATTTGATAATTTCCTCTAATGTCCAAAAAAAAATTGACGGTGGTTTCCACAAAGTTGACGGTTTTACCGAATTGCTTTTTGACGCACTTGCTCTTAAATATAGAGAGCCTGGCTTCGAAACTGAAAGTATTCCTGACTATATTACAACTGAATTAAAAATACATAATACCATTTCGCCAAGCTTTTTGCAAATACCAATTGAATTATTCTCAAATTATAGCTTTATAATAGATGAAGCTACATCGAACGAGACAATTAAAGCAAACAAACCCAACTATCATTTGTCTATAAGTGAAATAGTATCTATTCCTAAAAATAAATTTTTCTATCCCACTCAGATCGAAAAAGTGCTCGAAAGCGAGGAAAATTTCATAATAAAGAAAGGATTTGGTTTCGATGACCAACTTTTGGAAGAAAATTTCTCCCGCGAAGCAGCTCTTTCTTTGGGTAGTGCTTTCCACGAACTAATTGAGAAAATTGACGTATGGATTAATCCTGATTATAGTATCAATTTCGACGCTTTAACTGAAATAGCACAATCTATTGCTATGAATTACTATAATAATCTCTCAGAAGTGGATTATCTGATTGAATTGGCAACCAATTTTTACAATTCACCTTTTATCTCTAATTGCAAACAAGTTCTGCTATCATCTAAACGTGAATTTCACCTTGTTATGCCCTTCGATAGCCATTTTATTGGTGGTGTGATTGACTGCCTTATCGAAAAAAATAACGGTGAAATCGAAGTCTGGGACTGGAAAACAAACTTAATTCGAGAAATGAGCGATTTATTAGTTTTACGTGAGAAATATGCACTGCAAATGAAAATATATGCTTATATTGCTTTTAATCTGTTTCACCACGCTTATTCAATTATTTGTCGCCTTTTCTTTGTTCGTTCCTCAGCAAAGACAAATGATGACGATTGGATTGTTTCTTTCGAATTTTCGCGTAACGAGTTAGAACGCCTTCATAAAGAAATCTTAGAGTTAATGAACAAGACAGATGTTAACTTGCAGGAACATAACTGAACACTGTTGAACAAATAGAATTGCATAAATAATTATTGCACAAAATGATTTTCGGAACCTTCGGAAATTTTAAACTCTTCCGAAGGTTTTCCATAGATTTTCGCAAATAAGGAAATAACATTGTAGGATAACACTCTTTGAGTTCTTATACTGCCATTCGCCGCGATTATTTCTCAGTGGCAGCACAATAGATTAACACAACGCATTTCGCGATAAAGAAGAGGGGGGAGGGGGAATGAGTAATTGAATCGCGGCTATGCGCCGTTTTGATGGCGTATAGCCGCTGTTGTGTGCTGTTCGAAAACTTCCTGTAAATTTCTTTGTTGTCGTTGTTTTTTGAATTGATTATTATTCAGTGTTTATTATTCAATTTTCTTCTTTTTTATCTATATACAGTCTTCTTCGTAAGAGTATAAACTCAATTGCTTTAAGTTTTATTCATAAGTAATATCAATTTTTAAAAATTTCCCTAAAAATTTCCTCTAATTTATTATCGAAATCAAAAGGTGGTTCTTGATAAGGAATTTTTAAATGCTCTAAAACTATTCCAAATCTTTTAAATCCATGTTCACTTCTCAATTCAACCCACTCTACCCCCAAACTATCAAGTTGCTTTTTGTTTGTTTCAGAAAGTTTATCGGCTACAAATACTTTACTATCTCTTGCTATTACAGCATCTGCACTTTCAGGATTACCTCGTCCCATTAGCTTAACTTCACATTTATATTGATTTTTTCCTTCTAATAAATAAAAATCTACTTCTCTTTCAAAATCGGCATCTTCTACAATTCTGTCCTTGATTTTTACATTATAATTATTAGTAGGGACATCATATAATTTACAAAGAGTTAGCATTAAAGGTTTTTCTACTCTTTTCCCGGCAGTACTCCACAAGCCACCTCTTAACTCAGCACGCTTTACTGCAAGGGTATTTATTACTATTAAGCTTTCACTCACATTTAAATCAACACTTACTCCCTTAAATTTAATCGTCAATGTAAGATCAAGATCGTGTTCAGTTTCTACAAGATTTTTAATTGTTTCATACAAAGAATCATAATGTTCGTTTGAGGCGTCAATGACTATTTCCTTTGTTGAGGAGTTAAACATATTATGAATCGTTTTCTTGTTTAATCCTGCATTAATTGCAATATCTTTGGATGGTAATTTTGGATTAAGGAATTCTTCTTTATACCAGTCAACAGTTATATTCTGGCTTTTTAATTTTGCGTCAACAATTCTTTTAAAAAAATCTATCGCGAACCGCAAAAATTCTGCATTAATCAAAGTAACTACTTCTATTCGATAGTCTTCACCTTTTAATAATTTCCTAATTATTTTTTTTGCGACTTGTTCGGTAATAGTCATATTCTTCCCTTTGATAAAGAAATAAATTCTTGTAGACTAACAAATTTTGGTTGACATACCTGATTGAATAAATCAATACACTTATTTAATTCTTCTTTAATCCTGTTTATATATTTACTTTCTTTTTCTATTAGAAAAAAAAATCTATTTAAATTTAATGCCGCTCTTCCAAGTGTTCCGCTACCTGCAAACGGGTCAAATATCAAATCTTCCACAAAAGAATAAAATTTAATAACTCTATTGCAGAGTTCAATAGGAAAAACCGCAGTATGCACTTTATCAAACGCTGGGTCTATACGCCAAACGTTTGTTGTTTCGTATTCTTCAAGCACTTTACTTTTTTCAATCTTATCCCAGTTGTATTGTCTAATGTTCCAATCAATCAATTTATCAGTTTTTTTACGATATACCATTAACATTTCGGTAACAGCATTTGGTTTGTAGGCTAATGGTTTTCTGTGCTGCAGAAATCCAGCGTTTCTATTTTTTACACTCGCTTCTGGTTTAACCCACACAATATCATCAATAAATTCCCACCCCATCTTTATTAACAAAGGATGAATATCATATGGGATTGGATATCTTTTACTAGAATGTTGCCTACTGATTCTTGGAATAATAATCGGTGAAGTATTAAGTATAAAAAACCTACCTTCTTTAGTGACGCGATGAACTTCTCTAAAAACTCGTTCTAAAAAGTTTAAATATTCATCATAACTTTGATAGATTGAGTAGTCTCTCGCGTTGTAATACGGTGGTGAAGTAAAAGTTAAATGAATAGATTCATCTGGCACGTACTTAATTATTTCTAAGACATCTCCATGAACCACAGTGTTTTTTAAAAATAATGGGAATTCATCATGTTTTTGTTGACTCTTTGATTGATATTGAACTCCATTTATTTCTTTGTTAATGACTTCTCGAATTAACTCATTAGGATGATTTAGTAATTCTTTTAATTCATTTTTTACTTTTTGTTTATGTGAAAAAATTAGCAACCCTCTTATTGCTTGCATCACAACTTTTGGATCATTGTCCTTTAAGAGGTTGATTAAGGTTGGAATAGTTTTTTCATTTCTTAATCTTCCTATGGCAGAAACTGCCTCTCTTCTTACTATTGTACTCTCGTCAGTGCTTGCATATTTAATAAAAGTAGACAAAAGAGTGATATCCTCAAGTTTTGCCAAATTTTTAATTGATAAAGCTCTAATACTTTCATTTGAATGATTAAGTAAATTTAATAAAGGTTGCCTGCTATTTCCGTTTTCTAGTCTGCCAAGTTTTTCTAAAACATAAATAATACTTCCATCATTTTGATTTTGTAAAAAAGATGATAATTTATCAGGATCATTTTTCAAACTATCAATTAGAGTTTTGTTTATTTGTTGATTTAACGAGTTTCTATTCATATAATTTTAGTGCTCTTTCGTTATAAATCTATTTTTTTATTCCATATTTTTTCGCAAAAATAAAAAACATAATAAATCCATAGCCCCCTTTTCGTAAAAGTCTGGTTTTCGAATTGCTCACAACGTTTTGCGGGTTGGTAGCGTTTTTGTTACTCAACCAAAGCAAAGGTAGTAAATTGTATTTAAAAAAACAAGCAATGGTTGAAAAAAATTTTAAAATGCTACCAACCTGCTGTTATGTAGTCGTTGCGAAGTATTGTTGTTGAGTAAGCTCTGGCATAGAAATTTGTATACTGTTTTACTCGTGCAATAGGATAGAGTTTAATGAAAGTTGTTACTTAATTTTTTGCCCTAAAATCTTCGTCACTCGTACAAATTTTATGACAGGAGCGACTAAAAGGTACGTATTTGCTAAAAAAGAGTAAGAAAGCTAATCATTTTAGTTCTGCTGAAAAGAGCAACTGACGCCTCGAAAAACGCAGATAGCTGGAAAATACGAGCAATGGTATATAACGGTTTGGCGGTATGTTTTTGTTGCCGATTTCGAAGCATGTCACTGTCAAGCAACGATGAAGTTTGAAGCGAGCCACAGCTGTTGATTTTAGCACAATCTCGGCAATAAAATATACCGCATGTTGGCAACTGGTGTTCAGTTCCTCCGTTTTTAGGATCTTTGCTCATTGGCATTCCACAACTTTGACA
>ERZ795045.4547-NODE-4547-length-11083-cov-5.374048_pt1 | contig 11083 bp, 9 predicted proteins | sample MGYA00375129_ERZ795045 | MGnify/ENA primary metagenome ERZ795045 (study PRJEB30174, sample SAMN05720166) | activated sludge metagenome | isolation source: anaerobic digester from wastewater treatment plant | place: Japan | collected 2015-05-15 ... | reverse complement strand
ACCTGTCGAAGAGTTCCGCGCCCCTCGGCGTGGCCCTCCAGCGTTTCAGGGCGTACAGCGAGAGGGCCACGGCCACGAGCAGGATCCACCACGTCCGGGACACAAAGGCGCTCAGGCCGATGAGAACCCTCGTGGGCAGCGGAAGGACCTGGTTCATGGTCTCGAACATCCCCACGACCTTGGGGACGACCGCGGTCAGGAGGTACATGAGCACCACGATGGACACCAGGAGCAGGACTGCGGGGTAGACGAGCGCCGCCTGCACCCTCGACTTCAGCCGGTGCTGGCCCTCCAGGAACTCGGCGAGCCTCAGGAGCACGACGTCCAGGGCTCCGCTCGCCTCCCCCGAGCGCACCATGTTCACGTAGAGCTCCGGGAAGATGCGCCTGTGGCGGGAGAGGGCGTCGGCGAAGGACACCCCCTCGTTCACCGAGTCCTTGACCTGGGCTATCGTCCTCTTCATGGTCGGCGACTCGGTCTGCTCGAAGAGCGCGGTCAGGGCGTCGACCAGGGGGATCGCGGCGCCCACGAGCGTGGAGAGCTGCCGGGTGGCCACGGCAAGGTCCTCCGTGCTCACACGCCCGAGCAGGGCCTCGATCGAGAACGCCCTGCTCGAGGGCCTCACCTCGCGCGAGGCCTCGGCGATGGAGCTCACGAACATGCCCTGGGACATGAGCTTGAGCTTGGCCTCCCTGACGGAGGCAGCGTCGATCATGCCGGACGCCGTCTTACCCTTCTGGGTATACCCTGTCCAGCTGTAGACCGCCAAGGCCGCTCCCCCGGGAACCGACCCGCCTACTCCTCAGCGTCCGCCCCCGGCGCCTTCTCGGGCCCGGGCGCGGCCTGCGGGGCGGCCGGCGCTGGTTTGCCGTACTTCACGAAATATCCCTCGTTGATCACGACCCTGTTCTTCTTCCTGACCTCGGCGTCGATCTCCTTGAGCGCCTTCTCCAGCCTTTCGCGGACGAGTATCCTCTCGATCCTGGGCTTTGCCTCCTCGAAGCTCCGCTCCGGTATGTCCACGACGCTGTCGAGACGGACGATCACGTATCCCTGGCCGGTCTTCACGGCCTTGCTCACCTTGCCCTCCTGGAGCGACGAAAGGGCGTTCTCTATCTCGGGCTCGAGCTTGCCGGGCCTGATGGTGCCCATCGACCCGCCCCTTTGGGCGTAGACGTCCTTGGAGAATTTCTTCGCGAGCTCCGCAAAGTCCTCACCCTTGTTGATCCTGGCGATGACGTCCTTCGCCGCGGCCTCTGTGGGCACCGTAATCCTGCTCGCCCTCATGCGCCTCTTCGCGGAGAAGCGGTCCTTGTTTTCATCGTAATACTTCCTCAGTTCCTCGTCGGACAGCTTCATTTCCTTGCGCAATTCCTTCTCGAGCTCCCGGGCGAGCGCCTGGCTCGCCAGCATGTTGATCTTGAGCTTGACGTCTTCCCGCTTGTCGAGACCCCGCCTGCGTGCCTCGATGGCCATGATCTCCGCCTTCACGAAGCCCTCGGCGATCTCCCTGCGGATCTTGTCGGTGTTCACCTTCCCCGCCATCTGGGGCGGGATGTTTTCGAGAAACTGGTCGATCTGTGCTGCGGTTATGACCTTGTCACCCACCCTCGCCACCACGTCCTTCTCGTCGACAGGCCCGGACCCCTGCCTGGAGCACGAATACACGAGCGCAGCCACAGCGACCAGCGACAGTACGAAAAAGATCCTCTTCAAGGCTCCCTCCTTGATATGTTTTCCCTCGTTTCCGTGTGATCGAAGGGTCACTTCATCGATCGGCGCACACCATAGCACCATCGGGTCTCCGTGTCATCACCCGAACTCCCCTCACACCTTCGCTGAAGACGATCAAACCCAAAAGGGCGCCCTTGCCGACCGAGACCAGCGATCGTCCCTCGAGCAGCACGTTGCTCACCCCGTAGGGCCTCCCGATCTCCATGGATGCGCCCTCGAGGGGGTACAGAAACCCGTCGAGCACGATGCCTTCCACCGTGTCCGTCAGCGGGAGGAAGGACACCACGTGCCCGCCCTCAGACTCGATGCACGTCTCCGTGTCGACCACGAACACGAGTTCCGTGTCGGTGACGATGAAAGAGGGAACGCCCCTCCTCTGCGCCTTGAGGAGGAGGTGGATGTTGGCTATGGCGTGATCGGTGCGCATTCCCAGCGCGCCCAGCAGCTCTATGCTCGAGGCCCCTGCATGGACCGCCTCGTCGAAGGCGATCTCGGTGTCCGTCCTGTCCTTGTCCGTGTCGAACGTCTTCAGGGGTACGCCCGCCCCTTCCAGCCGCCCGAGGACCTCCTCCCCCAGGGAATCCATGTCGCCCACGACGAGGTCGGGGGTGATGCCGTTCTCCAGGCACACGCGGGCGCCTGCATCAGCTGCTATGATACGCCTTGCCTGCTTTGCCTTGCGCGCGATCAGCGCCCGGCCCGGCGGCTGACCGCCGGAGACGATGAGGAACATAGCGCGAATAAACAACGATTCCCGGGACAAGTCAAGGACCAGCACCCCGCCTGCGCCGTCGGCCGGGTACGGAGCCCGTGCAAGAGACGGTCCGGGGAAGGGATCGATCGACCATGCACCGACTGGACACCGCGGTGCCCGCCGAGGATGCGTACCACGTCTCGGCATGGACAGACCCTGGGGTCGATTGTCGGTCGCCCCTGCTGGGTCTTAAGGCCGAACCCCTCGAGAAGGTGCGCGATGCCGGGTGTGGGAGTCCGGGGTTCTCACCCGAAGGACGAACACAGCTCGACGAGCGCGCCGAACAGCTCGTCGGGGCCGTTCTGCGTGAACTCCCGGTAGACCTGCCTGAGCGCCTCGAACGTCGCGAGCTTGTCCCTATACGGCCTGGGCGAGGTCAACGCCTCGAAGACGTCCGCCACCGCGCACACCCTCACAGGCAGGGGGAGATCGTCCCATGCCTTCCCGGAGGGATACCCTCGCCCACCCGGCCTCTCGTGGTGACACGCGACAATGGACCTCACCTCGTCATCCTCGAGTCCGAAGCCCTTGATGCTCCTGCACCCCCAGGACGGGTGCATCTGGACGAGCGATCTCTCGAAGGTGTCCAGCGGCGAGGCCTTGAGCGTGATCGCCTGCGGCACGCGCTCCATGCCTATGTCGTGAACGATGAACCCTTCCGCGATCGCCACCGACGCACTCCTCGAGACCCTCGTGCCGGCCATCCTTCCCACGAGGGCCGACCCGATGAGGGCCACGCGCAGGGAGTGCTCCACCAGCTGCGGGTGGTCCATGACGAGCATGGCCATGGCCTCGGCACAGGCGTCCCGGCCGAGAGCGGTCCTCAAGGCCTCCTGCGTGTTCTCGAGCGCCTCCACGAGGGCTGCCGGGGGCGTATTCGGGCATGCACCGACCAGTGCGCGGGATATCCTGCCGTAGATACTCCTGATCCTGAGGAGGCCCCTCTCGATCGCGAGTTCCCTGAGGCTGTCGGTCTCTCGGCAGGCCTGCTCCCAGTCCGCGGCGTGGACGAAGACCTGAACCCCTTGCGTGCCTGACAGGCCGAGCCTCTCCGAATTGAGGGGGACTCCACGCGCGGCCAAGAGCTGCATCGTGCCCCCCCTCACGGTGTAGAGGTCGAAACCGTAGCTGGCGCCCGGTCTCAGCCGGTTGAAGGGGATCCTCCGGTACCGCCGCACGCACCCCGAGCCATCCTCGTGCCCGTGCACGCTCGTGATCCACCACAGGCGTCCCGACCCCATGATACACATGATCGTCATCGATGCGGATACCTTGAACCGCTCCCACCCGGCGGCAAGACACGTCCTTAAGGGCTGGGGCAGGGATGCATCGAGGCCACGAGGTTGATAGACCATGGGGGACGGCGCGCACGCGCAGGGACCGTCCGGGGCGGGGCGTCCTGGGCGCACCCACGGGCAATGGCCGCGCCGACCCTGTGCTTGCGCGGGCGGGGACCGTCGCCGCCGGGCCGCCCGTGGATGCAACGGCGAGGGGCCCCTCCAGCAGCGCCTTGCGCCGGGTGACGCCCGCGCTCCTCAGTCTGCAGGGCCACGACGTGGGCTTCCCCAAAGCGGGGTGCTCACCGCAAGTCCATGCGCCAGCCGGTGAGAACGGGCTCGACCCGGGCGAGCTACGAACCCGCGAGCTCCCTCAGCAACGGCAGGCGCGCGTCCTTTTCCGACAGGATGGGGGACACCGTGGGCCACGGGATGCCGAGATCGGGGTCGTCCCAGCGGATACCCGCCTCGGAGCCAGGGTTGTACGGCGAGTCCACCTTGTAGAAGACCCTCGTGTCGTCCTTGAGCGTGCAGAACCCGTGTGCGAAGCCTTTCGGGATGTAGAGCATGCACGGTCTCTCGTCGGTGAGGATGAACGACTCCCACTTGAACCGCGTCCGTGAGCCCGGCCTCAGATCCACGATCACGTCGAAGATGGATCCCGTGACGACCCAGACGAGTTTCGCCTGTGCGTGGGGGTCGCGCTGGAAGTGCAGGCCCCGGATCACGCCGGCGCGCCTCGAGAGCGAACAGTTGTCCTGCACGAAGGCGGCGCCCAGGCCGTGCCTCTCGAGAACGGGCGCGTTGAAGACCTCCATGAAGGCCCCCCTCGCGTCCTCGTGGAGGTCCTGCTCGATGATGAACGCGCCGGCAAGCGTGGACTCGCTGATCTTCATCGAGTGCGAGATTACCTCATGGGCGGGTCGTCTATCAAGCACCTAAAGAAAGAGCGCTGAAGGCCATAAAGAAGGAGGGCACGCGCTCGCCTGCCCAGTCGGCGGCATTCCACGGACGATGCGCGCGCAGGCCCGCCAAGTGCGCGAAGGTGAGCCACCGCCGCCAGGTGACCTCCATGCATGCCCGAGAGGCATTCCCTGCAGCCGGGGCACGAAGACGCCGGCCGGGCGCACCCTCGGGATGGCACCGAGCCCCGACGCGCCGTATGCCTCGGGCAGGGGACCCCCATCCGGATCGTACCGCCTTCATGCCGGAGCGAGCTCCACCCATGGCCCTCGGGGGATGGGGGCGCGGGCAGGACTCACTCCCCCCCCAGCCTCGCCCTCTCCAGTTCGGAGACGATATCGCCGAAGCGGTCGTGGTACCTGGGGGAGACGTGCATGGGGACCACCCTCGAGGCGCCGGTCAGGCGAGCCACCACACCCGCCTGCCTGGCGCTCACGTGAGCCTTCAGGTACGCCTCCTCCTCGCGCTCCGAGAGGTAGTACGCCTCTATGTAGAGCGTGTCGAGACCGCAGGCGGCCGAGCGTATCCTCTCGACGTTTTCCCGGGAGGCCCTGAAATCGGTGAAATAGCCGATCCTGTGCCCCGGCGATGTGAAGAAGAGCCAGTCCGACAGGTCGCCCACCTTCCATTCCTCTTCCCCCCGGCACGTGGGGACGAGGAGCGTCCGGTCCAACAGCCCCTGGGCCACCTTGTCCTTGAGATCGCCTATCCATGGCCCCGTCCTGAAACCATGCTTCTTGAGCGCCTCCGGCCTTACGTGTACGTGCACGGGCTCGGAGACCACGTAGCCGAGACACGGCACGTTGTGATCGAGGATGACCGCGTCCACGCGGTAGCGCGGCGTCTCGACAATACATGTGCCCTCCCTGGGCTCTGTGCCGCATCGTCTCAGGCGAAAACCCTCGCCCGCCCTGGCACACCAGAGGAGGACGCCGTCTCGAAGGACCTCGTGGACGAACACCTCGAGCCCGTATCCGGACGTGAGGTTCCACGTGTACGCCGCAAGGCGGGCCGCCATGCGCATCCCCATACCCTCGGGCCCGTAGACGTGGAGGGGGGTGCCCCTGTGGAGCACGGTCCTCAGGATGCAGTCGAATCCCATGAAGTGATCCATGTGGGTATGGGTCACGAACACGGCGTCCAAGGCGAGGATCTCTCGGTTCGAGAGCCCGGAGAACCGCCCGCAGTCGAACAGGAGGGCCCGTCTCCGGTTGAGGTGACGAACGTACAGCACCGGGTCGAACAGGGGGCCGTTGACGAGCCTGGTGACGAAGCCCGGCCTCATGGGGAGAGCCGAACCCTCAGAGCCCCATGGATTTCAGCAGGCTGTCCACCTCGTCCTGGGAGGACGCCGCCTGGGTATCGAGGCCCGGCACCGCGGGTCCCATCAGGCTGAGGCCTTCGGGCTCCATGGGTTCGTGGGCGCTCGCGTGCCGCCTGATCAGGTCCACCAGGCGCTCCTCGATGTTCTCTATGACCCTGCAGACCTTCCTCACGATCTGGTCCACGAGGTCGGCGTGGATCTGCAGCTCGCTGATGCGCATGAGCTCGGCGACGAGTTCCTCGTTGTGGTCCTTGAGCGTCTTCAGGCCCGCCAGGGCGTTCTTCTTGTCTCCCGAAATGATGCTCCTGGCTATGGCCCTGAACTGGGCGTTGTCCGCCACGGCCCTCTCCTGCCTGGCGAACAGGAGGTCGAGCGTCCTCTCGGAGGTCTCCTTGACGAGCGAGGAGACATGCGTGAGCCTGCCCGAGATCCCCTGGACGTCCTCCTCGGAGAGGTTCGTGAGGATCGGCTCGAGAAACCCATGGATCTCCCTGATGGACTCGTGGAGCTCCCTCGTGATCTCCCCTATGCCCCTGAAGAGGTCCCCGGCGGAGGTGTTCCTCAGCTCCTTGAGCAACTCGGCCGAGCGCCCGAGGTCCGCCCTTGACAAGGAGACGATCGCCTCCTTGAGCGTCTCGAGAAAGACGAAGAACTGACCGAGGGGTTCGAAGCCTTTCGACTCGAGATAGGCCTTCAGTTCGTCCGCCCGTTCGAGCAGGTCCTTGACGTGGCGTTCCCCGGGCAGGGGTGTGCCGGCCTTCTTCCTCCCTCGTCCCTCCCCGCTCTTGATCGATCCTCTACCCACATCCCCTCCTTGCAGCGATCCCGTGTGCGTTCACGAGGTCAGACCTCGTCCGGGACCTCCTCGAGGTCTTCCAGCCAGGGTTCGGCGCCGCCGTCGCTCGGCGCCCTCCAGTCCCCCCTCGGCGAGAGCGAGCCGCCGGAACCCACCTTCGGTGCGTTCGGTATGCACGATCGTTTGTACTGGCTCTGCGCGAAGAACCTCTCGATGAACACCCGAAGCCAGCGCTTGATCTCGGCGAGGGTGTACTGGTTCCTCCTCCCCTCGGGCACCCCTGGCCATGACCCGAGGTCCCTGTCGTGCCAGGCGCACCATGCCATGAACGCGACCTTCGACGGGGGGTAACCGTAGCGCGTTATGTAGAACATGTTGAAGTCCTGGAGCTCGTACGGTCCCACCACGGCCTCGGTGCTCTGGGCCGGTTCGTGGGCGTGATCGCCCGGCACGAGCTCCGGGCTGATCTCGGTGTTGAGGATGTCCATCAGGCACGAAGACGCCTCGTCCCCCAGGATCCCCTTCTCGGCCACCCAGTTGATGATGTACTGGATGAGGGTCTTCGGGACGCTGGCGTTCACGCTGTAATGGGACATGTGATCGCCCACGCCGTAGGTGCACCAGCCGAGCGCGAGCTCGCTCAAGTCGCCGGTGCCCACCACGAGGGCCCTGTGCAGGTTCGCGAGGCGGAACAGGATGGAGGTCCTCTGGCCGGCCTGGACGTTCTCGAAGGTGACGTCGTAGACCTTCTCGGCCTTGCTGTAGGGATGGCCTATGTCCTCGAGCATGCGTTCGCACGACGGCCGTATGTCTATCTCGTGCGCATCCACGCCCAGAACCCGCATGAGCGCCAGGGCGTTCGCGTACGTCCTCCCGGAGGTCGCGAAGCCGGGCATGGTGTATGCCTTGATGTTGGTGCGGGGCAGTCCGAGCCTGTCCACGGTGCGGGCGCACACGATGAGCGCATGCGTGGAGTCGAGCCCGCCGGACACCCCGATGACGAGATTCTCGATCCCCGTGGAACGCATCCTCTGGGCGAGACCCTGGACCTGGATGTTGTAGACCTCGTAGCACCTCTCGTCCCTGAGGGCCATGTCCGATGGCACGTAGGGGAACCGGGGGAAATCCCTCTCCGGCAGGATCACCCCCTCGGGCCGACCGATCCCGACGCTCACCTTCCTGAAACGCATCGCATGCGGGCAGGCCGACCTGCTGTCCGCGAAGCTCGTCATGATCGCCCTGTCCTTGACGAGACGGTCCAGGTCTATGTCCGCCGTTATCACCTGGGGCTCGAACGAGAAGCGCTCTGATTGTGCCAGGACCGTCCCGTTCTCGCAGACGATGGCGTGCCCGTCCCACGCGAGGTCCGTCGTGGATTCGCCCTGCCCCGCCGCCGTGTACAGGTACGCGGCGATGCACCTGGCGGACTGGTTCGCGACCAGGCTTCTCCTGTAATCGTCCTTGCCGGTGGTGACGTTGGACGCCGAGAGGTTCGCCACCACCGTCGCTCCGTGAAGCGCTGCATAGCTGGAAGGAGGTATGGGGGTCCAGAGGTCCTCGCAGATCTCCACGAACGCCCTGAACCCCGGGATACCGGTGGCCTCGAAGATGAGGTCGCCACCGATGGGGACGTTCTCCTGCCCGCACAGGCCGATGACATCGACGGGGAGATCCCTCGCGGACCTGAACTGCCTCTTCTCGTAGAACTCACGGTAGTTCGGCAGGAAGCTCTTCACCGCCACGCCCGCGATCCTCCCCCGGTAAAAGACGACCCCGCAGTTGAACAGGGAGTCCACCACGAGGAGCGGGGCTCCCACGACCACGAGCATGTCGATATCCGCGGTCTCGCGCTTGAGGGTGTCGAGGGCATCGAGCACGGAGTCCAGCAGGGCGTCCTGGAAGAAGAGGTCCTCCGCCGTGTAGCCGGCCAGCACCAGCTCCGGGAACACGGCCATCACGCACCTCTTCCGGGCGGCCTCGTGCACGAGCCTGGCGACGGAGCGGGCGTTGAAGGAGGGGTCGGCGACCTTTATCGCAGGGATGCACGCGCCGACGCGGACGAACCCGTGGTTGTACATGTTCATGAACCGGTCGGCCTGCCGCATGTCCCCCCCGAGCTCCTTTCGCCCCCGCCTTGGGGCACGACGTCATTATACCTCATCGGACCTCGCGATCAAACACATGAAGGGCCCTGCCCTGTCGCCCGGAGACACCCGTCCCCAGTGCGTCCGCCGCGATGCGGGCGGGTCACGGGGGACGTCCCTCCACTTATTTCTTGAAATCCCGAGGAAACTCCTGTAGATCGTCATATCTGGCCGAAGGAGCACAGGTAATCGCCGGCGCCGCCTTAGGCGCGGGAGGAAAGTCCGGGCTCCACAGGGCAAGGGTGGTCGCTAACGGCGACCGGGGGTGACCCCAGGGAAAGTGCCACAGAAAACAGACCGCTGCCCGGCGCGGCAGCAAGGGTGAAACGGCGAGGTAAGAGCTCACCAGTTCCCCGGGTGACCGGGGAAGCTTGGCAAACCCCACCCGGAGCAAGACCAATAGAGGGGCACATGGGGCTGCCCGTCCCGCCCCCGGGTAGGTCGCTCGAGGCCCCGGGCAACCGGGGTCCTAGATGAATGATTACCACCCCGCCGCGCATTCGGCGGGGGACAGAACCCGGCTTATGTGCTGCTTCGGCCTGCATGCAGTACATCCAGGCGCACGAGGGGCCTCCCATGGTCAAGAGATCCCGGTTCGAACTCGGGCACATCGAGAAGATACGGAGGTCCATCTACCTCTTCCTGAGGGACCAGCTCGAGCACAGGCTCGTCTTCACCGCGCTGGAGGGCCCGTACAGGCTCAGCAGGGTCAAGGGGATGCCCTATCCCTACGTGGAACCCGGCGACCTCAGGCCCAAGAAGAAGGAGTTCATGAAGGACTCGTTCGTTGCCCAACCGTTCTTCATCATCTTCTGCGAGGACACCATCGACGAGTCGCACCAGAAGTACATCCGCTTCTCCGACTCGAACAGGGTGAAGAAGGAAAACCTGCAGCTCGTCCCCGACATCAACCTGACCCCTTCCCTGTACACAACCGCCCGGTACTTCGAGCGCGAGTCCTTCTTCGAGCTCCTCGAACAGCTCCTCGACGTGGACTACTGCCTGCTCATCCAGCGGGACAAAAGCCGAGGAAAGGGCAACAGCTACTGCCTGACCCACTTCCACGTGAAGATAGACTGGCCCATCGCCGACGCTGCGGAGAGCCTCGCACGGGAGCTCAGGTACATCTCGAAGAACCTCTACGAGAAGGGGGACCGGTACGCGGAGATCCTCCAGCAGAAGCTCTTCGAGTACTACGGCTGCCACCACCAGGCCGCGGGCGGCAGGCGCTCCGCGGCCCTGATAGCGGCCCAGTATCTCAAGACCATCCCGTATCTCTCCACCGTCTACGTCTCCAGCGCCGAGACGAGGACGCTGACCTGCTACTCTGAGAAGGGCGTGGGCAGGTACGGCATCGTCCAACTCGACAAGCAGCACGCCAAGGCGTTCTTGGACGCTCACGCCGTTACGGAGAACGCGTTCCGCCAGTGCTACGCATTGGGCGAGTCCGAGAACCACTATGACGTGATCCTGTTCGTCAGGTACGAGCACACCGAGTGGGCCCAACCGCCCGAGGACGGCCGGCTCAGGATCCTCAAGCCCGACTATTCCTGGCTGGCCGTGGACACGGAGATGGTGCTGCCGAAGACCGAGGCGGTGAACTCGAGGCCCCTGTCGATCAAGTGGGTATACCGGAGTTGACAAGGCAAGGGGGGACCGTATGGCCGAGATCATCGACGGCAAGGCCATCGCCATGGCCAGAAGGGAGATCGCAGCAAAGCGCGCGGCCGAGTTCGCCGCCAGGTACGGGAGACCGCCGGGCCTGGCCGTGGTGCTCGTGGGGGACGACCCGGCCTCGGCCGTCTACGTGAAGAACAAGAAGAGGGCATGCGCGGATGCGGGCATCGCCTCCCTCGAGATCCTCCTCGACGCCTCGACGACCCAAGAGGAGCTCGTCTCTCACATCGAGCGGCTGAACGAGGAAGACGGCGTCGACGGCATCCTCGTACAACTCCCGCTGCCGGCCCACCTCGACAGCAGGGATGTCCTCCTCGCCATCGACCCCGCAAAGGACGTGGACGGGTTCCACCCGTACAACCTGGGCGGCCTGCTCGCGGGCGAGCCCTCCATCGTCCCGTGCACGCCGGCGGG
>ERZ795045.4545-NODE-4545-length-11084-cov-14.074168_pt1 | contig 11084 bp, 9 predicted proteins | sample MGYA00375129_ERZ795045 | MGnify/ENA primary metagenome ERZ795045 (study PRJEB30174, sample SAMN05720166) | activated sludge metagenome | isolation source: anaerobic digester from wastewater treatment plant | place: Japan | collected 2015-05-15 ... | reverse complement strand
ACTGTCCCATTGTTAACTTGTGCGTAAATGCAGAACTGTCCCCGGGCTGAGCCACGAAAAATGCAGAACTGTCCCTGAGCCAAGCTACGATAAAAATGCAGAACTGTCCCCTAAAGCTGCACCGGATGTGTAATAATATGTTTATGAAAAGCTTGCCACAGGGAAATATTTGTGCTTTACTTTCGTCTATATAGGTATAAAACAGCCGGGAGGATGCATGAAGGGCAGCCGGGTTATAGAGCTGTACCGGGTGATATGCTGCAATATGGAGAATAAGTTAGAAATAGCCTGAAAAGGAGGAATTCTGCTATGAGTGAAGAGAAGGAATTTGATACTGCCGGTGATATTCCTGATAAGTTAGTGAACGATGCAAAGGATAAAAAAACCATGAAGAAAAGCTATATACGGCAAAAATATGTGGTTACTGCGGTTTGTGCATTGGTGCTGCTAAGTGCGGGCATTATTGCATTGCTTACCGGAATCGGGAAGCAAGATACAGGAGCTGTCCTGGATGTTGTTTATCCGAAAGCTTATGCATTCGACGACGTTGATACGAGAATAACCATCATGGAGCAAAACCCTGTTGATGACAGCTTTTTAAAAGCTCTTGATGACTTTTCGTATAAAACGGGGGCCCTTGTGCTCGCAGATAAAGGCAAAAACATCAACTATTCGCCGCTGTCGTTGTATTATGCCCTGTCTGTCGCAGCTGCGGGCGCCGGCAGCGACACGCGGGATCAGTTGCTTGCCCTGTTAGGCGTTTCCGATCCCCAGGTGCTTGCAGAGCAGTGCGGCAACCTTTACAGAAGGGTTTACAGGGATAATAAAATCGGAAAGCTTAAAATTGCAAACTCGATCTGGCTTGATGATGATATGGATGGTGAACCGGTTTCATTCAAAGGGAGTTTTGTAAAAAATGCGGCAGAGAACTTCTACGCAAGCTGCCACAGTGTCGATTTTTCCGGAAAAGAAACGGGAAAGGCTATGGCTGACTGGGTATCGGCCAACGCTAACGGAACGCTTTCGCCGACAATTGAGACAGATCCTGAGCAAATCCTGTCAATACTGAACACGGTTTATTTTTACGATCAATGGATCGACCGTTTTAACAGGAGCAAAACTGCAAAAGATATGTTTTATCTCTCGAATGGCGATGAGGTGGAAGTTGATTTTATGAATAAAACTAATCCATCAACCGGATTCAGCAGGGGAGAGGGTTTTACCAGGTCCGGCATGTCGCTGAAAAACGGAAGCCATATGGAATTCATACTGCCTGACGAAGGCGTTTCCCCGTATGATCTGCTTGCGTCTCCGGATAGAATGAAGGAGACTTTCGAAGGAGGAGAATCATTCGTTGGGGAAGTAGTATGGAAAATACCCAAGTTTAGTTTCGGCTCAAGACTTGCATTGACCGATGCCCTCAAAAGCCTTGGGGTAACCTCTGCCTTTCTGCCTGACGCAGACTTCAGCGGAATTACGGACCACATGGCATTTATAACTGACGTGCTCCAGGAAACTCATATGGCAATTGATGAAGATGGTGTTGAAGCATCCGCATTTACCCAGATCAATTATGCAGGATCTGCGCTCCCTGAAGGCCGCGCAGAAATGATCCTTGACCGTCCTTTTATCTTCTGTATCACCGCACCTGACGGCAGCATGCTGTTTGTCGGGGTGTGTGAAAACCCGGCCGAGTAATAAATATGGCCTTGTTTTACGGCCAAAAGGTCATTGCAATTGTCATTGGAACGTTATATATTAAGGTTTCCGGCAGTCCGGTGAAATTACTCTGATCTTGGCTTAAGTCCGGCAAGGACCACTGTGACTATGGCAAAAACCCTGCAAGATTGCTCCGTAATATAAAAACCCCTGAAGAATCAGAATCTTCAGGGTTTTTGCTTTTCTATGCGGCTGTTATGGAACGTGGGTTCATTGAGGCAGGCTGCTGTGCCGGACAAATCTGAATGTGACGGACATGGTCCTTATTTCCGGGTAGTCTTTGGGATCGAGCAGCATGGCCGATGCCCCCATGGCGCTTCCGTCGGCGGTGCATGTCCCGCCGGGGACTTCCGGGACCCATTCGTTGTAGAGGTTGACGCGTGTGCATATGCCGTCATCTGAGGCCGTGTATGGCTTTCCGGCGAGCTTGCACGACCGGCCGTTGATCTGTATGTCGATGGGGATTTCTTTTCAATAAAAATTATAACGGAAAAGGGGAGATGAAGCCATATATTTCGAAAACGTTTCGAATAAGGTGAAATTTTATTGAATATGGCGCTTAACTTGGGGTTGACAATCGCACTTATAACAATTTATTATAATATTACGAAAACGATTTCGGACACGGAGGCTTACCTTGGTAACGCTAAAACAGATATCGCAGATATGCGGTCTATCGGTTTCTACAGTGTCGAAAGCAATGAATGGCCAACCGGACGTCAATCCGGCAACGGCAGAGCGTATCAGACAGGTGGCGCGTGATCTGGGATATCGCCCGAACGCAGCCGCACGTTCTCTCAAGACTAAACGGTCATACCTTATAGGCGTTTTGTTTGCCGATCAGATAAACCATGAATACTTTGCAAATGTTCTTAACAGCATCCGCAACACTGCAACAGACCTGGGATATGACATAATGTTCATCAGCGACCGCGTAGGCAGTTCGAAAATGAGCTTTTACAGCCATTCTGCCTACCGGAACTGTGACGGCGTCATAATCATGGAGGCACGGTTCGAGGATCCTGACGTCGTCGAACTTGCAGCCAGTGATTTGCCTATCGTTGTACTGGACCATGTTTTTTCCGGGTGTGTATCGGTCATGACGGATAATGTGGAGAGCATGGTCGAAATAATACATTTTGTCGTCAGCAGGGGACACCGGAAGATAGCTTTCATCCACGGCCAGGAGAACGGTTTCATTACGCAGAAACGTATCGCCGGATTCTACAAGGGCTGTATGGAACTGGGCATCCGGACGCCTGAAGAATATATAGTCAGTGGAAAATACCACGACCCGGAGGCAAGCGCCGAAGCAACGGAAATGCTTTTATCCCTTCCGGAGCCTCCGACATGTATCATTTACCCTGATGATTACTCGTATCTTGGAGGGCTGAGAATCTTCGAGAAACACGGCCTCTCCGTTCCGGATGACATAAGTGCTGTCGGATTCGACGGCATCAACCTTTCAATACATCTGCGGCCGCAGCTTGCCACATATCGCCAGGATGCCCATATGATAGGGAAACAGGCAGTAATAAAGCTTATTGAACAGATCGAAGGGCCGATGAAAAAACACGAGGAGCAGGTTATTGTAAAAGGATCGCTGCAACCGGGAAATTCCGTCAGGCGAATCGGCTGATACAGAAATGGCCGGCCGGCTGGATGACTGGGCGGACGAAGCGGGCGACCGGCTGGCCGAATGGCCCGCCGGCTTTAAGACTGAATGGACAGCCGGATGAGCAATCGGCCGGCAGAACGGCCGGCCGGGTAATCAACTGCTTGCAGGATGAAGGCAAGGGTACATAATGCGGATCGAAGGACACAGCAAATAATTATCTGAACGGGACCGCGTCGGCGGTTGAGATAGAGAATAAGACGGGGCTTCCCTCGTTGGCAGGGAGGACGACATTCGTACTGTAAGGCAGTATCTGCAGGATGTGTTTTACTGCAGAAGGAAGTGCCGTTTTACTTTCCGAAGCCGCGGACGGGTATCCTGTCATACTACCACCAAATATTAAGTGAAAGGAGTAATATAATGAAGACGAAGCTAATTTCACTAATGCTGGTATTGGTTCTGATGGTCTGCATCGCGACGGTACCTTCCATGGCAGATACGAGCGAAAACAGCACTTTCGCGTACCTGATGTATGCTGATGCCAGTTGGACGAACCAGTACTGGGGCACAGACGACAGCAGTGTCAAGGCGGCTAAAGCAGACATCACCGGACCGGGTGAATACACGGTCGGCCTTGATTTTACAGGAACGGAAGCGGGCGTGGCAAGCGGTATAGCGTTTACAGCACTCGGCATCCAGAATGGTGAACTTGCGTTCCCCTACTATACGATCGAACTTACGTCAATTAAGATCAACGGAGAAGATATCGAATTCACAAAAGGCTATACAAGCTCGGACGACGGAATAACGACCCGCATGAATATTTACAACGAATGGGTATCGGAACTTCCATACGACGCAAGGAGCTTTGACAACAACATTTCCGATGCTTCGGCTGTTATCGTATCCAAGGATGCGTTTGCTTCAGTCAGGACCATCGAGGTATCCTTTAAACTGCATGCGCCTCAGGATGTCGCATACCTTATGTATGCCGATTCGACCTGGACGTACCAGTACTGGGGCGACCCGGTAGATACAGGCGTAGTTGCGGAAAATGCGACGATCAGCGGACCCGGTACATATACCGTAGGGCTCGATTTCACGCAGACAGCGGACAAAAAGGCATCCGGCCTTGCCTTCACCGCACTCGGGATAAAAACCGGTGAAAGATCTTTCCCGGGCTACTTCATAAAGATCAAAGACATCAAGGTCAATGGCAAGTCAATAAGCCTCAAAAAGGGATATACAAGTTCTGACGATAAAATCGTTACCCGTATGAACATATATAACGAATGGGTAGCCAATCTTCCCGATGATGCAAGGTCCTACGACGGCAAAGTTGACGATGCCAACTGGATAATCGTCGACAAAGATGCATTCGCTTCCGTTGAAACGGTCGAGGTAACATTTGATTTTGTACAGCCGTCTGCTGAAGCGTATATTATGTATGCTGATACAGCATGGGATAATACATACTTCAATGATGGCACTGAAACTGCAGTCATTCCGACCAACGCAAAAGTGACAGACCCTGGACATTACAAGGTAGCTCTTGATTTCAGAAGCACGGAAGACAAAGCGGCATCCGGCCTTGCATTTACTGCAGTCGGAATAAAGGACGCTGAAATCTCGCATCCCGGCTGGTTCATAAAGATCGAGTCGATCAAGGTCAACGGCAGGGAGATCGAGTTCACAAAAGGCTATACAAGTTCGGACAACGGCAAAGAAACCCGCATGAACATTTATAACGAATGGGAAACCGCGCTTCCGGACAATGCACGTTCCTACGACAAGAAACTGGACGATGCAAGCTGGAAAATAGTCGACCCGGCAGCCTTTGCCAATGTGGAGACCCTTGAGATCGAGTTCGCATTCATCCGCGGTGAAAGACCGAAGAAGGAAAAAGATGCGGATATCGACATAGATGCCGCACTGGCAGCGGATTATAACGCTTACTTCGGCATCCAGACAGAGTCATACATTTTCCGTAACGCCTGGAATGAGAAGAATTACGGAAAAGAGACAGACTACTTCACACACCTGACCGGCTGGGACAGTGACAACAACGCTGTCGACTATGGCGGAACACTGAAGGACGCTGCTGTCACAGGCAACGGTACGTATACGGTAGGCGTCGATCTCGGCCCCATGGGTCTGGGTTCTGACCAGACGATCCGTATGCTCTATGTGTCCACCGATATACCCAGTGTTCTTGTTGATAAAGGATATGTAACGATCAGTGACGTTAAGACGTCGATAGACGGCGGAAAAGCCCAGACAGCATTCACGGTCAATACCGACGGCGATTATGTCCAGATCGATATACTCAATGAATACACTTCGACCGGAACGGAAGCCATTTCATACAAGATGCCGACAAAGAGCGTCACTATCACATTTACGGTTTCCGGCCTGAGCAAGGATGCCGGATCAGCCGGCGCTTCAGCTTCCGGTCTTCCGAAGGCAGGCGGAGTGCCGGGCGAACTCATGTATGTACTGGGCTGTGCAGTAACATCACTTGGAATATACATGAAGGCAAGGAAGAAGAAAGTCTGACGCCGAAAGGGAGGGTGCGGTCCCCGAACAGGGGCCGCACCTGCGGATCCCTTATGCAAGCCGCCTTTACGATATATGATCCAGGCTTTATCGTTTAAGGAGAATAAATGATATGAATAACACGGCGATACAACCGAACGAACTTAATACCGCAAAAGAGGTCAAGACTTTAAAACCGTCGACGATACTGCATGGCATCCTTCGCATAAGTTCACTGATTTTATGCCTGTGCATGTTTTTTCCCGGGCTCAACCCGGCACGCATTTCGAATCTGATAAACAAAAATATTTCATTGTTCACGACGGGGTTTTCGTTTTCAAACCTTACCACAAGGTTCAACGCCATGTTCAGGCAGGGCGCGGTCAATAAATCGACGTTCGTATTGTTGAGCGCCGCATCGGTTGTCATAATTGTCGGTGCGATCCTTTGCGGGATCGGAGGATGTATGTCGCTTGGCAACAACCGCATGAGGTCGCGCGGGATCTGGTTCCCCCTGGCAGGAGCCGTCCTGGTATCAGCCGGTCTGTGCGGTATATATAAGTCTTACCTGGAACTCCAGGCATCCAGGGGCGCGCGGCGGGCACAGGTAGTGTTTCCTTCTGTTTTCTATATCTATGCAGGCCTTGCGGCCGTTTTGCTCCTGGTCAGCCTTATAATACTCGTGTCCGAGCGGCGGCTCGAGAAGGAAGAAAAAATGGAGATGCCCGAGAAATATACCCTCTTCCTCATGCTGCTGCCTATAATAATCCTGGCGTTCGTCTTTTTATACCTGCCCCTGTACGGATGGCGCTATTCATTCTTCGACTACGAGGCAGGGGGTACATTGAGCCGCGAGAATTTCGTGGGGTTCAAATGGTTTACGATACTGTTCCGGAATCAGGCGACGGTCAACGATATATTGAGAGTCCTGCGCAATACCCTGGCGATGAGCGGGCTTGGCATACTGACAAGCTGGGTGCCTATGGCATTTGCGATCTTCCTCAATGAAATCAGGAGCAACCGCTTCAAACGCGTAGTCCAGACAGTGACAACCATTCCGAATTTTATTAGTTGGGTGCTGGTATATGCGATCGCCCTCGCTATTTTCAGTACGGAAGGCTTTTTGAATTCATTCCTGGAGCTTTTTAACGCCAACCGGAATATCAACTGGCTGATGAGTTCGGAGCATACATGGCTCAAAATGCTCCTGTGGGGCATCTGGAAAAGCCTTGGATGGAGCGCCATCGTTTATATCGCTGCAATAGCAGGTATAGACCAGGAATTGTATGAAGCGGCAAAAATCGACGGCGCCGGCCGATTCCAGAGGATCTGGCATATAACTGTGCCGGGACTCATGCCGACATACCTGGTGCTTCTGCTGCTCACGATAGCGGGAGCTCTCAGCAATGGCCTGGAGCAATACCTGATGTTCCAGAACGCGAATAACAAGGACGTTATAGAAGTCCTCGACCTTTATGTTTACAACATTGGCATTACCGGCGGAAGGATCCCGCTTTCGACCGTTATCGGAATGACGAAGTCATTGGTAAGCATCGCTCTGCTGATGTTCGCGAACAGGGTGTCCAAGTCGGTTCGCGGCGAAGGGATAATTTAGGAGGTGCAGGATGAACAACTCAACGGAGCTCAAACTTAAAAGCGCCCGTCGTTCCGGATTCCGCAGAAGTCCGGGGGAAGTCGCATTCGATGTGATAAACGTTACGGTGTTCACGATTTTCATGCTGCTGTGCATCTTCCCGTTTTACTACCTGTTTATCAATACCATTTCCGACAACGACCTCGTACTGAAGGGAGCGATTACATATTATCCCGTGGGGATAAACATATCGAACTACATTGCCCTGAAAGAGGTCAACGACCTCGGCAGCGCATTCATCGTGACCGTTTCGAGGACGATCATAGGAACTGCGCTGATGGTGGCTGCCAGCGCCCTGGCGGGTTATCTCGTGACAAAAAAGAAGCTTTGGAAACGGAGTTTCTGGTATCGCTACCTCGTCATAACGATGTATTTCAACGCAGGTCTTATCCCCTGGTACATGAACATGGTTATGCTGGGCCTGACGGAAAACTATATGGCGTATATAATCCCGGGCATCGTAGCGCCGTATAATATAATCCTTGTTAAGACGTATGTCGAGTCGATCCCCGGCGAACTGGAAGAGAGCGCATTCATAGACGGCGCATCGACTTTTACGATCTTCCGGAAGATCATATGGCCGCTTTCGAAACCTATCCTGGCAACGATCGCTGTTTTTGGAGCGGTAGGGAACTGGAACTCATTCCAGGACTCTCTGCTGCTTATGAAAAGCTCGCCAAAACTGTTCACGCTGCAGCACCGGCTGTACTTTTACCTTGTTAAGGCTTCCGACCTTGAGTCGATCATGGCCGGAGGCACAGGCACGAATGTTGTACTGGAAAATACTCTGAATTCAAAAGTAGTCAAGTACACGATCGCGATGGCGACAATAATCCCCATACTGCTTGTTTACCCGATTATGCAGAAGTACTTTGTCAAGGGTATCATGCTTGGAGCCATAAAGGGATGATTTCGGCGAACGATCACACACCGGGCATATGGCCCGGATATGAAACATATTAACAATGAAAGGGTGCTCTGAATGAAAAAGCTGAAAGGATTCAAAAAGATCGTATCTACTATCCTGAGCGTTATGCTGATCCTGTCCATGCTGTTCATGATCACCGGCTGCGGACAGGACGGCGGGACGGCAGACGGTGATGCGGCCGTACAGGGAACCGACGGGTCGGCGTCTGATGCCTCAGGCGGCCAGGCATCGGCAGGCGGAGACGCTTCAGCAGATGGCACGAGCGGCAACGCCGGCGGAACTACGGCAGACGGCCAGCCTGCTGCAGGAGATGCAAATGATGAGTCAGGAACGGGATTAACTGAAGATCAGCCGATGGTCCAGGAAGCGGCCGGCAGCGAAGAGATAGAAGTAGTGGAAAGTACTGATAAGGCGGAAAAGCCCAGTGAACTGATCACGCTGGACGTATATTCGCAGCTTGCCAACTGGAGCGGGAATCAGATAGGCTGGTATGCCGCACTGCTTGAGGACAAATTCAATGTCAGGCTCAACATCATACCGGACGCCGAAGGTACATACGAAACGCTGATTGAGTCAGGCGACATGGGCGACATCGTCGTATGGGGCGATAACGGGGCCGAATATAAGAAAGCCGTTCAGCTAGGGCTCCTTTATGACTGGGAAGAGGGCGATCTCTGCAAGACCTATGCGCCTATGATCTGGAACAACTGTAAGATCGCTCTTGAGACAAACAGAAAGATATCGGGGGACGGCCATATTTATGGTATCGGCCACAGCGTTGCCCTGAGCAAGGATGACCACCAGAGCTTCTTCTATACATGGGATCTCAGGTGGGATCTGTATAAAAAGCTTGGTTACCCGAAGGTAAAGAACCTTGACGACTATTTCAATGTACTCAAACAGATGAAAGAGATCTGCCCTAAAGACGAGAACGGAAGGGAAACATATGCAGTATCCCTCTGGCCTGACTGGGACGGCAGCATGGTAATGTATGTAAAGGCTATGGCTACCGCATACTATGGTTATGACGAACTGGCTGTCGGCCTGTATAATCCCACAAACGGCGAATACTATGACGCACTTATGGAAAACGGTCCATACCTCGAAATGCTGAAATTCTTCAACAGGCTTTATCAGAACGGCCTCCTTGATCCCAACTCCATGACCCAGACATTTGACCAGATGTCTGATAAAGTCAAAGCCGGCGGCACATTCTTTTCCATTTTCAACTTTGCCGGATCAGCCTCCTACAACACGACCGAGCACATGAAACAGGGAAAGATGATGCTTCCGATGGTTCCCGAGGAAGCTTCGCCGGCTGTTTATGGAATGAGCATGCTCGGCGGCAACCGTATCTGGTCGATCGGTGCATATACCGAATATCCCGAACTCTGTATGGAGATACTCAACTATCTCTATACGCCGGAAGGAGCCATGACCATCTGGTATGGCCTGCCCGGACTGATGTGGTATTATGACGATAACGGCTATACACACTTTACCGACCTCGGCCTGAAATGCAACCGCGATCCTCATTACGATCTCGGCGGCGTCACATGGACCAGCCCTGAAACAGGCAAGACATATAAGCTTGGCGGCAATTTCACAGACGGAATGCTGCAGATCAACAATACTACATGGGTAATCGACACAAAGAATCCGGACTCCAATGGTGAGACATTCAACAAAGATACATGGCGCAGTATGGCCGGACCGGCCCAGAGCACGATCGAAAAGGATTGGCGTGATTACTTTAAGGTCACGACTGTCAATGAATACATGAAGAAGGGCAAATACATGGTAGTTCCCGGAACATCCTATTCAGAACCGAAGCGTTCCGATGAACTCGAACTGATCTGGACACAGGTCACCCAGGCAATCAAGCAGTACTCATGGCGCGCTATCTATGCAAAGAATGACGGCGAGTTCAACTACCATGTACAGCAAATGATCAAGGTCTGCAATGACTATGGTTACGACCAGGTCCGCGAATGGAGCCGGCAGCAGGCTGCAACGCGTTACAAGCTGCAGAAGGCCGAGAACTGATCCCCTTTCTCCGATACGGTAACTGATCCCGTATCAAAACCTGGATATGTCGATGTGACAGGTATCCCCCACTTCTGTAAGTGGGGGATACACTATTAACAGCAGATACTGTTTTTGCTGAAAATGCATTTTCGCTGCCGTAACGGCAAGTATTCCGGCCGTGATAAGACTATTGCGGCCCTGTAAGGCAATACCGCAATATTCCGGCTCTGCCTGGCACCGGCGGGGTATATATTTTATACGGACCCAGGGTATAAGCTTTAGGTGAAACCTGGAGGATAAACTTCACGCTAATGAAAATTATCAGTGCTGTAATGCTGTGTCATGGTTGAAATGATATAATCTATATGGATCGATATTAGGTAATTCTCTGATAATGATACGGTATTTACACATGTATTTGATTGTCCCTTGAAGGTCTTGGCTCTCAGTATAGGTTTCTCTGCATTAAAAAGGAACGGAGGCTGGCAATTGGCTAAATTTTTCTCGTATGACAGCAAGACGGCTCAAGTTCTTTCCCGTATCTGGGACCTGTTGGTATTGAATTTCCTTTTCCTTCTGGGTTCGCTGCCTGTGGTGACATTCGG
>ERZ795045.4535-NODE-4535-length-11097-cov-4.765532_pt1 | contig 11097 bp, 6 predicted proteins | sample MGYA00375129_ERZ795045 | MGnify/ENA primary metagenome ERZ795045 (study PRJEB30174, sample SAMN05720166) | activated sludge metagenome | isolation source: anaerobic digester from wastewater treatment plant | place: Japan | collected 2015-05-15 ... | reverse complement strand
TGTCCATGGCCGCACTGTACGCAGCGCGAGCAACCCAGCCATGCGGCGACCCGTGTTCATGCTGCCTCTGTGTGTGGTGATCGACCGCGCATGCTACTGCGTGCAGCGCGCTGGGCTGCGTACAGTGCGGCCATGGACAAGCTGGCGCAGGCCCTGCGCGGGGCGAGCGCCGCGCCGCGGGCGCTGCAGCAGCGTGCATCGACGCTGCTGGTGGTCGGCGGCGGCGGCGTGCTCGGCGCGGCGCTGCTGGCGCGCGCGCTGGGCTGCGGCCGCTTCGAGCGCGTGCAGGCGCTGGTGGCCAGGGACGTGGCCTCGGCGCTGCGCGGCTTCGAGCCGCTGCCGCAGGCCTCGCTGGGGCGGCCGCTGCGTGCCGACAGCGCGGTCGTGGTCTTCGAGCGTGCGCGGCGCAACAACGGCCGCGACGACGCCTTCGTGCAGCCGCAACCAGCGCAGCTGCCCGAGTTTGCGGCGCCGTTGCGCGCCGGCGGCGTGCGCCGGCTGCTGGTGCTGGTGCCGCACGCGCCCGCGCTGTTGCCGCAGGCGCTGAAGTGCGGGCTGGCATCGCTGGACGAAGCGCAGGTGGCCGCGCTGGGCTTCGAGCAACTGCTGTTCGTGCGCGCCGCGCAGGCCGCGCCCGGCGTGCGCGCCGCGGGCCTGGCGCGCCGCGCGGCCGCGGCGTGGCTGGATCAGCTGGCGTGGATGGTGCCGCAGCGCGAGCAGCCGCTGCGCGCGCAGCGCCTGGCCGAGTTGGCGGTGGAGTTGCTGTGGCGCTTGCCGCTGGCGGCACCGGCGACGCGGGTGCTCGCGCCGGATCTGCTGTGGCAGGCGGCGCACGCCGCCGATCGCGGCGCCTGGCTGGACGCCTGGCTGGCCGGCGCGCCGCTGCCGCAGGTGAGCGCGCCGCCGCGCCGCTGGTGAGTGCCGCGGGCGAAGCGGCCCCGGCGTGTGCCGCCGTTCAAGGTGCGGCGCGGGGCGCCGCCGATAATCCCGCCCATGCCCACGCCACCGCCCCTGCTGGAAAACGACACCTTCCTGCGCGCCTGCCTGCGCCAGCCCACCGAGTACACGCCGCTGTGGCTGATGCGCCAGGCCGGGCGCTATCTGCCCGAATACAAAGCCACGCGCGAGCGCGCCGGCAGCTTCATGGGGCTGGCGACGAATCCGCAGTACGCCACCGAAGTCACGCTGCAGCCGCTGGACCGTTACGCGCTGGATGCGGCGATCCTGTTTTCCGACATCCTGACCGTGCCCGACGCGATGGGGCTGGGCTTGTCCTTTGCCGAAGGCGAAGGCCCGCGCTTTGCCCACCCGCTGCGCGACGAGGCCGCCGTGGCGCGGCTGGCGGTGCCGGACATGGACCGGCTGCGCTACGTGTTCGACGCCGTGGCGGCGATCCGCCAGGCGCTGCACACGACCGACGCGCAGGGGCGCCGGGTGGCGCGCGTGCCGCTGATCGGCTTTTCGGGCAGCCCGTGGACGCTGGCGTGTTACATGGTCGAAGGCGGCGGCAGCGACGACTACCGTCTGGTCAAGACCATGCTGTACGCGCGGCCCGACCTGCTGCAGCGCATCCTCGAGATCAACGCGCGCTCGGTGGCGGCCTACCTGAACGCGCAGATCGCCGCCGGCGCGCAGGCGGTGATGATCTTCGACTCGTGGGGCGGCGTGCTCGCCGATGGCGCGTTCCAGCGCTTCAGCCTGCACTACACGCGCCAGGTGCTGGCGCAGCTGACGACCGAAAACGAAGGCCGGCGCGTGCCGCGCATCGTCTTCACCAAGGGCGGCGGGCCGTGGCTGCAGGCCATCGCCGACTGCGGCGCCGACGTGGTGGGGCTGGACTGGACCGTGAATCTGGGCGCGGCGCGCGCCGCGGTCGGTGGGCGCGTGGCGCTGCAGGGCAACCTCGACCCGGCGGTGCTGTTCGCGCCGCCCGAGGCGGTGCGGGCGCAGGCCGTCGCCGTGCTCGACGCCTTCGGGCCGCCGCAGCGCGCCGACGGCGGCTGGGATGGCCACGTCTTCAACCTCGGGCACGGCATCAGCCAGCACACCCCGCCCGAGCATGTGGCGGCCTTGGTCGAAGCCGTGCATGGCCATTCGCGGCAGCAACGCGGCCGCCGCGCACCGGCATTGCCGTGAGGCGCGCCGTGCGCGACGCCAAAGCGCGCCTGCGAGCCGGTAAGTGAGTGCTCAGGGCTTGACTTATCCCCAGAAACCGCCCTGCGTTGCATCTCGGCCGGTAAGCCATCGGGATTTTTCCCGATGAGGGCTAAGTCGTTGATTTACATGACTTCGCAGCACTGCTGCGAAATGGGGCAGGGAAGCCGGGCCCTCGTCAAATCAAGAGCTTGGCGGATCCGGCAGCAGCTTGCCCACAAAGTTATTCACAGCAGATGTGGACAGCGGAGAAAGGGCTTTCCAATCATCGGGTTAGCGCCCATCTCTCGGTTCAACTCGAGCTTTCTCGCGCAAACGCGGCCGGTGCGAAGGTGAGCGATTCGGCCGTGTTGCCAGTGGTTGTCGCCGCGCCGCAACACGCGGCGCTGGCGGCCACCCTCGACTACCGCAGCGCCGGTGTGCTGCCGGCGGGCACCTTGGTGCGCGTGCCGCTGGGCCGGCGCAGCGTGGCCGGCGTGGTCTGGCACCGCCGCATCGGCCAGGCGCCGCCCGAAGCGCAGCTGCGAGCGATCGATGCGGCGCTGGGCAGCCTGCCGCCGCTGGGGCCGGCGTGGCGGCAGTTGGTCGAGTTCAGTGCCGGCTACTACCAGCGCAGCCTGGGCGAGGTCGCGCTGTCGGTGCTGCCGCCCGAATTGCGCAAGCTCGACGATGCGCCGTTGGCGCGCCGGCTCGAGCGGCTGCGCCGGGCGGCGCCGAGCGCGCACGCGCCGCCCGCGGCCGCAGCGGTGATGCCCGCACTCAGCGACGAGCAGGCGCGCGCGCTGCAGCAACTGGCGCTGCCCGAAGCGTCGTTGCGCCCGACGCTGCTGCAAGGTGTCACCGGCAGCGGCAAGACCGAGGTCTACCTGCGCTGCGCCGCGCAGGCGCTGGCGCAGCGGCGGCAGGTGCTGGTGCTGGTGCCCGAGATCAACCTGACGCCGCAACTCGAGGCGCGTTTGGCCGAGCGCTTCGCCGGCCACCGGCTGGTGTCGCTGCACAGCGCGCTGACGCCGGCGCAGCGGCTGCGCCACTGGCTGCTGGCGCACCTGGGCGAAGCCGACCTGGTGCTGGGCACGCGGCTGGCGGTGTTCGCCTCGCTGCCGCGGCTGGGGCTGATCGTCGTCGACGAGGAGCACGACCCCTCGTTCAAGCAGCAGGAGGGTGCGCGCTACTCGGCGCGCGACCTGGCGGTGTACCGCGCCCGCGCGCAGGCGCTGCCGGTGCTGCTGGGCTCGGCCACGCCGTCGCTGGAGAGCTGGGCGCACGCGCAAAGCGGCCGTTACCGCCGGCTGGTGCTGGCGCAGCGCATCGGCGGCGGCGTGCTGCCGGCGGTGCGGCTGCTCGACATGAACGGCGTGCCGCGCGGCGCCGGCGGCGCGCTGCCGGCGCTGGCGCCGGCGCTGCAGCACGCGCTGCAACAACGCATCGAGCGCGGTGAGCAAAGCCTGCTGCTGCTGAACCGCCGCGGCTATGCGCCGGTGCTGTTCTGCGGCGCCTGCGGCTGGAAGAGCGGCTGCGCGCACTGCAGCGCCTGGCGCGTGTTCCACAAGGCCGACCGCACGCTGCGCTGCCACCACTGCGGCTGCGCCGAGCGCGTGCCGCGCGCGTGCCCCGAATGCGGCAACCTGGACATCGCGCCGCTGGGCCGCGGCACCGAAAAGCTCGAAGAGCAGATCCGGCTGGCGTTGCCCGGCGCGCGAGTGGCGCGCATCGACGCCGACAGCACGCGCGCCAAGGGCGCGCTGCAGGCGCGCTTGACGGCGGTGCACGCCGGCGAGGTCGACGTGCTGGTGGGCACGCAGATGATCGCCAAGGGCCACGACTTTCGCGGCGTCACGCTGGTGGCGGCGGTCGACCCCGACGCGGCGCTGTTCGCCAGCGACTTCCGCGCCGCCGAGCGCTTGTTCGCATTGCTGATGCAGGCGGCGGGCCGCGCCGGGCGCGACGCCGAGCACGCGGCGCGCAGCCAGATGTGGGTGCAGACCTGGCATCCGCGGCACGCGCTGTACGCCGCGCTGGCGGCGCACGACTTCGACGCCTTCGCCCGGGCGCAGCTGGCCGAGCGCCGCGCCGCCTCGCTGCCGCCGTTCAGCCACCTGGCGCTGCTGCGCGCCGAGGCGCGCGCGGCCGAGGCGGCCCAGGCCTTCGTCGACGCCGCCGCCGCGCTGGCCGCGCCGCTGGCGCACGAACTCGGCGTGCGGCTGTACCCGGCAGTGCCGCCGTCGTTGGCGCGCGTGGCCGGCGTCGAGCGGCTGCAGATGCTGGCCGAATCGGCGTCGCGCGCCGCATTGCAGCGGCTGCTGGCCGCGTGGCTGCCGCAGTTGCAGGCGCTCAAGCCGCGCCACCGCGGCGTGCTGCGCTGGGCCGTCGACGTGGACCCGATGGCGATCTGAGAGCGCCCCCAGACCTGTCGCTTCGCGCCAGGCTCCCCGAGGGGATGAGTCAACTTGGGAGCGGCCCGGCGTTGACGCATGAGCCTGTGAGCGTGCCGGTGCACGGTGCGCGCAAAGTCTGCGCGGCGACGGCGACGGCGACGGCGACGGCGCCGCTGCCGCCCCAGGCCAGCGCGCCGCTCGGCTGCCCCTATGCTGTGGCCCCTTGCTGCCGCACGGAGAGCGCATGCCTGCCCCTACTGCCCGTACGGCGTCGAGTGCCGCCCGCCCCGGTGTGCTGCTGCGCAGCGTGCGCCGCCTGTGGCGGCTGGTCGACGGCACGCGCCGGCTGCTGCTGAACCTGTTGTTCCTGGCGCTGCTGGGCGCGCTGGCCTGGGCCTTCGCCACCAGCGGGCCGGCGGCGCTGCACGACAAGACGGTGCTGGTGCTGCAGCTGCGCGGCGCGCTGGTCGAGCAGGCCAGCGGCAACTGGCGTGACGTCGCGCTGGACCGTGCGCGCGGCGACGCGCTGCAGCAGGTGCAACTGCGCGACGTGCTGCAGGTGCTGGATGCCGCCGCCAAGGACGCGCAGATCGGCCAGGTGCTGCTGCTGCTGGACGATTTCCAGGGCGCGGGGCTGGCCTCGCTGCGCGAGGTCGCCGCCGCGCTGCAGCGCGTCAAGGCCGCGGGCAAGCCGGTGGTCGCCTGGGGCTCGCGCTTCGACCAGCGCCAGTACCTGGTGGCCAGCGCCGCCGGCGAGGTGTGGCTGCACCCGATGGGCATGGTGCAGCTCGAAGGCCTGGGCCGCTACCGCAGCTACTACCGCGACGCGCTGGACAAGCTGGGCGTGAAGGTGCACCTGCTGCGCGTGGGCCGCTACAAGAGCGCGGCCGAGCCCTTCACCGAAAACGGTCCCTCGCCCGCCGCCGCCGAGGCCGACGCCCAGCTGCTGCACGCGCTGTGGCGCAACTACACCGACGCGGTGGAGCAAGCGCGCGGCCTGGACGCCGGCAGCCTGATGCGCGCCATCGACGCGCTGCCGCAAAGCCTTGCGGCGGTGGACGGCGACCTGGCGCGGCTGGCGCTGCAGGGCGGGCTGGTCGATGCGCTGAAGACGCGCGAGCAGATGCGCGCGCTGCTGATCGAACGCGGCGCGCGCGACGACGCGGCCAAGAGCTTCCGCCAGGTGGGCTTCGAAGACTATCTGGCACGGCTGAAGCCGCGGCACGGCGGCGAGGCGCTGGCGGTGGTGGTGGCCGAAGGCGAGATCGGCGATGGCGAGGCGCCGCCCGGGCGCATCGGCGGGCTGTCCACCGCGGCGCTGATCCGCCAGGCGCGCGAGGACGATCAGGTCAAGGCGCTGGTGCTGCGCGTGGCCTCGCCCGGCGGCAGCGCCTTCGGCGCCGAGCTGATCCGCCAGGAACTCGAGCTGACGCGCGCCGCCGGCAAGCCGGTGGTGGTGTCGATGGGCGACGTCGCCGCCTCGGGCGGCTACTGGATCGCGACCGCCGCCGACGAGGTGATCGCCGATGCGGCGACGATCACCGGCTCGATCGGCGTGTTCACGCTGCTGCCCAGCGCCGAACAAGGGCTCGCCAAGCTGGGCGTGCACACCGCCGGCGTCGGCACCACCTGGCTGGGCGGCGCCTACGACCCGCGCCGCGCGCTGGACCCGCGCCTTGCCGCGCTGCTGCAAAGCAGCGTCGACCACCTGTACGCGCAGTTCGTCGCCAAGGCGGCGGCGGCGCGCCGGCAAACGCCGGCGCAGATCGACGCGGTGGCGCAGGGCCGCGTGTGGAGCGGCGCGCAGGCGCTGCAGCACGGCCTGGTCGACCGCCTGGGCAGCTACGCCGATGCGCTGCGCGCCGCGGCGCAGCGCGGCAAGCTGGCCGGCGCCGACAGCGGCGAGTTCCGCGTCACCTACCTGGAACGCGAGCCGGGGCGGCTGCAGCGGCTGGTCGAACTGTTCGGCGGCACCGTCTTCGAAGGCGCGGCGCGCCAGCTGGCGCAGCAGCTGGCATCGCGCTGGGGCGGCTGGCTGGGCGGCGCGGTCCTGCCCGGCGCGGCGCCGCTGCAGCACGACCTGGCCTGACTGGCCGCGTCGACGCTGCAGCGCCAGCCCTATGCGCTGGTGCTGCACTGCCTTTGCAGCGCGCCCTGAAGGCCGGCCATGGTGCTTCCGCTGCCGCCGCTGCCCGCGCTGCCCGAACTCGAGCTGCTGGGCCACGATGCCGCCGACTGGGGCGTGATCGCGGTATTCGCGGTGGTCTACCTCGGCATGTTCCTCGGCGGGCTGCCGCGGCTCAAGCTCGACCGCTCGGGCGTGGCGCTGCTGGGGGCGATCGCGGTCATCGCCGTCACCGGCGAATCGGTCGAGGACGCGGCGCGCGCGGTCGACCTGCCGACCATCGTGCTGCTGTTCGCCTTCATGGTGGTGTCGGCGCAGATGAGCCTGGGCGGTTTCTATACCGCGGTGACGCGGCGCGTGGCGGCGCTGCCGCTGCCGCGCAGCGCCTTGCTGGCGGTGCTGATCGCGGTGGCCGGCGCGCTGTCGGCGGTGTTCTCCAACGACGTCGTGTGCCTGGCGATGACGCCGGTGGTGGCGCGCGCCAGCCTGCAGCGCGGGCTGAACCCGCTGCCCTTCCTGATCGGCCTGGCCTGCGCCGCCAACATCGGCTCGGCGGCCACGCTGATCGGCAACCCGCAGAACATGCTGATCGGCTCGGTGATGCAGCTGCACTTCGCCGACTACCTGCTCCTGGCGCTGGCGCCGGTGGGCTCGAGCCTGCTGCTGCTGTGGCTGTGGCTGAGCCTGCTGCCGGCGCCGCGCTGCGCTGCGGTGCCGGTGGCGGCGCCGCCGCCGCCCGGCGCCGAGCCGCCCTTCGACGCGCTGCAAACGGCCAAGGGCCTGCTGGTGGCCGCGGCGCTGCTGCTCGTCTTCCTGTTCACCGGCTGGCCGCGCGAGGTCGCGGCGCTGATCGGCGCCGGCGTGCTGCTGCTGAGCCGGCGGCTGCATTCGGCCGACGTGATGGGTTATGTGGACTGGCAACTGCTGCTGCTGTTCATCGGGCTGTTCGTCGTCAACCACGCCTTCGAGGGCACCGGGCTGGCGTCGCAGGCGGTGGCCTGGCTGGCGGCGCGCGGCGTGCATCTGCACGAGCCGGGCGCGCTGCTGGTGCTGGGCGTGGTGCTGTCCAACCTGGTGTCCAACGTGCCGGCGGTGATGCTGCTGCTGCCGCAGCTGCAGGACCCGGCGGCGGGCACGATGCTGGCGCTGGTCAGCACCTTCGCCGGCAACCTGCTGCTGGTGGGCTCGATCGCCAACCTGATCGTCGTCGACCTGGCGCGCAAGGCCGGCATCGCCATCGACTGGAAGCAGCATGCGCGCATCGGCGTGCCGGTCAGCCTGGGCACGCTGGCGCTGGTGTGGTTCTGGCTGCGTTGACTATGATGCGCGCCCCTTGCCCGTGCCCAGCCCCGTGCCCAACCCCGTGCCCAAGCCCTTGCTTATGGCCGAAGCCCCCCATTCGCTGAACGACGCGCAGCTGCAGGCGGTGCATCACCTGGGCGGCCCGTGCCTGGTGCTGGCCGGCGCCGGCTCGGGCAAGACGCGCGTCATCGTGCACAAGATCGCGCGGCTGCTGCAAAGCGGCATCGAGCCGAAGAACATCGCCGCCATCACCTTCACCAACAAGGCCGCGGCCGAGATGCGCGAGCGCGCCAAGGCGCTGGTCGGCGCGCGCGCGGCCAAGGACCTCGCGGTCAGCACCTTCCACTCGCTGGGCGTGCGCATGCTGCGCGCCGACGGCGCGGCCGTCGGGCTGAAGCCGCAGTTCTCGATCCTCGACAGCGACGACGTGCTGGGGGTGCTGCGCGACGCTGGCGGCTGCAGCGACAACGCCTTGGCCCGGCGCTGGCAGTGGACCATCAGCCTGTGGAAGAACCAGGGCCTGGACAGCCAGCGCGCCGCGGCCGCCGCCGCCAGCGACGACGAAGCGGTGGCCGCGCGCGTGATGGCCGTGTACGAGCAGCGGCTGGCGGCTTTCCAGGCGGTGGATTTCGACGACTTGATCGGCCTGCCGTTGAAGCTGCTGCAGCGCGACGCGGCGGCGCGCCAGAAGTGGCAGCGCCAGTTCCGCCACATCCTGATCGACGAGGTGCAGGACACCAACGCAGTGCAGTACGACTTGCTCAAGGCGCTGGTGCAGCACGGCGACGGAGCCGACAACCCGCGCGACAACCCGCGCGACACCACGCCCTTCACCGCGGTGGGCGACGACGACCAGAGCATCTACGGCTGGCGCGGCGCCACCATCGACAACCTGCGGCGGCTGCCGCAGGACTTTCCCAGGCTGAAGGTGATCGCGCTGCAGCAGAACTATCGCTCCAGCGGCCACATCCTGCGCGCGGCCAACCACGTCATCGCGGCCAACCCGAAGCTGTTCGAAAAGACGCTGTGGAGCGCCTTCGGCGACGGCGAAACGGTGCGCGTGGTCGAGTGCGACAACGAAGCGCACGAGGCCGAGCGCGCGGTGGCACGCATCCAGTCGCTGCGTGCGGCCGACGCCACGCTGAAGTTCGCCGACTTCGCGGTGCTGTACCGCGCCAACCACCAGGCCAAGGTGTTCGAGCAAAAGCTGCGCGCCGCGCAGCTGCCGTACAAGGTGTCGGGCGGCCAGAGCTACTTCGACCGCGCCGAGATCAAGGACCTGTGCGCCTGGCTGCGGCTGCTGGTCAACACCGACGACGACCCGGCCTTCCTGCGTGCGGTGGGCGCGCCCAAGCGCGGCATCGGCGCGACGACCCTGGCCGGGCTGGGCGACTTCGCGTCGCAGTGGAAGACCAGCCTGTTCGCGGCGCTGTCGTCAGCGACGCTGGCTGCCCAACTGAGCGCCAAGGCGCTGGGCGCGCTGCACGAGTTCGGCCGCTATGTGACCGATCTGGAGCAGCGTGCGCGCCACACCACCGGCCAGGCCGAGGCCCAGGCGCTGCTGCTGGGTTGGCTGAAGGAGATCGGCTACGAGCAGCACCTGCACGACGGCGCCGACAGCGACAAGCTGGCCGCCGCGCGCTGGGCCAACGTGCTCGATTTCGTCGACTGGATCGCGCGGCGCTGCGGCGGCGACGCTGCAAGCGACCGCGAAGCGCAAAGCGTGCTGCAGGTGGCGCAGACCATCAGCATCATCATCAGCCTGGCCGAGCGCGGCGACGAGCAGGACGTGGTCACGCTGTCCACGCTGCACGCCGCCAAGGGGCTGGAATGGACGCACGTGCAACTGGCCAGCTGCAACGAAGGCCTGCTGCCGTTCAAGACCGACGACGACACGCTGGATGCGGCGACGCGCGCCACCCGGCTGGAAGAGGAGCGCCGCCTGATGTACGTGGGCATCACGCGCGCGCGGCGCTCGTTGATCGTCAGCAGCTTGCGCCGGCGCAAGCGCGGCCGCGACACCGTGGCCGGCGTGCCCAGCCGCTTCATCGCCGAGATGAAGCTCGACGAAGGCGGCGCCAGGGAAGACCCGCGCGCGCGGCTGAAGCGGCTGCGCTCCGAGTTGGCGGCGCGCGCTGCGCCGCAAGGCTCGGCCGCGGACTGACGCGAACTGCACACGACCGCGGGCGGGCCGCTGGCGCGGCGACGGGGTGTCGTCCCGCTGCACTGCTGCACCGCCGTGCTGCTGCGGTCGCGTGGACGCACAATCGCCCTCAGCCATGGACAAGCACTACCTGACCCCGCTGTTCGCCCCGCAGTCGATCGCCGTGTTCGCCGGCCGTGCCGACGACGCGGCCACGCAGACGCGGCAGGCGCGCCAGCTGCACGAGGTGCTGCGCGCGCAGCGCTACGGCGGCGAGCTGCACTTCCTGGACATCGACAGCAGCGGCAAGCTGGCCGACTTGGCGCGCGCGCGTGCCGACCTGGCGCTGATCGCGCTGCCGCCGGCCGAGATCGCCGCCGCGCTGGAACTGGCCGCGCGCATGGGCTGCCGCGCCGCGCTGGTGGTGGGCACCGGCATCGGGCCCGAGCCGGCCGACGCGCTGAAGGCGCTGGCGCGGCGCGAGGGCATCGCGCTGCTGGGCCCGAACAGCCTGGGGCTGCAGCGCCCGTCGCTGCAGCTCAACGCCAGCGTGTTCGGGCCGCTGGCCGCACCCGGCACGCTGGGGCTGGTGTCGCAGTCGGGCGCGCTGACGGTGGCCATGGTCGACTGGGCACGGCACAACGGCGTGGGCTTCTCGTCGGTGGTGTCGGTGGGCGCGCACACCGGCCTGGACATCGCCGAGGCGCTGGACTTTCTTGCCGCCGACGGGCGCACGCACAGCATCATCGTCTACATGGAAGGCATCGCCAGCGCGCGGCGCTTCATCAGCGCGCTGCGCACCGCCGCGCACTCCAAGCCGGTGGTGGTGCTGAAGTCGGGCCGGCGCGCCGACGGCAACGCCGCGGCGCAGACGCACAGCGGCGCCATCGTCGGCAGCGACGAGGTGTTCGACGCCGCGCTGCGCCGCGCCGGTGCGGTGCGGGTGCGCTCCTTCGTCGAGCTGTTCTCGGCCGCCAAGTGCCTGGCCTCGCGCTACC
>ERZ795045.4534-NODE-4534-length-11098-cov-12.858462_pt1 | contig 11098 bp, 11 predicted proteins | sample MGYA00375129_ERZ795045 | MGnify/ENA primary metagenome ERZ795045 (study PRJEB30174, sample SAMN05720166) | activated sludge metagenome | isolation source: anaerobic digester from wastewater treatment plant | place: Japan | collected 2015-05-15 ... | reverse complement strand
TGGTGGGACATCACCAGTTTTTGCAATTAGCTGTAATGCTGTGGGGATAAAGCAGAGGATGTCTCAATAATGTTCTATGACGCTGATATAGACATTTTCTTCACAGACTTTGCCAGAGCAGCTACTTTTAAACATGGGGCTGAAGAGAAAGAAATTAAGGTTGTCTTTAACATAGAGTATCAGATTGGAGTTGATGTTAATACATTTGCGGGCATAGAAACATATAGGTTGATGGCAGAGGCAAAAACAGCAGATGTTCTTGATGCGGTGCATGGGGACACTTTAACAATTGAGGGTAAAACTTACTATATCCATGAGGTGCAGAGAACAGACATAGGAACAACAAGATTGATTCTTAGCGAGGTAGAGTGATGTCAAAGCGTCAGCAGATAGTTGACTATCTCAGCACAGAGCTAAAAAAGATATTGAAAACAAATGGCTACAACACAGATGCAGGCAAAAATGTATTTGAGTGGCGGGATACACCACTTCAGAAAACAGAGCTTCCTGGCATTGTCTTCAGAGACAATCTTGTGAATAAAACAGCAGGAACGATTGGAATGTTCAGATGGCTCATGCGGCTTGAGATAGCCATATTTGGCAAGTCAGCATCAGAAATAAGAAGCGTGATAGAAGATGTCATCAGGGTCATAGGCAATTGCAGTGAAACAAGATTTGGCGGGGTTGCAGCAGATGTGGAAATCCCAGAAGGCGAAATTGTCATAGAAAGGCACGACATAGTTGAAGGAGCTGCGGTGCTAAACTTTGATGTCATATATGACGCAGCAAAATGGAGCATATAAGATGGATGAAAGATTCATATCAATAAGGGAATGTGAAACAAAACACGACGCAATTGAGCAGTGGATAAAAAACTTTGAAATCCGCATGGATAGACTTGAAAGCAAATTCTGGTGGATCATCACACTGCTGGTTGGCAATCTTGTTGGTGTTTTGATTCTTTTGTTGAGGATAAGGCTATGAGAGAGAGCTTTGACATTGCGATAGAGTTTGTTCTGAAGCGAGAGGGGGGATACATCAATGATCCCAGAGACCCTGGCGGAGAGACAAAGTTTGGCATCAGCAAGAGAAGCTACCCACAGCTTGACATCAAAAATCTCACAAAGGAGCAGGCAATTGCAATATACAGAAAAGACTACTGGCAGAGATGCGGATGCGACAGTATGTCGTATCCGATGGATGTCATTGTTTTTGACACAGCGGTGAATATGGGTGTGCAGAGGGCTCTCACACTGTATCAGGAAAACACAGACTGGCGTGACTACTTGCTTGCAAGGATACAACATTACAACAGCATAGCGCGGAAAAATCCAGCTTTTCTGCGGGGCTGGATTAACAGGGTGATAGAACTATGGAAGACAGTCAAGGGATAAAAGAGAGGTGGGAAAATGAATCCAATGATATTAACCGCAATTCTTCCTGCACTGACTGACATACTGAAAAAGGGAGCTGACAGGCTCATATCAGGCAGGAAGGTATCGGTTCAGGAAGAGATTGAGCTAATGAAAGCAGATGCGGAAAAGCTTAAAGCACTTGCAGAGCTTGACAGAGCAGATGATGGAATTAGCCGATGGGTAGCAGACTTCAGAGCATCATTCAGATATGTTTTCTGTGCTTTGATACTGCTCGTCACAACAATTGCAATATTTGCAGGAGTGAAGGAGGAGATTGTCATGTATCTGCTTGACCTGCTCAGCGGCGTGACATTCTTCTTGATCGGGCATAGAACATATCAATTCATTTTAAAGAAATAAGGAGGTAAATATGGCACAGGCAAGAGGTTCAAATGCAAGGATTATAATACAGAAAGAGACAACTTTTAAAACACAACCAACACCTGCAAGTCCAGAACTGGTTTATTTTAGAAGTGAAACACTGCGTTCTTCAAGAAACTTAATAACAACAGAAACAATTAGAGGTGATAGAAACGATGTAAAACCTGTTCTTGGAAATGTAGATGTAAATGGTGATATTGTAATGGAATTACACCCTTACACTGGTCTCTTTTGGTATGGAGCACTTGGAAAAGTTACAACAACTGGAACAACAGTTCCATACACTCATACAATTACAGTTGGAACAAGTATTCCATCATTCTTTATTGAGAAGGGATTTACAGATTTAGGTGTTTACGATCAGTATTTAGGTTGTAAAGTTAACAGTTTGAAACTAAATATAGTTCCAGAAGGTTTTCAGGAGATGACTGTAACATTTATGGGAGTAAAAGAGAATATTGCCACATCTACTTTTAGTGCTACACCTACGGATAGAGGTTTCACACCATATAGCGGTTTTGCAATAGCAACAGTAGAAGAAGGTGGAACTGCTCTTGGTTATGCAACAGCTATAGATAGCCTCACTATCAATAACAACCTTGATGGTAATTCTTATGTAATAGGTGGTAGTGGAGAAAGAAGATATATTCCTGAAGGAGTAGTAACAGTTACAGGAACATTAAGAGTTCTTTTTGAAAGTAAGGATTTATATCAGAAAGCTCTTAACTCAACTGAAAGTAGTTTAAAAATAGTATACAAGTTTGGAACTGGAGCTGGTAGTGCTGGAAACGAATATCTTGAAATATATATTCCAGAGTTGATATACCAGCCACAAGCACCTACTATTTCTGGAAGAGGTGGAATTTTAGTTGAACTTCCATTTCAGGCATACTATGAAAATTCTACTGATGCAACAGCTATAAAAGTTACACTTAAGAATACACAGGCAACACTGTAAGGGGGTTGTTGGATGTTTGAATACACGATTGGTGACAAAAAATATGTTCAGAGAAAGCTCGTTCTTGGTCAGGTTCAGCAGCTTCTGAGGCTTCTTGATGGAGTAGAGATTAAATCCCCCGATACATTCGGTATCATAGCGGCACTTGGGGACAAAATCCATAAAGCACTTGCGATTGTTCTTATCCCGGAGGGCGTTAATGTAAAAGACAAAAACATTGACGAGATAGCAGAAGAGCTTGCATTCAGCATAGAGCCAGAGCTGGCGATGAAGGTGGTTGAGGATTTTTTCGTCTGCACCCCGATAGTTTCACTCTTTCAAGGGCTAAACAGCATATTCATGAAAATAGCAAAGCAGATGGAGACACAATTGAGCAACTCGTCTGCATCCTCGCACAAGGAGACATCACAAAAAGAGAAGCAATCCTCTGGGGGGTAACAGTAGATGAGACAGAGCCATATATTGAGTATCAGAAGCGACAGATACTCTTCAGGGAGGCGATTATTCACTTTCTGGTGGGCGAGACTGAGGAAGAGAAGAAGAAACGACTTCAAGATGAATACTGCAAGACATGCAAGCTCGTTCATAAAGACATAGACTGCTCAAAATGCAGCAGGGAGATAAAAATAAGCGATGGCAGAAAATGAAGTAAAGCTAATAATTAAGGCAATAGATGACACGAAGACTGCGTTTAGCAGTATCAATGCAAATCTAACACAACTTCAGGGAGCTGCGTCTGCAATAAAAACAGCATTTGCAGGGCTGGTTGCATCGCTCGGCATAAGCTCACTAACATCTGCATTCAGAGAACTGTTTGAGATTACAGACAACTACAAAACCACAATAGCAGAGACTGCTGCACTCTGGACGACATTCACAAAAGTGCCTGCTGGCAAGACACCAGGTGAAATTTATCAAGAATGGACAGAATATGCTGAAGAAGTCTATGAAAAACTAACAGAAATAGACGCACAGATACTCGGAACAAGACAGCAGGCTATGCAGATGGTAGGAGTGTTTGCACAGCATGGGCAGGTAATAGATGTAAACAACCAGCAACAGCTTGAAGGATTTAGAAACATAATCAACGCAGTGCAGATTATCACTGCAGGGCAAAATCAGGAAGTCCAGATAAGGCAGGAAATCAACGCATTAATGCAGGGAACAGTCAATCAAAACTCCCGCTTGATGCAGTTGCTTGAAAAAATAAATCCGCAAATTAGAGAGCGGATTAAGCAGTGGGAAAAAGAAGGAACAGTTATTGAAAATGTCGGGCAAATGCTTTCTGGTTTTGATGCTGCTGCATCTGACCTTGAGAATATATTTCAAGCCCAGAAGACAACACTGCAAAGCATTGTCAACGATATTTTAAGAGCAGGTTTTGAGCCACTATTTAGAGAAGTAGTAGAGAATGCTAAAAAATTAATCAGTTACTTCCAGACGCATCAAGACCAGCTTGCATCAATACTTAAGGATGGTGTTGAAAAGATAAAAGCAGTCTGGGACTTCATCGTTGATACAGTTAAACTGATGAAGCCTATATTAAATGATGTCTGGGGAATATTGAAAGATTGGTTTTTACCTGTATTGAAGGCAATTGGGTTTGTTTTAGTAGATATAGTTGGAGTTGTATTGCCTACAATGGTAGTTCTTTTAAGTAACATTTATAAGCTTTTTAAAGCAATAGTTCTTTCAGCCCTTGCACTCGGTGCAGCAATGACAGGGCAGTTTGGGCTTGCGAAAGAGTATTTCAGTGGGGCAAAAGAAGCGATAACAAGTATGACAGATGTTATAGGAGTGTATGAAAAGGGGGTAAACAATATTCTTAATCTTACGGATAAATTTTCAAAATCAGGGGCTGAAGTAAAAACTGGGGCAGTAAAAAAAGGCAAGCCTTCTTTAAGTGTAATCGCACCAGCAGACAAAGAAAAAGACAAAAAAGCACTTGATGACCTTCTCAGGCAGTATCAGGAGTTTCTTGCAGAGCTTGAAGCAGAAAGACAGACAGGGTTTCAAAGGGAGATTGCACAGATAGACAAATGGGAAATAGACAAGCTGAACAAGCTTGAAAAATACAGAGAAAAGGGAATCATAACACAAAAAGAGTATGAGCAAAGAAAAGCCGAGATTGCCGAGATTGCATCTGAAAAGATACTTACAATTTATGAAAAGTATGCACAGATAGAAGTTGAAATAGAAAATGAAATCACAAAAGAACTTCTAACAGAACACGAGCAACGCATAAGAGAGATAGAGGACTGGGAAGATGAAAAAGTAAAGAAACTGCAGGAGCTTTACAATGAAGATGCAATCACATATGAGGAGTTTCAGAGACTTAAAAGTGATGCACATGAGGCGGCGTTAAAGAAGCGTTTTGAGTATGAGCAAGAATATCAAAGAAAAATAAAAGAGCTTCAAATAGGCGTTCAGCTTTCAGAGGTAAAAACACAGGAGAAAACTGGAGCAATATCAAAAGAAGAATCTATAAAGAGACAGATACAGCTTCAGCAGGAGCTTTTACAGCTTTATGAACAGCAGGCTGTGGCGATTGCAGAGTCTGGCAATATAGAAGCATGGCTTCAGATGCAACAGACAATTGAAGGAGTAAGAGACAAGATAGTTGACTTGCAACTGCAACTCAGGGAACTAACAGGAACATTTAAAGAAGGATTTGCGGAGGGAGTGAGAGAGTATTTAAATAAAACACAGAGTGCATTTTTGCGGGCGAAAGAGACAGCACAACAAGTTATATCCGGGATGGAAAATGCGTTTACAGGGTTTTTTGATGTTACATCGGACAAATTCATGAAATTTGGAAAGTTAGCGGAGAGCATTCTGAATTCAATATATCAAGCTTTATTAAGGGCATTAATCATTCAACCACTTGTTGGGGCAATTACTGGTGCATTAGGGATATCAACAAAGCATGAAGGTGGATTAGTAATGCATGCTGGAGGGTATATCCCGAGATTCCACTTTGGCGGTTTGGCATGGGATGAAGTTCCTGCAATACTTCAAAAAGGTGAATATGTTGTATCAAGAAAAGGTGTGCAGGCACTTGATAAAATCAACAGTGGGAATGTTCATAGTGGAGATGTTAATGTGGCTGTAAATGTGCAGAACAATACAGGCTTCCCAATTGATGCTAAAGTATCACCTATAAAATGGAATGGTAAACAATTAGTAAAAGAAATCATACTTGAACTCAAAAGAACAGACCCTGCATTTAATGCAGAATTAGCAAGGAGTTTTTAATGGCAAATTTTCCAACACTTACAATAGCTCCAGCAATAGATGGTTTCACAGAGGAAGTTGCTAAAGACCCTACTATTAAGACAGATTTTGAGAATGGGTTTTACCAAACAAGACCTGCATTCACACGAATTCCAAGAAAATTCACAGTAACATATCATGCAATGAGTGATACTGATAAAAATACACTTCAGAACTTTGAAAAAACAGTTTTAGTTGGCTGTGATGCTTTTACATGGACACACCCTAAAACAAGCACACAATATACAGTAAGATTTGATGCCCCAATAAAATATACATTAATTTTACCTAATTATTGGGATATAGAATTTATATTGGTGGAGGTATAAATGCCTAAAGATATACCACAGAGCTTAAAGATACAGAAAAATCTTTTATTTTCAACTCACCCATACCTGATACTTCTTGATATTGAACTGCCTGACAGCACACAATTTTATCTTGTAAACAATAATGAAGATATTATATTTCAAGGAAGAACATATGTAAAAAGCAGATTTGCATTTGAACCACCAGATGAGACATTTGGAGGAGAAATTCCCACATGTAAACTTCATGTCGCTGATGTAGGTAGTCTATTTGAATATTATATACAGAAGTATAGAGGTGGAATAGATTCAAAAATAACAATCAGGATAGTAAATACAGCAGACCTCTCCGCAGATTATTCATCTTTTACAATAGAACTTTCAATACAGAAAGTTGATAGAGATGGTTGGGGCTGGATAGTATTTACTCTCGGTGCTCCAAACCCAATGATACAGGAGTTCTTGCGGTTCACATATCAACCTTTTCAATGTAATTGGGTATTTGATTTTAAAGGTGCTGAATGTGGGTATACTGGCAGTGCTGTGTCCTGTGATGGAACACTTAACACATGCAGACTTCTTGGAAATTCTAAAAGGTTTGGAGGGCATGTTGGATTAAGTGGAAAGGGGTTTAAGATTGCATTCTAAATTAAACTATACAGATTTACTTACAAAAGAATTTGAATGGGGTGGTAGAGGTTCTCAAAAATATGATTGTTATGGGCTTGTAATGGAAATCTACAAGAGAATAGGAATAGATTTACCAGATTTCAAATCACCAAAAGCACCATCTCTTATACAACAATCAATAATTGAAGGTAAAAAGCTTTTTGAAGAGATAGAAGAACCAGAGCCATACTGCCTTGTTACTTTTTTTATAAGACCTGAATACACAAGCCATCTTGGAGTTGTTCTTGAAGACTGTAAGCGATTTATACACATAATGGAAGATAGTATGGTTACAGTGGAGAAACTATCTGATTGGAAAGATAGAATTACAGGGTATTTAAGGTGGAAACAATGAAAGAAATACAGATACAGAAAGTAAAAAACCCATTCATAGTAGAAAAAGATGAAGTAATTGCAATTGAATGCAAAGATAATGAAACACTGCTTGATATAAGAAATAAATATTTTGCTCCTGATGTTCCCTGCGTTGTGGTCAGAAATGGTGAAATAGTTCCTGTAGAACAACTACCACTTTCTTATCCTGTTCAAGGCGATACAATAATTCTTACAAGTGATTTAGGTGGTGGTAAAGGTGGTGGAAAAAATGTTTTAAGAATGGTATTACAGATTTCTCTTATTGTTCTTGGAGCAGTTGCAGGTCAGGCATGGCTTGGAGGTATTGCTGGAAGTTTAGGTGCAACTATTGGTGCAACAGTAGGTGGAGTAGTAGGAGGTTTACTTGTAAACACACTATTGCCGCCACCAAAACCAAAACTATCAGTTCATGGGCTTGATTATGATACATCAAACGCATATTCTTGGAATCCACAACCAACACAACAGGCAGGAATACCTATCCCAAGAGTTTATGGTATTCATAAAGTAGAATCGCCAAATATTATAGCCACCAATATAGAAAACATTAATAATAAGCAGTATTTAAATCTTTTATTCTGTGTTGGAATAGGCAGATATAAAAACATATATAATGTAACAATTAACGACCAACCTATTGGGTATTATCAAGGCGTTGAATTACATACGAGACTTGGAAATTTAAACCAAGCAGTAATACCTAATTTTAATGATACAAAAGCAGAGTATTCTCTTGGCGTAAAAGTATCAAAAGGAACGCCATATACATATCTTACTGTAGGCAATAATTTCGATGGTATTGAGGTTGATATAACATTTCCTCAAGGTCTTTATTATGCAAATGATAAAGGTGGTCTTGACACAAACAGTGTTGATTTCTCTATAGAGATAAGAAAACTTGGTAACCCAAACTGGACACCAATAACATTTAAAGCAGTCCAAGTTAAAAGAGTAACGACTACTTCAAGATGGAGTCTTGGAAGATGGGTCTGGGATAACTATTATCTCTTCAAAGATAATTATGTATGGCAGGAGGTGCAGGCAGGGGATAGTAACCCATATTCTCATTATGAAGGGGAAGTACAAGAACAAAAATACTACTACAGCAATTATTATTTGGTCTATGATTGGTGTTACTGGAGATGGGTTACATTCACAAATACAGAGATTGTAACAGAAACTGTTGGGTATACAACTGCGTCTGGAGCTTCAAACTCTGCAATAAGATTGACATATAAATCTGGAAGTATCACTGATAAAGGTAAATATGAAATAAGAATAACAAGGTTAACAGATGATAGAACATCGCCTCGTTACGGTGATGCAATGTATGCAACATCAGTAAGGGAAGTGTATACTGATGATTTTACATATCCACGACATGCTTTGGTTGGAATTAAGGCACTTGCTACAGACCAACTTTCAGGCTCAATAAGACTTTCCTGCATGGTAGAAGGTGCAATGGTAAGAATTTACAACCCCAACACTCAAACATGGACTGTAGATACTACAGATAATCCTGCATGGATAGCATATGACATACTCACAAAACCTGTTTTTGATGATAATTTAAATGTAATCAAATATAGAGGTTTTCAACCTTCAAATATCAAACTTGATGAATGGATTGATGCGGCACAGTATTTTGATGAATTAGTGCCTGATGGTAAAGGTGGTTATGAAAAGAGATGCACATTTAACGGTATTTTTGATAGTTCAACAAGCACGTGGTCAGCAGTTCTTGATGTCTTACAGGTAGGCAGGGCATCTCCTACATGGGACGGAACTAAAATAGGTATTGTTATTGATAAGAAAGTTGGAGATGACGAACTTGATGGTATAGTTCAGGTTTTTGGAATGGGAAATATTATCAAAGATTCGTTTAGAGAATCATGGTTATCAGCATCAGACAGAGCCGCAGTAATCACTTCTGATTTTATAAATGCAGAAATCGATTATCAAAGGGATACATTCACACTTACGAATAAAAATATTAATAGCAGTAACTCTGTAAGGCTATCACTGTTTGGAGCAACAAAGCCATCACAGGTCTGGCGTGAGTTGATGTTCAGATTGAAGAAAAATGAGCTACTGTTAAACACTGTAACAATTGACGCTGGAATAGAGGCTATAAGATGCACAATAGGAGATAAAGTTGGAGTATCACATGATATTCCTCAATGGGGTTACTCTGGTAGGATACTTGATGCAACACAAACAACAGTAACACTTGACCGTGAAGTTACACTTGAAGCTGGTAAAACATATGCAATACTCGTTCAAAACATTGATGATGAGCAGATAGTTAAAACCATAGCAAATTCTGCTGGCACTTATTCAACACTTACAGTTTCAGAGCCTTTCACAACTGTTCCTGAAAAATATACAAACTATGCATTTGGTGAAACACAGAAATATATCAAGCCTTTTAAAGTTATAGATATTAAACCATCAACTGATTATAAGCAGAGAACATTAACACTGATAGAATATAATGGCAGTATTTATGATGTTGACTACAACAAACCTATACTCCCAACTTATGATTATTCGAGTGGAGACATATTCCCATCAGTAACAAATCTAACGCTTACCGAATTATTAATCAGAGGCAAAGATGGAACAATTACAGATACTATTATTGTGAGTTTTGATTCTTCATCTAAAGGTTATACTGGCGGATATTTTGAAATCTGGTATAACACTGGAGGAGGTTGGGCATTAAGCGGTATTACTTATACAAACTCATATACACTTCAAAATGTAGAGGTAAACAAAACATATCAGATTGCTGTAGTTCCTGTTAATTATCTCGGTCAGAAACAATCTATTGATAAAGCAACAAAATCATCTATATATACACTTGGAAAATTAACTCCTCCAAGTGATGTAACAAATTTTACTGCAAAACAAAATCAAACATTTGTGGAATTTTCTTGGGCACATATACCAGATGCAGATTTATATGGTTATGAATTAAGAGAGGGCATATATTGGGATTCAGCAAGAGTAATAGCTACAGCAATATCACATAATAATTATCTATACCAACCAGCATTAAACGGCACTTACAGATATATGATTAAAGCTATCGACAGTTCTGGAATATACAGTGTCAATCCAACTATTATTGATTTTACAGTAACAGGGATAGATGAAGGATTGAATATCATTTTATCACAAGACGAAATAACTAAAGATAATCCAGCAGATGGTATAAAAAACAATTTTATTTTTGTGCCTTCTTATCCTGCATTGATGCAACCACATTCTCTTACTGATATTGATGTTTCTGACTGGACGGATTTAACACCAGATATAACAGACTATGATGGCAGTATAAATCTTTACTCTGAATATATTACTAATGCAATAGATACTTATAAAAATACTACAACTTGGATTAGGATTCAGGAGGCTCTTGATGCAATAGACCCTCTTGCAACTGATTTGAGCTATCCAGATAGAACCGATTTATCCTATCCAGAAGATACTGATACACACATTACTGCACCTATTGATTTTTCAATATATTTTCAAATAAGCAGTGATGATATTACATATTCAGACTGGCAGAGATATTTTGGAGTTATTCAAGAACAGTTTAGATATGTAAGAATTAAGATATTAATAAATGTAGCATCACAAACTGGAATATTGAAGTTACATAAATTCCTGCTATCGTTTGATGTTCCAGATGTTGAGTTTTCAATCAGAAA
>ERZ795045.4529-NODE-4529-length-11114-cov-2.866172_pt1 | contig 11114 bp, 12 predicted proteins | sample MGYA00375129_ERZ795045 | MGnify/ENA primary metagenome ERZ795045 (study PRJEB30174, sample SAMN05720166) | activated sludge metagenome | isolation source: anaerobic digester from wastewater treatment plant | place: Japan | collected 2015-05-15 ... | reverse complement strand
CTCCAGTTTCTGGCGTGGAAAGTTTGCTCGACTACGACGTGACCTTCATCGGCGAGATTCGTGATGGCCAATACATCCAGACCATGAAGGTGCTGGTGCCCTGCACCAGCCTGTGCCCCTGCTCCAAGAAGATTTCCGCTTACGGCGCCCATAACCAGCGCTCCCACGTCACCCTGACTGTTCGCACCAACAGCTTCGTGTGGATCGAGGACATCATCAAGGTTGCCGAGGAGAACGCCTCCAGCCAGCTCTACGGCCTGCTCAAGCGTCCCGACGAAAAATACGTGACAGAGAAAGCCTACGAAAACCCTAAATTCGTGGAAGATCTGGTGCGTGACGTGGCCGCCGCCTTGAATCTGGACGAACGCATCGATGCCTACGTAGTGGAAGCGGAGAATTTCGAATCCATCCACAACCATAGTGCTTACGCTCTGAGTGAAAACTACAAGACTGGGCAGGCCTGAGCAGTCACTCGAAATTTTCCCGCTTCTGAACACAAGCACGCTCCTGGCGGGCTTGATCATTGCAAGCTCTCAATAACGCTGTGTAAGTGTCAGCAAATCGCCTTCGCGATTCAGATTCACTCGATTGAGAAAGCTCATGCCCAACAAAGGGGCATGCAACTGTCGATCGTCCATGACCAGTGCTTCCACCAGATTGGCCCGTACTTCGCCGACGCGAAGGGAATTGAGCAGAACCTTATAGGCACGTGCCCGACCATTGGCGGTATTCACACTCACCTGGGATGCATTTTCCAAACGCACGCCGGCTCGTTGCGCAAGACTGAGGGGCAAGGCCACAAGACTGGCACCGGTATCCACGAGAAAACGGGTCTGACTGCCGTTGACTTCACCCTGGGCATAGAACTGACCACGACCATCGGCCGTCAGGGTCGTCCTGCCGCCGCTATCCATCATGGCGCCGCCACCCGAGAACCCCATGTCCAGCACCCGGCGGCGTCCGCCCTCTTCGACCTCCACCTGCTGCCCTCTTACGGCCAGCAACTTCACGCCCAGGTGAACTTCGCCCACCGACATGACCTTGGCGGTCGAGCCGTTGACGGAAATCAGGGCTTTTTCGCCAAGAACACCGCTTAATGTCGTACCAGCCCAAGCGCCAGGAAGCCATCCCCAAGGAAGCAAAACGAGCAGGCATAATGCCCGGACCCCACGTTCCCATCGTTCACTGAAATCCATGAAACCCATCGCCATTTTTCGCCACGCGCCGACCGAAGGTCCGGGCCATTTTGCCACCTTTCTGGAAGCGCGGAAGTTGCCTTCGCAACTCATCGCCATCGATCGCGGAGAAGCGGTCCCTCCGTTCCCTGAACCATTCGCAGGCCTGGTTTTCATGGGCGGCCCCATGAGCGTCAACGACGATCTGCCCTGGATTCCACCGGCTCTTGAATTGATTCGACTGGCAGTCGCCCGGGACATCCCCGTGCTCGGTCATTGTCTGGGCGGCCAATTGATCGCAAAAGCACTGGGCGGCGAGGTCAGCCGCAACCCCGTCAAGGAAATAGGCTGGGGCCGGGTGCGGATAGCCGAAACCCAGCAAGCCCGCCACTGGTTCGGCGACATCACAAGTTTCCAAGCCTTCCACTGGCACGGAGAAACCTTCTCCATTCCACCTGGCGCCACATGCATCCTGTCCAGCGATTATTGCGCCAATCAGGCTTATGCCATGGGCAGGCACCTTGGCATGCAATGCCATGTGGAAATGACGGACGCCATGATTCGCACCTGGTGCGAGGTCGGCGCCGACGAAATCGCCGCATCCAACAGCCCTGCGGTCCAAACGCCAGCAGCCATGCTGGCCCGCGAAGCGGAATTCTTGCCTGAGCTAAACCGCGTTGCCGAACAGCTCTACAGCCGTTGGCTGGATGGCCTGCGCGGGTGAGCGACACTGTCATCTCCCTGCCTCATCTGCGTACCCTGATCGGTTTGCGGGTGCGACATCTGGGCGATATTTGCGTGGTGGTGGAGGTTTTGGAATTCCCTCCCTCTCTGGTTCTGGAACCCATCGTGGCCGCAAGTCTGCTGGCGGACCAGCACGGGCACCCTTGGGAATACGCCGTGGAAACACGCATGATCAAAGTGTTGAGCGACGACCAGACCGGCCTGAACGACGCGCTTCTCGATCTGGAACTTCTCGATTGACGCCACTCATTGTTCGACGCAGCATAGCCGCGAAATTTCGCACAAGGGGACCACAGATGGACTCCGTGTCCTGGCAACCAAGCCAAGTAACTGAGATCACTGCCGCTCCGAGGCCTGAAAACTGTCGGTGCAGCCACAATGCGGCACGCTTTTCGAGCCTGACTTTTCGGAAAATGAGTTCATGAAGCGTCCTTCCGCCCTGGTACCTGTCATCGCCGGCTTCGGTGTGATTCTTCTGTTGCTGCTTTCGGTGACCGCCATCAGCGTCACCCATATCCGACTGATCAGCGATCAGCTCAGTGCGATCGTCTCGGAACGCAACCAGAAAGCGGAATTCGCCGCCATCATGCATGGCCTCCACGAATCCCGTTTTCAATCACTTCTGCTCGCAGCCAACCAAACGGATGCCTTCCGCAGAGATGAGGAATGATGCATTTCTCCCGTATGGCTGGAGATTTCATCCAGGTGCGCGACCGTTTTCTCAACTTACCCCTGGACGAAGACGAACTCACGCTCTGGAACAACATGCGCAACGAGGTGCGGCAGGTGGAGGATAAAGCCACCCGGATCTTCGATCTGCTCCGCGCCGATGCGCTGGATGAGGCACGCCATAAAATCGAACAAGACCTCTCTCCCCATCAAAAACGCATGATGGAAGGTTGGCGACAGCTTCTCGACATGCAGCGCGCGAAAAATCAGGTTGCCCTGAACGAAGTCCAGGCCGCGCAGAAACGCGCCCGCGAGTTGTCGATCGCCCTATCCGCTGTCGCCATGGCGGTTGGCGTGATCATTTCGGTCTTCGTGGTGCGGCTCAGCCGCCGTCTGGAAAAAGATCTGTTCGAGGAAAAGGAACGTGCCCAGGTCACCCTCCAGGCCATCGGTGACGGCGTGATTCGTTTTGATACTGAACTGCGGATCGGTTACCTCAATCCCACAGCGGAACTCATGCTCGGCATAACCGTTCGGGAAGCGCGGGACAAATCCTGCAAGGACATTCTCAATCTGTTCGACCGGCAAACCAGGAGCGAGCTCATCACGCCTCTGACCGAGGACGTATTGCGTGGGAATCATGTGGAACTGCCCCCCACGGCAAACCTGCTGTCCGTCCAGGGCATGGAATACGAAGTGGAAGGCAAATGCTCCCCGATCCACTCTCCCGAAGGAGATATCGAGGGGGGAGTGCTCGTCATCCGTGACGTGACTGAAGCCAGGGAGATGCAACGCAAGCTGATCTGGCAGGCCGACCACGACGGGCTCACCGGCCTCATGAACCGGCGCGCCTTCGAGGAACGCGTCTCCCGCGCCCTGAACAGCAAACGCGTCAGCGAGTACCCCTTGTCGCTTCTGTTCATCGACCTGGATCACTTCAAGCAGGTCAACGACAGCGCGGGACACGCCGCTGGTGACGAACTGCTCAGGCAACTCGGCAAACTCATGCAATCCCGCATTCGCGAGAATGATGTGCTGGCCCGGCTGGGCGGAGACGAGTTCGGCATCATGCTCCTGGCCTGCCCCCATGAAATGGCGGAGAAAATCGCCAGCGTGGTGCGCGACAGCATCGCCAACCTGAATTTTGTCTGGGAAAGCGACAACCATAAGGTGGGCGCCAGCATAGGCTTGGTGCACGTGCCACCCAATTGGGCAACGCTGGACGAATGCCTGGCGGCAGCCGATGCCGCGTGTTACAAGGCGAAGCACAATGGTCGCAACGAAATCGTCGTGCACGGTCAGTAGAGGATTTCCGCATGGACAGCATCAAGCAACGCCTCAGGATTCTGCTGGATAGCCTGGATCGGACCGGTGTCTGGCTGGCCCCCCTGGCTCTGCGACTGGTGCTTGCGAAGGAATTCTGGGACTCGGGCGTGGAAAAGCTCAACGGACAGAACTGGTTCATCGAGATCCAGGACCAGTTTCCCTTTCCCTTCAATTTGCTCCCAGTTGAGGCCAGTTGGCAGATTGCCACGTGGTTCGAACTGATCGGCCCCATCGCCCTGATCCTGGGTCTGGGAACCCGCTTCTTCTCCATATCCCTATCCATCCTGACGCTCGTGGCTATCGCGGCCGTGCATGCAGGGCATGGCTACACCATCTCGGACGGCGGCTGGAAACTCCCCCTGATCTATCTGGTCCTGCTCCTTCCCCTGATCCTGTCCGGCCCAGGAAAACTGAGTCTTGACCATTGGTTACGCGAACGCCACCTGAAGGCGGAGCGTCGCCTCTGGTCATGATCGTCCTGTCGGGAGATATCGGCGGCACACACAGCCGTCTCGCCGTCGCACGGGTAGAGGGCCAACATGTCGAGCTGATACGGGTCGCCCGCTATCGCAACGCTGAGCACCCCGATCTGGAAACCATCCTGACTGGCTTCCTGGGCGGGGAAACGGTGTGTGATGCCTGCTGCCTCGCCGTGGCCGGCCCCACGGATGGATGCCGGGTGAGCTTCACCAATCTGGATTGGACCCTGGACGCCAATGTCCTGGCCATCCGTTTCGGCTTCTCACGCGCCTGCCTGGTCAACGACTTCGCCGCCGTCGGCTGGGGGCTGGACTCGCTGACGCCACAACAACTGGCACCACTCCAGTCCGGCAAGCCCGCTTCCCAAGCCCCCCGTGTGGCTCTGGGCGCTGGCACCGGCCTTGGTGTCAGCATTTGCGATTGGCACAGGGATCATTACCGTCCCCTGCCCTCGGAAGGGGGGCATATCGGCTTCGCGCCCGTAACCCCGGAACAGGATCGCCTGCTGGTTTTTCTGCGCACCCGCTACGGCCGCGCCTCGGTGGAACGTATTCTGTCCGGTCCCGGAATCGTGGACCTATACGGTTTTTGTCTGGCAGACGCGGGGCTACCGGACACGCCTATCCTGACCGCTGACCATGCCGCGGAAGCGATCAGTCAGGCGGCTCTGAATGGAACTGATGACACGGCGGCCCGCTGCCTAAGTCTGTTCGCGGAAATCTACGGCCAGACGGCGGGCGATCTCGCCCTGGTGGCGCGGGCTGATGGCGGTGTCTTCCTGGCCGGCGGCATTGCCCCAAAACTGCTGAGCCTGCTCGATGACGGCGCGTTCATGGACGGCTTCCGGGCCAAGGGCCGCTTCAGCGACTGGATGCATAGCGTGCCTGTCAACGTGATCCTGGACCCGGACATCGGTCTGAAAGGCGCCGCACTGGCGGCAATACACTGCACGCGCTAATCGCTGTAAACAGACACAGCCGCGATTCGTTTTTCGATCTCTTCCACCATACGCTGGTAGGCCGGCTGTCCGACACCCCCGAAACGGCGCAGGAATTCCGACTGGCTCATGAACTCCGGTAAATCGGCCACCACGGGAAAAAACCGAGTCGCGTCCCTCGTCCCGGCAAGACGATTCTGGATTTTTCTGGCAAAGGCCGGCGAGCGCGTGCTGACTTCGCCCAGACGAGAACCAGCCCGGTCGGCCGCCAGATCGTTGAAGGAAAAACCGCTCCCCCCCTGACTGTCCTTGAGCTCTTTGTACAAACCCGCCAGATCGGACAGACCTTCGCCGCCGGTGGCGGCGATAAAGGCGGAGAGGGAGAAGTGCTGGGAGAAGTCTTCCCGTCCCGCCAAGCGGATGCCGGCATGGCGATTGGGATTGGCGACACCGCGCCGGGACAACAACCTGCTGCCCATGGCTGTTTCCGCCAAAGCGGTCAATGCTGCCCGGTTCTCAGCCACCGGATCGTGATCCACTGAACGGCGCTTCGCCAGGGTAAAGGACTCTCCCAGCAACACGGCAAAATCCGTATCGCCCACCTGATTTAAATGCGCCCGGTAGACATCCAGCACAGCATTGTCCATACCTTGCCCGGCCGCGCCCGCCATAGCCCGTTCGATCGCCGCGCCGCGCCAGGTAAAACGCAGTGCCAGGTTTTGACCCGTCAATTGAGCACTATTCAGAAGATCGCGCGCCGCCGCCAATTCCTCCGAATAAGGGGAAAGAGCCAGGATCCAGGCAACCAGATCGCCGGAAATCGCAGCGGGGATTGGCAGCGCGCCCCAATGCATTTCCGCCGGAACCAGCATTTCTCCGCCTGGGGCCAGCGCCAACTCCAGATTCAGATAACGATGCCCCCCCGGCAAAGGCAGGCTGGCGCGCACAATCAATTGGCTCAAGGCGATCTGGGCGCTGGCGCTCCCCTTGGCCAAACGGGCAGCCAGGTAATTCACGCCCCGATCCAGATCTTCCTCGGAGACAACAAGCTGGCGCGTCTCCCCTTCCCGCATGCGGCGCAACCCGAGGGAATCGATGATCGCTTTGCCCCGCTCCAGATCGGCCATGCTGACCTGGGCAGTCCGCTCAAGGCTGGGCTGGGGATCGGTTACCAGGAAGAACAGGCCCGCCAGGACCGCGACCAGGCCCAATATCCAGCGCATCAGCCTTTGCTCCCGTAATCCTTGAACTTCTCCAGCACCTCGGCCATTTCCGCCTCGCTCAAGAGGACGGGCGTCCCCGCCTGTAGACAACGCAGGTACTGGCCGCACAGGGCTTCCACCTCCACGCCCAAGGCCAGCGCTCCAGCCAGGCTGTGTCCCCAGGCAAGCAGGCCGTGATTCGCCATCAGGCAGGCGCGGCGATCCCGCAAGGCTTCCAGCACGGCGTCCGAAAGCGCCTGGGTGCCGAAAGTGGCATAGCGCGCGCAACGGATGTTTCCCCCGCCGGCCATGGCCACCATGTAATGGAAAGGCGGAATATCCCGGCGCAGGCAGGCCAGGGCCACGGCAAAGGGGGAATGGGCATGAACGATGGCTTTGGCATCGGGGAAGGCCGCGTAGATGTCCCGGTGGAAGCGCCATTCGCTGGAAGGCTTCAAACCTTCCGGCGCCTGACCATCCATATCCACCGGCACCATCTCGGCGGCCGCGAGTTCAGTCATATCCCGCCCGGAAGGCGTGATCAGGAAGCCTGGCCGTGAGCGGGCGCTCACATTGCCGGAGGTTCCCTGGTTCAACCCCACGCTCACGCTACGCCGGGCGTACTCGGCCACCAGGCCGGGAAGTTCGGAAAGATTCAACGTCGGGCTCATGAGCGCTCAGGGAAAAGTTCAGCCAATGCGGCCCGATTGGCGGCACACACGCCTCGCTCGGTGATCAGTCCTGTGATCAAACGGGCCGGCGTGACGTCGAAGGCCGGATTGGCACAGGCGCTGCCGGCGGGGATGAGGCGAACACTCACCAACTGTCCATTTTCGGTCAGGCCCGGGATGCGGGCCACCTCCTCGGCATTACGCTCCTCGATGGGAATGTCCCTGCCCCCAGCCAATTGGAAATCGATGCTGGGCCCCGGTGCCGCCACGTAGAAGGGCACGCCGTTATCGAAAGCCGCCAATGCCTTGAGGTAAGTGCCGATCTTGTTGGCCACATCACCGTTTGCCGCCACCCGGTCGGTACCGACGATGCACAGGTCCACCCGGCCATGCTGCATCAGGTGGCCCCCTGCGTTGTCGGCGATGACGGTATGGGGGATGCCGGCCTGGGCCAGTTCCCAGGCGGTGAGGCTGGCGCCCTGGTTGCGCGGCCGGGTCTCGTCCACCCAGACGTGGACAGGCACGCCCGCCTCCTGGGCGGCGAAGATGGGCGCCAGAGCGGTGCCCCAGTCCACGGTAGCGAGCCAGCCGGCGTTGCAGTGGGTGAGCACATTCACCGGACCGGATTTCGCGGCGGCGCGGATCAGATCCAGGCCATGGCGGCCGATGGCCCGGTTCTGGGCCACGTCTTCCTCGCAGAGAAGCGCTGCTTCCTTCCAGGCGGCCGGTGAGCGTTCGCTTGGGGGAAAGCCGATCAGGCGCTTCAACATCCGCTCCACGGCCCAACGCAGATTCACGGCGGTCGGGCGGGTGGCGGCAAGCTGCTCGCCAACCCTGATCAGCCCGGCATCCGACGCGTCCCGTTGCGCCGCCAGAGCCATGCCATAGGCCGCCGTGGCCCCGATCAGGGGAGCGCCGCGTACACGCATGACGGCAATGGCCTCGGCCGCATCCTCGGGCGTAGCGAGCCGCCGCAAGACATATTCGTGGGGCAGGCGGGTCTGATCGATGATCTCGACCAGGGTTTTTACGCTCTCCTCGACGGGCCGGATAGTGCGGGTGGAAGTGCCTTGAACAAGCATGGTCTGGATTCCCGATAGCTTCGATTCGGCTGGATTATCGGGCTTGCAATACAATCCGGCCATGCCTGCGCCATCACTTGTCACCCCCCTCCTCGCTGCCCTGAATCCGCTCCTGGCCACCCAACCTTCGGCAAAGGCGCGCTTGGCGGGCCATGCCGGCAAGCACATTCGCCTCGCCCTGCCCGGAATAAACCTGGATCTGGCCGTGGACGAAACCGGCGCTTTCACGTGCGCGCCGGCCGATACTGAACCCAGCCTGTCCCTGAGCCCGGACCCCGCCGCCCTGCCCCGCTGGCTTACCGGTGGAAAACTCCATGAGCTGTTCCGGTCGGAGGGTGATGGTGTCCTCGCCGTGGACCTGACCAAGGCCCTGGATGATTTCGACTGGGTTCTGGCCCTGCGCCCCTGGCTGGGGGATATCGCCGCCAGCCGGGTGGATCTGTTCCTGCGCGGCCTTGGCCCCTGGCGCGACAAGGCCCTGGAGTCCGCCGGCCGCAATCTGGCGGAATACGCCATTCATGAACAGGCCATACTGGCCGAGCCCAATGCCATCCAGACCTTCGTCGTCGAGGTGGATGCCCTGCGGGAAGCCACCGACCGGCTGGAGGCCCGCCTGAAACTCCTCGAATCCAACCGCCAAGCCTGATGTATCTCTTCCGTATCCTGCGCATCGTCCTGACCGCCGTCCGCTATGGCCTGGACGATTTCTTCCTGGGCCATGAGCGGGTCAAGATCATCCGCTGGGGCGTGGAAACCCTGTTTTTCTGGCGCGACCTGTCCAAACCCCGCGGCGAACGCCTGCGTCTGGCCCTGGAGTCCCTGGGCCCCATCTTCGTCAAGTTCGGCCAGATGTTGTCCACCCGGCGCGACATGGTCCCGCCGGACATTGCCGACGAACTGGCCAAGCTCCAGGACCGGGTGCCCCCCTTCCCCAGCGAACAGGCCCTGGCGGTCATCAAGCGCGCCTATGGGCGGGAAGCCAGCGAGGTGTTCGCCGAATTCGACAACACGCCGGTGGCCTCCGCTTCCGTGGCCCAGGTGCACCGGGCACGGCTGAAGAGCGGCGAGAAGGTGGCGGTGAAGGTGCTGCGCCCGGGCATCCAGACCGTCATTGGCCACGACCTGCAGATCCTCTACGCCATCGCCGGCCTCATCGAACGCCTGTGGTTCGACGGCAAGCGCCTGAAGCCCCGGGAAGTGGTGACGGAATTCTCCAAGCACCTGGACGACGAGCTGGACCTGGTGCGGGAAGCCTCCAACTGCTCCCAGTTGCGGCGCAACTTCCGCGACTCCGATCTGCTGGCCGTGCCCGAGGTCCACTGGGACTACTGCACACCGGAAGTCATGGTCATGACCTGGATGGACGGCATCCCCATCTCCCAGGCGGATGAACTGCGGCGGCGCGGCGTCGACATCAAGAAGCTGGCAAAGGCCGGCGTGGAGATCTTCTTCACCCAGGTGTTCCGCGACGGTTTCTTCCACGCCGACATGCACCCGGGCAACATCCTGGTCCAGGACGACGGCAAGTACGTGGCCCTGGACTTCGGCATCATGGGCACCCTCAACGAGTCGGACAAGAACTACCTTGCGCGCAACTTCCTGGCCTTCTTCAACCGGGACTACCAGAAGGCCGCCATGGCCCACATCGAATCCGGCTGGGTGCCGCCGGACACGCCGCCCCAGGATTTCGAGTCCGCCATCCGCGCCGTGTGCGAACCGGTGTTCGACCGCCCCATCAAGGACATCGCCATCGGCAAGGTGCTGCTGCGCCTGTTCCAGATTTCCCGCCGCTTCGGCATGGAAATCCAGCCCCAGTTGGTGATGCTGCAGAAGACCCTGATCAACATCGAGGGCCTGGGCCGGGACCTGGATCCGGACCTGGACCTGTGGGCCACCGCCAAGCCCTTCCTGGAACGCTGGATGAGCGAGCAGATGGGCTGGCGCGGCTGGGTGCGGGTGTTCAAGGAGGAAGCCCCCTTCATCGGCACCGTGCTGCCCCAGTTGCCGCGCCTGGTGCACCGGGCCCTGCGCGAGGACCGCATGGCCCAGTTGGAAACCGGCCTGGCGGTGATGCTCGCCCAGCAGCGCAGCCGCAACCGCTGGCTGGGCGTCATCGCCATCCTGCTGGCGGCCCTGGTCGCCATGAACCTGCTGGGCCGCTGACATCGCTGTCGCGCAGAAGGCAATACAAACCTCCCCCTCCCCGCCTCCCCCACAAGTGGGGGAGGAGTAGGCGCCCTCCCCACTTGTGGGGAGGGTTGGGGTGGGGAGATTTTCCCGCACGCCCTGACATTACCCCCTCGGGTCCGGCACGAAGCCGCCGGGGAAGGGCCGGGGTTCCGGCGTATAGGGATAGGGCCGGGGGATGATGCCCCGGGCCGCCAGGCTGTCCCGGCTGTCGTAGCGCAGGCTCAGCACCTCGGCGGGCGACGACGCGGCCCGCTCGAAGGCCGTGTACCGGGTGGGCGCGTATTCCCGCTCGCCGTGGCCGGTGCCCAGACGCTCCGCCTGACGCATGGCCTTGGCCGCCGGAGCGGGGGCTGAAGCGGGCGCGGCCGTGTCGGCGCTGGCCTCCGCCGCCCGGCTCTCGGCCCGGGCGACCGGCGCCCCCTGGCTCAGATAGGGGGTCACCGGCTGGGGCCGAGCCTTCTCACGGAACACCGCCGCGCCGATGACGCCCACGTTGTCCGACCGGTCGGTGCGGGGGTCGTCCATGGGGATCAACGGATAAACGCCTGGCGTGGAGAAACGGGGTTAGGGGGATTCTAGTGGTCTGTTTCCCGACTATCTGAACATTTACGGCGTCTTTTTCCGCTGCGCGGCGTTGC
>ERZ795045.4521-NODE-4521-length-11128-cov-6.970017_pt1 | contig 11128 bp, 17 predicted proteins | sample MGYA00375129_ERZ795045 | MGnify/ENA primary metagenome ERZ795045 (study PRJEB30174, sample SAMN05720166) | activated sludge metagenome | isolation source: anaerobic digester from wastewater treatment plant | place: Japan | collected 2015-05-15 ... | reverse complement strand
ACATTTGCTAACTTTCCATTTCCATCAGTAGTTGGGTTGTTTGTTTCCTCGCTTGGTGCTGTGTTTGATAAAGCAACCATAAATTTATCAGTAGCACAATTTACTCCCTCCATCATATACTTTTTCCAGTCATTTATTTTGTTGAAATCTGATATTGGCATATATTTGTATTTTACTTTCTAAACTTTAAACGACCTTTAATTATGCGGTTCCAACCAAAGCATCAATCTGCATCTTACTATCAGTAACTGTTCCAGTCCCCTTGGCAGAAACTTTAACATACTTCTCCATCACTGGAATTACTAATCTGTAATTGCCATCAGCATTAAATGAATGAGTTTTTAAAGCATCAATACTATTTCTTTCTTGATAAAAAGTAGTATTATCAGCACTAAATTCTATTTTAATTTCTGCAGAAGTTAATAAACCTTTAGTAAACTTAACATAAAGAATAAGTTGATTTGCATCACTTACATCAATGATATTTCCAGCAACATAACTTGTAGTTAATTCTGCTTCTGCTCTAACTGGAAAAACTTTTTTTAAATTGTATCCGTCTATAAATACCATAAAATTAGTCCCTATAAAGGATTTTATATTTCTTTTGACTTTTTTGACCTTTAGTTTGTCCAACATTATTGGACTTTTCTTCTGGTTTGTATCCACTGATATTTTTGTATATCTTCATAACAATAGCGTAAAATCTATCGCTATCTTCTTTTATTTTTGGATACTGTTTGCGAGCTATACTCTTTGCTCTATTCCAAGCCTCTTCATCTTTTTTTGTTTTTACAACTCCTGTTGGCATAAATTTATTAGTTAATAAATATTAAACCTTTATTGAGCGGTTTTTATGACCAGAACCGCTCAAAACTGGTTATAATTAGCTTACTTTAATAGCTGAAATGTAAACGACTGCCTTGTCTGTTTCTTCGCTTGAAACTAATTTTAGCGTCCCATTAGCATTGATTGTATAATTAGCATCGTCTAAAGTAGTTGCTCGAGAAATACCCTTATCTGAAGTAGAATATGCAATAGCCGAAGTAATATCGTTCGTTCCATCAGTAATTTTCCAAGTCCCACTATTTGCTTGTGTGCTAATTGCCCAAGCATCAATAATTCTCATCTTAAATGGAGCATTACCATTAAAAATAGTGATTGAAGCAGCACCTGTGTTCGTTACGGGTATCACAATGGGGACGCCAGAAGTTCCATTAGCAGCAGTAATCGAGGCTATTCTGTCAGATCCAATAATATTTTCTACTGTGTCTGCATTAACCCATTGAGTTCCAGTCCATTTTTTTAATACACCATTCACAAAGCAAAGTCCTTTTCTTTGGCTATCTGCATCCGTTGGTTCGCTATCATAGTTTGCTAATTCAAGCCAGCCGATAGAACTTTTAACAGCTTTTTTTAATTCATCACTCATATGTAAATTTAGTTAAATTTCCTTCCGATACCATTATTTCACTTCCTTGGGAAGGAAAGAAAGTGATTCTTGGGGTTTAGATTTTACCATCCGACCTTTGTTATTTTCTTTGATGAGATATAATAATTCTTTTTCATCAAATTCTCCTAAAATATGCAATGGAATATATCCTTTGTTAAATAAATATGTGTCTTTTTCTCTTTTGGTATGCCTATGAACACTACCATCAACCTCTAAAACAACCCTATTTATCACAAAATCACACTCATATTTTCCTATCCTCCACCTTGCCTTGAATGGAATTCTATTTCTTTTTAGAAACTCGGCTACTTTTCTTTCCTTTTTGTTCCCCTTGCTTGCTCTCTTTAGCTGATTTCGCATACTTTTGAGATAAAACACCAATCAATTCTCCTCTTGTTATAACAGTGGCATCAAAATAAATTCCTTCTTTCTTTGCTAATTGCATCAATTCTTCTTTCGTCATTGAAAATAATGATTTTCTTGTTTGATTTCCTTCCTTTTTTAAATCCTCCAATGTTAAAATTCCCTCTCTAACTTTCTCAACTGGTATTTTGAGGTTATAAATTGCATTTAGTTCTTCCTCTGTCCAAGGAATACCAACTGCTTTTACTCTATTATGTTTTACTAATGTTTCCCAATCAATCATATGTTTTGAATTATTTGGCGGGTTGTTTTAAGAGTGCCCGCCAAAACTCTTATTATTGAGTCTGCCGATTAAGCTTGTCCTGTGCCTTTACTGCCGAAAACATAGGCTGGATAACCCAAACCTAATGAATAGAAGAAATCACAAGTGTAAACCCAGTTTTTGCTCCTATAAACTTCTTCGGGAGGATCAAGAGTCGGTCTTTCAGCAAATTTAGCATTCAATGTTTCTTTTACTAACTTTGTGTCAACCATATACCATTGCTTGGAAGTATCAGTTCCATCAGAAAGAGATTCTAACTGTGACCACACAACTAAATTAACTTTGCCTTTTAATGGCTCAATATCATTGTTGGCGGTTCCAGCCATCTGCCCTGAGTAGATGATTCTTTCAGCTAAATCCGACAAAGAAGGAGGAACAATAAGGGTATCCAAGTTGACTGGTCTAATCAGTCCATTTGGATCTTTGTGTAATCTTCCTTGATTTCGTGCAGAAACGATAGCAGAACGAGAAAGAACAGGATTTGGTGTAGCTCCGTCAGTAATGATATTACTGAAAACACTGCTGTTTAGGTTGTTGGTGTGAGTAGTACTAAATAAAGTAGTACCATCAGGACCAAGAGCAGAAACAGTGTCTCCGTAAACATCAACATAAGAAGAATCCCAACCGTGTCCAAGAACATCAGCCATTGATTGTTCAATAGCGGAGAAAGCACCTTCTGGAAGCGAGCGGACGAGTTGTTCAATTTGATTATACAACTCAAACATTCTCATCTCTTTGGTAATTGCAATAGCATTACCATAATACTTCTGCGTCCAGATAATCTTATCTCCCTCTTCCATATCAACCAAAGGCAATTCTTGACCAGGTGTTACTCTTCTTGGAATACCAGCACCGTGTAAAATGAGGTGTTCAAAAGTCCTTCTGTTTGTGTCTTCAACATTGAAAATAGTTGGACCAACCATTTCAGAAGTCTTTGCTTTTGCTACCTCATTAAAAATGTCCTGTAAATCTTCGGTTAAACTCTTAAAATCTTCAACTGTAATAGCCATATTACTCTAATGCGTGAACAAAATGACCAACAACTTTCTTTGTTACTCCTTCCTTTCCTACATAATTTTTTATGTAGAATGCATTAGCAGTAGTTGTATCATCTGGATCAATTGTTGCTTTGTCTTCAAGAGCTGCATAAGTACCTCTATTAGCAATAGCTACTACACCATTGCAATCTGCTTCAAATTCAACTCCTTCTACTGGAAGAACTAAACAATCTTTGTGTTCTCCTGCCCCAGTAGTAACATCTTCCATTGCCACAAATCTTACATCGGTAGAGGTGCTACCAGCAACTTCCAAGTATCCACCATTCCATTGAAGAGCATCACCCTTTACAACGGTTTGACTTACAGCTAACGGTAACTTTTCCATCCTTCCTTCCTCGTATCTTATTGGTCTGAACATAAAACTAATTAAAATTTAAAATATTGACCTTTTAGTCGTACCATTTATTCATTGGCGTTCGCTTTGGAATAAATGTCCGACCTTTGGTTTTCTGTCCCTCTGACTCTCCAGATGGCTTTGGTTTAGATTTGGAAGCAGATAATTTGGCTTTAGCCTCTTTATCTTCTTTTTCCTCCTCTTCTGGACTTGCATTGTATTTTTCCCAGAGATATTTGGCGTCCTGTAAATCATTAACTATGGCGCTAACAGAGTTTTTACCACTGCGAGGCACATAGTATTTGATTATATCAGCCCAATTATCATTTATAACTGGGTCTTTGCAAGCCTCTTTGATACCCTCTTGTTCTATTTTCTTGAGGGTCTCATTAACCTGAGCCTCTTTCTGCTCTTTTTCTTGTTTAAGAGCAGCTAACTTCTGCTTGGCAGAGAGCATACCATTTCGGTAATTATCCCTGTCTTGCTTCAGTTTTAGGATTGTCTTCTTTGGAACATAAACCGTCTCGTCTGAATCATTAAGAATTTCTTCAAGTTCTTTATCGATAGAAGAAATTTCTTTTTGCATTGATTGTATTTCTTCTTCGTAAGAACTTTCGGTTCTTATTTCTTCAGACCCCGTTTTTTGTTCTGACTGACCTTGGTCAGAAGGAGTTTCGTCTCCTTGTTTTAGGTCCAGACTTTTTTCTTCTTCACTCATAGTATTAAAGACTTTTGTTTGAGTTCGCAGTCCAAACGAACACTATTCTGTAAAGAAGTAAAAATCCTTTTAGATAATCTCCGAATCCATTTCAGGAACTATCTGAAAGGATTCTTACTTCTATTCGACCTTTATTTATTTTCTTTTTTTTCTGATTGCTCTTTAACTAATTTTTCTAAATCTTCTAAATCTTGCTGAATTTCTTTTTGCTGTTGCAATAACTCTGAAACCTCAGCAACCAATTTGTTAATAAACTGGTCTTTTTGAATTTGTGCTCTTTTTATAAGCTCTTGTTTTTTTGTTTCTATGTCCATATATTATTTGTTTTTATTACGCTCTTTGACCTTTCCAGCATTGTTGATTGAATTTAATAAATCCAAGACTTCCAATCTTCTTCCAACCCATATCAGATAATCATCTCTTGATAATCCATATCCAATCTGCCTTAAAATGGAAGTATCACGATAATTGATATACTCCCTAACTCTAATATCTTCAAACTGGTCAGTAAGCCATTGCTGAATTATTTTCTCCTTAACTTCATCTTTTGTCTTCGGTCCCCTGTCAATTAACTTAAATAATAATTTTATAAAGAATTTTTTCATAATTATACTGCTGGAAGCTCACCTTGTGTTGCAGCTCCTCCTTGTTGTTTTGGAAGCTGTCCTTGTCCACCACCACCAAGCAATGCTTCTAATCCAGCCATTGCTCCGCCTTGAGCTGCCTGTTGTTTACTTGCTTCATTCTTTAACTTTTCAAGATTAGCAAGATATCTTGCTGGGTCATCATCATACGCCTTAATAACCTGTTCAAAGAAATCATTTTCATTAGCAACGAATATTTCAGGGAATAAAGTTCTAACTGCTTGTATCTTTTCAATATTGTTTAACTGCATCTTAGCAATGTCTCTTTGGTGTATGCTTTCTGGAATAACATCTAATTGATATTCGCAATCATTTAGATAGGAAGTAGGAATAATTCTAATTTCAATATTTTCATTATCTTGTGCTTTCTTTTCAACTTCTTTTTGAGCTTCTGCTTGAACCTTTTTTCTTTCTTCTTCTTTTTTGATATCCCTAAACTCAATAATCAATGTTCCTTGAACTGTTTCAATTTCTGTTTCAGTTTTTTGACCAGCTCCTTGCTGTCCAGGAGCTCCAGGCAATCCAGCTCCAGGAGTTCCCGCTTGCTGAGCCAATGCACCTTCATTTTGATTTTGAATAACTTTAACAACTTCTCTGTGAATTTGTGCATCCTCTATTACATACCTTCTCCAGATTTTAGTTTGTTTCCCTTCTTTATTTAGAATAATCTGAGGCTGTGAATAATTCATTAAGATATTTGCCATTCTTAAACTGTATTTCTGCCTCCAGAGGTCTGTTAGGAACCTGTAGAACAATGATTTAAGCTCGGTTGCTCTTTGATTTGCTATTACCACTTCCCTTGCTGTAACTCCAGTTCCCTGTATCCCTTGCTGATTTGGGTCAACACTTGCAAGGTCAATTCCCCTTTGAACATAATTTATCATCTGCATATCAGCGGAATTGATACCGCTAATTGGCAATTCCCTTATTTGGTTTACATCTTCAACTGGGATACGAGTATCACCAGCTAATATCTCATCTTCAAGGTCAAAAACATCTTGATTAACCCTTCCTACAATCAATGGAGGAACCATTGAACGATAGGTCTTGTCCAAAGACATATTAATCAAGGTGTTCAAAACATCAAAATCTCCTTTCAGAATATTTGGCAAAGAATTTCCGTAAAAGAAGTTATGGTCTGTAAATGGCTCGCAAATTGATTTGGCAAAAGGATAAACTTTCTTTCCGTTTACTTCCCACAATAAAGGAGCTTCAAGCATTAAAACACCATTAGCAACAATAATATACTCATCTCTCATCTTTGAATAATACTTGATAACTTCGACCTTTTTGTTACCAGTCCTTTTTCCCCATCTTTTATAATAAAATGTTTCAATATCGCTTTCATTCTGCATTGTCCCTACTTTAACCTTATCATAATTGGCATATTCTCCAAACTCCTTTTTAAATGTCTCTTCATCATAATATTGCTTCCAGATTACACTTGGCTGGTCTTGAACATCAAAAATGTAAAAATCCTTAATGTAAAATTCTGTTAGAGGAACTAAAAAGTCAATACATCTATCTTCGACATTGGCTTTTTCCTCCCCATATTCCACTTTGCCACTTGATAAATCATAGCTTTTAATAAATTTCCTTTTCTCTTCTGTTTTTAAATAGCCGCAATAATTGATAACAGTTCCTTTTGCTGCCAGTTCCCAAGCTAAAAAATAATTATTAAGTTCCAAGTTTTCCCCTTGATAGCTTCCTTCTATTAAGTTTTTCATCACATAAGCCCTGTCAATGTCTAGATAGCCTGTATCTCTATTTCTTGCCTTTACTACTGCTTCAGGAGGATTTGATGCCACTCCAGCAATAAAGGCTTTTAGCTTGTTTCTAATTATCTGGGTTGCTACATTGCTTTGCCATTCTGCTTTTCCTTGGCTTTCTCTTGAAGGTACAAAAGCATTTAGTCTCTTTTCCCCATCGTCAATAAACTGCTTCAATGTTAAATTGTTAAATTGCTCATAGGTTTTATCTCTTAAGTCCTGCATTTTGTCCATTTCATCATAAACTCTTTTAATTGTTTCTCTTTCTTTTTCAGTTGGATTATATAACATAATTTTAGTAGCCAGTCATTTTGTTTTGATAGGCTGTTTCTTTTTGTTTTAATCTCATTTTTTCTTTAAAGAATTTTTCAAAACTTGGCTCGTCTTTTCTCATTTCGCTAACTCTTTTAGGGCTTAAATAAGTTAAAACATATCTTGAGGCGTCTAAACAATGGTCCATTCCTTTTTCAGGAATATCTAATATCTTGCCAGTTGTTTTATCTCTTTGCCAAAGATAGTTTCTATATTCTTTAATTAAATTTACGCTTCTTTGTGTTGCGCTTATTCTTTGGTCCTGAATTATCTTTATACCATATTTTACGCTGTCTTTTCCTTTTACTGCTGGTATAACATTTACTCCTAATAATCTTAGCTCGTCAATACTCTTTGGTTCTGCGCTATCTGCTACTACTATTTTTGCCTCCTGCGCTTTCAAAATGTTGGCAATATCTCTATTTGACAATCCTGTCTGATATGTTATTTCGTCTAAAATGTAGCCTCCATTATAATAATAAACTGCTACAATTGCTGTTTCGCTCATTGAATAGCCAAAGTCCAGTCCATAGCCTTCCAGTCTTGCTTCGTGAGGAATTGTAGGAATGATTTGCCAGTCATTATAAACTCTATTTTCTGCTTCTCCCAAAAGTCCCAATCCGAATACCCTCCACCAGTTGGTTCTATCTTTCCTTGCTTCAATTGCTTTTACAATTGTTTCGCTTAGGGCTTCATTGTCTTTATAGGTCAATGTTATCTCGTCAATTTCATCGCTCCTGGTTGGTTTTAGGTCGGTATAATACCAAAACTCGCTAACAGGGTTCCAGTCCAGGAATACCACTTCTTCGGTTCTAACTTCTAATTGCTCAAAGGTTTCAAAAGGTATATTGTTTGCTTCATTTATGAATAATCTTTGCCTTCTTGGTCCTCTAACTTTGGCTGGTTGGTCAGCTGAAAAAAACTCAATCCTGCTACCTGTTTCAAAAGTATAAATAAAGTCTGTCTTGTTCCATCTTTCATTTCTAAAGTACTTTTGCTCCTGCATTATATTCAAAAAATCTCTCATTGCTCCTCTCTTTAAATGAGGAAAGCTCTCTGAAACTATACTTGTCAAGGTTGGTTTTTCATCTCTTTGTGCCAAGTCAATTAAAATTGCTATTATACTAATTGTTTTGCCAGAAGCAGTGCCTCCTACTACTGCTCTTATTCTTTTTTGAAGGTTCAATATCTTGTTAATTGCCGTTGTTAATTCAAACATTATATTTTAACATTTGCAAGTTTTATAAAAGCATTTATGCTTCGGGCAGATATCAAAAGGTTGATGCTTTGCTTTGTCTTTCTTTGCTTTGCTTTGGCTGTTTAAAATAGCAATCTTTTTATCTTTCCTTGTATATACATTATTATTGTTTTCTTTTGTATATACGGGCTCACTTGTATATACATCTATAACATCCCCAATCTGTTTATCTATATATACATTTTTAGGAAGATATATTGCTCTACCATTTCCTAACTTTATTATTTTTGCTTTGAATTGTGCCATTATTTGCGTTTAATTGCGTTTTAAGAGGGGTTTCAATCAATAGTTGATGTTTGATAAGGCTCTCATTTTTTCTTTTTTCCTTTAAAGTTTTGAAGCTTTTTAGCTCTTGCTAACAATGGGATTGGCTTTCCTCCTGAGGTTAAATCAATCTTTTCTCTTGGGAATTTGTCTTTTAGCTTGTAGGCTTCGTGGATTGCTTTCATTTTGGCTTGTTTATCTTTATCTTGAAGGGTTATTTTCTTGTGCTCTTGCAATAATTTCTCATCTGGAAGATACTTTTCTAACAATTGCTTCCAGGATTTACTTTTAGTTAATACTCCAGGTCTTCTTGCTGTACCTTCTTTATATCCTGCTTCTTTCATTATCTTTCCCATTACTATTTTTTCGTTATTTTTCATTTTTTCTGCAAATTTCATAAATGCTTTCTTTTGAAGAAAGGTTGGTTCTTGGTTTTTTCTTTTCTTTTCTTTGTTTTCTTTTATTTCTTTTTTCATTTTACTTTATTATTTTTAAATTATTAGTTAGGCGGGTTTTATTTTTTTTTATTTTTTATAATACTTTATAAATTTAGGCAGGCGGGCTTTTTAATTTGTCCAATATATTGGATTTTTCTTTAATTATCAAGGCTTTTTAGCTATTTTGAAAGGGGGGGGCTTGACAAATAAAAAGTTATTTGATAAACTGTATATAGAGAGTAAAAGATAAAAAATTATCTTTAGCTCTTGACAAAATAAAATCTATTTTATAAAATGTATATAGAAGATAAAAAAGCTCTTAGTCCTTCCTTTAAATAACACTTTGTTTTGCAGGAGGGCGGGCTAAATATCTTCTACAAAGGGCGCTATATATAATTGACTTTGATTGACGGTTCGCTCGCTTTCATTGTCAATTATATATAGCAAAAAAAATTAAAAAGGTCAAGTGTTAAACTTTCGCTTCTCTTATCGTCTCTCACGGTTATGAAGTAGACGGTAAAAATTAAAGGTCTTTATTATAAATTAAAAAAAAATAAACTTATGGCAAAAGAAAAAAATAAAATAGACAAAATTTGGGAAGGATTAAAAGATGAAAGGGCAAAAAAATTTATCTTTGATAAATTATTATTTTATTGGATTAAATCATTTTTACCATTTAGCCATATAAAAAGTTTAAATGATGTTAGTCAGGATACGATTGATCACTTTTCTATGTTGCTTAATAAAGAAATTAAAAAAGAAGGAATTAAAAATGTTGGTTCACAGATACGAAATGCTTTGTGGTATAGAGAAATTGAGTTTGAAGAAGAAGAAACAAGGGTTGAATATCTTTTAAGTTTGTACGTGATAGAAGAATTAAATGGTCAATTATAAATATACTGATTTATAAATAAAAGGTCATAAAATTAAAATAAACAATTTTAAAAAAAACTATGATTAAAAAATCTTTTGGTCGCTATACAAAAAAACAAAAAAGAAATAAAAGAATTAAAAAAGTTTTTAGCTGGCTTGGCTACGGGCTGGTCTTGCTGGTTGGCGGGGCGATGTTTGCAGCAACTTTCTTGATGCTCTTTTATAACTATTTACCGCTTAAATAAAAATATGAAAACAAAGATTCAAAATAAAAAACAATGCTGTATTTGTCATAAATGGTATAATCCCGAGAGGCACGAAATAGAATATTTTCCAGAAGATGACGAAACTGGGTCTTATTTTGAAGGTGGCTGGGTTTGCTATAAATGTCAAGCGTGGGCAGAATATGAAGCAGATTTAATGCGGGGTCTACAGGAAGAAGAAATGAATAATTAAAGGTCGCAAAAATTAACAAGTGTCCAATATATTGGACAAAAAATATGAACTATGAAAACATTTTAAAAGATATAACTGAACACGAAAAAAAAAGATTTGCAAAATATGATGTAAAGTCTCATTGTATGATTTGCGGAGAGAAACTTGGAAATAGGCGAACTTATGTTACTATTGACGGCGAAACTGGCTGGATTTGTCCTCAATGTTTAGAAGAGTTAAAGGAAGCAGAAGAATAACGAAGATGAGGTGAAGCTCTCAAATCCCTCTATTTCGCACAAAATTGCGATTTAAGAGGGGTTTGGTGGCAAAGATGATGTTTTATACCTCTTTAATAAATATGAGATTAAAAAACATAATAATTATCTTGATAGTATTAATCTTGTTAGAAGTGTTTAATTCTGAATTAGGAATTTTTAACTCTAAAAAAGACATAGATAAACTGAATGTTAATCAAACTTTGCCAGAATTAAAGGAAAAATACGATATTGATTTACCACCAAAACTTGCAAAATTGATTTTAAAATTAAATGGAGAAGGTATAGTTTATTTTATAAGATTAAAACAAAATAATTTAATAAAAATTGGAAGCACCATAGATTGTTTTGGAAGATTAAAATCACTTAACAATGAACATAATGGAATAGTTCCTATCTTATTATTAAAAACTCAATTTTATCGAACTTTTGAAAGATTTTTCCACGATTTATTTAACAAGTTTCTAAAAGACAAAGATGAATACTTTGAAATACCAGAGGAATATTTAATTGAAGTTCCTAAAATTAAATCTTTTTTAGGGAAAAAGGTAAAAATTTTAACAAAAGAAAAAGTCGAATTAGGAAAAATTCTAAATGAAATTAAACTATTAGAATT
>ERZ795045.4512-NODE-4512-length-11140-cov-3.846008_pt1 | contig 11140 bp, 8 predicted proteins | sample MGYA00375129_ERZ795045 | MGnify/ENA primary metagenome ERZ795045 (study PRJEB30174, sample SAMN05720166) | activated sludge metagenome | isolation source: anaerobic digester from wastewater treatment plant | place: Japan | collected 2015-05-15 ... | reverse complement strand
CGTCGAGATGGCAGTGCGAATCGATCCACATGCCGCGATGATGACGCAGCCGGGCGCGTGTCGCGGGCGCGCTGTGGCGGCATGGGCAACGTGGTACTGTGTCGTCGACGACCCGCCCCGCCGCATGAAGAAGGTGCCCCTGTACAGCCGCTCGCCGCGCCCGCCGGCGGGGCCGGCTCCCGTGCCCGGCACAAAGACGGCGCCGAATGCGCACGCGGCGCCGGCGGTGCAGTCCGCAGCACCCGTCCGGGCGGCCGGAGCGCCCGCCGCCACGCCGGCCGACGGCGCCGACGCGCCGGGCGGGCGGCGGCGCTGGCGTGCCGTCGCGCGCCGGCACGCGTCGCCGCTGTGGGCGCTGGGCGGCGCGCTGTTCGCCGTCGCCACGATGGGCACGCTGCTCGCCTTGCGCCCGCCGGGCCAGGCGCTGACGCAGGACGACATCGACCACGCGGTGCGCACCTCGCTCGAGAAGGAGCCGCTGCCTTCCGAGGCGGCCAAGGCCTACGAGGCGATCCTGCCCTCGGTGGTGCGCGTCGTCGGCCTCATGGACGAGGACGACAAGGGCGACGACCGGCCCGAGCGGCGCGCGCTCGAGCGCAGCCTGGGCACCGGCGTCGTCATCGTCGACAACGGCACCATCCTGACCAACCTGCACGTGGTGTGGGGCGCCAAGAAGATCCGCGTGCGCTTCTTCGACGGCAGCCAGAGCGAGGCGACGATGGTCGGCGCGCAGCCCGAGAACGACCTTGCCGTGCTCAAGGCCGCGTCGCTGCCCGACGACCTGGAACCGGCGACGATGCGCTCGACCGGCGACCTGCGTCCCGGCGACCACGTGATCGCGGTCGGCAATCCGTTCGGCATCGGTCCGTCGGTCAGCTACGGCGTGGTCTCGGGCCTCAAGCGCGAGTTCCGCAGCCCCGAGGGCGACAAGACGCTCAGCAACCTGATCCAGTTCGATGCCGCCGCCAACCCCGGCAACAGCGGCGGCCCGCTGGTGACGATGGACGGCCAGGTGGTCGGCATCGTCACCGCCATCCTCAACCCGAGCGAGCAGCGCACCTTCATCGGCATCGGCTTCGCGGTGCCGATCGAGAACGCCGCTGCGGCCGCGGGCTTGCCGCCGTTCTGACCGAGAGAGCTCCCCATGGACGACACGGCACGCGCCGAATCCACCGCCACGCTGATGGAGCGCATCCTGTACGAGGTCAAGCGCGTCGTCGTCGGCCAGGACCGCTTCCTCGAGCGCGTGCTCGTCGCCCTGCTGGCGCAGGGCCACCTGCTGGTCGAAGGCGTGCCGGGCCTGGCCAAGACGCTCACCGTGAAGACGCTGGCACGCACGATCCGCGGCAGCTTCAAGCGCATCCAGTTCACGCCCGACCTGGTGCCGGCCGACCTCGTCGGTACGCGCATCTACAACCAGAAGAGCGGCGAGTTCGGCACCTCGCTCGGACCGGTGTTCGCCAACCTGCTGCTGGCCGACGAGATCAACCGCGCGCCGGCAAAGGTGCAAAGCGCGCTGCTCGAGGTGATGCAGGAACGCCAGGTGACGATCGCCGGCCAGACGCACCGCGTGCCCGAGCCCTTCGTCGTCATGGCGACGCAGAACCCGATCGAGACCGAGGGCACCTATCCGCTGCCCGAGGCGCAGGTCGACCGCTTCATGATGAAGGTGCTGGTCGACTACCCGAGCGAGGAAGAGGAGTTCGTGATCGCGCAGCGCGTGACCGGCGAGCCGCTCGAGGTGCAGCCGGCGGCCGACACCTTCCAGCTCGCCGCGCTGCAGCGCGAGTGCCGCAGCGTGTTCTGCGATCCGGCGCTGATGCAGTACGCGGTGCGGCTGGTGGCGGCCACGCGCACGCCGGCCAGGTTCGGCCTGGCCGACAGTGCCCGCCACATCACCTACGGCGCGAGCCCGCGCGCCACCATCGGCATGGTCGAGGGCGCGCGCGCGCTGGCCATGCTGCGCGGACGGCGCTACGTGCTGCCCGAGGACATCGTCGACCTCGTGCCCGACGTGATGCGCCACCGGCTCGTGCTGAGCTACGAGGCGCTGGCCGAGGACATCGACGCCGACGAGCTGGTGCGCCGCGTGCTGGCCGCGATCCCCGTGCCCGACAAGCCGCTCGAGCATCCGGCCCATGGCTGAGGCGATGGCCGACGCACGCGCCGGCACGGCGGCAGGCGCGTCCACCCCCGAACACCTGCTGCGCCGGCTCGAGTGGACGGTGCTGCGCCGCCTGGACGGCCTGCTGCAGGGCGACTACCGCACGCTGCTGCGCGGCGGCGGCATCGACCTGGCCGACCTGCGCGAATACCAGTACCACGACGACGTGCGCCACATCGACTGGAACGTCACGGCGCGGCTGCAGCAGCCGTACGTGCGCGAGTTCCTCGAGGACCGCGACCTCACCGCCTGGTTCCTGCTCGACCTGTCGGGCAGCGTCGACTTCGGCTCGGCCGGCATCACCAAGCGCGCCGTCTCGACGGCCTTCGTCGCCGCACTGGCGCGCCTCGTCACGCGGCGCGGCAACCGCGTCGGCGCGCTGCTGTACGGCACGCGCGTCGACGCCGTGCTGCCGCCGGCGGCGACGCGGCTGCACGTGCTGCGCCTGCTGCAGATGATGCGGCTGCCGCGTGCGGGTGCCGCCAAGGCGGCGGGCCAGCGCAGCCGTCGCGAAGCGGGCCGCCCTGCGGGCGGCACGGGCGGCGCAGCGGGCGCGGCCAGCGCAGCGGGCGCGCGCCGTGGTGACCACCCGGCGCGCCACGGCGATCCCCGCGCCGGCGCCACCGGCACCCGGCTCGTCGAGCTGCTCGACGCCGCGGCCGGCATCGTGAAGCGGCGCTCGCTCGTCTTCGTGGTCTCCGACTTCATCAGCGAGCCCGGCTGGGAGGCGGCGCTCGGCCGCCTGGCGCGACGCCACGAGGTGGTGGCGGTGCGACTGGTCGATCCGGCCGAGATGGCGCTGCCCGACGTCGGCCTCGTCACGGTCGAGGACGCCGAGACCGGCGAGCAGCTGTTCATCGACGCCGCCGACCCCACGTTCCGTGCGCGCTACGCCGCCATCGCCGAAGCCGGGGAAACCCGCCTGATCGAGGCGCTGGGCGCCAGCGGCGCCGACATCCTCGAGCTCGCCACCGACGACGACCTGCTCGAGGCGCTGCTGCGCTTCGTCGACCTGCGCCGCCAGCGCGCACGGCGCAAGGCGCTGCCGCGCGCGGCGGCCGCGCTGCCGCGGGCGCGCACGGTGCCGGCGGCGCCCTCGCTGCAGGCTGCGGGAGGGCAAGCGTGAGCTTCCTGTGGCCCTCGCTGCTGTGGCTGCTGCTGTTGCTGCCGCTGCTGGTGCTGCTGTACTTCTGGCTGCTGCTGCGGCGCCGGCGCAGCACGGTGCGCCTGGCGAGTCTGGCCGTCGCCCGGGCGGCGCTGGGCAAGGGGCCGGGCTGGCGGCGCCACGTGCCGCCGCTGCTGCTGCTGCTCGCCTTCGTCAGCCTGCTGGTGGCCGTGGCCCGGCCGACGGCCACCATCACGCTGCCGCTCACCGAGCGCACCGTCATCCTGGCGATGGACGTCTCGGGCAGCATGCGCGCCGAGGACGTCAAGCCCACGCGGCTGGCCGCCAGCCAGGAAGCGGCCAAGACCTTCGTGCACAACCTGCCGCGCGAAGCCCGGGTGGGCGTGATCGCGTTCGCCGGCACCGCTGCCGTCGTGCAGGCGCCGACGACGAGCCGCGACGATGTCATCGCCGCCATCGACCGCTTCCAGCTGCAGCGCGCCACGGCCACCGGCAGCGGCATCATCCTGAGCCTCGCGACGCTGTTCCCAGACCAGGGCATCGAGATCCAGCACGTCACGGGGCAGCGCAACTTCCCCGGCAGGCCGCTCGGCGAGGCCAGGCCCGACAAGCCCTTCACCCCGGTGGCGCCCGGCTCGTACACGTCGGCCGCGATCGTGATGCTGACCGACGGGCAGCGCACCACCGGGCCCGATCCGCTGGAGGCCGCCAAGATGGCCGCCGAGCGCGGCGTGCGCGTGTACACGGTGGGCATCGGCACCAAGGAAGGCGAGGTCATCGGCTTCGAGGGCTGGAGCATGCGCGTGCGCCTGGACGAGGAGACGCTCAAGAAGGTCGCGCAGATCACGCACGGCGAGTACTTCTACGCCGGCACGGCCGAGGACCTGAAGAAGGTCTACGAGGCGCTGTCCGCGCGCGTCGTCGTCGAGCGCAAGGAGACCGAGATCACGGCACTCTTCGCGGCGCTGGGCGGCCTGTTCGCGCTGCTGGCCGCCGGGCTGTCGATGTGGTGGTTCGGGCGCGTGGCCTGAGGCGTCGACGCGTCCGGCCGTCCGGTGCCCGCGAGTCGTCGCGGGGCACGCGGCGCGCGTCCTTCGCCGGGCTGCTCCTTCGCCGCCCCGGTCATGCGCCGCCCCTGACGTGCGCACTCGCGCAACAAGCGCCTCACTTGCCTACGGCATCGCCGGCTTCGGCGCCTTGCGCAGCGCCCGCTTCACGGCCTTCTTCGCGGTCCCCCTCGGCCGCGTCGCGGGCACTTTGCCGCCGGTCTTCGGCGCCGCCTCCGGCGCCGTCCTCGCCGTCCTCGCCGTCCTCGCCGTCTTCGCCGTCCTCGCCCTCCTCGCCGTCTTTTTCGCCGTCTTCTTCGCAGGCGCCTGCGCGAGCCGCACGCTCTCGGCGCTGGCGGCAGCGGCCTGGCGCTGGAGCGCCGCCGACGGCGCCACCGGCCGCTCGGGCGCCGGCCGGCGTAGCTTCGCATCGGCGGGCATCGCGCGCGCTGCGCGCGCGGCGCCCGGCACACCCCGCGGCACCGGTAACCCGCCTTCCGCGCGCCAGTCGTGGCCAAGGAACATCGCGCGCTCGGCGCGCCGCCTGCGCGTCAGCCCCGGCAGCTCGACCAGCACCCCGTTCTTGCGACCCTTGTTCCAGAGCAGGAACTGATCGGCCGCCGCGACGTGGTTGCGTGCATTGAGCAGCCTGAGCAGCGTCGAGGCGGCGAAGTTGGCCAGGCCGCAGTTGAAGACGAAGCTCATCAGGGCGCCGAACTGCCCATCGGCCAGAGGCACCTTCACCAGCTGCAGCAGCCCCGCCGAGCGCTCGAGCAGGTCGGCGCGCAGCAGCGTCTCGGCCTGCGCGACGGTGATGCCGCCCGGATACAGCCGGCGCGCGACGGCCTTGTTCTGCGCGCCCTTCAACTGGCGGCCTTCGTGCACCACGGCATGGCCCCAGCCGATCGTCCAGATGCCCAGCGGATCGAGATAGGCGTCCAGGTTCACCGTGCCGGGGTCGCCGTCGGGCAGGCCCTCGAAGCTCTTGATGAGCTCGACCGCCTCGGCGGGCGTCTCGCGCAACGGTGCGGGCATGGGAGTCCTCCTCCAGCTGACCTGTGGCGTGCAAGTATCGGCCTGCAGCGTGCGCAACGGCGATCCCAAGAAGCGCCGATGCGACCGTGCAGCGCCAACCCTTTCCTGCCGAAGCACGGCTGCCCGCACCTGCCCGCACCTGCCCGCGCCGGAGCACCTGAGCCCCGGAGCGCCTGAGCACTCGGGCCCCCGAGGCCCCGATCAGCTGCGCGCCGCCTCGACCATCATCTGCAGGCGACGCTGACCGTTCCACTCGTCCAGCGCCAGCCGGTACGCCAGCGTCGCGCGCTCGGGCAGCGGCTCGATGCGGTTGAACCAGATCGCGTCGCGCAACTGGCCGCCGTGGCGCACGCGCAGCTTCAGATGCTTGTCGGCCACCAGGCGCTGCTGCAGCACCTGGACCTCGTCGCAGAACAGCGGCGGCTCGAAGCCCTGGCCCCAGACCTGCTCGTCGAGCAGCAGCACCGTCGGGACGTCGAACCATTCCTGCGCCAGCGGCCCGTCGGTGCGCACGGTGCGTGCGAGCGCAGCCGCGTCGAGCCACTCGCCGGCGACGCGGCCGAGCGCGGCATCGAAGGCGGCCACGGCGCTGGCCGCGTCGCCCGCCAGCGTGCAGCCGGCCGCCATTGCGTGGCCGCCGAAGCGCTGCAGCAACCCCGGCTCGCGCTTGCTCACGAGATCGAGCGCGTCGCGCAGGTGAAAGCCCGGGATCGAGCGCCCCGAGCCCTTGAGCACGCCGCCCTGGCCGCGCGCAAACACGAAGGTTGGGCGGTGCAGGCGCTCCTTCACGCGCCCGGCCAGGATTCCGACCACGCCTTCGTGAAATCCCTCGTCGAACAGCGCCAGCGCCGCCGGCGGTTCGTCCAGCGGGCCGAGCAGCGCTTCGAGACGCTGCTCGGCCTGCTCGCGCATGCCGCCTTCGACGTCGCGGCGCTCGCGGTTGATGGCGTCCAGGCGCACGGCGAGATCGTGCGCGCGCGCCGCGTCGTCGGTGAGCAGGCATTCGATGCCCAGCGTCATGTCGGCCAGGCGCCCGGCGGCGTTGATGCGCGGCCCGAGCGCGAAGCCGAGGTCGAAGGCCGAGGCACGTGACGCATCGCGCCCGGCCACGCGCAGCAGCGCCGCCACGCCGGGCTGCATGCGCGCAGCGCGCATGCGCTTGAGGCCCAGCGCCACCAGGCGGCGGTTGTTGGCGTCGAGCCTGACGACGTCGGCCACGGTGCCCAGCGCGACCAGATCGAGCAGCGCCTCGAGGCGCGGCTGCTGCGCGGCGTCGAAGCGACCGCGCGCGCGCAGCTCGGCGCGCGCGGCGAGCAGCACGTAGAACACGACCCCGACGCCGGCGATCGACTTGCTCGCGAAGCCGCAGTCGGGCCGGTTCGGGTTGACGACGACATCGGCCGCGGGCAGCGGCTGGCCGGCGGCCGGCAGGTGATGATCGGTGACGAGCACCTTCATGCCGAGCGCGCGCGCATGCTCGACGCCGGCGTGGCTGGCGATGCCGTTGTCCACCGTCAGCAGCAGCGCCGGTGCGTGCGCTGCCGCCAGCTCGACGATCGGCGGCGTCAGGCCGTAGCCGTGGCGCGCGCGGTCGGGCACCACGTAGGCGAGCGTCTCGCGCGGCGCGCCGAGCATCGCCAGGCCGCGCAGCGCCACGGCACAGGCCGTGGCGCCGTCGCAGTCGTAGTCGGCGACGACGCAGATGCGCTCGCTGGCGTCGATGGCATCGGCAAGCAGCCGCGCCGCCGCCGGCGCCCCCGCGAGGCCATCGGGCGGCAGCAGCCGCGCCGCGCTGGTGTCGAGCTCGTCGGCGCTGCGCACGCCGCGCGCGGCGAACAGGCGCGCCAGCAGCGGGTGCACGCCGGCCTGCTCGAGCGCAAAGGCCACGCGCGGCGGCACGTCGCGGGTCTGCAGGATCACAGCGACTCCAGCAGCGGCGCGGGCGAGGCCGGCGCGGCCCAGCGCGCAGCCGGCCGCGAAGCCAGGCGCTGCCACCGCGTGCGCTCGCGCGTCGCCAGCACGACACCGCGCCGCTCGCCACACAGCATGAGCTGCACCGCCTCGCCGCGCGCCGCGGCCATGCGCAGCTCGGCGATCGGTCCTGCATCGAGCGTCTCCCAGGCGCGGGCCCAGGCCGCGGCGTCGCCGGCCAGCGCCGGCGCGCGCAGCCGCGCGTCGACGCGCGGCGCGCCGGCGCGCTCGGGCTGCGCGACGCCGCAGCCGCTCAGCCAGAACGAATTCACCGGCAGCAGCCCGCGCGCCTCGCGCGCCGCGTTGATGGCCTGCCCGTACAGCAGCATCTGCACCTCGCTTTGCAGGCGGCGCACGGGGCGCGCCGCCGGGTCGTTGCCGAGCCAGTGGTCGACGTTGCGCCCGATCACGCGATCGAGCGACGCCGTGGGCAGCTCGGCCAGGCTCTCGTGCATCACGTACCAGCGATCGGCAGCGCCGAACACGAAGCCGTAGCCCGCGCTCGTGAACAGCTGCGTCACCGCATCGAAGAGCGCGCGCGAGTCGTCGAGCGACAGCATCAACGCCGCCGGGTCGACGAGGCTGACCTGGTCGGTGCCCAGATGCCAGTGTGCCGGCGTCACGAGACCGACCGCGAGATCGCCCGTGTCCAGGCCATCGGCGCGCGCCGCACGCGCCGCGAACGGCAGTTGGCCGTCACCGCCGGCGCCGCCGAGCGCGCGCGCCAGCGCCAGCTCGGGCGGCGGGCTGAGGCTCCACTCGTCGCCGTCGTCGCGCGCGACCTCGTCCAGCTGCGCGAGCAGCGCGGCCAGCTGCGGCAGCTGCGGCACCGCGTCGGCGACGCCGCGCGGCGCCCCGGCCCCCGGCTGCGCACGCGCCAGCGCATGCAGCGGGGCAGCAAACGGGATCAGCAAGGACATGCGCACATTATCCCGGCGCGGCATGTCGCGGCGCCGCACGACGCGCGAGCGCCCCCTTGCGCATCGCTCACCCGTGAACCCACTCATTGCGTGGCTTGCAAGGCACCGTCAGAATCGTCCGACGATGGCCCGCGCGAGTGGCCCGTCGCCACGAGGCGCGGCCGTCGGATCGTCGACTTCAGAACGGGGGCAACCGTGTCCATCTCGATTCGTCGTGGCAAGTATCTGGTCGCCGGCGCCGTGCTGGCGCTGGCGGGCCTCGGGCACCTGGCGCAGGCCGCACCCCTCACGGTGTACACGGCGCTGGAGGACGACGAGGTCTCCGACTACATGGCCGCCGCCAAGAAGGCGATGCCCGATGTCGAGTTCCACGTGTTGCGCCTGTCGACCGGCGACCTCGCGGCGCGCGTGATCGCCGAATCGGGCAACCCGCGTGCCGACGTGATCTGGGGCTTCGCGGTCACCAACATGCTCGATCCGCGCATCCACGGCGCGCTCGTCAAGTACGAACCTGCGGCGGCCAAGGCGCTGCCCGACAAGTACAAGGGCAAGGACGGGACCTGGTTCGCGGCCACCGGCTACATGAACGCGTTCTGCGTCAACACTGAGCGGGCGAAGGCGAAGAACCTGCCGATCCCCACGTCGTGGGACGATCTCACCAACCCGGTCTACAAGGGCGAGCTCGTGATGCCCAATCCGGCTTCCTCGGGCGTGGGCTGGCTGCAGATCGCGGCCTTGCTGCAGGGGCGCGGCGAAGACGGCTGGAAGTACATCGGCGAGCTGAACAAGAACATCGCGCAGTACACGAGCTCCGGCTCCAAGCCGTGCAAGATGGCGCGCACCGGCGAATACGCGATCGGCATCTCGTTCGCGTTCCCGGCCGTGCAGTCGATCCAGCAGGGCTTTCCGGTGAAGATGGTCATCCCGCCGAAGTGGGAAGGCTACGAGCTCGAGGCCACCTCCATCCTCGCCAGCACCAAGAACACGAAGGACGCCAAGCGCTTCGTCGACTGGACGCTGTCGCCCGAGGCGGCGGCGCTGTACGGCAAGTACAAGGAGATCGTGACGATCCCGGGCGTCCCGGTGGCCGAGCGCATGCTCCAGGCCGGGCTGCCGCAGGACGTCGGCAGCGTGCTCTACCCCATCGACTTCGAGAAATCCGCCGCCGAGCGCGCGGCGATCCTCAAGCGCTGGCAGCAGGTGACCGCGCGCTGAACGTCCGGCGAGCCGGCAGCGGACGCACGCGGCATGGGGCTGCAGCTCGCGAACATCGGCAAGTCCTTCGACGGAGTCGAGGCACTCAGGGACGTCACGCTGGAGATCGGCGAACACGAGTTCGTCTGTCTGCTCGGACCCAGCGGCTGCGGCAAGACCACCTTGCTGCGCATCGTGGCCGGGCTGCTGCAGGCCGACCGCGGCAGCCTGTCGATGGACGGCGAGGACCTCGCGCGCCTGCCGCCCAGGAGCCGCAACTTCGGCATCGTCTTCCAGTCGTACTCGCTGTTTCCGAACATGACCGTGCGCGAGAACATCGGCTACGGACTGCGCATCCGGCGCACCGAGCGCGCGCGCATCGAGCAGCGCGTCGACGAGTTGCTCGCCCTCATCCAGACCCCCGGCGTGGCCGAGCGCTACCCGTGGCAGCTCTCGGGCGGGCAGCAGCAGCGCGTCGCGCTGGCGCGCGCGCTGGCGGTCGAGCCGCGGCTCATCCTGCTCGACGAGCCGCTGTCGGCGCTCGACGCACGCGTGCGCAACGAAATGCGCCGCGAGCTGCGCGACCTGCAGCGCCGGCTGCGCATTCCCACCATCATGGTGACGCACGACCAGGAAGAGGCGCTGATGCTGGCCGACGTGGTCGTGTGCATGAACCGCGGCATGATCGAGCAGGCCGGCTCGCCGCAGACGCTGTATCAGGAACCGCGCACGCGCTTCATCGCCGACTTCATCGGCGTGAGCAACCTGTTCGAGCTCGACTGGCTGCAGGCCTGGGCGCCCGCACTGCTGCAGCAGGCGCCGCCGGCCGACCCGGTGCAGGCATCGATCCTGTGCGTGCGGCCCGAGCACGTCCGGCTCACGAAGGCGAGCGACGGTGCGGCCGTCGTGCGCAGCGTCACCTTCCTCGGCAACCTGAGCCGCATCGGCTTCGAGTGGGGCCGGCGCATGCTGGTGGCCGAGCAGCAGTCGGGCGCCGCACTGGCCGATGGCGATCGGGTCCACGTGCACATCGATCCGGCCCCCGTGCGCTGGGTTTCGGCGTGAGCCCACTCGCCGGCGCCGGCGGCGCGCCCGCTCCGGGCGCGAGTGCGGCCGTCCCCGGCTGGCGCTCGCCCGAGGAACTGCTGGTCCGCGTCTGCATCGCGATCCCGACCATCGCCTTGCTGCTGTTCTTCGGCCTGCCGCTGCTCACCATCTTCTGGCAGAGCCTGCACCAGCTCGACGGCTCCCTCGGCTGGGGCAATTACGCCGCCGTTCCGCAGACGCCAGGACTGCTCACGGCCACCGCCAACAGCTTCGTCATCAGCCTCGGCACCACCGCGGTGTGCCTGCTGCTCGGCGCGCCGATCGCCTACGCGCTGGAGCGCAGCCGCGTCTGGTTCAAGCCCTGGGTGCGCCTCGCCCTCTTGCTGCCCATGCTCGCCCCTTCGCTCGTGCAGGGGCTGGGCATCCTGTTCCTGCTCGGGCGCAACGGGCTGTTCGTGCGCTGGAGCGGTGTCGAGCACAACATCTACGGCTACTGGGGGTTGCTGCTGTCGGACGTGTTCTACGCACTGCCGCAGGCGGTGATGATCATCCAGGCCGCGCTGCGCAACGCCGACGTGCGCTACTACGACGCGGCGACCGTCATGGGTGCCACGCCGCTGCAGCAGCTGCGGCACAT
>ERZ795045.4493-NODE-4493-length-11183-cov-5.727804_pt1 | contig 11183 bp, 7 predicted proteins | sample MGYA00375129_ERZ795045 | MGnify/ENA primary metagenome ERZ795045 (study PRJEB30174, sample SAMN05720166) | activated sludge metagenome | isolation source: anaerobic digester from wastewater treatment plant | place: Japan | collected 2015-05-15 ... | reverse complement strand
AACTCTTGGAAATCCCAGGTGCGAATGATGGCGATCTGCGGCATCCACCATCCCCCATGGATCTCATCCGGCCACAGCGAGTTGGCCGTGATGATGTAGGAGCCATCGCTCATCGGGGTGATGCGCACGTCCTCTACGCCGTGGGGCGACACCTCGCAGCGCGCGCCGGGGCCGAGGACGGGCTCTCGGATCACCTCGCGCACCGTGGTCCCATCGGGATCCAGCACCGCCATCCAGATCGAGGAAGGCTCGCTGGCTGCCTGGGCCCGCGACAAGAGGATGATGCTCCCCTCGTATTCGGCGACTCCGGCATTGAGGACATACGGTTTCCCAAAAATGGCCGGATGAAGCACCGGCTCCTCGGTCAGTGTGAGGATCCCCGGTTGCTCGAGAATGGATGGGGGCTGGTTGTACGTCTGCATGCGATTGTCCATGGGTTATGCACGCCTCACGAGACCTACCAGCGTCCCGCCTGTTCCCTTCGCGTCATTGTTCACCCCGCACCTGTAGCCCGCAAGCATCGTGCCGCACCGCGAACGATTGGGAGGGGCCACTGGACGCCAGTTCGAGACTGCCGGCACGCCTGACCGCCTCAGACAACGGACCGGCCTACCACCTGATTCGCCCTCCCGTTATCGACTCCTCCCCCGTTCGTCGCCACTCTCCACGTGCGCGAGCCCACGTGCCGGGAACGCGAATTACGAACGGGACGATACCCCAACTGAAGGATGCGGACGCAGATGGGCATCTGACCGGCACCCACTTGGGGAAGCCACACGCGGGGGCATAGCGAGGCGCCCCAAGCCGGGAGGGTTGCGAGCAGGGCATCCTCGTCCGCAGGATGAGCGGTATGGCGGGAGGAAGGAAGGCGGAGGGGCGCTCCCGATGGGCGTTGGAGCTCAAGCCCACGCCACGCATGAGAGAGGTTCAGGCGCCGGCTGGGTGCCGGCGCCTCGTGCAGCAGATCACGCCTCACTCAAGAGCAGGGTCAATCTCCCCCTCATCAGCCGTGGAGACCGGCAGATCTTCCACGCTCACCGGCTGCAGGGAAGCGCGGATGCGTGCCTCGATCTCCGCGGCGACCTCGGGGTGCTCCTCGAGGAAGATGCGCGCGTTCTCGCGGCCCTGGCCGATCCGCTCGTCGCCGTAGCTCCACCAGGTGCCCGACTTGGTGAGCACGCCCATCTTATCGGCCACGTCGAGCAGGCCACCGGCCCGGCTGACACCCTTGCCGAAGATGATGTCGAACTCCGCCTCGCGGAAGGGGGGCGCCACCTTGTTCTTCACCACCTTCGCCCGCACGCGATTGCCTACGACCTCGGTGCCCTGCTTCAGCGTCTCGATGCGGCGCACCTCGATCCGCACGCTCGCCCAGAACTTCAGCGCGCGCCCGCCGGGGGTAACCTCAGGGTTGCCGAACATCACCCCGATCTTCTCGCGAAGCTGGTTGATAAAGATGCAGGCGGTGTTGGTGCGCGAAAGCGTGCCGCTCAGCTTGCGAAGCGCCTGGCTCATCAGCCGGGCCTGGACGCCAACGAACGAGTCGCCCATCTCGCCATCCACCTCAGCCTTGGGCACCAGCGCCGCCACCGAGTCGACCGCCACCACGTCGATGGTGCCGCTGCGCACCAGGACGTCGGTGATCTCCAGCGCCTGCTCGCCATAGTCCGGCTGGCAAATGAGGAGGTTATCGACATCCACCCCCAGATTAGCCGCGTAGACCGGATCGAGCGCGTGCTCCGCATCGATGAACGCCGCGATCCCGCCCTGGCGCTGAGCCTCGGCGATCACCTGGAGCGCGACCGTCGTCTTCCCGCTCGATTCTGGGCCATACACCTCGACGATCCGGCCACGGGGAAGTCCTCCCACGCCCAATGCCATGTCCAGGGGCAGGCAGCCGGTCGGAATGGCCTCCACCTGCTGCCGAGGCCGCTCGCCCAGGCGCATCACCGACCCCTTGCCAAACTGCTTCTCGATCTGCAACAGCGCCCGGTTGAGGGCCTCTTCTCGCTGATTGGACTGGACCGCCATTCTCTTGCCTCCTTGGTGAACGCACACCACGGAAACAGGGCCTGCTTCACAACCGAAGACGCCACTGCCTGCCGTCGTGGCTACTATCGATCTTGCGAAACTGGTGAGGGTGGAGCCGGGCAGCCTTTCTGCCGCAAACCCGGGCAGAACAGGCTTGCATCCCCGCTTATCGGGCCACGGCGTCGCCGCCATGTGGCCGCCTCCACCAGAGATTATAACATGGGGCACGCTCCGAAGTCAAACAACAGTTCTCCCGCCAGCCGCCGGGCAGGAAGGCGCAGGCGGCGTGTCTTCAGCGATCCCCTTCTCGCTTGCGGATTCGACCTGAAGATTCAGGGCGAGCGTCCGATAATCCTATGGGGGAGAGCCAGCGGATGACAGTAGAACGCCCGCTCTGCCATCCCTGCAATCCGCCGGCAACGGATCGACCTCCCCCGCGGCATTATCGCACGGCTGCGGCAGCAAGCCGCGGCTCGTGACATGATGTTCCCAATCCGCAGGGAGCTGGTAGCATCAACGCCGGCTCCCTGCACCCTCTCTGGGGCCCCTCGCTCGCGGCAGGCGGAAAGCTCAGTGCCCTCCGGTCGCGGGCCTCTCCCCTCGCGCTTACCGCTTCCCTTCCGGCTGGCGTGTCAGCCGGAAGACCACCGGGATCCAGATCAGGGAAGCCAGCGCGGCGACGGCTGGGAAGACCGCGGCGGGAATCGACCCGATCGCCGCGTTCACCCCGGTCAGTAGCATCCCGAGCGCCCCCTTCGAGAAGCGATAGACAAAGGCATCGATCACCTCCTTGGCGCGATAGCGCACGTCGAAGGTGAGCGGGATGTAGAGAATCTCCTTGCCGGCGCGGAAGAGCGAGTAATCGAGCCCCTTGAAGAGCAGGTAGGCGGCCGCTCCGGTATGCAGCGAGGGAGATGCCAGGAGGAGCAGGCTGGTGACGAGATGGACCAGCGGAATGCCCAGGTGAATCATGGGGAGTGGCAACCAGCGAAGCGCCACGGGAGCCACCACGAACTGGAGAAGCGCGGCGACAGCGTTCAGAGTTCCATAGAAGCCACCCAGATACGCCGTGCGCTCATCCTTCACCGGGAAAGCCTCTTCCACCAGGCCGGAAAAGCGGAGATCGAGCGCCGTGGAGACAACCTGAGTGAGGGCGATCAGCGCGGCCAGGAGGAGCAGGTAGCGAGAGCGAGCGAAGAGACGAAGCGCCAGGTGCCCCTGCCGTCCGCCCGCCTCTTCCGGGGACGGCTGTGGCTCGCCGGCAAGGTGATAGGCGACCGCCGAGAGGAGCGCCGCGGGGATGAGAGAGCCCGCCGCGAAGAGGAGGAACATCTCGGAGCCCACCCGAGTTGCGAAGGCGTGCACGAGCGAGCCTCCAAGGATCCCGCCGAGGGAGCCCAGGCCGGTGATCGGCCCGTTGAGCCGCTTCGCCTGCCCGGCAGTGAGCGCGCTGTTGATCAGCGACCAGTATTGCTCGATGATCAGGACGATGTAGGCCTCGCGGAATACGTAGAGGATCCCCGCGGCCGGGTGCCAGCCGACGCGCAGGGCAGCCCAGCACGCCGTGATGAGCGCAGCGGAAAAGCCGGACGTGAGGAGCAACGCCCTCGCCGGACCAAACCACGAAAGCAGAACGCCGTAGCCGTAGAGCGTGAGCGCAACGCCCACGGGCATCAGCCCCATCACCACCGGGAGGCGGTGGGCACCATAGGCATCGATGTAGAACGAGGTGGAGACGCTGCGGATGAACTCATAGCCGCAGAGGAGGAACGCGCACGCGACGCCGATAGCGAGCACCGCCGCGACCGGCCGGCGCTTCCTCATCCCGCTGCTGCTCAAACCCTCTTGCTCCACCGCATCTTCTCCCCGCCGGCATCCTGCGGCCGGCCACAATGTTCTCTATTAGAGGCCCCCTCCCGCGTTTCCTCTCCTTCCCTCCGCATCGGTATTCGGTCTGCGACCGCGCAGGCGCGGGCAGTCGGAGGCGCGTTCCGCGTGAGCGAAAGCGATGCGGCTCCATCGCATCCGAGAGCGGTTCGCCGGGCACGGCGAGCGAAGCACGCGCGGCAGGAGCCACCGCCTCGCACATGGAACCCCCCGTCATCATGAGTGACGATGCGTATGCACCCCAGGCGACCTGGCCTGAAGAGACCAGCCGCGTGCTGGATCGCGTGGTGGAGCGTGGGGGCACGGTTCTTCTTCTGGGCGCCACGGATACGGGCAAATCGATGCTGGCGCGCGAACTCCTCAACCGGGGGTTGCACGCAGGGAAGTCGGTGGCCCTCGTCGATGCCGACGTTGGGCAATCGGATATCGGCCCGCCAACGACCATCGGCCTGGGTATCCCCGAGACCCCGGTCACGCACCTGGCGCAGGTTCCCCCAAGACGTCTCTACTTCGTGGGCGATACCACGCCTGCCCGCCATCTTCTGCCGGTTGTCCTCGGAACATCGCTTCTGGCAATAGCAGCTCGCTCGCGTGGATGTCGCCTCATCGTGGTGGATACGACAGGGATGGTCTTCGGACGTCTCGCTGCCACGCTGAAGTTCCACAAGATCCAGGCGGTGCGGCCCCGGTGCATCCTCGCCATTCAGGCGCGCAGGGAGCTGGAGCCAATCCTCCGGCCCTTCGCTCGCCCGGGTGGCCCGGTGTTGGTGCGCCTCCCCGTGGCACCTGGTGTGCGCGTCAAATCGCCCCAGGCGCGCGCCGAGAACCGGAAGCGCTCCTTTGCCGCCTATTTTTCGAGCGCCCACGAGCAGCACCTTTCCTATTCACGCGTCAGTCTCTGGCCGCCAACCCTTCCTAAGGTGTTGGGGGATGCCCCCCAGCGCATCTGCGGTCTCCTCGACGCCCACGGCGAGACCCTGGCAGCCGGGATTCTCCTGAGCGCCAATGACTCCGGGCTCACGGTGCTCACGCCTCTGGCAGATATCGCCCAGGTGGCCACGGTGCAGCTCGGCGATCTCCAGGTGACTCCGCAAGGCGAGGAGCTTGGCCGACCCGCTCGACGCGGTTGAGATAAGGAATCCGCTTCCGGGCACAGGAACTACCGGCTCGAATGCCGGACCTCTTCTACCGTAGTCCCGCAGATGGCCATCCTTTAGCCCCGAAGAGGCCACACAACTCAGCCCAGGGTGCCCACACCCTCGGTGAACTACCTGAGCAACAACAAATGCCGCCGCGCTTCCTTGACAGGTTGTTCGACCGGCGATAGAATGAGCATGGTTCTACGCCTGGTCGAAGCAACAGGTGAGGTGGGGAGGAGCTGGCGAGCACCAATGGCCCAGAAGAGAGATCCCGCGCCATCCCAGAATCGGTGGCACAGGCCCCTCGGCGACCTGGAGCAGGCGGTGATGGACGTGGTCTGGTCCCACGGGCCAATCGGTTCGCCCGGGGTGCAGGCGGCGCTCGCGCCCGCGCGCCAGCTGGCGCTGACGACCGTCGTCACGACACTCGACCGGCTCTACAAGAAGGGCCTTTTGCGCCGGGAGCGGGTCGGCAAGGGCTACCAGTACTCGGCGGCGGTGAGCCGTTCGGATCTGGAGCAGCGGATCGTGCGCGGCGTCCTGGCGGATCTGATGGCCGAATTCCCCGATGCCCTCACCAGTCTCCTGGAGGAGGACGCCGCCCTTCCCCCAGATGTTTACGACCGGCTCTCCGAGTGGCTGCGCCGGCAGCGGGAGGAGGCAGAGGATGCGTAGCCTCGCGCTCACGCCGGCGGGCCTCACGCTCTTCCTGGCAACGGCTGCTATTCTCCTCGCCGGCACCGCCCTGGCCGCGCGTTGGCTCCCCTGGTTCCGGCGTGGCTCGCCCGACCTGCGCGCGGACCGGCTCCTGCTCGCGGTCCTCTGCCCGCTCCTCGCCTCGGGCGCCATCACCCTCTTCGTGATGGCCACCCTGGTGGAGGACCTGCTCGCTTTCCACCAGGTGCCCCATCTCTGCCTCGACCCCGGCGCGCTCTCCACGGCTGGCAGGTTCGCCGTCTTCGCACTGGAAGGCGGCACGCTCCTCGCGCTGGTGGCCACGGGATGCCAGATGGCGCGGGCGATCCAGCTGCTCCGGCAATATGAGCGTGCAATCGACGGGCAGCAACTCGGACTATCGGATCAGGCAGCCGCCGCCGTGGCGCGCGTGCGCGAACGCCTGGAGTGCACCGCGGAGTTCTGCGAGGCTGACCTGCCTCGCCCCACCGCCTTTGTCCTGGGAGCGCGCCGGCCGCGGTGCATCATTGCGCGCTCGCTGGTAGAGCGGCTTTCGCCGGAGGAGTTGGGTGCCGCCATTGCGCACGAAGCGGCGCACCTGCATCGTGGGGACCATATCGCCCAGCTGTTGATCTTCACGTGTGGCCGGCTCTTTGGCTTCCTTCCCCCGGTGCGCGCCCTGCTCTCCGCCTGGGAAGAGGCGGCCGAACTGGCCGCCGACGATCTCGCCGTCGAGCGCACCGGCTGCCGCCTGGAGCTGGCCGCGGCGTTGTTGGCGGCGGCGCGATGGGCCTCCCAGCCCGGGCCGACGCTGGCGGGTGGATCCGCGGCGTTCCTCGCCCGGCGCGTGGAGCGGCTTCTGGCGCCCGCGCCCGCAATGCCCACCTCCGCCCGGCAGCGCTATCTCACGGTGCTGATAGCAGGCGGGCTTGCCAGCGGCATCGTGCAGGTCGTAGCGCATTCGCCCCTCCTGCCATCGCTCCATTGCCTGGTCGAAAGCCTGGCCCTCTTGGCCTGGCCAGCCATGTGATTGGATTCCAGAAAGTGAACGATGACGAGTTTATGTTCTATCGGGTGTAGAACAGCGGTCTATCTCCTGGCGATAGCCGTGGCGACGGCGGCTCTGGCTACCCCGGCGGCGCCATCCCTGACCCTGGACGAGGCCATCCGGGTGGCGCTCGCCGGGCACCCGGCGCTGCGGGCGGCCGCGCAGGAGGTGGACGGCGCGCGCGCCGCAGTTCAGGGGGCGAAGGCGCTGCCGTCGCCTGAGCTGGTAGTGACCCCGGCGGGCACCGTGGATGACTCGCAGCTCTCGTTATTCCAGTCGCTGGAGGTCAACGGGCAGAGCTCCGCGCGCGTGGCGGCCGCCCGCGCCCGGGTTTCGTCGGCGGAGGCGCAATGGGAAGCAGCCCGGCAGGAGATCGTTTACGGCGTTCGCACGGCGTTCTACGAGGCGCTGGCGGCGCAGCAGGAGCGTGACGTCGCCGCGCAGGCGGTAGAGCTCCTCCAGAAGCTTCACGAGGCGGCGCAGGAGTCGTTCGAGGCGGGCGACGTGCCCCAGAGCCATGTCATTCGCACCCGCGTCGAGCTGGCGCGCGCCGGACAGGAGCTTCGCCTGGCCGAGGGAGAGGCCGCCGCCCGGCGCGCGGCGCTGAACGCGGCGATGGGGCGCGACCCCACCACTCCGTTTACCCTGCAAGGCGAATGGCCCCGCCCCGAAACGCTCCCGGACGCTGAGACCGCGCGTGCAACCGCTGAACGCCAGCGCCCCGAGCTGGCGGCTATGCAAGCCGAGACGCAGGCACGCGAGGCAGAGACCCGGCTGGCGCGCGCGGCGCGGCGCCCGGACGTGGTGTTGGAAGCGAAGCGGGCGCGCCTCACGCGGGATGGCGGGAGCATCGGCGTGGGAGTGACTCTCCCGTTCGTCGATTGGGGGCGCCGGCGCGCCGAGGTCCGGCAGGCGGAGGCCGCCTATCAGGCTCAGCAAGCTCGCCTGGAGCAGCAGCGAAACCAGGTGGCGCTGGAGGTTGAAGAGGCTCTGGCCCGCCTGCAAGCGGCCGCAGAAGTGGCGCGAAGCTACGAAAACGGCGTGCTGGCCGACGCCGGGCGGCTGGCCGAGATGACCCAGACCGGCTATCAGGAGGGCGCGCTCACCTACCTGGAGGTGATCGATGCCCAGCGCGCCCTGGTCGAGGCACGCCGTGGCGCGATCCGGGCGCGCGCCGCCTACGCGAGCGCGCGCGCCGCGCTGGACCGGGCGATTGCCAGTCCGATCGCCGCTCGCTGACCCCTCTCGGGGCCGGGCGCGATGGAAAGAGACGCGTTCGGGAGAGAACCGATGACGAGAGAGAAAAGGCTTCAGAGCGTGGTGGTGCCGGGGCTCGTGCTCCTGATCGCTCTCTCCGGCTATGCCGTTGCGCGGCACCGCGCGCCCGGCAAGCCGGAGAGAGCGCGCGCGGCGGTGGAGCGCCACGAGGGGGAAGAAACACACCACGACGGTCATGAGAGCCATGCCGGAAGCCACGAGGGCCATCACCACGAGGAAGGCGAGGAACTCCACGGCGAGGGCGGCCATGAGGAGGGCATGATCACGCTCCCGCCCGAGAGCCTCAAGCTAGGAGGCATCAAGACGGCCCCGGTCGTCTATGGCGCGGCGGGCCCGGCCATCCAGGCCAACGGCGAGGTCGTTCCCGACGCGAACCGCGTCGTCAAGGTCGGGCCGTTCGTATCCGGGCGCATCACACGCGTGAGCGCCCATGTCGGCGATACGGTCCGGCCCGGACAGGTGCTGGCGGTGATAGACAGCATCGAGGTGGCGCAAGCGCGAGCCGCGTACCAGGAAGCGCGGGCGGAACTCTCCAACGCGGAGCGCCAGCTGGCGACCACACGCACACTGGCGCGCTCGGGAGTCTTCACGCAGAAATCGGTGGATGAGATCTGCGAGAAGCGGGATGAGATCGCAAGCGAGCTGGCTGCCCGGCGCGTGGAGCACGAGACCGAACTCCGGGATGCCGAGGCTGCCGTGCGGACGGCGCAGGCGATGCTCGACCGCGCCGAGAGCGCGCGCCGCCTTGCCGAACAGGAGTTGAGCCGGCGCAAGGCGCTCGTGGCAGCCGGCGCGGTGCAGTACCGGCCTCTGGAAGAGGCGCGCCGCGAGATGGCGGAGGCGGAGAGGGACTGTCAGCAGGCGGAGACGGCGCTGCGCCTCGCCGACGCGAACCTGGCACGCGCGAAGAAGCTGTTTGATACCGGCGTCCGCTCCCGCCGGGAGCTGGAGGAAGCTCAGGCGGCGCGGGATGCGGCGGACGCGGAGCTGAAGAGAGCTCAGGAGCAGCTGCGGATCGCGAAGCAGGTTCTGGCGCGAGAGCGCGAGCTGCTCGATTCCGGCGTCTATGCCAGCCGCGAGATCCAACAGGCCGAGAACGAGCTCCTCCAGGCGGAGAAGGCCCGCGCCGAGGCCGAGGCCGCGCTCCATCAGGCGAAGCAGCGCCTCAGCATCGCGACCTCCCCCGAGAAGAAACGGGTGCTGGTCGAGCTGGAGAACCGGCTGGCGGCGCTGGATTCGCTGCTCCGCCGGGAGACGAGCGTAGCGAGGCAAGACCTCTACGCGCAGCGCGAGACGCAGGCAGCGGAGGCGGCGGTTGCCCAGGCCCGGGCACGCCTGCTAGCCGCCCGCAACACGCTCAAAGTCCTGCGGGCCCCGGTGGATGGGGAGGGTGCGAGCGTGGCGGTCACCGCGCCCATTGGCGGGCGCGTCCTGGAGCGTGCCGCGAACCGCGGCCAAGTCGTGACCGCGCAGGACGTGCTCTTCACGATCCTCGACCTCTCCACGGTGTGGGTAGAAGCCCGGGTGTACGCCAAGGACGCGCGCCAGGTGCGTGCCGGCCAACCGGTCACCATCGTGGCGAGCGCCTTCCCAGATGAGAAGTTCACCGGCAAGGTCTCCTATATGGGAGATGTGATCGACGAGCAAACGCGCACCCTGGTGGTGCGGTGCGAGGTCGCCAACCCACGGCGCAAGCTGAAGCCGGGCGTCTTCGTCAAGGTGAGCATCGGCCTTGGCCGGCGGCAGGGTGCGCTCTCCGTGCCTGCCAGCGCGGTTCAGCGCGAAGGTGAGAGGACGTTCGTCTTCGTCGCCACCGGCCGGAGCGAGTTCCAGGAGCGAGAAGTCCGCCTGGGCACGGAGAGCGGCGGCTATTACGAGGTGCTCGACGGCCTGAAGCCAGGAGAGACAGTGGTCACTGAAGGCGCGTTCCTGGTGAAGTCTCACGGAAAGAAGGAGGAGCTCGGTCACGCCGGGCACGCGCACTGACCCCACTCTGCCGCAAGGGAAGAGGGAGGCTCTCGTTCCATGATCAACCGCCTGATCACTTTCGCGCTGGAGCAGCGCGTGCTCGTCCTGATCCTCGCCGCGCTGCTCATCGGCGTTGGGGTGAAGTCGGCGCTCGAACTGCCGATTGACGCCGTGCCGGACGTGACCAACGTCCAGGTGCAGATCAACACCGACGCGCCGGGGCTGTCGCCGTTCGAGGTGGAGAAACTGATCACCTTCCCGCTGGAGCTGGCGATGAGTGGCCTGCCGGAGATGGCCGAGCTCCGCAGCCTCTCCAAGTTCGGGCTGTCGCAGATTACCGTCGTCTTCAAGGACCATGTGGACATCTACTTCGCCCGGCAGTTGGTGTCGGAGCGGCTGCAGGATGCTTCGCAGCACCTCCCGCCCGGAGTGGGAGCGCACCCGGAAATGGCCCCGGTGAGCACCGGACTGGGGGAGATCTACCAGTTCGTGGTGGAGCGCATCCCAGGGGCGAACGGAGTGGGTGCCCACTCCTCCATGAGCGCTATCCACCGCGCGGAGGGGATCCATAGGGCGGAGGATGAGGAGCACCACCGCTACCTGGCGCCCTGCGGCTGCCCCTGCCCGGTCTGCACGCGCAGGGACGCGGGGCTCGTGCAGAGCTCGCCGTGGCTCACGCCGTTCGATCCCGACGCCATGTACCTGCGAACGCTCACCGATTGGGTGATCAAGCCGCAGCTTCGCACGGTGCCGGGCGTGGCCGAGGTGAACCCCTTCGGCGGGTTTGAGAAGCAGTATCAGGTGTTGGTCGACCCAGACCGGCTGGTGAGCTACGGGCTGACCCTGCGAGACGTGTTCGAGGCGCTGGGGCGCAACAACCGCAACGCCGGCGGGGCCTACATCGAGCACGGCGCGGAGCAGTACCTGGTGCGCGGCGTGGGCCTGGTGCGCAATATCGAAGAGATCAAGAACATCGTGATCACGGCGCACGACGGCATCCCCATCCGGGTGCGCGACGTGGCCGAGGTGGTCGTCGGCCCGGAAGTGCGCCAGGGGAGCGCGACGAAGGATGGCCAGGGAGAAGTCGTCACCGCCGTGGTGATGCTCCTGCGCGGCGCGAACAGCCGGACCGTCGTCGCCGATGTGAAGAAGAAGGT
>ERZ795045.4479-NODE-4479-length-11208-cov-146.873487_pt1 | contig 11208 bp, 7 predicted proteins | sample MGYA00375129_ERZ795045 | MGnify/ENA primary metagenome ERZ795045 (study PRJEB30174, sample SAMN05720166) | activated sludge metagenome | isolation source: anaerobic digester from wastewater treatment plant | place: Japan | collected 2015-05-15 ... | reverse complement strand
GGCTGCCCGAAACTGGACGATATCAAGTTCTACGAGGGAAAATTGGAGAAAATCATTTCCCTCAACGAAATCCGCAAAATAGAAGTTGCCTACATGGAGGTACCCTGCTGCGGCGCTCTCCCAAGGGTCGTTTCGGCAGTTAGAAAGAGGTTGGAAAAATCGATTCCCCTTACCCTTACCCGGGTGGGGATAGATGGAAGAATAATTGAATCGAAAACTGTATAGAGAAAGGAGAAGGCACCATGGAAAAAGAAAGAATATCCGTTCATCCGTCCGTCCAGCAGGCCTACGAGAGGATTAAGAGGGAAGGCCTCACCAACGTCTGGGATCGATACCAGGCCCAGGGCCTGGGAAGCAACCCGGATCAGAGATGCCCCTTCTGCATGGGGGGTGTACGCTGCGACCTTTGTTCCAACGGCCCCTGCCGGGCTGACGCGGCCAAGGACAAAAGAGGGGTCTGCGGCATTACTGCCGATGGCATGGCCATGCGTATGATGCTCTTGAGAAACGTCATGGGGGCAAGTACCTATCACTACCATACGGAACAGACCATCAAAACCCTGAAGGCGACCGTGGAGGGGAAAACGCCCTTCTCCATCCGGGAGCCGGAGAAGCTCATTCTCTTTGCCCAAAGGCTTGGCATCAAGGAAAAGAATTCTCCCGCCGAAACGGCCCTGGCCCTGTGCGCTTTCTGTGAAGCCGACTTCCATCTCCAAGACGGGAAAAGCAAAATCGTCGAGGCCCTGGCCCCGGGAGAGAGGAAGGCCTTATGGAACAGGTTAGGCGTATTTCCCACCGGCATCTATACGGAGATGATGAACGCCACTAGCTCTTGCCTTACCAACGTGGACGGCTATTACCGGAGCCTGGCCCTCAAGGCCATAAAACTCAGTATCGCTATGGCCTATCAGAGCCAAATTGTAAACGAGTATCTGCAAGACGTCCTCTTCGGAATCCCTCAACCACATGCCATGCGGGTAGATTTAGGGGTACTGGATCCCGATTACGTTAACATCCTACCTAACGGACACGAACCCTTCGTCGGTTTTGCCTTGGTGGAGCTCGCTCGAAAGGAAGAGTGGCAGGCACGCGCTCGTGAAGTGGGCGCCAAAGGTTTAAGGATAATAGCCAGCATCGAGACGGGGCAGGAGATGATTCAGCGATGGGAGATGGACGATGTCTTCTACGGATTTACGGGTAACTGGCTTACGCAAGAGGCCGTTCTCTCCAGCGGGGCCGTCGATGTCTTCGTCTGTGATATGAACTGTTCTTTGCCCGTGGACCCCATTTATGCGGAGAAATTTCAATTTAAATTGATCCCCGTAAGCGAGCTCGTGGCCTTCGAAGGGGTGGAAGAAAGGTTGAACTATGAGCCGCAAAAGGTAAGAGCGCAGGCCGAAGCGCTTATAAAAATGGCCCTCGATAATTTCAAAAGCAGGCACAGCAAGATCGAACCGACCATGAACTTGCCTATGAGAGAAGCCACCGTAGGTTTTTCTCCGGAGAGCATTACCGCCGCTTTGGGCGGAAGCCTCGAAAAACTCCTTACGACCATCAAGGATGGGCACATTCGAGGGATCGCGGGACTGGTCTCCTGTACTACCCTCCGGGATAGCGGTCAGGATGTCCACAGCGTCGCCGTCGCCAAAGAGCTTATCCGGCGAAACATATTGATCCTTTCCATGGGATGCGGAAATGCGGCCATGCAACTTGCCGGCCTGTGTTCAAGAGAAGCAGCAGACCTCGCCGGAGAAGGCCTAAAAGAAGTCTGCCGGAGTTTGGGCATCCCACCCGTTTTGAGTTTCGGTACCTGCACGGACACGGGAAGGCTCGCCGACCTTCTGAACACCGTATCCCAGGCCCTGGGTGGGGTTCCCGTCCCCGACTTGCCCGTCGCGGCCGTGGCACCGGAGTATATGGAACAGAAAGCCACCATCGACGCCATTTTCGCCTTGGGCATGGGACTCTATACCTACGTAAATCCCGTCCCCTTCGTTACGGGGGCACCCCGCCTGGTCAAGCTCCTCACCGAGGAATTGCCAAACGTGACCCAAGGGGTGCTGCACGTGGAAACAGACGCGGTCAAGGCTGTGGAAGGCATCGCTGCCCACATCGAAGAAAAGAGGAAGAAATTAGGCCTATAATCGAGAAAGGAACGAAGATGGACAAGTACACTTGTATTATCTGTGGTTACGTTTACGACCCAAAAGAGGGGGATCCCGAGGCGGGTATTCCCCCTCACACCCCCTTCGAAGAACTCCCCGACGATTGGGCATGTCCCGTATGCGGGGCCGATAAATCACAATTCGAACGCTCTTAGGGGAAGACTAGTTTTCTCCAGCGGGTGCGCAAGCGAAGAGAGTTGGTGACGACGGAGACAGAACTTAAGGCCATAGTGGCGGCACAGATCTCCGGCGTAAGGAGAATACCGAAGCAGGGGTAAAGGGCACCGGCCGCAATAGGAATGCCGACGAGATTGTAGATGAAGGCCCAAAAGAGATTCTGCCGGATGACCCGCATGGTTTCCGCCGATAAACGGATGGCAGCACCAACGTCCAAAAGGTCATCCCGGATTAAGGTGATGTCGCTTACCTCGACCGCCACGTCCGTACCTGCACCAATGGCTATACCGAGGTCGGCCATGGAAAGGGCGGGCGCATCGTTGATGCCGTCGCCCACCATGGCTACCACCTCGCCCTGCTCCCGCATACTTTTAATTACGGCCGCCTTTTCCTCGGGGAGAAGCTCGGCCATGACTCGGTGAATACCGATTTCTCTGCCTATCGCCTCGGCGGTAAAGCGATTGTCTCCCGTGATCATGGCCACTTCAAGTCCCATACCCTGCAAGGATAAAACCGCTTTTTTCGCCATCGGTCTGGGCACATCCATCACCCCTATGAGGCCCAAAACTTTCCCCTCGGTGGCGACGAATACACAGGTCTTTCCCGCTTGAGAAAGACGTTCGTATTCTTCTGCCATTTCCGCCAGAAGGACGCCTTCTCTTTCCATGAACTTCGCATTGCCCAAAAGGACCATCGCCCCCTCGACAATCGCCTTCACCCCCAAGCCGGAGACGGCGGCAAAATGTGCGACACCCACGGGGGTGATCCCCTCCTCTCGCCCTTTAAGCAAAATGGCCGCCGCAAGCGGATGTTCCGATGAAACCTCAAGAGACATGGCCATTTTTAGGACCCTTTCCTTATCCACACCGGGGGCGGGGATCACGTCCGTCACCTCCGCCTTACCCATCGTCAGGGTACCCGTTTTGTCGAAGACCACCGTCGTCAACTTGTAGGCCTGCTCTAGGCTCTCACCTCCTTTGATCAGGATACCGCTTTCGGCACCCAAACCCGTGCCCACCATGACGGCGGTAGGTGTGGCAAGGCCCAGGGCACAGGGGCAGGCCACGACAAGAACGGAGATAAAGTTGAGGAGGGCACGACTTACCTCATGCCCGGGGACAACGAAATACCAGACGAGAAACGTAACGATCCCGATGGCAAATACCACGGGCACGAAGACCGCCGCCACCCGATCGGCCAATCTCTGGATGGGGGCTTTGGAGGCCTGGGCCTCTTCCACAAGTTTTATGATGCCCGCCAGAACCGTATCCTTCCCGACCTGCGTGGCTCTAAAAACAAAGCTCCCGTTTTCGTTCATCGTCGCGCCGAATACTTTGTCTCCCGCCTGTTTCATAACCGAGAGGCTCTCCCCCGTAAGCATGGACTCATTTACCCAGGAAGTGCCGGAAACAACCACCCCGTCCGTAGGAATCTTCTCTCCCGGCCTGACGAGAACCAGGTCGCCCACTACGAGCTCTTCCACCGGAACATCTAACTCCTTACCCCCTTCCAGTTTGCGGGCCGTCCTCGGTTGGAGGTCCATGAGGCGTCTGATGGCGGCCGTCGTCTTTCCCTTCGCCCTCGCCTCGAGGAGGCGCCCGAGGGTGATGAGGGTGACGAGGATGGCGGCGCTGTCAAAATAAACATGGGTAGCGTGGGCATGAGGAAAGAAGGTTACCAGGGTCGAATAGAGGTAGGCAGCAAGCACCCCCACGGCCACGAGGGTGTTCATATCCATCGTTAAATGGCGCGCCGCCTGCAGGGCTCCGACGAGGAACCTTTTCCCCACCCAGAAGACAACGGGCGTGGTGAGCAGAAAAAGAAAAACGCGCAGGGCACGGACAGGGAGTTCCCGCAACGGCCCAATCCAGTGGGCCATGGAACCGGTAAAAATAAGGAGGCTTAAGAAAACACCAACGATAAACCTCTTTCTCAGATCCTCAACTTCTTCTTCTCGCGCCTTAAGTATGGGGTCCGAGCCTTCCTCGGGGGCAAGCCCCAAGAATTCGTAACCGCTATCTTGGATGGCCTTCTCTACCGCTTTAATGCCGGCCCATTTTTTTTCGTGAACAATCTTAGCCCGCCCCGTGACGAGGTTGACCGAAACGGACGCCACCCCCGAAACCGACTTCAGGGCTTGTTCCACGCGCCTTACACAGGCCGCGCAGCTCATGCCTCCGATGAGCAACGTAATTTCTTCAACCAACTTTGTAGCCTGCCTGCTCGATTTGTTTCCTCACCACTTCCATATCCACGGGTTTTTCCTCATCAAAAGAGGCTTCCCCCCTCTCGAGGCTTACCTTTATGTTTTTTACCCCGTCTATTTCACTCAAAGCCTTCTTTACTGCCTCCACGCAGTGCCGGCAGGACATGCCCGTTATCTTTACTACCTTCATGTCTTCCTCCCCATTAGAAAGATAAAAGGGCAACCACACCTTGGCTGCCCTTTCGTTTAACATCACCTTAAGTTAAAGGCTCATTCCTTGGGTGAACCCGTAAAGATATCCGACGTGGCCACGATGGGAGCGGCCTCATTGTTTAACATGGCCTCGCAGCGACCAAAGAACTTCGGGAATTCAGAGGCAATGTAGAACTGGGAAGAAAGGACGCGACCCGAGTAATAGGCCGCTTCCGGGTCTTCGGCAAGGAGCTTCTTCCTCTCATCTCCTTTTCTGTCCCCCACGAGTTCCTTCATCTTCGGAATGGAGATGGTGAGGCTTTCCAGATGCAGCCACGCGAGGGCCAGCATGAACATGGCCTGCTGCAAGGGGGTGGCATTGGCAAAGACGAAGAAGAGCTTTTGCTCGGCGAGCTGTTTCTTCATCATTTCAATGACTTCATCGAGCTTGGCAAGCCCTCTTTCTACCAGGGAGATGTACCTTTCATCTACGATGCCGCGCGCCTTGGCAGCCGTATTCATGATCCTATTGCGGAAGGCATGGTAATTGCGATAATCCTTGTTCATGAGAATCTTTCTCATGGTGAGGTCCATGGACTGAATGCCATTCGTGCCCTCGTAGATGGAAAAAACCTTTACGTCCCGAGCATACTGCTCGATGGGATACTCCTGGCAGTAACCGTAGCCGCCGTAGACCTGCATGGCCTCCGCGGTGACGAGCCAGCCGGCATCCGAATTGCCCGCCTTAACTATGGGCGTAAGCACCTCCACAAAGGCCTTGGCCTCTTCTACCTCGGCGGGATCGTTGGACACGTGGCTTACATCCACATTGTAGCAGAGGTAATAGGTAAGCATTCGCATACCCTCGACCAGGCTCTTCATGTAAAGGAGCATCCTCTTTACATCCACGTGCTCGATGATGGGTACCTTGCCCTGAGAGAAGCCGGGAATCAGTTCGCCTTGAATCCTCGTTCTCGCGTAAGTGCAGGCATGCATGTAAGCCGCGCTCGATACGGCGAGCGCCTGGAGCCCCGTGAAGATACGGGCCTCGTTCATGAGCTGGAACATGATTCTCATGCCCTGCCTTTCTTCACCCAGGAGGTAGCCGATGCATTTGCCGTTTTCACCGAAGCTCAAAGTGCAGGTGGCATTCCCTTTAAGGCCCATCTTGTGCTCGATACCCACACAGTAGACATCGTTTCTCTCCCCTAAAGAGCCATCAGGGTTAACGAGGTATTTCGGCACCACGAAAATGGAAATGCCTTTCGTACCCGGGGGATCTCCCTCGATCCGGGCGAGAACCGGATGGATTATGTTAGGCACCATGTCATGCTCACCGTTGCTGATGAAGATCTTCTGCCCGGAAATGAGATAGGTGCCATCTGCCTGGCGAATGGCTTTGGTCTTTAGGGCCCCTACATCCGAACCCGCCCCCGGCTCGGTTAGGCACATGGTGCCGCCCCACTCACCGGAAATCATTTTTTCGAGAAACATCTTCTTGATCTGCTCATTGCCGTAAGTGAGAAGTAAATGGGCCGTACCCGTAACGGAAGAGCAGTACATACCGAGGGCCGTGTTCCCCGCGTTGAAGTACTCCTGAGAGGCGAAGGAAATCGAGACGGGCATCCCCATCCCCCCTTCCTCAGTAGGGAAGGAAAGCACATGAAATCCCGCATCGATGTATGACCTAAAGCCTTTATGGAAACTCTCGGGTACCTTAACCTCGTTCTTGGCGGGATCGAACTTAAGCCCCGTCCGATCCCCCTCCGTGTAGGTGGGATAAAACTGCTCGACCGCCATCTTCTCGGCGAGATTCAGGGTGTCTTCAAACACCTCCCGGTCGAATCCGGAAAAATAGTCAAACCGGTTGAGTTTATCGACACCCAACATCTCAAACAATACAAACCTTACGTCCCGGGAATCGATCAATGGGTTAAGCGACATATCTTACTCCTTCCTTATTTTTTTCCGGACACTCCTCGAGAGAGCGGCCAGTGTAAGGGAATACTTATATGGAAACGCAATTCATGTCAACCAAATACCCCGGTTTTTTTGCATTGCACATTGGAGAAAAAGCATTCATAATAAGTCAAACTCAACCCGGGGGTATAAGGAGATGGGAATAAGGACATTGAAGATCTGGACGATCCTGGCACTCCTGTTTTTAATCACTGGATGTGTGGTAGACACGCCGGATACAAAAATCGCCCCTCAGATCAAATCCTTCTTCAAAGGCACCTACAAGGTCTATCCCTACATGGAAAAGCACATGCCGAAGCTGGTGGCGGTGCTACCCTTTCACGACCTATCTAAAAGCCAACAGGGTGCCCAGGCCGTAAGAAGGGGCTTCTACAACCACTTTAGCTCCCTACCCTTCAAGGACATGGAACTGGCCCGCGTGGACAACCTCCTCGAAAAGGCAGGTCTTACGGACCCCGCCGAGATAAACAAGAAATCGCCCCAGGAATTGGGTAAGATTTTGGGGGTTGATGCGGTCGTCTACGGCGAAATATCCAATTTCGACAAACTCTTTGCCGTTATGTATTCCCAGGTCGCCGTGGGGGCAAAGATTAAGATGTACGACACGAAATCCGGCGAACTCTTATGGACGGGAGAACACACGGTCCGCATCCACGAAGGGGGGCTCTCCACGACCCCCATCGGTATCGTGGCCACCATCGTCGCCACCGCCATGAACGTAAGGGATATTCAACTCTTGAGGGCCTGTGACGATTTGTTCAGGGACATGGTGAAAACCATCCCGACCCCTACCCTCGCCGAGGCTCTGAGACCGCCCGTCATTCAACTCCTCGTTCAGGATACGAAAAATCAGCCCAAGAAGGCGGGGGACCTCATCAGGGTAGTCATCCAAGGCACCCCCAAGATGCAGGCCTTCTTCGACATCGGCGATTACAAAAAGCACATCGATATGGAAGAACAGGCCGATACACCGGGTGTCTACGTGGGTACTTACAAGGTTATACCGGGTGACAATGTAAGAAAGGCCATTATCACCGGCTACCTCAAGGACGATACAGGTAACCTGGCCCAGTGGGTCGATGCGGTCGGGTACGTCACCTTAAAAACAACTCCTCCCGACAAACCACCGGCCTTAAAGACGGTGGGCAGAAACAGCCTGGTCTTACTCAACTGGGAAAAATCCAAGGACCCGGACCTCGCCGGATATACCATCTACCGCAGTCGCACCCCCCTTTCCGGCTATGTCCAGGTAGCAAAAACAGAGGTCACGGAGTACCGAGATACGGGCCTTACCAACGGTGAAAAGTACTATTACCGTGTCACCGCCTACGACCAGGCGGGAAATGAAAGCGACCCCACCGAGGCGATAGGCATCCCCGTAGCACCCGGCCCCACCAAGGTCTCCGGTGCCATTGAAAGCGACACCACCTGGTACTCCGGGGCGAGTCCTTACATCCTCGAAGGGTTGGTCATCATCAAAGACAAGGCGCGCCTTACCATCGAGCCGGGAACGGAAATCATATCCGAGGGCGGGGGACTCGTGGTCGAAGGGAGCCTCATGGCTACCGGCGATAAAGAGCATCTCATTACATGGGACGCAGCAAAAGAAGAAGTCGAGTGGCAGGGCATCGTTTTTAACAACGTCCGGGAAAAGGAAAATGTGCTCAAGTTCAACCGCCTCCGTCGGGCGAAGACGGCCATTACCCTCCGGGCATCGTCTCCCACCATAGAAGATTCCGAGCTAACCCTAAATAAGGTAGGTATTGATGTGACGGGCGCCTTCTCGCAACCTCTCATCACGAGAAATGCCCTCCACCGAAACGCAACAAATGCCATCATCATCTCGGACCACGCCCAGCCTAAGATAAGGGAAAACGTAATAGAGCTAAATGGGGGAACGGGCATAAGGATAACGAACGGTTCCCCGGAGATTAAGCAGAATCGCATTTCCGGAAACAAGCAAGGGGGGATAAGCGTGGAGGCCGGGGTTCCCGTCGTCCAAGGAAACAATATCCTGGATAATAAACCCTTCAACGTGGTCGGGCCGGAGGGGAAAGAGGCCTTGGAGGCGAGAGAGAACTGGTGGGGAACGGTGAAGGGCCTGGAGGTACTGGCCACCATCCGGGGTCGGGTGAACGTGGATACCATCCTGGATGCCCCCTTCCCGAAAGGGAAGCCACAAAAGCTGCCCATCCTCGCCTCGGAGTTGGCAGGCCACCTAACCACCGATGGGTATCTCATCCTCGCCCACAGCCCCTACCGGGTGACAAAAGACTTAACCATTACCGGCGGGGCCCACCTATACATCGAACCGGGCGTAGTTATAAAATACGACCAGAACACCTCCATTATCGTAGCAGATGGCGGCGTCATAGCCCGGGGAACCCCGGAGAGGCCTATTCGTTTCACGGCCCATGCCTCTTCCCCTACACCGGGTTTCTACTCAAGCGCCTTCCGTTTTACCCAACCCACAAAAGAAGCAAGCTCCTTTGCGTACTGTATCTTCGAATACGCCGAGATCGCCCTGGATATCCACCGGGGCACCCCGGAAATTGCCAGCTCCCTTATCCAGTATAACGGCCAGGCGGGCCTTTACTGCCGGAATGACTCGGCACCCACGATTACGTTCTCCACCTTCCAAAAAAACCGGGGAGAAGGGGCCATCGTCAGTGTGGGAAATGCCCGGCCGAAGATAAACCGCAACAACTTCGGGGAAAACGATTTTGCCCTCCAGGCCCGGTCCACCATATACATAGATGCCCGCGAGAACTGGTGGGGGAAAACCCCGCCCGATCTTGGGATGATTTTCGGCGACCTGGAAAGAAACGTAAACATCAAGCCCTGGCTTGAAGCCCCAGAGAAAGAAGCCTTCGGGGGCAACAAATAATTTGTGAAGGGAGCGAATTTTTGGTATTACTAAGAGACACTCAAGGAAAGAAAAGGAGGTAAGGCGATGAAATTCAAACCGATATGGGTCCTTGTGGGTTTGCTCGTCCTCTTGCTCGCGACGGCGGGCATGGGAATCTGCCAAGACAAGGAAAAAGAACAGGTCAGCATGAAGGACTGGACCAAAATTCTCGAGTCCAAGGTGGCGGAACAGGTGGGAGATAAGGGTATCATCAATTACGAAGACCAGTATATTGAAGTCGTCGGTATCGGCGCTCCGCCGGAGAGATACTACGGGAAGCCTCAGGCCCGTCCCATGTGCCTTAGGGCCGCGGAAACGGTCGCCAAAAGAGACCTCCTCGAAATCGTCCAGGGGGTGAGGATCGACTCGGAAACCCTGGTTAAGGACTACGTCGTCGAGTCCGATACTATTAAGGCCACGGTAAACGGCCTGGTGAAAAACGCCCAGCGGGTAGGGGAGCCCGTGTATCTATCGGACGGCACCTGCGAGGTAAAGGTAAGGATGTACATGAAGGGCCCCCTGATGCAGACCCTTATCCCCAAGGCCATAGCCGACGACAAGAAGACCGACACCCCACCCCCTAAGGTGAAAGCCACCCCGGCCGCGAAGAGCGAGGACATCTTCACGGGACTCGTGGTAGATGCCCGGGGCCTAGGTGCCCGACCGGCCATGTCCCCCAAGATATTTGATGAAGACGGGCGTGAGGTCTATGGAACCCTCGTGGTAAGCAAGGAATACGCTATTCAGCAAGGCATAAGCGGCTATGCCCGGGATCTCTCCGCCGCCCAGGCGAATCCCCGTGTCACCAACAATCCCCTCACGGTGAAGGCCATCTCGGCAGAAGGGACGGGAAAATCGGACCTCAAAATAAGTAACGCCGATGCCAACAAAATAAGATTGGTAAAAGAAAACTTAAGCTTCTTGCAGAAGTGTCGGGTCATGATCGTGCTCGACTGACGCGAAAAAACATGGCAGGGAAAGGCCACAAGTCTTCAGAGGCTGGTGGCCTTTTTTTATTTCTCCGGTTCCCTGATCGAGGCATCCCAGGCATGGTCGTAAACGGAGGGATTGTAGAGGCGGTCTTTCATCAGGAGCTTTTCCTGAATCTGGATCATTTCTCTGGCCGTCAGGAGGTGGGCCTCCTCATCTTCCCGGGTTTGGAAAAGGACCTTAAGGGCTTCCTCATCGTACCTCAAGAATTTCTGGGCGGCCCTAAAGGCGCTGTACCGCCGGTGCCCAAGTTTGACCAGGCAATCGACCCCCAACCTCACCGAGGTATCGAGGGTCTCCCGGTAGATATGTGCCTCCCCCTGGGACAAAAGTTCATAGGCCTGAACGGGATGCGCTACCCGGGCCAAGATAGTAAGGTGGGGAAAGGCCTTTCTTGCCTTGTAAATCAACTCGGCGTTGATGGCCCATTCGCCGATGGCAGCAACGAGAATCTTGGCTTCTTCTATCCCCGCCGATTTGAGGACTTCCAGGCGGGTGGCATCGCCGAAGAAGGCCTTGAATCCCATCTTGCGTAACAAAGTTACCCGATCCGGGTCGTTATCGAGGATCGTCGCCTCCACCCCGTTGGC
>ERZ795045.4476-NODE-4476-length-11211-cov-3.652205_pt1 | contig 11211 bp, 12 predicted proteins | sample MGYA00375129_ERZ795045 | MGnify/ENA primary metagenome ERZ795045 (study PRJEB30174, sample SAMN05720166) | activated sludge metagenome | isolation source: anaerobic digester from wastewater treatment plant | place: Japan | collected 2015-05-15 ... | reverse complement strand
AGGCAAAACTGGTTCATGGGGATCTCTCGGAATATAACATTCTCTATGGGAGAGGACATCCATATCTCATAGACATGGGACAGGCCGTCACCCGGGATCATCCCCATGCTCCGGGTTTTTTGAAACGCGATCTGGAACAGCTGAACCGGTTCTTCAATGAGCGATGTACCACGAGAGAGATATCAGAGATTCTTGAAGAGCTGTGCGGTACATCGCCGCAATAACCAAAGGAGTCATGTATGCAACAGGAAACACGAATAACCCAAGAACGAATAGGGGTTCTTATCGGAAAAAAAGGGCAGACAAAGCGGGAGATAGAAGAGAAGACAAAAACACGGATACTGGTTGACAGTGAAGAGGGGCTTGTCAGTATCGAGGGTGAGGATGCTGACGGGTTTATTCAGGCGGTTGAGACCGTAAAAGCAATAGCCCGCGGCTTCTCTCCTGAACGCGCCTCAATACTCCTAGAGGATCCTGACCTGTATCTTGAGATTATTGAGCTCTCTGAATATGCCGGCAGCGATTCAAAAATTGAACGGATCAGAGGGCGAATTATCGGACGTGATGGTCGATCCCGGGCACAGATCCAGGACATGACGGCAACAGAGATCTCCGTTTATGGCAAAACCATCGGGATCATCGGCACCGTTGAACAGGTGAAGATTGCCAGGGAAGCAATCGAGATGCTTATCAAAGGGATCTCCCATGAATCGGTATTCTCATTCCTTGAGAAGAAACGTCGCGAATTGAAGCAGGATATGATCAGTTACTACTATTAACAGGAAGATTATGTCTTTTCTGATCCCTTCTCACTGGTGAACCGGAATGGATATTGCATCCCTCCCCCTTCCCGAACCCTTTATCAGAGCATGTCAGGCAAAAGGGATCAGAACATTATACCCGCCTCAGGCGGAGTGCATCAGGCACGGGTTACTCGAAGGAAAAAATCTGTTAATATCGATACCGACTGCCAGTGGAAAGACACTCCTTGCCGAGATGGCCATGTGGTCACGGATTGCTGCAGGTGGCAAATGCCTCTATATTGTCCCGCTTCGTGCCCTTGCATCAGAAAAATATGATGAATTTTCTAAGAAAGGGGGGATCAGGGTCGGTATCGCGACCGGTGATTTTGACCGGACCGATGCATACCTTGGAGAGAATGACATCATCGTTGCTACAAGTGAGAAGACCGACTCCCTGCTTCGAAATCGGACTCCCTGGCTCTCAAAGATCACGTGCATTGTCCTTGATGAGGTCCATCTGATCGGATCAGAGAACCGGGGGGCCACGCTTGAGATGGTCATCACCAAGCTGCGGTTTACCAACCCTGGTATGCAGATCATCGGTCTGTCTGCTACCATCGGAAATCCTGCAGAACTGGCTGAATGGCTGGATGCTGCACTGGTCACCAGCACATGGCGGCCGGTTGATCTCCGTCAGGGAGTCTATTATAACGGAAAGATTCGGTTTTCAGACTCTGAACGTCCGGTTCATGGAAAAACCAGACATGATGACCTGAATCTGTGTCTTGATACCATTGAGGAGGGGGGACAGTGTCTGGTCTTTGTTTCTTCACGAAGAAATGCCGAGGCTTTTGCAAAAAAGGCGGCAGGAGCGCTGAAAACCGGCAGTCCTGACTCAAAAGCACTCGCACAGGAACTTCGCAGACTTCGTGACCGGGATGAAGGAAATGTTCTTGCCGATTGTGTTGAGCGGGGGGCTGCGTTTCATCATGCCGGACTGATGCGGCAGGAGCGGGCAATTATTGAAGAAGGGTTTCGAAACGGCTATATTGAGGTCATTGCCGCCACACCAACCCTTGCAGCAGGGCTTAATCTCCCGGCACGGCGGGTCATCATCAGAGATTATTCACGATTCAGCTCAGGACTTGGGATGGTTCCGATTCCGGTCGGGGAGTATCACCAGATGGCCGGGCGGGCAGGAAGGCCACATCTTGATCCGTACGGAGAGGCCGTCCTTCTGGCAAAGAATGCAGAAACCGTAGAGCGTCTTTTTGAAACATTTATCGATGCGGAGCCTGAACGGATTGAATCACAGTGTGTTGACGATGCATCACTCTGTGCTCATATCCTCTCTCTGATTGCCACAGGATTTGCTGATAACCAGGACGCACTTGCATCCTTTATGGAACGGACATTTTACTTTCATCAGCATCCAAAGACCCGCTCTCTTCCTCGGCTGGTCTCTGATGCTATCCTGTTTCTTACTACAGCCGGCATGGTTCATGAAGGCCACAACACCCTTTCAGCGACACCACTCGGCAGTCTGGTCTCAAGACTATATCTGAATCCCTGCACTGCACGTCTGATTCTTGATTGTCTGAAATCATGCAAGGCACCGACCCTGATAGGCCTCCTCCATGTCATCTGCGTCTCACCTGACATGCAGCGATTATATCTGAAGTCATCTGATACGCAGCTCCTCCGAACCTTCCTCTTCAAACATACTGATGATCTCATGTTACCAATTCCCTTTCATCAGGAAGAGGAGGAAGTCTGGCTCTCTGGCCTGAAAACCGCTCTCGTTCTGAATGACTGGGCCGATGAAGTGTCTGAAGGAATGATAGAAGAACGATATGGTATCGGAGCAGGGGATTTGTATAATATTATCGACTCAGGGAAATGGCTGCTTCATGGAACTGAACGCCTCGTATCTGTTGAAATGCCGGAAATGAGCGGGATCATCAAGACACTTTCAATCAGGGTTCAGCATGGCGTGAGACCTGAACTGCTTCCCCTCGTCGCATTGCGTAATATCGGGCGGGTTCGGGCGAGAAGTCTTTATAATGCAGGATATCCGGATCCTGAGGCAGTGGCCAGGGCAGGTCTGCCTTCACTTGCCCGAATCCTTGGAGAAGCGATCGCACGACAGGTTATTAATGATATTATCGGGGCAAAAAAATCTTCAAAACAGATGGATAATGACAATGCCCCACATATCCCTGAGCTCCTGACAGATATTCCGGGTATTGGGAAAAAGATGGCTGAGAAGCTTCAAAATGCGGGTATTCTCTCAGGAACGGATCTTCTGAACGCAGATGAGATGATCCTTTCAGATATCCTTGGAGCAGCCCGTGCAAGGAAGATTCTTGCCTTTCTGACCAAGTCAGAAGAACAAAGTCACACGATACAACAAGGAGATTCCATGTTGGATACACGCAAGATACGAGGCCAGTCTTCCTGGGAGGATTTTGGATGGTAACGCAGGAACGCAGATGTAAGAATGAATATTGTATTATTCCGGTGAGACTCGTTATTTCAGACCGCCAGGAGTTTCTCAATGCCATCCGGAGAACAGGGGAAAGATACGGGGTAAGCATTGCATGCCTGAACCGTACGATGATCGCCGGGTTCGACCACGTTGAAACAGCCCTTATTCATGCCATGCGTGCATGGAAAGAAGAACGGATGATCGCACGAAGTCTGGAGATAGAGATCCTTCTCTATGCAGCCGGGACCAGACAAACCGGACAGATTGCATCATTTGGGCCTGAAACCGGGATAAATTCTTTATACCTTTGTATCGTTCCACCGAAATCAGAGGTGATTATATCCCTGCTCAAAGGGATGAGTGAAGTCAGTGATGAAGACTGGAATGAAGTATCTGAAGAGAAAAAAAAACTATTAATGCAGTTTTATGGGATCACTCCTGATGAACTGGAGGTTACCGGTCAGGAAAGGCTGACAGATCTCATCTGTGAACGGTGTGCTCTCCTGGCTATAAACCGATAAAAAATTATGAGATCTTTTTTATCATTTCTGCAAGAAGAGCGGCTTTTTTTTCACCAACAATAAGCTGGGCCGATATACCGACCCATTTCGCCAGCTCAGGAATATGATCTTTTGTAAGGTTATCAAACTCAAGACCATTCATATGATACTTCGTCTGTCGTTCCAGAAAACGCTTTGATGCAGGACCCAGTTCCTGAACAGTCACCGCGAGAACCTTCTCTGATACATCTGACATAAGAGGGCCTGCCTAGGGTTTATCGTCCATCATCATGATCTTCAGGCTTGAGACCATTCTGCTAAATGAATTGGCAAGTTCCCCAATCTCATCATTACGCTCAACCGTTACCAGAACATTTATATCTCCGGTTGATATCTTTTCGGCCGAATCATTCAGGCTTCTGATATCCCGGATCATGGTCATACTGATCAACCCGATAATTACCGCGGTGATACCAATACCAATCAGCATAATCAGATAGATTATAGTACCAATGAAGTCCTGCCGTTCGATAACCCGGGTCGCACTCATATCAACACCCACAATTCCGGTCACCTCTCCAGCAGCATTTTTCACCGGAGCGTACCCTGAAATGACGGTGCCCCACTGATCGGTCGTGTACTCATGTTCAGCAACCGGAACCTGAAATCCCGTCTTCATCTCTTCTGTTGGAGTTTCGTAGATATCACCAATTCCGGCTGCATCTTCTGAAATTCCATACTCTGCATCAACAACAAATGCGATCCCGTCATTGGACTGCTTCATGGTGTACACATATAAGATCTCCGGGCTCGATGATTCTATAGCATAGAGCTGATCCCGTATTCTCAGGAAAGTGGGACTCTCTTCATCACCAGGCTGAAGAGCTTTCAGGCTGTCCCCATCTATCTGAGTTGCAATAACACTTGCTAATGCCACCAGTTCGTCGCGTGTTGTCTCTTTCAGGGCTTCTTTGGTCGCCCCAAATGTGTATAATACACTCAGACCAGCAATGACCAGAATCAGAATGATAAAAGCGATGATAAGTTTTGTAATGATACTGTGATACCACTGAACCATATAGGATGATTGAGCTAAAACTTTATAAAGATCTATTCAGGATGTCTCATGTGCACTCCACACTACCATACCAGAAAAAATCACCGGTTTGCATGAGTAAGTATATGATAAATCTCAGGAATGATTATATCACGTGTTGCAAGTTCTGCTGCATGCTTTGATCCTGGTATACAAAAGACTGCCTTTCCATTCATGATCCCGCCAACAGCCCTGCTCAATACGGTTCTGGTCCCAATTTCTGTGTAACTTTTCATACGAAATAACTCGCCAAAACCGTCCATCTTCTTGTCAAGAAGAGGTTCCACTGCTTCAATCGTACAGTCATCGTGAGTTATTCCGGTCCCTCCAGTGAGGATAACACAATTTGCGTCAGTAAGAGCCCTTTTAAGGCTATTTTGGATCTTTTCAATATTATCAGGAATTATTTCAGTTCTGATAACTGGAATGGATAAGTCCTGAAAGAGAGTTTGAATAGCTTTCCCTGCTGTATCTTCTTTTTCTGTTCTGGTACTTGAGATCACCAAGATGATCACCTGAACAGATATTTTCTTGATGTGTGAAGGATCCATGAAAAAATTGTGAGGAGATCTGGTATTATAGTATGCAATCAGAAGGTCAATCCGGGTATGATCCCCTACCCCTTAGTTTCCACTGGAGAGTGGGAATTATCTGATCCATACTGTCTCTTATGCCAGCCTTTATGGATATATTTTAAAAATTTTTTATAATTGTTAATATTCCATTATACAATAGAAATTTTTTTATATACATAAGTCGACCTTTACAACAGAATATCAAATACATTTTAAAAAATATTATAGAAACTAAAGTGCATGTTCCAGTGGAAATAAAGGGGTGGGGGGAGACTGATCCAGGCATCTTAACACTCCACTAGTATTATCGGAATACCCATCGAACAATAGTGGGATTATCTGTTCCATGACACACAATACAAATGAAAGTCCTGGATTATTTGATAAATATCTCTCTGAAAACAGAATTTTTCGGGACCGCGAGGTACTCCGGCATTCTTACCGCCCGCATATTCTTCCTCACCGAAAACCTCAGATAGATCAAATAGCAGCAATACTGGCACCAGCTCTACAAATGGAAACCCCTTCAAATATCTTAATATATGGAAAGACAGGGACAGGTAAGACAGCATCCGTCAGGTATGTTGGATCAGAACTTGAATCAGTCAGTGCCAGACGGGGAACAATATGCAGAGTAATTCATCTGAATTGTGAAGTCATTGACACACAATACCGGGTTCTTGCGCAGATCTCTAAGCTCATTCTGGGAGAAGATAATACCTCCAGTGATAAGATAAAGCCGCATATTCCCATGACTGGCTGGCCAACGGATCAGGTATACAATGAACTAAAGAACCAGATTGATACCAGCTCAGGTGTTTTTATTATTATTCTTGATGAAATTGATAAACTCGTTAAAAAGAGTGGCGATGATACCCTCTATAACCTCACCAGGATAAATACTGATCTGCACCGATCCAAGGTATCCATTATTGGTATCTCAAATGATCTTGGATTTAAGACATTTCTTGATCCCCGGGTTCTGTCCTCATTATCAGAGGAAGAACTGGTATTCCCTCCATATAATGCACCTCAGCTCTGTGACATTCTTCAGCAGCGAGCTGTCATTGGTTTTGCTGAAGATGCCCTGGAAGATGAGGTCATTCCTCTCTGCGCAGCTCTTGCAGCACAGGAACATGGAGATGCCAGACGGGCACTGGATCTGCTTCGGATATCAGGTGAACTTGCCGATCGGGAGAATGGATCAAAAGTCACTGTTGATCATGTCAAGAAAGCCCAGGCAAAGATTGAGGCTGACAGTATGGTGGAGTGCATCAGAACCCTTCCGACACAAAGCAAGATTGTACTCTACTGTATGCTTCTTCTGCACCGGGCCGGTCAGCGGATTTTTATCTCTGGTGATGTGACGAGAATATACAAGGAGCTTACCCCGTATCTTGAGATTGATGTCCTCACGGCACGAAGAATATCTGACCTTATTTCAGAACTGAACATGCTTGGTGTTATCAATACCAGACTGGTAAACCGTGGGCGTCATGGACGGACAAAAGAGATGTGGTTTGATACAAACACAGACAAGATATGGGAAGTAATCATGGAAGAATCGGACGGCCGTCTTGCACAGGTTGATGAACAGATCGTAGTTCAGTTGTTACGGTAGAAAAGACAACAATTCACAGGGCAGAATTCATGGATGAAATCGACCGATCTTTGCTCTCTCTTCTTGAGGAAGACTGCATGACCCCTCTTCATGAACTGGCAGTCATGCTTGGGTGCAGCGAGCAAGAGGTAGAAAAACGGAAACATCAGCTGGAAAGGGATGGTATTATCCGGCGGTACTCAGCGGTGATCAACTGGGAACAGGTGGATAAAGGTGCGGTGTACGCGATAATCGAACTCAAAGTCGCCCCTGAGCGTGACTATGGGTACGATCGGATTGCAGCACGCATATCCCGTTTTACAAATGTCCGGAACCTGCGTCTCCGGACCGGGACCCATGACCTGCAGCTGCTGGTGAAGGGAAAGAGTATGCAGGAGATAGCACGGTTTGTGTCAGAACAGATCGCTCCCATGGAACGGATCCGGGAGACGGCGACACATATTATCATGAAGACATACAAGGAAAACGGGGTACTCTATGTTGAGCGTGAAGACGGACAACGCCTGCCATTCTCGTTCTGAGCAAAGGAAACGGGATTTTATCTCTGAGCGGGCAAAGGTCATTCCCCCGTCAGGTATCAGGCGTTTTTTTGATCTTGCCGGACAGATGGAGGATGTCATCTCGCTTGGGGTTGGTGAGCCTGATTATTCCACTCCCTGGCACATCTGCGATGCAGCGATCACCTCCATCGAACAGGGTCATACCGCGTACACCTCGAACACCGGGATGGAGTCTCTCAGAAATGAACTAGCCAGATTTCTCCGGGACAGGTACCAGCTTGAGTATAATCCTAAGTCGGAGATGATCATCACAACCGGCGTTTCCGAAGGGCTTGACATTGTCATCCGTGCGGTTACCAACCCGGGGGATGAAGTGCTGATCATCGATCCCTCCTATGTCAGCTATGCACCCTGTGTTATTATGGCCGGGGGGATCCCGGTTCCGGTACCCTGCACTGAAAAAAGCCGTTTTCGTCTTACACCTGATATCCTCATGGAGCACATCACCCCCCAGTCAAAGGTCCTTATTCTGAATTTTCCAAATAATCCGACGGGGGGTGTCATGAGGTCCGAGGATCTTGAAGCGATCGCAGACATTGCCATTGATCATGATCTTCTGATCCTCTCTGATGAGGTCTACGCTGAGCTGACCTATGAAGGTCATCATACCGCAACTGCTTCAATAGAAGGTCTCTGGGACCGGACAATAACCCTTTCAGGTTTCTCAAAAGCGTTTGCAATGACGGGATGGAGACTGGGATATATCTGTGCTCCACCTGATATTACGGCGGCCACACTCAAAATTCACCAATATGTCATGCTCTCTGCTCCTACCATGAGTCAGTATGCAGCACTTGAAGCGCTCAAAAACGGAGAAGAGGCGATGCGGGAGATGGTACGGGAGTATCATCTCAGACGGAACCTCTTTGTTGACGGGTTAAACCGTATCGGTCTTCCGTGCCATACCCCTGAAGGGGCGTTCTATGCGTTTCCGTCAGTAAAAGGTACCGGTCTTACCGATTACGAGTTTGCCGAGCGGCTCATCACCGAAGCTGGTGTGGCCGTGGTTCCAGGGAGTGTGTTTGGGAAGAGCGGTACCGGGCATGTCCGGTGTTCGTATGCCGTTTCAAGACAGGAACTGACCGAAGCAATCAGAAGAATGGATGAGTTTATCAGGGCTTTACCCTGAATTCACGTGTTTATTACGGCTCATAGTTATAACGATGTGCTGCTCCCAAGTATCCGTGCCGCAAGATGGGCAGCATTTTCTCCATTATCAACACCGACACAGGCGACCGGCACCCCTTTGGGCATCTGAACAATTGACAGCAGAGCATCCAGACCGCCCATCAGTTTCCCTGATACCGGAACCCCTATCACAGGTTTTTTCGTTTTGGATGCCACTACACCCGGAAGAGCGGCGGCCAGACCTGCGATGCAGATAAAGACCTGTGCATCCGATTTCGAGATGTAATCATCCAGTTGTTCCGGGTCACGGTGTGCGGATAATACCTGGTACTCATAACTGATATCATAGCCTTTCAGAACTTCCCAGGCTTTTTTTGCGATCTCTTCATCAGATGATGAACCACAGATGATGCTTACAAGAGGCATGGTTCTTCAATGAATATAATCAGTCAGAAAGTAAAATAGTATACTCGGTTTTTATGGAAGATGAAATGCTCCTGATGCTTCCGGGTCCGGTCCCGCTGCCGGAACGGGTTCGTGCAGTTATGGCCCGGCAGGCTATCAATCACCGGGGGGCAGAATTCGGGAATGCATATGCAGATATCGTTCGCGTTCTCAAAGGACTCTTTGGAACAAAGAATAACCCTCTTGTCATTTCAGGTTCCGGGACTGCCGGAATGGAGGCTGCTGTTGCAAACTTTGGAAAGGGCAAAAAGACAGCCCACCTGATTAATGGAAAGTTCGGAGAGCGGATGTACACGATAGGACAAAGGTATGCATCCGAAGCCCGTCCGATTGAATCAGAATGGGGCACTCCGCTTGATCTTGAGGGCCTTAAGAACGCTCTCGAGGAGGGTTGTGAGGTTGTCACTATGGTTCACAACGAAACATCAGCCGGGATTTTAAATCCCGCCAGTGAAGTCGGTAAGATATGCCGGAAATATGATGCGCTCTTTCTCATGGACGGAGTCACATCAATTGGTGGAGACCTGGTAAAGGTTGATGAGTGGGGGGTTGATGTTGCCATTGTCGGCTCACAGAAATGTCTTGCTGCTCCTGCCGGTCTTGCAGCCGTTTCCGTGTCAGATCGGGCATGGGACCGGGTTGTGAAGAACCCGCCATATTATCTGGACCTTGTGTCATACAAAAAGAATGCAGCGAAAGATCCGATGGAGACCCCGTACACCCCTGCCGTCCCGCTCTTTCTGGCACTCCGGGAAGCCTGTCTTATCATTGAAGAGGAGGGTATTGACAAACGTATCGCCCGGCATCACCGGATGGCAGGAGCAGTCCGGAAGGCGGTCCAGGCATGGGGTCTTGAGATGTTTCCAAAGACGGATCCTCTTCACCATTACTCGAATACCGTTACTGCTGCCTGTATTCCGTCCGGATCTAATGACAAGGATTTCCGGGGGATGGTAAAGAAACTGGGGATTCAGATCGCCGGCGGTCAGGATCACTTAAAGGATAAGATCTTCCGTATCGGTCATATGGGTGCTGTTTCTGCACCTGAGCTTCTGGCAACCCTTGCAGCAACCGAATATGCTATTAAAAAGACCGGCCATCAGATCCGCGAGTCAGGTGTGATGGCTGCAGCAGAGGATTTAGGATGAGGATTGGTATCGCGGACACGACCTTTGCACGGGTGAATATGGGCAGGTTCGCGATCGATGAACTGAAAAAACATGGTTCGGTTACCATAGAGCGATATACCGTCCCGGGTGTGAAAGATCTGCCGGTGGCCTGCAAAAAATTGTTTGAAGAGTATCACTGCGATATCTGCATGGCCCTTGGGATGCCGGGGGGAAAGGAGAAAGACCGGATGTGTGCCCATGAGGCATCCACCGGGCTTATCGCCTGTCAGCTTATGACAAACCGGCATATCATTGAAGTTTTCGTGCATGAGGATGAGGCATCTGATGATGCTGAACTTGCCTGGCTTGCAGAACAGCGGACAAGAGAACATGCAGTGAATGTGATCAAACTCATGCGACCAGGGACCCTTGAGCGGGAAGCAGGAACCGGGCAGAGGCAGGGATTTGCAGATGCCGGCTCAGCCCGACTATAATGAGGATGAATTATGACCGTTGCAAAACCAAACACAGGTATTAAACTGGGATTTGTTGTTGCGGAGTTCAACCGTGACATCACCTACATGATGGAGATTGAGGCAGAAGAGCATGCGAAATTTCTGGGAGCAGAGGTGACAGAGCGTTTGTATGTTCCCGGCGCCTATGACATGCCCCTTGCCATAAAAAAGATGCTTAAGGAGAAGAAGGTTGATGCCGTCGTTACCATTGGCTGTGTCATTGAAGGCGCAACCCAGCATGATGAGATAGTGGTCCAGCATGCTGCCCGCAAAATCATCGATCTTTCTCTTGAGTTTGAAAAACCGGTTACCCTTGGGATCTCTGGCCCGGGTATGACCCGGCTGGAGGCCACCGATCGTATCGAGTATGGAAAGCGTGCGGTTGAGTCTGCAGTCAAGCTGGTGCAGCGG
>ERZ795045.4475-NODE-4475-length-11212-cov-14.318903_pt1 | contig 11212 bp, 9 predicted proteins | sample MGYA00375129_ERZ795045 | MGnify/ENA primary metagenome ERZ795045 (study PRJEB30174, sample SAMN05720166) | activated sludge metagenome | isolation source: anaerobic digester from wastewater treatment plant | place: Japan | collected 2015-05-15 ... | reverse complement strand
CTTCTCGTGCTTATCGGGTCATTTCTGGCCCTAAAAGCCTCGGCCTCGCGGTAAATTATCATCGTCAAAAGCTTGAAAGCTACACGAATGCTAAAATCTGGGTCTTATATAGATTCCGAAAAAATCCTTTATTTCAAGACACCCCCCAGAAGATCGATAGTTACATCCTTGTTGCCAAATATAAACAGTGCCGTAACATGCGCATCTTATACTTATTTCAGCAACACAAATTCGGTTTCAGGGGGGGTTAGGTTCGGTGAGAAAAGCAGTTACGGTAAGAAAGATTTTACTAAGCACGATCGTTTGTATGATATTGGCCATTCTAGTCATGCCTGCCAGGGCAAATGCCCAGCAGCTTAGCCTGAAGGAAATAGAGGAGCGCGCAAGGAAGGAAGGCATGATCGTAAGCGTTGGCATGCCCGATGCATGGGCTAACTGGAAGGATACGTGGCGCGATCTGGAGGTTAAATACGGCCTGAAGCATATCGACACCGACATGTCGAGCGCCGAGGAAATAGCCAAGTTCGATGCGGAAAAGAATAACCCTACAGCTGACATAGGAGACGTGGGCATGGCCTTTGGGCCGGTTGCAGTCGAGCGGAAAGTTACGCAACCTTACAAGACATCTTACTGGAAGGAAATACCAGATTGGGCCAAGGACAAAGATGGACACTGGATCGTGGGATATCTCGGCACTATGGCCGTCATCACGGACAAGTCCCAGGTTAAAAATCCGCCCAGGTCTTTCGAGGACATTAAAAGGGGAGATTACAAAGTCGCCATCGGAGATGTAACCAAGGCTGCCCAGGCTCAGATGGCGGTGCTTGCCACTGCGATTGCCCTTGGCGGAGACGAGAGCAATATTAAACCTGCAATAGACTTTTTTGCGTCGCTTGCCAAACAGGGAAGGTTATTGCTTACCGACGTATTGCCGGCCAATTTCGAAAAGGGAGAGATACCCGTGGGATTTCTGTGGGACTTCAATGCCTTGGGTTATCGTGACCAAATAGACCCCAATCGGTTTGAGGTCAACATCCCCAAAGAAGGAAGCGTAGTGAGCGGTTACGCCACTATAATCAACAAATACGCCCCCCATCCTTTCGCAGCCATGCTCACCAGGGAATACATCTTAAGCGATGCCGGGCAGATCAACCTTGCAAAGGGCTACGCACGTCCGATAAGAAGCAGTGTAAAGCTTCCCGAGGAAGTGGCAAAAAAGATGATTCCCATTGAACAGTACGCAAATGCAAGGCCGATTAAAGACTTCAAGGCATGGGAAAACACGGCGAAGATGCTGCCTCAAATCTGGCAGGAACAAGTGTTGGTGTATCTTAGATAGCAGCCATGAATAAGGTAATTCTCGTAATAATAGACGGACTCAGGTGCGATGTGGCCTTTAAGGAAATGCGCTATATGGTCCGTTTGACCAGGGAAGGCTTGGCAGCCAGATTTACCCTAAAGGCTGAAATGCCAAGCCTTTCCAAACCCTTATACGAGACGCTGCTTACGGGGATTCCTCCTTATATAAGCGGCGTGACCTCTAACGAATTTAAAGGAAGGTCGACTCAAAAAAGCATATTTCATCTGACTAAAGAAAAAGGGCTCATCAACGCGGCAGCGGCTTATTACTGGATCAGCGAGCTTTACAACTGCTATCCCTTCGATCCGCCGCTTCACCGCGAACAGGAGAAGGAAGATATGCCAATTCAATTCGGGAGGTTCTACTTTGAGGACGACTATCCCGATTCCCACCTCTTTGTCGATGGCGAAATACTTCGAAGAAAGTATAAGCCCGACTTTTTGCTGATACATCCCATGGGGGTCGATTACTTCGGGCATCTCTACGGAGGTTCATCAAGAGAGTATGCCAAAAAGACGTCGGAAACGGATGGGCTTTTAAGCAAGTACATTCCCTTATGGCTGGACGACGGCTATCAGGTGATCGTGACGGCCGATCACGGGATGGACGACTTCGGGAACCACGGAGGAGAAAGCAGCGAGGAGCGGGACGTGCCTCTGTTTCTCGTTGGCGACCGATTTACGTCGGTATGCTACGAACCTCCTTCGCAGCTTGGGATAGCGCCCTTGATCTGCAGGCTGCTTAAGATAAATCCGAGTAAGGCGATGAACTCTATCACTTCGCCGGCAACCATGGGGTGATTGTCGTGAGGGGAACGTGGGCGCAGATCAGTAAAAACCTCTGGCTTGCAGGCGCGCTTCTTCCATTGGCAGCAATGATCTTCGGATTCGAGCTGCTGCCAATTATGGGGATGCTCATTGACAGCTTTAGGGCGGACGACGGTAATGTTTGGACTTTGGGACAATATATCACCGCCTTAAAAAATCCATACTATCTGGTCGCCATCAAAAACAGCCTGCTTATATCGCTTCTTTCAAGTTTCATTGCAATAGTCGCAGCAGCCTTCGTCGCTTATTTCATAACGCGCCTTAAGCCGAAATCCCAGGAGGCGGTATTGACTTACGTAAATCTCACGGCAAATTTCGCAGGGGTCCCCCTTGCCTTTGCCTACATAATCATGCTCGGAAACAGCGGTCTTTTTACGATCCTATTCCAAAGGTGGGGGTTGGATATATTTTCGGAATTCGACCTCTATAGCTGGAGCGGCTTGGTCCTAGTTTACGTTTATTTTCAGCTGCCCTTGGCCATACTTCTGCTTTATCCGATCTACTTCGAGATAAAAGAGCAATGGCGGGAGGCCGCACATCTGCTTGGGGCTTCAGATATGCAGTTCTGGCTTCAGGTTGGCCTTCCCGTCATTATGCCGGGGCTTGTCGGGACCTTTAGCATCCTCTTTGCCAACGCCATGGGAGCCTATGCCACGGCCTACGCCTTGGTCGGAAGCAATTACAACCTCCTTTCCGTCAGGATTGGCGCGCTGATATCGGGAGATGTATACGCACGCCCTCATCTTGCAAGCGCGCTGGCCATGCTTCTCGCCTTGAGCCTCATCGCAGCCATGCTTACAAACGAATACATGATGAGGCGGGTCAGGAGGGATTTAAAATGAAGGAAAAGAAAGCACTTCATCGCTTCGCTATAGCTTTGATGTTTCTATATTTGTTCATGCCTTTGATAGCAACCTTCCTATATTCGATTGCCACCGACTGGTACGATACCGTCCTGCCCAAGGGGTTGACTCTCTCTTGGTATGTGAAGCTCTTCCAGGATGTACGTTTCGTAGCGGCTTTGGGGCGAACGCTCTTTGCCTGCTCCGTCGCGGTAGGTTTAAACATTGCCGTGATGGTCGTATCTCTTTTCATCGTCTCTCTTTATCTTCCAAAGTTAGAGCGGCTCCTTCAGGCTTTCGTCATGCTTCCCTACGCCATACCTGGAGTAATTGGTGCCGTAGGGCTGATCAAGGTCTATTCCTCCGGACCTTTGGCAATTTCCGGGACAGTCTGGTTATTGATAGGAGCCTACTTCGTCGTCATACTTCCCTATACATATCAGGGGACGAGAAACAGCATGAGGACGGTAGACCTTCCTCAACTCGTCAGCGCGGCCGAGCTTTTGGGGGCTACCAAGCCTAAAGCCTTCTTTAAGGTTGTACTGCCAAATATACTTCCAGGGGTCATGGTATCCGCCCTCCTTTCTTTCTCCGTGCTTTTCGGCGAGTTCGTTTTGACAAACCTCTTGGTAGGCGGATACTACGAAACCGTCCAGATATACCTGATGAGGAGAATGAGGGAAAGCGGCCATCTGTCCAGTGCCGTCGTGATAAGCTACTACCTTTTCGTCTTCTGCCTTTCATGGATCGCGTTAAAGCTAGGCCAAAACTTCAAAAACGGCAATTTTGATAACTTAAGGGGGAAGAAATATGAGTTACCTCATTATAGATAAAGTTACAAAGAAATTCGACGGAATGGTAGTCTTGGACGAGATAAGCCTCGCCGTCGAAAGGGGAGAGCTGGTAACATTGCTTGGGCCTTCGGGCTGTGGCAAGAGCACGTTGCTTCGCTGCATCGCCGGGTTAAATGAGGTCGATGGCGGTCGCATACTTTTAAACGACAGGGATATCACCTACCTTGCGCCGAGAAAGAGAGGAGTGGGAATGGTATTTCAGTCCTACGCCCTTTTTCCGAACATGACCGTCTACGAAAATGTAGCATTTGGGCTAAAAATGCAGGGTCTTAAAGGCGACCGTATTGCAGCAAGAGTTAGGGAGATGATCGACCTCGTGGGGTTGGCCGGCAAAGAGGGATCTTATCCAAGAGAGCTTTCCGGCGGCCAACAACAGAGGGTAGCCCTCGCTAGGTCAATGATCGTGGAGCCTGACGTGCTGCTTCTTGACGAGCCCTTCAACGCACTGGATGCCAAGATAAGAAAGACGCTCCAGATGGAGCTTAAAAATATACAGAAAAAATCCGGCATGACCATGATCTTTGTCACCCATGACCAGGAAGAGGCTTTGACGATTTCAGACAGGATATTCGTGATAAACGAAGGTAGGGTGGCGCAATCCGGCAAGCCTTTGGAGATATACAGCCAACCAGCAAACGAGTTCGTGGCGAGGTTCATAGGAAACTTCAACGTCCTTAAAGGGGAGGAATTTGAACAACTCGTAGGAGAACCCCTTTTCACCGGCAAGAGCTTAGCTATAAGGCCGGAGGTGATCAAGCTTTCCTTGAATGGCGAAAACGGAAAAGGCCATAATGGCTCCTGGAGAATTAAGGGCAAGGTCGTCGGCGTCTTTCTCAAAGGAAATATACTGCGCTATCGGGTTAGATCGAAAGATTCCATCCTAGACGTAGACGTCTTAAATAACAGCATGGACTGCAGTATAAATTACGATACATGGGTAGATCTTGTCATTCCAAAGGACGAAGTTAAGGTTCTTAACCTATAAGATATTTACTTAGGCCAGGGATCTCTGAGGCGCCTTTTTGCCCACTGGTCGGCTCTTGCTTCGCGTTCCAGAATGAGCTTTTGCCAATCTTCCTTGGTACGTATGTCCTTAGGGATACTTTCTCTGTCATGTCCCAGCTTTAAATGAGCTATCTCATGAAGAAGCAGGAACCTGAAAAGCTCAGCCGGCGCGATGTCGCGGTTTCCCCAACGTCTGTAGTAATCTTCGGGATCGAAGCTTTGAAGCATCTCCACCCAAGCTTCGCCGTCTGAAGTAATGGTGACCCGCGCGAACATATCGGCGCCAAGGTATTCCCTAAAGATGAGCTTTACTCCCCAGCTATGAGCAAGTTTTTCAAGCCAGGCCCTTTCACTCGAATCCAGCCTTAGCATGCTTTTCTCTCGCCTGCCGTATCGCTTAAAGACATTTACGATCGCTCCCGTCGGCACAGGTTTTGTTCATTAATTATATTACCACCCTTCTGTCGGTCACAAGGTGTCGCTATAATATATTATTAGCATAAAAGGCTGGTCATCTGTAATTACGTCGACGAGATAATATTGTAGGTACCCGGTTACAGCTAGCTGAGAAGATACGCATTTGTCACATATTTACAACATGTATAACAAATTTCGCAATTTGTAATGATGTATAATACACTACGAATCGCAAATGTTCATACATGTATTATAGGAGGATATGTCAACTTGAAAACCTTTTATCGTTCGGTATTTATTTCCGATACGCACCTGGGAAGCAGGTGGTGTCAGGCGCAAAAATTGGTTTCCTTTCTTAAAAATGTTAGGTGCGAGCGCCTTTACCTAGTTGGCGACCTTCTCGAAAGCAAAAAAGCAATGAAGACGTCTTCCTGGTCACGCTCTCAAATCGAGGTTTTCAATCAAATACACTTGAAATCGCTTGAGGGACGTGTAGTTTACGTCCCAGGTAATCACGATTACTGCATGAGGGATTTCATAGGGCGTCAATTTGGCAACCTGGAGGTTCAGCCTCATGCAGTTCATAGGACCGCGGATGGTAAGCGCATGCTGGTCCTTCATGGCGACCAATTCGATAAAGCCGTGAGTTTAAGCCCCTGGGTTACCAGGCTGGGAGATTTGGCTTACAACGGAGCGCTTTGGCTTAATTTATGGGTAAATAAATTGCGCCATTGGCTTGGGATGAGCTATTGGCCAATCTCGCAGTTTTTGAAACACGAGGTAAAGACCTTCATACAGATGCTTTCGGCATTCGAAAAGCTGTTACAGAGGGAAGCTAAAAGGCACCGCTGTGACGGCGTAATTTGCGGTCATATCCATAGACCGGCCATCAACCATATGGGCGATGTGCTCTACGTAAATTGTGGCGACTGGGTAGAAAGCTGTTCTGCTGCAGTGGAACATGAAGACGGCAGCTTCGAGATCTTATATCGACGCGACGTCAAAAAGCCCTCATTTGAAGCAAAAGCTCCATTTAAGGTGACATATCCTGCCTTCAGCGAGCCTATCCCGCTGGGCCTCGTGTCCATGCTCGCAGAATAAGTGCATGCCAGGACGTCTTGATTGACATCTAATGGCCCCCTCTTTATAATTGACTGCAAAATAAACCTAGGGTTAATTTTATTCTTTGCTGAAACCTTTGTTAATGATCTCTTAGGAGGATATGTGCGCTATGCGAAGGAAGGGTTGCGGCAGAGATAGGGAGGGAGAAGTGTAAGGTGACCATCAAAAGCATACTTGTCTTGGGCTCTGGCCCCATAAAGATAGGCCAGGCTGCGGAGTTCGACTATGCGGGAAGCCAGGCCTGCAAGGCACTTCACGAGGAAGGTTACCGCGTGATACTGCTCAACAGCAACCCCGCTACAATACAAACCGATACGGCGATGGCCGACATCGTTTACATAAAACCACTTACGGCCAAAACCGTAGAGGCCATAGTCAAAGAGCATCACCCCAAAGGAGTCATAGCAACATTGGGCGGGCAAACCGCCCTTAATTTATGCGTGGAGTGCGAAGAGAAGGGTATATGGCGTGAATTTGGCGTCAAGGTCCTGGGCACCCCGACATCTGCTATAAAGACCGCTGAGGGGCGCGAGAGCTTTAAGGAGCTCATGAAAAAAATCGGCCAGCCCGTTCCTGCAAGTGTTTCCGCATCTTCCGTAGATGAAGCGCTGGAGTTCGCCTGCAGCAATCGATATCCATTGATAATCCGGCCAGATTATACCTTGGGCGGCACCGGCGGAGGTGTGGCAAAAAAAGAGGAAGAGCTGAAAATCAAGGCAAAGGAAGGCCTTGAGGCTTCACCAGTCCATAAAATTCTGGTGGAGGAGTACCTGTCGGGGTGGAGGGAGTTCGAGTTCGAGGTCATGAGGGATAGCGCCGGAAATGCCCTATGTGTCTGCGGCATGGAAAACGTCGATCCCATGGGGATTCACACGGGAGACAGCATCGTCGTCTCTCCCATCGTGACACTTTCAGACTTCCAACGAAACCGCCTGCGCTCTGCCGCTTTGGCGATAGTTGAGGCTTTGGACGTACGCGGTGCCTGCAACGTGCAGTTTGCCCTTTCACCCGACGGCGATTCCTATTACGTCATAGAGGTAAACCCCCGCGCCAGCAGGTCAAGCGCCCTGGCAAGCAAGGCCACGGGATACCCCATAGCGAGGATAGCTGCAAAGATTGCCGTGGGCAAAGGCCTGGCGGAACTTCCAAACCCCATCACGGGAAAGGGTAACGCCTTGTCGGAGCCCAAGCTTGATTATATCGTAGTCAAGCACCCCCGCTGGCCCTTTGAAAAGTTTCCAACCGCCAACATCCAGCTTGGGACGCAGATGAAGTCCACCGGTGAGGTCATGGCAATAGGAAGTTCCTTTATGCATGCCCTTCTTAAGGCCTTCCGTTCATTGGATGCACCTTCGCCCCTCACCGACAAATGCTTTAAAAAGGCCACGAAAGACGAGCTGTGGCAGCACTGCACACTTCCCACCCACAGGCGCATGGGCGCTATCCTGGAACTTTTAAGGCGGGGCAAAAAGGCAGAGGAAATTTCGGGCGCTACGGCAATACATCCCTATTTTATAAAACAGCTTCAACAGATCATCTCGATAGAAAAAAGGCTAAAAACCGGACTTACCCGAGATGTCTTGGCAGAAGCCAAAGGTGCGGGATTTAGCGACGAGGATATCGCCTGCATCTGCGAAAAACCGACCGGAGAAATAGCGGGCCTGCGCCAGGGCTACAACATCGAGATAAAGCACAGAAAGGTGGGAGGAGAGGCCTCCCTGTCGGGATATTTCTATGGCGTTTACGAAGATGATGTCCCTCCAGTCGCTTCTCCGGCGGAAGCTCGTTCAATCATCGTTTTAGGTTCAGGCCCCATTAGGATAGCCCAAGGGGTTGAGTTTGATTATTGCTGCGTAAAGGCCGTTGAAAGCCTGCGGCGCAGGGGCTTTAGGGCCGTAATGGCAAATAATAACCCCGAGACGGTCAGCACCGATCACGATATTTCGGACGCCCTCTACTTTGAGCCCCTTCACGTCGAAGACGTTAGGGCCATTCTGAAGCGCGAAAGGGCCGAAGGGTTTTTCTGCTCCTTCGGAGGACAGACGTCGCTGAAGTTGGGCCTTTCCTTGGCCGAAGAAGGCTATAACATGTTTGGCACCGGCGCCTCGGCGATCGTGGAGGCCGAGGATAGGGGGCGTTTTTGCGATATACTGCACAAGCTTGACATACCCTATCCCCCTGGAGAGGCTGCGAGGGATTTGAAGGAGGCCGTGGATATCGCCGATGGGTTGGGCTTTCCGGTGATGATAAGGCCAAGTTTCGTCATAGGCGGAGTCGATATGCAGGTGGTTTACGAAATGGATGACTTTAGAAGGCTTGCCTCCCTTGCCTTTTCCCATGCCCCCGGCGTCGCCCTTTTGATCGATCGTTTCCTTCAGGGCAAGGAGTTCGAGGCCGACGCCGTCTGCGACGGAAAGGACGTGCTGATCCCAGGCATCTTCGAACACTTGGACCCAGCCGGTGTGCATTCCGGCGATTCCATAGCCCTTTTTCCTGATTTTTCCCTTTTGCCGCAGGAAAAAGGCGAGGTGCTTCATATAGTTTCAGCCCTTTCTGAAGCATTAAGCGTCAAGGGGCTCTTTAACGTACAATTCGTCCGCCACGACGGCAAGCTTTTCGTAATAGAGGCAAACCCGCGTGCCAGCCGAACAGTTCCCATAGCAAGCAAACTGACGGAAATTCCCATGGTAGATCTGGCCGTCGGCGTTGCTTTAGGAGAAAGCCTTAAAGACGCTGGTTACGGGCTTGGCATTTTGGATTACAAAGGCCCGCTGGGGGTAAAGGTCCCGGTCTTTTCCACTGAAAAGCTTCCAGGAGCAGACAGCAGGCTTGGTCCACAGATGCAGTCGACGGGAGAATCTTTAGGCGTGGGGGAGACCTTTGCCGAGGCTTTAAGGGAAGCCCTGCAGGGCGCAGGATGGAAGATACCGGAGAAGGGCAACATCCTTTTCAGCGTCAGAGATGACCAAAAGTCCTTACTTGCTCCTGTAGCCTCGATATTTTACAATCTCGGATGGGAAATTTACGCTACACCAGGCACGGCAGCGGCGCTAAAGAAATGGGGGTTGCCCTCAAGAGAAGTACCCAAGGGAGCGGAGCTCATCTCGGCCATTCGTTCTAACATGTTCGACGTCATAGTAAACATCCCTTCCCTCCGGGCAAATACGCTGAAGGACGGCTATGCCATGAGAAGGGCGGCCATTGAATCTCAAGTGCTTTGCCTTCATACGCTGGAGGCAGCTCAGGCCGTAGGCTCATCGCTTACGGGCAGAAACCATACTTAACTTAATATATGCCGATAGATTATCGTTAGTCACATAGGCGCGATATCTTCTCATGCAAACAGCTGTATTCGTAGGTCATCTTCTTTAAAGCCAAGGCGGGAAAGATATCGCGCAGCGGTATATCCTTATCGGCAGTGCCCTCTGTCTTCCAGTCAACGACGATGATCTTGTCTCCCTTGGACTTGCTTTGGCGCACCAAAAAGTTTGACGGGTTGGCCCAGTCGTAGATCACCAGTTTGTAGCTTACCAGAAAATCGTAAAGTTCCCTTAAAAGTTCAAGGGCATGCCTTGCCTTGTCCGGGTTTTCTTTGACGAAAACGTCGATCGGTTTAGAAAACGAACCGTCCTCGTTGCAGACGCGCTCGACGACCAGCCCCGGCCCCAGGTTTGTCATCGCTATGCCAAAACATCTTGGGGCGTGCTCGTAAAAAGCTTCTCCTATTCTGAGTGCCGTAGAACGGTACACCCTTGCCTCTTCGCGGTTTGACCAAAAATCAATGAGCCAGGGCATTAAAATCCTCTCCAAGCGCTTCCTTGGAGAAACGCGATAGCCTTCTTTCCAGAGCCTATCGATTTTGATGCAAAGGCGGGGATCCCTGGGATGAACGAAGGTGTCCCTCTTGCTTCCGCTGTGAATTAAAAGGTCAGAGCTTAAGCGTATGATCTCTTTTGGAAAAAAGCGCGGTTGCAGGGGCTTTCTTTTAAAAAGAAACGGCAAAAGATCGGCAAAAAAGTACTTATAGCTATCCTTGGGGAGAAAGGCGTTCATCCAAATCTTGAGCGCTTTCCTGCGGATCTTTTTTACCTTGCTGTATTGACCTTCCGCTTCATAAATTCCTGCCAAAAGATCCAAGTATACGACCAAATCGGGGTGGTTGCGGCCAAGCTCTTTTGTTGCCCTATACAGGGCCTTTTCGGCTTCGGACAAGGCTTTATCATATTTGCAGTTTTGGATCAATTTAACGACGTTTGCGACTTCATCGGAATGCACTTACCCCTTCCCCCCTGAACCTACAAATGCGTCTCATAGGGCCATGATGGTACTGCGCCAGCTTAAGTATAATATCAAAATAGACTTAATATGTCTCACGTATTCCATTTCATTCAGCAGCCCCCTCACGAAAAGCTTGACTTGAAGTGGACTCAAAGTGATAAGCCATTTAAAATAATATAAAAATTACGAGAGCAGGAGGAAAAGGTATATGAAAAAACTCGGCTTTGGACTAATGAGACTGCCCCTGATTGATCCCGAGAACCCCGAGAGCATAGATCAGGATCAGTTGAATAGGATGGTAGATATCTTCCTTGAGAGGGGATTTACCTACTTCGATACAGCCTATCTTTACCATCAGGGAAAAAGCGAAGTAGCAATAAGAAAGGCATTGGTTGAAAGGTATACCAGGGACAGCTTCACTTTAACCGACAAACTGCCCACCTGGATTGCCACTAAATACGAGGATTACGAGGCTATTTTTGAGGAGCAGCTCGAAAGGTGCGGTGT
>ERZ795045.4467-NODE-4467-length-11226-cov-13.448125_pt1 | contig 11226 bp, 8 predicted proteins | sample MGYA00375129_ERZ795045 | MGnify/ENA primary metagenome ERZ795045 (study PRJEB30174, sample SAMN05720166) | activated sludge metagenome | isolation source: anaerobic digester from wastewater treatment plant | place: Japan | collected 2015-05-15 ... | reverse complement strand
TACTTTAGATTCTATCCTTTTTTGTATACGATAGCATGAAAAGTTTGATGATCTGTGACAACAATTCGGCTAAGAGAAAAGTATGGTAGAATAATTAACTAGGATGTCTTTATAACCGCTTGAGATGTACTCACTTAGAACGGTCAGCGCAGGCTGTACTGCCAAATTCTAAAGCTTACATTTGGCAATAAGAAGCCATCTACGTTTTGGAAGGGAGACCTCTAATGGAGACGCAATCCATTCTGTTTGCCTTCATGTTAACTTTGTTTGCCGGGCTTTCAACGGGAATAGGCAGCGCAATAGCGCTTTTTGCAAAAAGGACTAATACCAAGTTTCTGTCTGTTTCCTTAGGGTTTTCTGCAGGGGTAATGATATATGTATCCTTCGTTGAAATACTCAGTGAGGCGAAGGAATCCCTCATAATGGAGCTGGGCGTAAGAGGTGGAATGTGGGCGACGGTAGCCGCATTTTTCGGTGGGATGTTGCTGATTGCTATCATCGACAAGGTAGTGCCTACCCATGAAAACCCCCACAGCATGCAATGTGTAGAGGACATATGCCCGGAGGAGTTAGACGATAGGCACGGACTTATGAAGATGGGGTTAACGTCCGCCCTGGCCATAGCTATACACAACTTCCCTGAGGGGATAGCTGCTTTCACAGCCGCGTTAAAGGATGTAGATGTCGGCCTTGCCATTGCCGTAGCCATAGCGATTCATAATATACCGGAAGGCATAGCTGTGTCTGTACCTATATACTATGCTACCGGAAACAGGAAAAAGGCGTTTATCTACTCTTTCCTATCAGGTTTGTCAGAGCCTTTAGGAGCGATAGTCGGATACCTGTTATTGTCTGCGTTTTTTAATAATCTCACGTTTGGGATACTTTTCGGTATGGTGGCAGGGATCATGGTGTTTATATCCCTTGATGAATTGCTGCCGGCATCAGAGAAGTATGGAGAACATCACTTATCACTATACGGCGTAATCGGTGGAATGCTTTTTATGTCGATCAGTCTATTAATGTTTGTTTGATTATGAGCGGGCAGCAAGCGGCCGTGCTTCCTAATCTCTTTCTTGTACGGTAACTTTCGCGGTATCGCCTGGCTGCTTTCCGATTTTGTTGCGGATGTCCTTCCGCAACCCTGTGATGTAGCATTAGGCGCATCATTGCGTCAAGCCCACGACGAGATCTGCTCCGCCCGCAACCTTTAATCCTATCCGCCAATACGTCCAACTGTACTCCACCGGTCCCCACAGGAAGTAGCTCTTTCTGAACATGATCCAACCACGATGTCAAAATCTTTGCTTTCACGGGCACGCTTAGGGAGGAATTGTAAAAAAGAAGGCGAATAAATTGGTACAACATTAGTTGGATGCTCAAACAAACTAATAGGAGTTGCGGTATGAACATGAAGAATTCTCAACACGCTCACGAGAACGTACACCATTCAACACCCACCACCGGGAACCAGGGTCTGGTGAAGGACCTGAACAAGGCAATAGTGCTCAACATGATCTGGAGGTCAGGCCCTATATCCAGGGCCGACATATCGAGGGCTTCGGGGTTGAACAGGGCGACTGTGTCGTCGCTGGTTGACGAGCTGATCACCGAGAGCTACGTCACGGAGGTGGGAGTCGGGGAATCTGCGTTGGGGCGGAAGCCCATCATGCTGAAGGTCAATCCAAGCGTGGGCACTATCATCGGTGTCGACCTGGGCGTCAACTACATCCGTCTCATAGCTTCTGACGTCACGGCGAACGTCGTTGCCCGCGAGGAGCTGGTAATACATCCTGGCGACGGCGTGGAATCCATCGTGGGGACCATGCTGAAGGCGATAAAGCGAATGGCGGCATCGGTGCCGCCGACGCTGAAAGGGCTCATCGGAGTCGGGGTCGGGGTGCCGGGGTTGGTCAGGTCTGACGGCGGAGTGCTTGCGTTCGCGCCCAACCTCAGGTGGAAGGATGTGCCGCTCAGGCAGATCTTAGAGGAGCAACTGTGCGCCTCTGCGTTCGTGGATAACGAGGCCAATGCAGGCGCCATGGGAGAGAGGTGGTTCGGCGCAGGGAAGGGCGTGCAGAATATGGCCTACCTCAGCGTCGGCATCGGCCTGGGCGTGGGTATCGTGATCAACGGCGAGCTGTACCGTGGGAGCATGGGCTACGCAGGGGAGATGGGGCACTTTACCATTGAGCCTGACGGCCCGGAGTGCGGGTGCGGCAACCGAGGCTGCTGGGAGACTCTGGCGTCGGAGCGGGCGTCGCTGGGCAGGGTAGCAGAGGCAGTCCGGGCGGGCCGGCCGACGGAGCTGGCAGGGCGCGAGGGAGACAGGCTCACCATGGACGACCTGGCAAGGGCGTGCGCCGACGGCGACGAGGTGGCGCAGGAGGCTCTTGCGGAGACAGGCAGGTACCTGGGGATAGGGATCGCGGGGGTGATCAACACCTTCAATCCCGACCTGGTGATCGTCGGTAATACGGTGGGGTGCTGCAGCCGGCTGGTATTGGAAGAGGCCGAGAAGGAGATTCGCGCGAGGGGGCTCAGCCAACTGGCGGAGGGAGTCAGGTTGGTCCAGGCTGCGCTGGGCAAGGATTCGTGTGCTATGGGGGGAATCTCCCTGGTTTTGAACGACCTTTTGAGCCTTCCGAAGATTGCACTGTAGGGTTTGTGTCGGGATCGACGTGAGATAAAGGCGCATGCGTGCGGGGGGAGGAACGCTTGATGACAGTTGGCAGAGTGAAGAACAGTGTCGGGATCTGGTCGTTCGGCGCCAACGCGACGCGCTTCATGCCTGGAGGGTACCATCCGGAGGCGCTCAAGGAGGATATGCCGACGAAGGTGCGACGCGTGGTGGACGGCCTAGGGGACCTTGTGGATGGCTACGAGTTCCACTATCCGGGGGAGGTGTCCGAAGACAACCTCGATCAGGTGCTGGAGGCCTTGGGCGGAGCGGACCTTTACGCCGTGGCGCTGGGGCTGTTCTCTATACCCAAGTATGCCCTGGGCTCGTTTATCAACCCCGATCCTAAGCTTCGGAGGGAGTCGGTGGACACCGCGAAGCGCGGGGTTGACCTAGCGGCTCAGGTCGGGGCGAAGTTCATCATCTGGCCCGGCGGAGAGGGCTACAATTACCCGTTCCAGGTGCCGTACGGCGAGGTGTGGCAGCGTTTCATAGATGCCATAGCGGAAATAGTTGACCATGCCCATGGTAAGGGCGTCACCGTGCTATTGGAGCACAAGAACTCAGAGCCTGCCATGAACATCCTCATGCGCAACATCGGCATGACCCTTTTTGTGATACACAAGGTCACAGAGACCGGTGTGCCGACTGACCTGCTGAAGGTGAACATGGACTGGCAGCATCTGATCATGAACGGCGAGCCGCTGGCTGAGTACGCTGCGCTCCTGGCGAAGGAGGGGCTCTTGGGGCACCACCACGGCAACTCGGGCTGGGGCACCTTCGATGACGACAACATGGTGGGCGCCACCTGTTTCATGCAAACCCTTGAGCTCGCTGTGGAACTGCGGCGGGCGGGGTACGGGAGCGGCGGCGAGCGGATCGGGTTCGACCTGTTCCCCTACACCGAAGACCAGATCGAGGCTGTTAGGCAGAACGTGTACCAGTGGGAGTTCATCGATTCAATCGCGGCGAGGATCGACGAGGCGACGCTGGCGGAGGCGCAGGCGAAGCACGATGCGGTGGCTGCGTACAGCGTCGTCTACACAGCCATGGGGCTGGACGAGGACTTCCGTCAGGCGGTGGATGCGAGCAGGAGGAAGTAGACTCTATTCGCTCTGTCGCTCGCTTTACGGTGCCTTGTAGGACCTCTTCCGGCAGGATGCCGAATTCGTCGACTCGGTCAGCAGATGAGGGGGTGGGAGGCTGGAGGCGCGGATGTTTGAGGTCAGGCTGGAACCGTCAACTTAACATTAAGAAAAAAGGAGGAGACAAGGATGACGATGAAGCGCTTTGGGATCACGATAGGTTCCGTACTACTTGTTGTCCTCTTGTTGCTGACGATTACCATGCCAGCAGCTACTCAGCAAAAGATTACCATCGGCGTTTCCATTCGGAGCCTGTCGGAGGAGCGGTGGGCGCGAGAGAGGGACCTCATGGAGGAAAAGGCGAAGGAGCTAGGGGTAGACATCATCTTCACGGATGCCAATAACGATGAGTTTGTGCAGAACTCGCAGATCGAGAACTTGATTGCCCGCGGCGTCGATGTTTTGATAATCATCGCCCGAAACAGCGACGTGGCGGCCAACGGAGTGGCGATGGCGAGCGCGGAGGGGATCCCGTGCATCGCGTACGACGTGGCCATATACCATCCTGATGCTATCTACGTGTCGTTCGATAGCGTGAGGGTGGGATACGAGATGGCCAAGGCCGTAGTGGAGCAGGTGCCGAAGGGCCGGTACTTCTGGATCGGCGGGTCGCCTACGGACGACAACGCTTATCTGGTGAGGAAAGGGCACTTCCAGGTGCTGCAGCCGCTGATCGACAAGGGCGACATCGTGCTCCTAGGCGAGCAGTGGTGCGATGCGTGGAGCCCTGAGGAGGCGCTGAAGCACGTGGAGAACGCGCTGACCGCGCATGCGAACCAGATCGACGCGATCGTATGCTCCAATGACGGGACCGCGGGAGGCGCGGTGCAGGCGCTGAAGGATCAGGGCCTGGCCGGAAAGGTCCCCACGTGCGGGCAGGACGCTGACCTCGTGGCGTGCCAGAGGATAGCCGAGGGGACGCAGACTGTAACCATATTCAAGGATGTCAGGATTCTGGCCGATGCTGCGATGAAGACTGCAGTGGAGCTGGCGCAGGGCAAGCGTCCGTCGGGCATCAACGGCAAGTACGTCAATGAGGCGAAAGGCATCGAGCAGGACGCTGTATTCGCGGAAGTGATCCCTGTCACGAAAGACAACCTGTATGAGGTCATCGTGAAGGGCGGTTTCCACAAGCTGGAGGACGTGTACAGGAACGTACCCAAGGACCAGTGGCCGACGGGATAGCGACAAGATAGCGTGATCGTTATCGAGAGGCCGAGGGACTGAAGGTGCTGCGTCCCGACCTGCGATGGCTGCGGAGCCCGCGGGGCGTCCGGGGCATGCGGCGCGCGGACGAGGGGCGCAGCGCTCCCAAGCCCCACCCGATCGGGAGGGCGAACGGGAAAACGATTGGCAGGCGGTCAGGAGGCACACGAGAGGCAGTCGGGGAGGCGAGAAGCGTGGGAGAGATGGGAAGCGTTCTTCTCGATATCCGCAATGTCACCAAGGACTTTCCGGGCACCCGGGCCCTGGACGACGTGTGTATGCAGGTTATCCAGGGGGAGATTCACGGGCTCTGCGGGGAGAACGGGGCAGGCAAATCGACGCTGATGAAGATACTCAGCGGCACTCATCCTTGCGGATCATACGAAGGCGAGATACTGTTCGATGGCGAGCCCATCCGGTTCGCGGGGATAAGGGATTCGGAGGCACGGGGCATACGCATCATCCATCAGGAGATGGCCCTGGTCAAGGAGATGACGGTGGTCGAGAACATCTTCCTGGGTGCCGAGAAGGCCAGGTTCGGGATCATCGACCAGATGAGGATGTACAGCGAGACGCGAGAGCTGCTCGGCAGGTTCGGGCTAAACGTGCCCGGGTCGGCACTCGTGGGCACGCTGGGCGTCGGGCAACAGCAGATGGTAGAGATCGCGAAGGCCTTGCGGGGGCACGTGAGGCTGCTGATCCTGGATGAACCCACGTCAGCGCTGAACGACGCGGAAGTGGAGAACCTCATGCGCACGCTGCGGGAGCTGAAGGCCGCAGGCGTGACCTGCATCTACATATCCCACAAGCTCAGGGAACTCTTCGACATTGCAGACCGGATCACGGTGCTGCGCGACGGAAGGTGCATCGGCACCAGCCCCACCACTGAGGTCACTGAAGATGAGATCATCGCCATGATGGTGGGCCGGGCGCCCACCGGCCGTTTCCCGCCGAAGACCAGGAAGGCCGGCAAGGTGATGATGTCGGTAAGGAACTGGACCGTAAAGGATCCCGAGAACAGGGAGCTTTACGCGGTGCGGGACGTGTCGTTTGACGTGCGGGCCGGGGAGATCCTGGGCATATCGGGCTTGATGGGTTCGGGGCGCACTGAGCTCCTGCAGAGTCTGTTCGGGGAGTACGGGTTCCAACCGTCGGGCGAGATAGAGATCGAGGGGAAAAAGAGCAGGATACGATCAGCGCGGGACGCGATCGCGCTGGGAATGGGGCTGGTGACCGAGGACAGAAAGAACACGGGGCTCATCCTGATGCACTCGGTGACGCACAACATCACGTTGCCGTCGTTGCCGAACCTGTGCAACGGGCCGGTGGTGGACACCGTTTCGGAGCTTGCCGCGACGCTGGAGATAATCAAAGAGCTGAGCATCAAGGTGCCGTCGGTGGAGTCGAAGGTTGAAACGTTGAGCGGCGGGAACCAACAGAAGGTGTCCATCGGCAAGTGGCTGATGACCAAACCGCGGATACTGATGCTAGACGAGCCGACGAGGGGCATAGACGTGGGCACGAAGTACCAGGTGTACGAGCTGATGGACCGTTTGGCTGCCGCGGGGATCGCCATCATCATGGCGTCGTCTGATTTGCCTGAGGTGCTGGGGATGAGCGACAGGGTGCTGGTGATGCACGAGGGCGCGATGGCAGGGATAGTGGACTCGAGCGAGGCCAATCCCGAGAGGATAATGTCGCTGGCTACCATCGGAAAGGGGATGCGAAACAGTGGCAGATGCACAGCTGGGAAAGAGTGAGTCGACTCTGGATGTATCGCTCATCGAGCGTATCCGCAGGCGAGGGCTGAGGTACAACCTGCGCGCCTACACCATGGTGTTCGCGCTGCTCGCCATCTGGCTTGCCTTGGCCATTGCCACGCAAGGCACCTTCCTCGAACCCCGAAACATGTCGAACCTGTTTCGCCAGGCAGCCATCAACGGCTACTTGTCCATCGGCATGGTGTTCGTGATCACGGCAGGGCACATAGACCTGTCTGTGGGAGCTGTGGCTGGGCTTACGGGAGCGATTGCGGCGATGCTGCAGATCCAATGGCTGCCGGCGCTAGGTGAGCACCTGGGCGTCGCCTGGTTGCAGCCGGGGTGGCCGTCGACGATCATCAGTATCGTTGCGGCTCTGTTGATGGGAACTGCGATAGGCATATGGCAGGGCGTGTGGGTGGCGTACGGCCAGGTGCCGGCGTTCATCGTGACGCTCGGAGGCATGTTGGTGTTCCGTGGGGCTATCCTGGGCATCACCAGGGGTGTAAACGTCGGGCCGATGAATGTGACTTTTCAGAGGATAGGCCAGGCGTACCTGTCAACTGGGGCAGGAGTGGCGTTCGCTGCCGTTGGGGTGGCTTTGATAGTCTTTTATACGTTTGTGTCGCGGCGGAGCAGGGTGAGGTACGAGTTCCCCGTGAAGCCGCTTTGGGCGGATGCGGCGATCACGGTGTTCTACTCGGGGCTGGTGATCGGGTTCGTGGCGGTGATGCACCGTTACCGCGGCGTGCCGGTGCCGGTGGTGCTACTGATCGTGATGGCAGCACTGTTTGCGTTCGTGTTCAGTCGGACGCAGCTGGGACGGTACGCATGCGCGATAGGCGGGAATCTGGAGGCGGCGCGCCTGTCGGGCCTGAACGTGCGTCGGGTGATCGTGCAGATCTTCGCGCTCATGGGCGTGCTGGGGGCGATGGCGGGCATCGTGCTGACAGCGCGGCTGAACGCGGCGACGGCGAACGCCGGCAACCAGTTCGAGATGAACGCCATCGCGTCGTGTGTGATCGGGGGGACGAGCCTGCAGGGAGGCTCCGGGAGCATACCTGGGGCGCTGCTCGGGGCGCTGGTGATGGCGAGTATAGACAATGGCTTGAGCATGCTTAACGTGCAGGCATTCTGGCAGCAGATCATCAAGGGCTTGATCCTCATGGTGGCGGTGTTGATGGACGTGAAGTCGAAGTAGGGTGTGTAGTGTAGTTAGGGGCCACTTCACCTCTTGACCACATTTCGTTCGTGTTTGTCGATTTTGACGGGAACCGAATACAAGAAGACAGCTCCGGTTTCGTCGGAGCCATACATCGTAGGAGCCATACACCTCCCGCGGCCGGCGCGTGCGTTTGTGGGAGGCGCTAGATTTTCACTAAGAAAGGGAGTGACACGAGATGGCGGGAAGGGTGAGCCTTGCCAAGGTGCAGCCGCCCGTGTGCGAGATTCCGCCGGGGTATCCGGAGCTGCCGCCGGAGGTTTACCGGGAGCGGCTGGGGCGGTTGCGCAAGAGGATGAGGGAGGCCGGGTTGGACTGGGTGGTGATATATGCCGACCGGGAACATGCTGCGAACTTCTCCTACCTGGCCGGGTTTGGGCCACGATTTGAGGAAGCGCTGCTGCTGGTGGGACCTGAGGACGCGGGAGCGCCGCGGGCTGTGCTTGGAAACGAGTGCATCGACATGGCGAGGTTCACCGAGGCGGAGCTGGAGGGAGTGCATTATCCCACATTCAGCCTGATCGGGCAGCCGCGCGAGGACGTGAAGTGTCTAAAGGAGATCTTTCGCGAAGCGGGGATCCGGCGCGGCATGACAGTGGGGACGGTGGGGTGGAAGTATTTCACGGTTGAGGACGGATGCCCGGAGGGGTCATTCGAGATACCGCACTTCATTGTTGAAGCCATTCGGGAGGTCGTGGGAGACGAGGCGGCGGGTGCGGAACCGGACGCGGGACGCGAGGGCGCGGTCTCCGGAAACAGGGTGAGGAATGCGACTGGCATGTTCATGAACCCCGATAACGGACTTAGGACTGTGCTGGAGCCGGAACAGGTAGCCGTTTTCGAGTATGCAGCGTGTTATGTGGCCAGGTCCATGCTGGCGCTGATGGACAACGTGGAGCCCGGGATGACGGAACTGGAGATGGCGAGTTGGCTGCGGAGCAGTGGGCTGCCGCTGTCGGTGCACCCGATGCTATCGGTTGGGGAAAAGGCGCGTTTCGGTCTGACGAGCCCGACAGGCCGCGTCGCGCGGCGGGGCGACTTCATGACCACGGCGTTCGGGATCGATGGTGCGCTTTCGTGCAGGGCGGCGTATCTGGCGGCGGATGAGTCGGACTTGGCGCCCGAGGTGGGGGATTGGCTGGAGAAGATCGCCGAGCCGTACTTCGAGACGGCGGTGAATTGGCTGGAGATGGTGCGGATTGGTGTCGAGGGGCGTGAGATCTGGGAGATGGCGGAGTCACGGCTACCGAAGGCGAAGTTTGGGTGGAGCCTGAACCCCGGGCATCTGATTGCGTCAGATGAGTGGGTTTCGACGCCGTTCACGGCAGGGTCGGAGGTGCGCTTGAAGAGCGGCAACTACATGCAGTTTGACATCATCATCGCGCCGAGGCCGCCCTACTTTGGGGCTAATGCTGAAGACGGGATCGTGCTGGCAGATGAGGAACTGAGGGCGGAGATCGCGGCGAAGTTCCCGGATATGCGGGCGCGGTTTGAGCGGCGGAGGCGGTACGTGAGGGAGACGTTGGGGATCGGTATAGCCGACGACGTGCTGCCGATGTCGGACATACTCGGGTACTATAGGCCGTTTCTGTTGGATAGGGAGCGGGCGTTTGTTGTGAGGTGAGGAGGGGCTGGGGCGCGATAATTCTCGTCTTCCTAGTTGAAACGGAATCTTCCTTGCAAAAAACTTACTAATAAAGTATTATATGTAATATACTGGGAATAGTTTTATGGCTAGGAGGCGAGAATAACAAATCATGAAGCCAGCGCGTACGATCCGCCGACTCGATGGTTTTGGCAGGATAGTGTTACCTGAAGCACTGAGAGCGCAGCTCGGTATTGAAGAGGGAGCTGAACTCGAGTTCTATTCAAGTGGAGATGCGATAGTCCTCTCGCGGTTTATGAGAGGGTGTGTCTTTTGCGGTCTTCCCAGAAGAATCATTATGTTTCGAGGACAGCATGTCTGTAAGAACATATACGGAACCTCTTCAATATCAAAGCCCATCAAGTGAGCGGCATATGCGTCTATCAGCACAGGATCTTTCCCTGTAATTATCCTGTTCATCTGAACCGGATTACCGCCTTCTTCAAAGTTGAGATCGCCGTTCATGCCGTCAACGATTACAAGGTCTTGTTTGATGATCTTGTTTAAATATGCTATGGGTTTGTGCAGACCCATGGTGTGGAAGCGCCTCTTCTCAGAATTGGGTATGCAGCCTTTCATATTCTTCAGAGCGCAGGTAATGTTAGTCTGGCAGTGGCCTTTGAGGACAGGTACGTTTATCAAATAGTCAACCTTCGTGACATAATCACAGACGTTTATCCTCAAACCGTTTATCTCATGTGCCTGGTACCTGTCTTTTTGAAGATCTATGAGTGGCACGTTGTATTTCTTCGACAGGCTTTCGTACCCGCATACCCTGAATGCTTCCGATGTCCTTGCTCCCACCCAGGAACCTTCCATAATTACTATTCTGTCGCGCCCTTTTGACTTCAGATACTCAATGAGGCCTTCTACTATGTCGGATGAGGTGGTTGCTCCGGAGCTTGCAGGCTTGGCCACAACCAGGTTAGGCTTAATCCCGATTAGTGCGGTTTTGTCTATTTCGTCTTCGGGTCTTATGGCTTCAAGAAGCTCTTTCACCATTTGCTTGGGATTGTCCCCATAAATGACGCGTATCTCATTCTTTCCGATCATGAATGATTGCTCCCTTATTCTTCGTATGTAGAGTTCCCATCGATCTCATTCCCCACCGCGTAGTAGTCTACAGGATTAAGGTATCCTAGATTCGCAGGGCACCCCAACTTGGCATTTCCCGCAACCGGTTCTGGGTTTGTGCTTTTCACCCGTCTTCCTCAGGAACGCAGAGCATGGATCATGGATCTTGCCGTTCTCTATGCTTATGGCATTTGCCGGGCAATTCTTTGCGCATGAACCGCACATTGAACAGTACTCGTATATGTCCTCGTACTCTCTCTTGTCAGGCGGTAAATACAGTTCTGTGACAATGCTGCCAAGCCTTCCGGCTATTCCTTTTTGCGTTATTAGGCCTTTGGAGAGCCCGAAAGTCCCAAGGCCGCACACAAAGGCAACATGCCTTTCGGACCAGTTGCTTGTAAAATGCGCAGACCAGTATCTTTGATCTAGAGCAGGTACAACACTATCATAACCTTCATTCACGAATACGGATCTCAAGTACATGCAGAGCTTGT
>ERZ795045.4460-NODE-4460-length-11240-cov-4.346446_pt1 | contig 11240 bp, 10 predicted proteins | sample MGYA00375129_ERZ795045 | MGnify/ENA primary metagenome ERZ795045 (study PRJEB30174, sample SAMN05720166) | activated sludge metagenome | isolation source: anaerobic digester from wastewater treatment plant | place: Japan | collected 2015-05-15 ... | reverse complement strand
ATCCCCCTCTCCTTGTGGTCGCCGGCCCCGGAGCTGGAGACCAGGGTCAGATCGCGGGGATGGCCTGTTTCCAAAAATCTCCGCTCAATGGCCCGGGCCACCTCCTCGGGCCAGCCGGCAAGCCCCATAAGGGCTACGCCTACCGTCGCTCCATCCTTGATTGCTTTAGCTGCCTCGTCGGCTGTTACTATTTTGGACAAGTTGTCTTCCTCCCGGTGAATAGTATAGATTAGCTGAAATATAATCCTGACACGTCTGGAAGTATATATCTATATGTATACACATATATTTTAGCAAACTCTGTGCAGCATGTCCATCACCGCTTATTATTGATTTTATTCTTGCCGGTATGTATAATTGTGATTGCAAAGGCTCCTGGAAAATAGAGAAGACCACCAGATAATATTTCCTGGAAAGATTTTATTCCTGACAGAAATAACCGGCGATGCAGCATACCGGGAATTGCTAGGTGCTTAAATATTTCAATATTTATGAGTCGGGAGGAATCTTATGACCGGAGAAGAGAAAAGAGGAATACTGGCAAAGGTGGAGAAGAATGCGGTAGAGGCGCAGCTGCGCGACGATTCCTGCGCCCGGAGCACGCTGCACGGTTTGCAGTCCTGTTTTTCCTTTATTCCAGAAGAAATGGTAGCTGCTTCGTGGTGCTTTTCCGGCGGCGTCGCCTCGAGCAGCGGTTCCTGCGGCGCACTCTGCAGCGGCCTGCTGGCTATCGGGGCAAAGTACCTTCCGACGATGGACGAAGTAGCAAGCGGTTCGGAAGAAGCCCAGTCCAAATTTGAAAAAGGCAAAGATAAGCTTTTCGCCTTTCGGGAAGCTTTCATCAAGGAATTCGGGACAACGCTTTGCCCGGAAGTGCAGCGGAAGATTTTTGGACGAAGCTTCAACCTGCTGGACGATAAAGAAAGGGATGAATTTTTGTCTCTGCCCGGCCATGAAGAGAAATGCGCCGCCGTAGTCGCTAAAGCGGCCCGCATGGCAGCCGAGATTATCCTTGATGAAGAGTAGAGCTAAAAAGAAATATCACTGGCCTGATAAACAATCCTGGAGTACGATAGCTCCAGGATTTTTCATAAAAGCATTGGCGTAAATAGTTTTAAGGAGGCTCGCCGTACATGGCTCTAAAAGTAATCATTATCGGGGGAGTCGCTGGGGGAGCAAGCGCCGCGGCAAGATTGCGCCGGCTGAACGAAGATATGGAAATCGTGCTCCTTGAAAGAGGAGAATATATTTCTTTTGCCAACTGCGGACTCCCTTACTATATCGGGAATGTAATCGAAGAACGGGAAAAGATCTTTCTCATGACCCCACAGAAATTCCGGGAATGGTATAACGTTGATGTGCGGGTTAACTCCGAAGCTATATCCATTGACCCGGCCCGGCAATCTGTGGAGATCACCGACCGCCGGAGCGGCAAAACCTACCGGGAAAACTATGATTACCTGGTTCTGTCGCCTGGCGCCGAGCCGAACCGGCCTCCCCTGCCCGGCATCTACAACCCCGCCGTCTTCACCCTGCGCACGGTCTCCGACATGGACCGGATCTACAATTTTATTCAACGCCACAAGCCCGCTGCAGCCGTAGTCGTGGGAGCGGGCTCCATCGGGCTGGAAATGGCGGAGAATCTCCAGGCGCGCGGCATAGCCGTCACCCTGGTTGAACTCTCCTCCCAGGTTCTGCCTTTCCTTGATCCGGAAATGGCTGCTCTCGTTCAACAGCACCTGCGCGAGAAAGGCGTGTCGCTCCATCTGAATGACGGGGCGGCAATGTTTGAAGAGACAGACGGTCCCGGTGTTGCGGTTACCCTGCGCAGCGGTAAAAAACTCGTTCCGGGCCCGGTCATACTTGCTGCCGGCGTTAAACCGGAGCTGAAACTGGCTCGCGATGCGGGGCTGGATGTAGGCAAAGGAATTAGGGTAAACCGGTATCTGCAGACTTCGCAGCCAAACATATACGCCCTCGGCGACGCTATCGAGGTAATTGACTTTGTCACCGGAGCCCCGGCGCTAATTCCCCTGGCCGGCCCGGCAAACAAGCAGGCCCGCATCGTGGCTAACAATATTTCCGGCAGGCGGGAAGAATACAGCGGCACACAGGGCACCGCTATATTAAAAGTCTTTGATCTGACCGTTGCTGCGACGGGGGTTGCTGAGCGTGCCCTGAAGCAGGCCGGTTCGCCCTGCAAGCATTGTATCATCCATCCCGGCTCCTACGCCGGCTACTATCCCGGCAGCAGCCCCATGGCGTTAAAGCTAATCTTCGATCTGGAGGGACGAATCTTGGGCGCGCAGGCAGTAGGCTCCAAGGGTGTCGACAAGCGCATCGATGTAATTGCAACCGCCCTGCGATTCCAGAGATCGGTTTACGATCTGCAAACGCTGGAACTCTCCTACGCGCCTCCCTATTCCATGGCCAAGGACCCCGTAAACATGGCCGGCTACGTGGCCGGCAATATCCTGCAAGGAGATTTGCCTGTTATCAGCCCGGCGGAGCTGCTGGCTGCAGACCGTGCAAAAGAAAGTCTTCAACTGGTCGACGTCCGCGAACCCGATGAGCTTGAAAATGAAGGCTTTATCGCGGGAGCAATAAATATACCTCTCGGGAAACTGCGCAGCAGGATGAATGAGCTTTCAAAGGAACAGGAACTTGTTCTTTACTGCGCGGCGGGGATGCGCTCTTACCTGGCGGTGAGAATCTTAATGCAGCGCGGCTTTACCAGGGCGCGCAGCCTCTTGGGAGGATACCGGACGTACCGCGCCCTGGAAAAGGAGATGGCCGGAGATGCGGCAGAGCTTTAATGATACAGAAAGGGAGAGAAATGAGAGATATGATCAAGGTAAAGGTAAGAGGAGTTGCCGGTGTGGCTAAATCGATGGGCGGCGTAGATGGCTACCAGGAAATTGCGGTCCCCCAGGCCTTAACACTGCGTGAGCTGCTGGATATCCTGGTGGACAGGTTTGGGGAGGATTTCCGAAGAATAATCTACCGCGAAAAAAGCAAAGAATTGCGCAGAGGGATGCGGATCTTGATAAACGGCAGGGATATTGGCGTCCTGGGTGAGCTGGAGGCCAGGCTGGAAGAAGGAGATCGCGTCTCATTTCTACCCCCCCTATCCGGAGGATAGAAGTGAGAGCTGAGAAGTTAGAATAGAGGCATTTGAAATAAAAAATGGCAGCCGGCAGAGGCTGCCCCTTTGGGACAGCCTCTGCTCTGGGACGGTTTAATCCGGCTGACGCCATCCGGTAAGGATTGAATGCCGCTAGCTATACCGCCCGTATTTAAGGCCTGCCGCGATCATCGCCTGCAAATTCTCCGGCCGGACATCGTCAAGCACCGCGCCGCTGGTTAGTATAAAACCGCCGTCTTTACCCGCCGTTTCGATGAGATCTCGCACATACTGCTCCATCTGAAGCGGGGTTCCCGCCAAAAACATGGATGCGGGAATATTTCCGGCAATACAAGCCTTGCCGTCCAGCTTCTCCTTGGCCGCCTTCATGTCGGTTTTATCAAAAATCCAGATGATACTTCGCGTGGGCAGTTCGGGATCAGCCAGGAAATCAAGGCGCTGATTGTAAGCTCCTTCCACAAACACGCAGGGAACGATTCCTTCTTCAATTAAGCCCAGCAGCACTTTCTTAAGAGTAGGCCAGTAATACCTGGCGAAATCTCTGGGAGACATGAAGCTGTCATCTCCCTTGTGCAAAGGGATGAAGATCATGGGGTTATTGTTTGCCGCAGAGCTGCGCACGGCCATTTCAATATTGACCGGAACCAGCTTCTCCATCGCCTCCACGAGTTTCCCGGGTCTCCGGTAGAGATCAAGCATGATATTTTGCGTGCCGCGCAGGGTATCGCCAAGAGTGTCAAAAGGAGCCTTGCAGAATCCGCCAAATAAGGCCGGAACACCTGTCTCTGCGGTGATCTTAACGTCTGCCGCATTTACAGCCTCGATCCACTCCATGGCAGCCTCGCCCGCCTCCAGCAGCTTCTTTAGTGACTCCCTCATCGCGGGTATACCCATGGGAATCATGAAAGCTCCCACGAAAGGCAGCTCCACCAGGTCGGTAAAAGGCGAAAGGGCCTTCCAGGATTCAAAGGCACCGAAGACACGGGGCAAGTAAAAGCGAATCCAGAAATTTGAAGGATCATTGATCAGCAAGTCATACTCGTCTTCCAGCATATATTCGCCTTCCTGGCATTGATAGGAGCTGGTGGGAGGCGTGCCGTGTCCCGCCCATTTATAAAGGCGGTAATCGAGGATTTCCAGGACCTTGCCCGGCCCAACCATGAAGGTGCTGGAAAGAGTGTCCACCTGAAAATCCCGGTGAAATTTGTACCAGGCATAGCTCATTTTTTGATAATCATACATTGCTTCCTGGACGGAGATCCCCCCGTATGCGGCCGGGAAGGTGCCCATTATGGGGCTGATAGGCACGCGCAGGGGCTTTTTTAATTCTATGGCATCCTTGATTATCCGGGTGCGCTCTGCATAGGCCTCTCGCACCTCTGAACTGACAAATTCTATGCCGGGAGGATCCATCCAGCGCTTGAAACGTTCTTGAAATTTTTCCCTGGAAGTAAGCTCAGACCAGTTCTCGGTTAACATTTCAAGCACCCCCTATCCATCTCTTGGCAAGCGCCACCGCCGCAACCGCATCTTTCCCCCAGGCATCGGCTCCCGTGTATTCCCGGACCTGTTCATTGATCGGGGCGCCTCCAATCATGATTTTTAAGTTTTCCCGCAACCCGGCTGTCTCCAGGGCCTTTATAGTCCCTTCCATCGACTCGAAAGCAAGGGTTAGCAACCCGCTCATGCCGACAACCTGCGGCTTATACGATATAGCCTCTTCAACAAAAAGTTCCGGAGCAACATCTACTCCCAGGTCCCGCACTTCGAAACCGTTGATATCGAGCATAAATGTAACGATATTTTTACCGATATCGTGGATATCCCCCTTCACCGTGCCGATAAGAACCCGGCCTAATTTCTGCCCCTTTTCAGTGCCCGCCTTAGTCCCCGCAGCCAATTCTTCTTTAGGGCCTGAAATCTCCTGTAATAACTGCTCTGTGAGCATCAAACCTGCTCTGGCCCAAGAGGAGTCGGAAAAAGCCGCTGATATTTGGGTTAGCATCTGGCCTGCCAGCATCAATTCGGCCAGAAAATATCTGCCGCTTTGATAACGCTGACCCACTTCCGCCACCGCACGGCGGCAGCAATCCATTAACAACAGCGGGGGAAAACCGGATTTCAAGGCTTCCCCGGCTATTTGCAGCGCCTCCGGTTCACGCATTTCCACGATGGCATGATAGAGCTTGTCCAGCATTTTGCCCTCCCAGCATATGCTTTATATACCGGTAAAATAAAACCGCTTTTAAATTGCCTGTCCAGAATCTGGTTTAATTATATCATATCCGGTCCACTAATTGCCAAAAAGTTATTCCTTTCTACAGGTACAAACAAAAAGGGCTGCTCAATTTTAGCAGCCCTTCCCGCTTTTCCTTCCGGCTTCACCGTCTTCTATTGCTGTCACTCTTCAGACGATATGATAACCTGTATAAGCATGGTAGAATCATTGAGGTCTACCATTGCCATAGTTTTTTCATCCTTGAACGCATGGTAGTGAAGAGAATCCTCACTCTCAGAACTTACGCTGTCGTTGACGAAGCCCGCGTTTTTCAGCTCTTCTACATATTGTTGGAAATCTGCTTTTTCCACCTCGTCAATCTGAATCCAGACTTGTTCATCTGAACTCATTACTGTATTGATAGTTCCTTTTTTAAATTGCGGGATCAAGTCGGCTGCTCCGCCTTTGGGCCATTCAGCGCCGCCTATTTTCAGTTCTTTCCCGTCTTCGCCCTTGACGGTAATATCTCCGTCTTCAAGATCAATATCAACATCCTCTCCGCCAACCCTATCCAGGATGCCCTCTGTTATTTGCTCTGTAACCTTGTCAGCGATCTTCTTCCTTATACCGCAGCCGGGCAGAGCCAGCAACAAAAGCGCGGCGATCAACAAGGCCGTGGTTTTCTTCATTATCACTCACCTTTTTTCTTATTTATTTTTTACTTCTCGCATGATTATCTTGACCAGAGTGCTCTTGCCGGCACCGTTGGGACCGATCAATCCAACCACTTCATCCCGGTGAACGGCAAATGAAACATGGTCCACCGCGGTAAGCCCCCCGAATTTTTTAGTCAGCCCTTCAACCTGGAAAAATTCTTTTTTCATTCAACCTCCTCCAGCTCTTCCCTGAGTTCGCGCCGCGATATTTTCCCCACATCAGTCTGGGGCAGTTCGCCCCTGAACTCAATGATTTTGGGCACCTTGTAATAGGCCAGCCCCTGCTTGCAGTATTCTTTAAGATCTTCCTCCGAGACCTTCCCCCGGGCCTCGTTTTGCAGCACCACGATTGCTTTGATCAGCTGCCCGACCCGGCGATCCGGAACTCCGATGACGCCCGCAGCCTTGACCTGGGGGTGCTGGTAGAGATAATCTTCGATATCCCGGGCAAAGATGGAGTAACCCTTGTATTTGATCAGGTCACGCTTGCGATCGTAAAAATAAAAATAGCCGTCTTCACTCATCCGCACCAGATCGCCCGTTTTGAGCCAGCTCTGCCCTTCCAGCTCGATGACGGTGCGCTCTGTTTCCGCCGGGTTGTTCCAGTAGCCGGCGGTGATGTTGGGACCGCTCAAGATCATTTCGCCCACTTCCCCAGGCGGAAGAAACTCGTTAGTTTCAGGATCGACAATGGCCGCGTCAACATTGGGAATGGGCAAGCCGAAAGAGCCGATTTTATTCAATCCCAGAGGGGTAGCATGGGAGACCCCGGCGGTCTCGGTCATGCCATATCCCTCCATGATTTTGGTGCCAGTTCTCTCCTGCCAGCTAATCACCGTGTTTTCATGCAGCGTATCCGCGCCGCAGGTAATTAACTTCAGGCGGCGCCAGTTGGCCCGGTCGGTTTTATCATATTCCTTCAGGTATTCAAAGAAGGTGGGCACCCCGTAAAGCAGCGTTGCCCGCCGGGAATCGATGGCATAGATGATGTCGTCGAAATCGGGCGTGGTGAAAAGAACAATCTCCGCGCCGAGCATGAACCCGTTGATCATGGCCACAATTTGCCCGTAGATATGGTAGAAAGGAAGAAAGGCGATGATCACCTCCGCTCCCTCTTTAAGTATGGGCCAGAGGCAGGTGGTCTGCTGCTGAGTAGCGATGACATTGTAATGAGTGAGCAGGACCCCTTTCGGCGGGCCGGTGGTCCCCCCTGTATAGGGCAATACTGCCAGGTCGCGCTGCGGGTCGATCTTCACCGGCGGCGGTGCTCCCTCTCTGCCGACCAGATCTTTGAACCGGTAGACCCCCTCACCATATGCAATCTTGATATCGGGAATCTCGATATCGCGGGCCACCTTGCTGAGCAGACTTCTGCCCAGCGCTTTTTTAAGCGGCGGCAGGTAATCGGCAATCCCGGTGACAATTATCGCCTCCATCTCCATTTCCGTCTTAATCACGTTGTCATAAAGGATGTCCTGGCAGATTACCACCCGGGCCCCGCTGTCGGCAAGCTGGTGCCTTACCTCCTGGCTGGTGTAGACCGGGCTGATGGGCGTTACTACCGCGCCCAGTTTTAGAATCGCCAGGTAAGAGATAATGAACTGGGGTGAGTTCAACAGGTAGAGCGCCACCCGGTCACCTTTTTTCACACCGAGCTGGTGCATGGAGGCAGCCAATCTATGCACCTGTCTTTTCAATTCACCATATTTCATCTTGCTGCCGTAAAAATATACTGCGATATGATTGCTGTAGCGCTCCGCCATTTTGTCGAAAAGATCCGGCAGTGAAGCCTGTGGAAGCTCGATCGACCGGGGTGCATCTTCCGGGTAAAGCCGGCACCAGGGCCTGGATGTATATATATTTTTTGTATCCATTATCTAGAACCATCTCCTTCGGTAATGTTTATAATATAATTACACTATCCCTGCCTGAAAATTCTCATGTATGGGATTATTCTGTTATCTGGTACAAATAAAGATCCCGGATCCTGTTCCAACAGAATCCGGGCAAGCGCAAAATTAATTGGCAGAATGTATTTCAGCCTAGATGATATTCATTTAGAAAGGGAGGCGGTTTTTTAAGTTGTTGGCTCAAACCGCCCTTTTGGTCACATAGGGGGAGGAGCTTGCCCGCAGCAAGGCGCTGTAGGTGAGCTTGAATTCAAGGATGGAGCCCACTTCAACGGGCAAAGCCGCATCTTCAATATCGCAGATGAGGTGATCGGAAGAGGCGCCCAGGATCTCGATACCCGGCTCAAGGGGGATCAGCCCTTCAGGATCAACATCCTGCCGGCCCAGGGCCAGGAGAGCGCGCCTTCTAATGCCCCGGTCCTCGAAATAAGGCACATTCCCGAAAGCATCCTGCCCGATCTCGCCTATGGGCTTGGAGGGTTTCTCCTGCACCTCGATCACTTCGGCTTTCAGGAGAAAGGCATCAGCGTAGCACCCGGGGATTGCTTCCCTGCAGACAGCCTCATTGCCGAGTAAAATGCCTTCGCCTATTCTCAGCTCGGTTATACCGGGCGGCATCTGCTGCTCCAGAACCATTTTCAGGTTGGCCGATGTCCCTCCGGAAACGCGCTCCAGGCGCCGGCCCAGGCGCCGCTCTACCTTCTCTTTCACCTCGAGAAGAAGCTCCATTGTCTTTACGGTGGGAATGACCCCGCCGTAACAGGCCAGGTTGGTGCCGATGCCTGCCAGACAAATCCCCCGCACCTGCTCCATGGCATAGGCAACTTCGGGGGCCCGCTCCGCGGTGACCCCTTCGCGCAGGTCGCCCAGGTCGACCATGAGGATGACGTTGTGGCTCCGTCCCGCCTGCAAGGCCGCCTCACCGAGGCGGCGCACCGTGCTGATCTCTGAATTCAGGCTGGTGTCGGCATAAGCTACGGCCTCGGCACACTGCGACGGGCCCGGGGCGCGCAGCAGAATGGTTTCACCCCGGTAGCCCCACTCCCTGATCCGGGCCAGGTTGGCAAGGCGGGAATCCCCGATGGCGGCGGCGCCTCCCCTGATCATCGCCCCGACCACATCCAGGTTTGCCGATGTCCCCTTGGCTACGCCTACCAGGCGCATACTCTGCTTTTGCAGAAGCCCGGCCACCAGGCCGGTGTTATGCGCAATCTTTCGCGGATCAATTGCCAGCAGCGGATAGGTCATGCTTTCAACTCCAGACTGTCCAGTAATAACTCCATGGCCTGCTCGGGATAGCGCCTGGCCATCAACCCGCACGTGGCCATAATATAGCTGCGGTCAATGGCCGCCCGGGCCGCTTTCGGATAGAGCTCGCGCCCGTAGCCCTGGCCGGTGAGCCGGGCCAGCGCTTCCCTGCCGCCCGGCAGCCGTGTCAGCGGCCCTCCGGTGCCAATAATGGTCTTCACGCCGGTAAGATCCTTTCCTGATGCCAGGGTCATCCGTCCCCCGGGGCCATAGAGATACTTTATCGTCCCGGCATGGCGTTTAAAAGCAATTTCGCAGGCGGCATCCCGCAGGTATTTCACCAGCGAAAGCTCCCGATCGTCTTCGGGAATTACCGATAATTTTTTCAGGAGAGGCGCCGCATTGAAGCCCAGCTCAATATCTATGCGGTCACCCAGAATTTGGGCTATGTTTCCGGCATTCACGTGAATCCCCAGGTCGCCTTCCACCGTTCGCTTGGCCAGCGGCTCGGGGCTCTCGAGAATGGCCTGGATCTCGGGGCTGCCCTTGGCCACGGAGTGCACGTCGGTAGTGGCGCCGCCCACATCGACGGCACAGAGGTCGCCGAGAAGAGGATAGAGAAGTTTACACGCTTCCATGACCGCTCCGGGGGTGGGCATAATCGGTCCGTTGACCATGCTCCGGATGCGGTTCATACCCGGGGCGGAAACGATATGCTCTTCAAAAACTTCCTGGATAACCCGGCGGGCCGGCTCTACCTGCAGCTCATCCACCCGGGGATAGACATTATCCACGAAGTAGGCCTTTACCCCTGCCTTCTCAAAAATTGCGGCCAGCTCGCCCCTGGCGGCCACGTTGCCGGCATAGATCACCGGCGCCGGCAGCCCTAAACGGGCGATGCGGGCTCCGTTATGGATGGCGGTCTCCTTCTCCCCGTAGTCCACCCCGCCGGCCAGCAGGATCATTTTCGGCCCGATTTGCCGCAGCCGCGCCAGGTCCTCTTCAGTCATCTTTCCCGCGGTGATCATTTTCACCACGGCGCCCGCGCCCAGGGCCGCCTCACGTGCCGCCCTGACGGTCATCTCGTAAACCAGCCCGTGGACGCTCATGGAGAGCCCCCCGGCAGCGCTGGAGGCGGCCATGAATATATTCCAATCCAGTTCCTCTGCGCCGAGCTTTCCCGCCAGGTCTTCTAGGGCCAGCTCCAGGGCGGCGGTGACATCGCCGCCCTCTTGCAGCGTGGCCGCCACCCCCTGCCCCGCCAGCTGCGGCGGTCCCAGGTTGATTGCGTTGACCACAGTGGTAGTGCTCCCAATTTCAGCTACGAGCAGATCTACTTTCATCGCCATCCCCTTCATACCCCACAGTTAGTTAATTTGGTGCCTGGCACCGAATTAACTAACTTTCTTCGCGGCGCCTCTTCACCAGGAATGAGGCCACTTCGATACCCTTGGTGCCGCGGCCGAAGCCGGCATCCATCCCCGCTTCAAGGGCCAGCTGGTTGGTCACCTGGGTCCCGCCGGCTACGAGAATGAACCTTTCCCGGACGCCCTTTTCCACGGCCAGACGGGCCAGCTTCTCCATGTTTTTTTTGTGGATATCGGCATGGCTGATAATTGTGGAGATCAGGATGGCGTGAGCATCCTCTTCAATGGCTGCATCGAGCATTTTCTCCACAGGAACCGAAGTGCCCAGGTAGACAGCCTTGATCCCAAACCCCTCGATCCCGCCGTGCTTGATATCGATGATCTCCCTGAGTCCAACCGAGTGCTCGTCCTCGCCGATGGTGCCGCAGACCACGCGCATGGGCTTTCTCTCAATCGCGGCGCGGAGTTCTTCCTCGCCCAGCACATCGGGATCTGAGGGAATCACGAGCGAAGCGACGTCGATATCAAAATCGACCTTGCCTTTGAGTTCAATGCGCGTGCCCTCCGCGCGGTGCAGCACCTCACGTGAGATCACGGCGATGTCCTTGAGGTTCATGCGCCTCGCGCATTCGATAG
>ERZ795045.4459-NODE-4459-length-11244-cov-3.881223_pt1 | contig 11244 bp, 5 predicted proteins | sample MGYA00375129_ERZ795045 | MGnify/ENA primary metagenome ERZ795045 (study PRJEB30174, sample SAMN05720166) | activated sludge metagenome | isolation source: anaerobic digester from wastewater treatment plant | place: Japan | collected 2015-05-15 ... | reverse complement strand
GTTTGCGCGAGATGAACATCTACGAGGCGCCGCGTAAGCTGCTGCGTCATGTGGCCGGGCTCGAGCTTGTCGAAATGCGACAGACAGTTTGTTGCGGTTTTGGCGGGACGTTTTCAGCGAAGTTTCCGGCGATATCGACCGCGATGGGCGAGGTCAAGTGTGACCTTGCTGCCGAAACCAACGCAGAATACATCGTGTCGTCCGATTCGAGTTGTCTTATGCACATACAGGGGCTGATAGACCGGCAGCGCAGGAAACTGAAAACGATTCATTTGGCCGAAGTATTGGCAGGGGATCATTAGAGTACCGAACATGGCTTAGCAACTCGCTTTTGTGCGCATGACTACCGCTGCTGCAAAGTTCAAGAAGGATGTCCGACGGGTAACGGCTGATCTTCGTCATCGTCGGATCATCAATACCGCTCTTGACGGATACGCGGTCAAACGGGACCAAAAGAAGTCCTTGTTCCAAGACTGGGCCGAAGCGAGGCGGCTGGCGGCTGCAACGAAATACGAGGCCATCAACAGCCTTGATCGGTGTCTTGAACAATTTGCGCGTGGCCTTGAGTCACGCGGCGCCAAGGTGCATTGGGCAAGCACCGGACAGCAGGCATGCGAAATCATTGTCGGCATTCTGAAGGAGCGCAACGCGCGCAGCGTGGTCAAGTCCAAGGCCATGACCGCGGAAGAAATCCACCTGAACGAAGCCCTTGCGCGTGCGGGGCTGGATGTAGTCGAGACAGACCTCGGCGAATTCATAGTGCAGTTGCGCGATGAGCCCCCATACCACATCGTGTTCCCCGCGATGCATCTGACCCGGGGCGAAATTCAGGAGACTTTTCGCAAGCGATTGGGCGATGCCCCGTCCGATAACCCTGAAGAGCTTACAATGGTTGCGCGCCGGGTCCTCAGACAAAAATACATTCAGGCGGACGCGGGCATCACAGGCGCCAATTTCGCTGTGGCCGACGTCGGCTTGATTTCCCTGACTGAAAACGAGGGCAACGCGCGGCTTACGGGCGCATTGCCGCGAACGATGATTACGTTGGTTGGCATCGAGAAGGTGGTACCACGGCTTGAGGACCTTGCGTTGTTTTTGCCGATGCTGGCGACAGTGGGCGCAGGCCAGTTGATCAGCGGATACAACACTTTGTATGGCGGGCCTCGCCAACCGGGCGAACCCGACGGTCCGGAAGAGTATCACGTCGTCTTGCTCGACAACAATCGCACAAGGCTGATGGCCGACGCTGAAAAGCGAGACACGCTGCACTGTATTCGGTGCGGTTCATGTCTGAACGTGTGTCCGATCTTCAGGAACATCGGCGGACACTCGTACGGCACGACCTACTGCGGTCCGATCGGAGCCGTGCTCACTCCCGTTCTGAGAGGGTTGGAAGAGTGGAAGCATCTGCCCTATGCGTCCTCGCTGTGCGGCGCATGCACCGAAGCGTGTCCGGTCGGGATTGATCTACATCATCACTTGCTGGAACATCGGCGTGCGGCGGCGAGCGCGAAACCGAGTTGGTGGCAAAAACTGGCTTTCAAGCTGTTTGCGCCGGTGGCAGCCAGCAAGCTGCTTTGGGCTTTGGTGACAAAGTCGGGCCGCCTTGGTCAAAAGCTTCATCCGATCGTCCTTGGCACAAGGCTTGACCCTGCTTATGTCTGGACACGGACGCGCGATCTGCCCCCAATCGCAAAAACAACCTTCAAGGAATGGTGGAGGAGAACCCGGTCATGACAGAGCGCGAAAACATTTTGTCTCGAATACGCGACGCCTTGCGCGTTCCGGCTCGACGGCCGTTGGGCATGACAGAAACGCCACTGCCAAAGCCTGAAGACCATCGGCGAGTATTGCCGAAGGTCGGGCCTTCGGAATCCGATCGCCTCAGCCTGTTCGCCTCAAACGCGGAGGAACTTCGCGCGCGATTCGTTGTGCTGCCGGCCATTGAAGCGCTCGAAAGCGAGATGCGATCGATGCGAGACGCGGAAGGGTGGACACGCGTTGCCAGCCACCGCGGCGAGCTTACGGATATTGCCTGCGCCAAGTTAGGGATTCCTGTTCTTCTGACCGATGGGGGGTACGACAAGAATGACCTCGAGGCGTGCCAAGTCGGCGTGACCGAGTGCGATGCGCTGATTGCGCAGACCGGCAGCGTGCTCGTTTCAAGTCGGAGTTCAGGAGGACGTGCTCTGACGGTGCTGCCGCCCCACCACATTGTGTTGGCCAGACGCAGCCAGCTTGTTGCCGATCTGCCGGAAGCGATGGCGTTGGTGCGCCAAAAACATCACCCAAACTATCCCAGCATGATTTCGATTATCACCGGCCCGAGCCGCACGGGTGACATTGAACGGATTCTTGTGTTGGGCGCGCACGGTCCCAAGAAACTGACAATACTTCTGATCTAACGCGGTTGTTTTCACCAAGACCATGGGACAAACAGGGCCGCTTATCTTGCGTTGCCGTCAGTTCCTGAGTTCTTTTACCGATTTGCGTCGTTTGCCAAGGGGCCTCTGGTACGTCATCGGTGCATTTTCCATCGAATCATCGGCTTACTTTGGCGTGCTGACGCTGATGACGGTTTATTTGACGGCTGACCTCGGGTGGAGCGATGTGCGAGCCGGAATGGCGGTCTCCGTTTTCACGATGCTGGTCACGCTGTTCATGCTGGGCATTGGAAGTTACGCAGAACGGTTTGGATTGCGTGGTCCGATCCTTTTTGCCCTTGTGATAAGCACAGCCGGCCGGGCGTTGTACAGTTGGGCGCCGCAGCTCGGCAGCTCGGCTGTGATAGCATCGTGCCTTGTGGTCTTTTCGCTGCTGATCGTCGCCATCGGCTCGGGCATCTTGCAGCCCATTTGCTATGCTGGAGTCAAGCAGTTCACCGACGAGAAAACCAACTCGATGGGTTACGGTTTGATTTACGCGATCATGAACCTCGGCATAGTCGCGACTGCGGCACTTTCTTCCTGGGTGCGGCCGGGCGTGCAGAAGATCAAGGATGGTAGCGTGTTGGGCGGGGTGAGTCATTCCCTGCTTGAGCCTTTGGCGCGCATCTCGACAAGCGGGGTTCAGGCAATGAACATCGTTTGCACCGCGATAACTCTGGGCACTTTGGTGGGATTCGCACTGCTGATGACATCGAAGGTGGAAGCCCAAAAGGTGAGAGAACTCGCGCCGAGCGGAACCAACACGGCGGAATCCGGTTTCACTCTCAAGCGCTATTTCACGGAAGGACCTTTCTCGAACCCGCGCTTTGTCTTTTTCATTTTCATGCTATTGCCGGTCCGCACTTTGTTTGCGCATCAATGGCTTACCATGCCCTCATACATTCTGCGCGCTTACCCGGGCGGTGTGGCGGACAGAATGGAGTGGCTGGTAAACTGGATCAATCCGCTGATTATTTTCTTTGGTGTGCCGATTGCGACAGCCCTGACGCGGCACATCAATGTTTATCGCATGATGGTTGTGGGGACATTTGTTTCTGCTGTGCCGACCTTTCTGCTTTGTGGTGGGCCGAATCTTGCCCTGCTGATTTCGTACTTCGTATTGTTCTCGATCGGCGAAGCGTTATGGTCGGCGCGATTCTACGAATATGCCTCGGAACTTGCGCCGCCCGGGAGACTGGCGCAGTACATGGGATTGGCGCAGATTCCATGGCTTTTGGCAAAAGGAGTCACTGGGCTTTACTCCGGCTGGATGCTCGAGCGGTTTTGTCCTGAAGGTGTCCCAGCCGAGATGCTTCGAACAGGCACACTTTGGTTCGTGTACGGTTGCATGGCCATGACAACGCCGATAGGATTGTGGCTGGCAAGGCGATGGGTAATGCGCGGATTGCATGATCCCGGACCTGCTGGTTCCCCTTCTTGAATCTGTGATTCACATCTTGCGCGTGCGCGCAAAATGAATGCACGCCGAGTTTGCTGTTGCTTGCCGTGCCTTGTTTCGTCTATAAGTAAAATCGTGATCAGGCCTTGAGATTACCAGGTTACTGGGGAGCTTGGTGATATTCTTCCTGGTGTTGTTGATCGGTGTGGGCTGATGGAGTAAGCACGAGCTGCGGACGCAGGATCGCTCTGGCGAGGGCGTCTGGACTGGCTTGGGGCGGCCCTTGCACAAGTTCGGGGACATTGAAGGTATGAATGCAGGAGTCGTAGAAAGTGGGGTCTTCTTGTGGAAGGACGAACGGCTTTGAGAATCTGCCGGTTTGATCCATATATGCGAAGTGCGGTCTGGCAAAAAGACCATCGGCGCGTTTGCTGCTGAAGACGAGCCAGCGGCCGTTGCTTGACCAGCAGTGCCACGTGTCGGCGAGGTCGCTGTTGATGTCGAGCTTTTTTGTTTTCATGGTGGTCAGGTCAAGGAGATAAAGGTCGCTGCTGGGCTGGTAGATTGGGAAGTTGCCATACTTTGCGAGGCAAAACACCAGCCATCGGCCGTCGGGGGAAACACGGGGTTGTGCGGCGCTCAGTCCGGTTTCTGCAGCGGCGACTAGAATTTCAGGTTTGCCCCATGAATTTTGATCGAGATCGAAGCTGACGCGGACGAGGTCGTATCGCACCTGTCGGAATCGTTCTTGGCGGAGTTTTGGTGCGCTGCAGAAATACAGATAGCGGCCATCTTGACTCCATGACGGCCATGTTTCGAGGCGATCTGGTTGGGCGATTGCCGGTGGGGTGACGACGGCATTTGACGTGACCCAATAAACCGCGAGATCGGATTCTGCGTCGAACACATCGCGTGTTTCGCCGATGGTATGGAAGAAGAGCGACAACTTGTTTGCCGAGAAAGCGATGAGCCGGCCGCTTGGATGCCACGAGATATAACCGGCGGTCTTGTTAACGCGCGTGACCATGTTCGAGGAGGCGAGCAGCATTGGTTGCGGCCCTTTTTGGCCGCGGATATGCAGGGCGAACGTGTCGGGGCGATGGTTCAAGAAAGTGTGGCAGTTGAGACAACCGTTGTTGAACGATCGGTTCTCGAGGACCGGGCTTTGTCGGAATCCCTCGAGGTCGCGCTGGTAAATCCCCATTTCGGCATAAAAGTTGTAGAGCGGCCTGAGCAACCGGTAAACAAGGGTCTTGTCGATGGGATCTGGCGCGACACGATTTGTCACGGCTTGGAACTGATGCCATGCGCCGTTGGCGTCGCGGACCGAGACTTCAAAGAACACATTCCCGTTCCTGTTTGCGTCGAGTAAGCCTTTCCACTTTCTGAGCGGGATTTGGACTTGCGGGTTTCGGCTTGCGACTGAGAATGGCGCGCCCTGTTCACCGCGCAGGGTCACACGGTACGCGCTGCCCGGCTCTTCGATAACGAAATTGGGAGAAGCGATGTTGGGTGGGAAGACCGTATCGACGTAGTCCGGGCGCAACCGGGGAAGACGCGCATCCTCGTTTTTCTGCGATACACCGGGATTGGTGGCGTCCATGGCAGGCCACACGAGGAGCGAGAACATGCACATCAGCACAGCCATGACCGGACAACGGACCATAGCGCGCGGTGTTGTATGGCTTGCCTGCAAGTGCATGCCAATCCAGTCCATATGCAATCTCCAGAGCTGTTGTCAAACTGAGATCAGCGTGCCGGTCTCAGTTTGATAATAGCTCTGCTGCTTCTTTTTGGGTCGGATCAAGTCTCAATGCTGTTTTGAGGTGATGTAGTGCTTCGCTGCGTTTTCCCTGCAGGCGGTATGCTTTGCCCATGCCTGCGTGTGCATCTGCGGAGACGGGGTCAAGTTGGACAGCGGTGTGAAATGCAGACTGTGCCTCGTCCAGTTTGTTCAACTGCAGTTTGATTTTGCCAAGCTCGACGTGCGGTCTGGCCGAGTGCGGAATGAGTTTGGCCACCTGCTGCCATTCTTTTTCCGCGCTGTCGAACTCTTCGAGTGCGGTCAGAAGCCGGGCACACAGATCATGTAACACCCAATCGTTCGGGTTGCGCGCCAACGCTTGGCGGCATGCCTCAAGGCCGCGGCGTCTGGCTGTGGGTTTCGAAGCGGTGCGGAGATCGGCGACATCGAGTTGTTGGCGCTTGAACCGCTCGTTGTATTCGAGTTGCCGACGGTAAATTGGCTCCTCGTAGCGGCGCAGGAGAAGGTTTGCGATTTCATAACGCTGCGTATCCGTGTAGGCCAACCTGGCTGCGCAGTCGCTCTCGGACAGCCACTGAGCATTTGAAGAGGCGGCTTTTGTTTCTGCGGCGGATAGAAACGTGGCGATTTGATCTGCGAAGAGCCGTGCAAGGAGGTAGTTACCAGCAAAAGTGAAATGGACGTGTTCGTACAGGAATTGGCTGCCCGCGATTTGGTCCGGGCTGCGCGCGTTGAACTCTTTCTCGGCGTCCATGAGCCGGACCGGACCGGAGATTGAGCCGCCTGCGATCTGGCGGATCAACTCGTTAAGATGCGAATCAGTTCTGAAGCGGAGCGTGTCGAGATCGCGCGCGAGAACAAAATGAACTTTGGCATCGTCAAGATTGCCTGTGGCAAGGGAGCAGCGTCCCCAACGGAAATGCAGCTCTGCGAATTCGTTATCGATCTGGGCCGCGAGCGCGTAATTGCGAATGGCTTCGCTGAAGTTTCTGTTCTGCTCGGCGGCGGTGGCGAGGCTGTAAAGCTTTTCCCAATCTTTGAGCTGGCCATCCGAGAGCCCGGGGCGGTGCATCGATCCGAAAGGCGGGCAATCTTTCAGGTTCGAGACCATTGTACTGACGATTACCTTTGCGCCGGAGCCGGTGCCGAGGCCGATGATATCGGTCAGATTCTTTCTGAAATGATCATGCAAGGTCATCAGGCGCGGGTCGTCACGGCGCACTTGCTGTTCCAAGAACATGTCCATGCCGCCCCAGCCCTTTCTTGCTTCGGGCGATGGGACCAGCCGCTGTGCAGCGGCGTCCAACAACTGTCCGATCTTGGTTGTTTTGATGGCGAGGCTGGCGCGGATAACGGGCAGGGGGGGTGATTGTTTTCCAAAAACTGTGCCGCTCCCGAACGGGCCTATGACCTCGTTATTGCCCATGTAAACCAGCCAGAAATCACCGCCGAACCGCTGTGCATCCCGGGCTATCGGGACGATCACGTGGGAATTGATTGCGGTAAAAGCCGTGTTGACGACCTCGAACCGAATTGACGGGTACCGCTCGCGCAGCAGAACATCCAGAATCCTCGAGAAACCAAATGCTGGCGCCGGATCACCAATCGCTGCAGATTCTCCAAACACGAAAATCCGGCAGGTCTTTTCCGGCTTTTGAATCGGCAACACAATTGGCTCGGGCCGCCTTGCAAGTGTCACCGGCATGAACCGCCATGCAAACTGCTGGTTTTCGACCACGTTCGCCGGGCCCGCAGCGGGATGTTTCACGAAGAATGCCGTTGTGTAACCGTACCCGGCGACCCGCAATGCCAACTCAAACACCGCAAGCGTCAGAATGCAAAAGACAATGCTGGCGATTACCCCGATAAGCCGATGGCGGAACGGTTTAGCATGGGCCATGGGCAAAGAACGCGGGCTGCCCTTGGCGTTTGCGCCTTGCGCAGGATTTTGTTGTTTGTTTTTCTGGCGACCGTTGTTTTCCAAGATTAGTTGTCCGTTCGAGTTACAGTGCCTGTTGCCGCAGGCTACCACTACTTCGGGGCAGCCCCAACGCTCATCTGTCCGCGAAAACTGACCGTTACTTCATCGGCAGAGTCCGGAATGTCAAGGACCATTGTGTTCCCTCCCGGCCATCTGACCATCAACCTCCGGCTTGCTCTTGCACAGGCAAGCACCTGGACAAGTCCATCCTGCGACCAATAACCCGAACCGGCGTGAATTTCACGGGCAGGACCGAACCTGTTGCCCGAGCCAAGCCGGAGCACGGCGCCGATTGCACTTGGATTTCCTGGTGGCCCGGCGAGCTTCACGCGCAGCCCGGGTTGCGCACGGACATTGTGAAAAAGCCGGGTTTGATTGCCGTTTTGAGTCACCACAAGGTCAACCCGCCCGTCGCAATCGTAATCTGCCACGGCGCTTCCGCGCTGCTCGCCATAGACCTGCACGCCGCTTTCCTGCCCCGGCACAGGTTTAAAGCCACCGCGACCGTCCCCTTTGAGCCACAGGCCGCGCCCGGCATCGCATCGCGGGACCTTCGCGTGCGTGGCAAAGAAGTTCTGACTCAAGAAAACATCTTCAGCACCGTCGCCATCGAAATCGGCGACACACGCCGCGAACGCGGCGGCGAACTGTGCTTCTGGCGGCAATGCGACGAGCTCGAAACGATTGGTCCGGTTCAGGAAGACAACCGACGCAAGAGTGGTCGCACGGAGTGCCGTGGCCTTGGTGAAGCCGGCGCCCAACAAATCTTGGACAGTGGCGCGCCCGTAGGCCGCATGCGTTGGGAACCGCTCACGCACGAATGGCAATGCAGTGCTCACCGCATCAAGGTCGCGCTCAGGAACAGGTTTGCCGGAGAACGGATCGATTGTGGCCTCGATCATGTCGATTTCGCCGCTGCCGTTGAAATCGCCGTAGTACAAAATGTATGGCGATTCAGGTGATGCGCGATACGGGCTGTTGAGCCCCCAATTGGTCGCAATGAGATCCATGCTGCCGTCGCCGTCGAAATCGCCGGCGGCGACACCGTTCCACCAGCCTGTGTGTTTGTCCAATCCGAGTGCGGCTGTGATTTCGGCGAGCCTGCCATGATTGTTTTTGAACACGCGGACCGGTCCCCATTCGCAAGCAAGGACCAACTCGGGCCATCCGTCGTTGTCGAGGTCGGTCCAAATCGCGCCACTGACCATTCCTGCTTTCTCGAGAACAAGGCTGTTGGTGGTGTCGAGCGCGAGTTTAGTTCCCTGAAGACGCCATATTTGAGACTTCGGAGGGGCCGGGTAACGGCCGGGCAGACATCGTCCGCCCACGAACAGCTCGAGTTGACCGTCGTTGTCGAAGTCTGAAAGAGCCATCGGGCCGACGCTTACATCGGATGCGGGAACAACCCCTTCGGCACGCGATTCGCCGAACCTGAGCAGCATCACGGCGTGGCCGTCAACAGCGTTGTCTTCGTAAGTCGAGCAGCCAACCAGAACGATGGCTTTGCCGTCATGGCCGGGCCAGCCCAACAACGATGTTTGATCGCGGGTTGCGACAAGGTTCCACGGCGGATCATTCAATCGAACAAATCCGCCTTTGCCCTTGTTCAAGAAAGCTGCCAACTCTCCGCCTTTTCCGCTCCCGATCAAAAGGTCTTCCCGGCCGTCGGAATCGAGGTCGCACCATGCCGCCCCGGGGCCGAGCTGACCGAGCCGGCGTGGCAGGAGAGGCTGTCGCGCAAAATCGTCGAAAACATTCTCATTGTGCCGGTGGTTAATAAGGCCGCTCACATCTTCAAAGTAAGGCTGTGGATTGGACCCTGACGATGACCGGTTTGCGGCTGACTGGATTGCACTCGCGGATTCTGTGCCGGGAGAGTTTTCCTGGGTAATTTCGTAAAGGCAATTTGCGTGCGCGTTGGCGACGACGCTTAGTGTGCCATCGCGCCACGTGACCTCGATTGTGAGGGTTTTGTTGGTCGCGCCTGCGGCAAAAACTCTGAGCGCCTGGTCGCAAGACAGGTAACGCCCACCGCACATCATTTCCTGAGCTTGAACCGGCACGGCGCCGCCTTTGAGAACAATGCGGGCGCCGATCCCGGCGGTGTTGGGCGGTTTCCCCTTGAGTTTTACGGCAACACGCGGTGCGCTGCTTTCATTTCGGTAAAGCCCAAGAGCGCCATTCAGATAATTGAGAACCAAATCGAGGTCGCCGTCGTTGTCGAGGTCGGCAAGGGCCATTCCGTGGGCGACGCCGACCTGGTTGAATCCCCATTCGTTGCCGCACTCGACGAACCTGAGGTTGCCCTGGTTTCGGAACACGAGCTTGCGCTGGGCAAGAGGCGGCAGCATGAGCAGTTTCCTGGGGATCATATGACGCGGATAAGGCCCGGCGGCCTGAATACGGGCTTGGGCATCTAGGTCCTGGGTGTCGTACATGTGGCCGGTGGCGGCCAAGACATCTTCGAACCCGTCCAGATCGACGTCGAGGAACAGGACCGACCAATTCCATTCCGAGTTTTCGAGGCCGGCATAGTGAGCAATCTCAGCGTAGGTACCATCACCTCGATTCCAATGCAGGACCGTTCGGTCCAATTGCGGTCTGTCGTCGAACACGCCGACTTCGATCGAGTAAGGCGCCATGCCTGCGATCTGCATGAGTCGCCGGCCACGGTCAATGCTGGTCATGTCGGAAATGAGTATGTCGTCGTGGCCGTCTCGGTCCACGTCTGCGAAGTCAACCGCCATCGAGAAAGTGGCCGTGTGCCTGAATGCGAGGCGGGGCATTGCTCTGAATCTGCCGCGGCCGTCGTTTATCCATGCGCGGTCGGGAGAGTGAAAATCGTTGCAGACATAAAGGTCGGGAACGCCGTCGCCATTGATGTCACGGAACGCGGCGCTCAGTCCCCAATCGCGCGGCGCTTCCTTGAGCGGCCTGCCGTCTTCGTCAAGAAACCAGCCGCCCGTCCACGAGACCGGGCGGAAATGTCCTTTACCATCGTTGATATAAAGGAAATGCGGTTCACCATGTTCGAGCACGCGGCCGTCTGGGGTGATTTCGAGGCGGCCACGTTCTTCCGGCGGTATCATGCGGCGCCCACCAACATTCAGCAGGGCGAACCCGGTTGTGCGGACGGTATTGGTTCTGTAATTGGTGACGTACAGATCGAGGTCGCCGTCGCCATCGATATCTGCCATGGTACTCGTCATGGCTCCCCCGAACCATGCGAGGCCGGCATCATCAGCTTTGGTGAAATGGCCGTGGCCGTCATTGAGAAAGAGTCTTGTCCCGGTGCCTATTCCGTTGATCAGCAGATCGAGGTCGCCGTCCCCATCGACGTCTGCAAACGTTGCGCCGGTCGAATAGTTGCCCGGGAAAAGGAGGCCGGCGGCTTCGGTGACATTGGTGAACCGCCACCCGCCGAGATTGCGATACAATGCGAGTGGCTGTTCGCAGGCGCACACGAACAAATCGCACAAGCCGTCACCATCAACATCGCCGAGCGCGACACCCGAGCCATTGAGTCGAATCTGATTTTCGGCCGCGTGATCGGGCGAGAGAGTGTTCGTAAACCAAACGCCGGTGGTTTGCGGAGGCATCAATGTGAAGCCCGCTTTGCTGGTCGGTGCGACATTCAGTGTTTGAACGCGGTAACCGGGCGCGGCCTGCGAGG
>ERZ795045.4451-NODE-4451-length-11266-cov-6.422799_pt1 | contig 11266 bp, 8 predicted proteins | sample MGYA00375129_ERZ795045 | MGnify/ENA primary metagenome ERZ795045 (study PRJEB30174, sample SAMN05720166) | activated sludge metagenome | isolation source: anaerobic digester from wastewater treatment plant | place: Japan | collected 2015-05-15 ... | reverse complement strand
AACTTCTGGAGTACTTCAACATACCCGTAAAGGCCAGGATAAAGAAGCTTTCCATGGGTATGCGTCCCCTCTCCTCGCTGGTCATCGCCCTCATGAGCCGTTGTCCGTTGACCATGCTGGACGAACCCACCCTCGGGCTGGATGCATCCCACCGCAAGGAATTCGCAAGCCTGCTTCTTAAGGATTATGCCAACCACCCCCGCACCATCATCATTTCCAGCCACCTGATAAGCGAGCTCGAAAACCTGATGGAGCAGGTGGTGCTCATCGATAACGGCAAGCTGGTTTTTCACAAGGCCATCGAGGATGTGCAGCGCTATGCGCTATACCTGGCCGGCCACAGAAAGGTCCTGGAAGAGGTGGCCGGACGGCATCAGGTCATCTGCCGGGAGTCCATGGGTGAAAGGCTGGTCCTTGGTATCGTCAACCATCTGACCGCGGAAGAGTTGCGGCAGCTGGAAATGCAGGGCATTGAGATCAGCGCCATGAGCGTCCAGGACGTCTGCGTCAACCTGACCGCACCAGGCAAAGGAGGTGTTCTTGATGTTATCGCAGAATAGCAGGCTTCGCGCCATGAAAGCGCTTTTGTACGGCTATTACCTGGATTTCAAGTTATTTTTCGAGATCTACTTCTCGATATTGTTAGGCCTTATCATCAGCAAGTTCCTGATCACGCCGTCGGCGTCGAGCAGCAGTTCCCTGAACTCCGCGTTGATCAACTGCATGATCATGCTGCCTGTCGCCATGATGGTGATAACCAGCAATTCCGAGCTCAAAAAGAAATTTTCCTTCCCTGTGGACAGGGATCTGTTGGTTTTGTGCCACATCCTGCTCATCCTGGTGCTGCCGCTTGTTATGCTGCTGATGTCCTGCTTTTTCTATCTCGTTGAACTGCTCTTAGCGGAACTGACCCTGAGCGTAACCACTAACTTCTTCTATTCGTTGGCCATTACTAAAAGCAGCTTCCTTATTGGGTTTGCCATATCCTATATGGCCATTGTCTGCATAACCGCCCTCACCTGGATGGTCTCCGCCTGGTTCTACCGCCACAAGGTCCCCGTCGGTGTGATCGGCGCAGCGTTCATTCTGGGTCTGATATATTTGGATGACTTCAGAGATTCCGTCTTCGGGCTGATAGGCCGGCTGTTCCACAATCCCACGCCGGGCCTTTTATCCCTTAAGCTGGCCGTAATCACCCTGGCAGCCTTTGCGCTGGGATACATCCCCATCAAACGAATGGAGGTGAAATAGCCATGAACAAATGGGTGATGATAGCCCTGTCCATTGCCCTTGCCCTGTCCTTCGCCCTTGTTTATGCGCTCAGCCCAAGCGATGAAGCGTTTCTGTCCAGATACGCCTCCGGGGAGTACATCACCGTTGCCGCCTTTGACGTGCCTTTGGACATCAACGGAATCGTCGATACAGTAAACACCATGTATCCTTTTACCATGAAGAAAGTGAGGATGGACATCGATAAGCTGGAGGTCCGGGTCAACAGGAACATTTCCGGAAACCTGGCGGATTTCTTGAAGGCGAATTTGGATGTCAAACTGTTCTTTGTGCCCGAAACCTATGATCGGCTTAACACGGAAATCCGTTTCCCCCGTTCCGTCTACCGTTTTTCGGCCGAAACCTTTGCCATCGTCGGGTGGTTCGAGCATTTCAGAGAACTGCTGGGCAATGAAATCCTAATCTGTGTACCCATGAATTACACCTTCGCCGAATAGACCATCTGGACACAATAAGGAGTTGTTCCGAGAGAGAGGCGGAACAACTCCTTGCTTTTCCAGGTATTATCTGAAAAAACTCCGTCCTTATGGCCACTGGCTGACAATCTCCTTTACAAGCGATGAGAACTTCTGCTCCACTTTTTTGCCGGTTTCCATCACTTCCTCGTGGGTGAGGGGCTGGTCCAGGATGCCCGCCGCCATGTTGGTGATGCAGGATATGCCCAGCACCCGCATCCCCATATGCCTTGCCACGATCACTTCGGGCACAGTGGACATGCCCACCGCGTCGGCGCCCAGGGCGCGCAGGGCCCTGATCTCAGCCGGCGTCTCAAAGGAAGGCCCCTTGCAGTAGGCATAAACACCGTATTTGAGGTCGATCCCTATCCTTTCCGCGCACGCCTGCGCCACCTTTTGCAGGGTGCGGTCGTAGGCAGCGGACATATCGGGGAACCGAGGGCTCAATTCATCAAGGTTCTCACCCCTTAAAGGGTTTTCGGCAAAGAAGCTGATATGGTCCCTGATGAGCATCAGATCCCCGGGCTCAAAGCCGGTGTTCACGCCCCCGGCCGCATTGGTGACGATGAGGTTTTTGATGCCCAGCAGGCCGAAGGCCCGGACAGGATAGACCACGGTGCTCATATCATGACCCTCGTAATAATGGAAACGCCCTTTCATGGCCACCACGTTCCTGTCGCCAAGCCGCCCGAAGATGAGCTTTCCCTCGTGACCCGGAACAGTGGTGTTGGGGAAGTTGGGAATCTCCCCATAAGGGATCTCCTGCTTGCCTTCAATGAAATCGGCCAGCCTTCCAAGCCCGGAACCCAGGATGACGGCGATCTCCGGAACGCCATCGATCATGCCCTTCAGATATTCCACGGTCTTTTCAAGCTTCTTCTTCATATCTTTCATAAATGCCCCTCCTGTTTTTATCCGAACAGCGAAACCTGACTGCTTGCCTCCATGCCGTCCAGGCAGCCGTGCTCCGCCAGGATATCGATCACCGCCCTGGACACGCCGGATCGCATCTTCAGATCCTCTATGGACACGAATTCACCATCCTTACGCGCTTCCACAATGCTGGCCGCCGCGGAGGCCCCCAGTCCCTGCAGCGCGGTAAGCGGCGGCAGGATGCCATCCTCGGTTATGATATACCGGGTGGCCTCGGATTTATACAAATCCACGGGCAGGCACCGGATGCCCCGGGCATACATCTCCCGGGCAACCTCCAGGATGGTCAGAAGGTCTTTCTCCTTTTGGGTGGCCAGCTTGCCCTTTTCCTCAATTTCCCTGATGGCCAGGTTCACCGCGTCGGCTCCCCTGGATATGATGTTGGCGTCAAAGCTGTCGGCCCGGACACTGAAATAGGTGGCATAAAAGGCTTCGGGATGGTATACCTTGAACCAGGCGATCCGGAAGGCCATCATCACATAGGCAGCAGCATGGGCTTTCGGGAACATGTATTTGATCTTCTTGCAGGATTCTATATACCATTTGGGAACGCCCTTCTCCTTCATGAGGGCTTCCTGTTCAGGCGTCAGCCCTTTTCCCTTTCGGACGCTCTCCATGATCTTGAAGGCCGTCAGGGGCGGCAGGTCGTTCATCATGAGAAAGATCATGATATCGTCACGGGTACAGATAACCTCGGGCAGCGTGGCGATCCCGTTTCTCACCAGATCCTGCGCATTGTTGAGCCAGACGTCGGTACCATGGGACAGGCCCGATATGCGGATCAGCTCCGCAAAGGTGGTGGGCTTGGTATCTTCCAGCATCTGCCGGACGAATTTGGTGCCGAACTCGGGAACGCCGAGGGTTCCCACCGGGCTGTCGATCTGCTCGGGGGTAACGCCCAGGGGCTCCGTGCTAGAAAAGATGCCCATGGTCCTTTTATCGTCCAGCGGGATGGTCTTGGCATCCACGCCCGTCAGATCCTCCAGCATGCGGATGACCGTCGGATCATCATGGCCCAGGATATCCAGCTTGAGAATACGGCCGCTGATGGAATGGTAGTCGAAATGGGTCGTTATGATGCTGGAATCGGGGTCATCAGCCGGACGCTGTATGGGCGTGAAATCATAGATCTCCTTGTACCGGGGCACCACCATGATGCCGCCGGGATGCTGGCCCGTGGTGCGCTTGGTGCCCATGCAGCCCGCAGCCAGACGCTCCATTTCAGCCCGCGTACCCGGTATGTTCCTTTCCTCCAGGTACTTCTTGGCAAAGCCGAAGGCTGTCTTTTCCGCGATGGTGGCTATGGTGCCGGCCCGGAAGGTATAGCCTTCCCCGAACAACTCCTCGGCATACTTATGTGCCCGCGGCTGGTATTCGCCCGAGAAGTTGAGGTCGATATCAGGCTCCTTGTCCCCGTCAAAGCCCAGGAAGGTTTCAAAGGGAATGTCATGCCCGTCCTTGATGAGGGGCTGACCGCAGTTGGGACACAGCTTGTCGGGCAGGTCGTAGCCGCAGGCAATCTGCTTGTCCTTCACAAAAAACTCTGAATACTTGCAGTTCCCGCACCGGTAATGGGGCGGCAGCGCATTGACCTCGGTGATGCCGATCAGATAAGCCACAAAGGATGAACCCACGGAACCCCTGGAGCCGACCAGATAGCCATCGTACAGAGATTTCTGGACCAGCTTCTGGGCGATCATGTAAAGGGATGAAAAGCCGTTCTTGATGATGGAACCCAGCTCGCGGTCCACCCGCTGCTGCACCAGTTCGGGAAGAGGATCTCCATACAGTTCCTTGACCCTTAGCTCGCTCATGCGCCTGATTTCCTCTTCGGCACCCTCCAGATGGGGCGGGTAGGTGCCGTCGGGTATGGGCTGTACATCCTCGATGAGCTCGCTGATGGCCACCGGGTTGGTCACAACCACCTCAAAGGCTTTCTCCTCGCCCAGGTAGGCGAATTCCTCCAGCATCTCCTCGGTGGTCCTGAAGAAGATGGGCGCCTGCTTGTCGGCATCCCTGTATCCCTGGGCGGCCAGCAGGACCTGCCTGAAGATGGCATCCTCAGGATCCAGGAAATGGACGTCACAGGTGGCCACCACGGGCTTATTCAGTTTCTCGCCCAGTTCCACAATGCGGCGGTTGAGATCCCGCAGGGCTTCCTCGTTGGGAACGAGGCCTTCCCGGATCATGAACTGGTTGTTGCCGACGGGCTGTATCTCCAGATAGTTATAGCGGGCGGCGATGGCCTCAAGCTCCTCCTGGGGCCTGCCTTCCCGCAGGGCCCGGAATAATTCTCCGGCCTCGCAGGCACTGCCCAGGATAAGCCCCTCCCGGTATTGCTCAAACAGGGACCATGGCACCCTGGGCCGTTTATAGAAATATTTCAGATGGCTCTCCGAAACGATTTTATACAGGTTCTTCAAACCCGTCTGGTTCTTCACCAGGATGATGGCGTGATAGGTATCGCCGCTCTTATAATCCAATTCCCCCTTGCTGTTGTACCGCTCATCCACCAGGAGATAGGCTTCCATGCCATAGATCACCTTGATCTCCTTGTTGGACTTTTTGAGCTTTGCGGCAACTTCCTGGGCTTCGGGGAAGGCCTGGACCACGCCGTGGTCGGTGATGGCCACGGCCTTATGCCCCCATTCGGCCGCCCGCTGGAGCACATCCTTTATGGAAGTGATGGCATCCAGCTGGCTCATCTGGGTATGCAGGTGGAGCTCCACCCGTTTATGCTCAGCCTGATCCTTTCTGCCAGGCGGATTTTCAAGGCATTCAACGGCTTTGAGCCTGATGGTCAGTTCCTTCTCAAAAACATCAAACTCCGCATCCCCATTGATACGGACATAGCTTCCCACCTTCAGCCTCTCCTTGATCTGCGCCATCTCCTTTTCATTGGGGAAGGCCTTGCAGGTAAGGGAAGAAGTGCGGTCGGTGATGTCCATGGTGAGCAGGGTGCGCCCGCTTTTCAGTTCGCGGGTCTCCATCTTGATAATTTGGCCGGACAGGACAACATTCCCGGAATTCATATCTACGTCCGCCATGCGCAGGGTTTCACCCGAGAACGGCCTGCCGTAAACCATATTCTCGCTGTTGGCAGCCGGGGCCTTTTCCGCAGCCTTTTTTCTGTATCTGAAGCCACCGTTTTCCTGCACGGCGGAAGAAGGCGTCCCATTTCTGTTCCCGGATTTCGGCGCGGCGTTTTCACCGGCAGCAAGCACCTGGGCCACGATCCGGGCTTCCTCCTCCATCTTTTCTGCGATATAATCGGCCGTTGCGTATTCCTGGCCTTCCGGCTCACTGAATGAGACCTTGACATCGCTGCGGAACAGCATCTTGAAGGCTTTCTCCATCTGCTTTCCGGCACCGGAAACGTTCAGCACCGAAGCCCCTGCCCCGGGCAGGCAGACCGTCAGATTCCTGCCCCTGAGCCTGAACCGGGCGCCTTTCAGAAAAGGAGCCAGATGGGCCCTGCCGCGGCACGTATAACGGGTGAGCATCTCCTTGTGCCAGTCGTCCAATTCTTCCGGCAAGGGGATGGAAAAGCCGGGATGGATATCCACCTGTGTGTTGAAATAGTCGGAAATGGTTTTTTCAAGCTGCTGGATCCGGTCAGGAGCAACCTTATTCCCGATATCCAGACAGAGTTCGATGCGTTTTTCGGATTTATGATAATGGAGATTGGTAATAAAGGCCTGTGAAAAATCCTGCCGGAACTGCTCGACGGGTATGATCTGCTTAAACGCCTCGCAAAGCGGTGACTTCTTGAGAACGTTTTCCTCCATGGTTTTTCCGTCCTTTCAGGAAATGGTGGCTTATCCTTGGCAATGCCTGTACCCAGATCCTATTCTACCATATGCGCCCACAAAGAGGGGAGCACTTTCTTGTCAAACCGAACCGAAATCGCTGAATGGGAAGATGCGCAGGATGCACCTGCCTATGACGCGATCCTTGTTTACAGGGCCAAAGACCCGGCTGTCGCGGCTTTTGTCCGGCAGCCGGTTATCGCCCATCACAAAGATGCAACCTTCCGGCACGATGATATCCGAGTAGAAATCGCTCATCTCCTGGGTGTAGGAGCCATTGATATAGGGTTCCCGGAGCTCCTTCCCGTCCACGTAGACCTTGCCTTCCTTTATCTGAAGATGCTGGTTTTCAACAGCAACAATACGCTTGATGGCGTATTTCCGGTTGTCGCTTCCCAGGAGCTCGGGGATACGCAAGACCACAATATCGCCCTGTTGCAACGTGCCAAAACGGGGGGTTATCGCCTCAATGATCAGCACATCGCCATTGTTCAGGGTGGGAACCATGGAAGTGCCTTCAACAACCGTGATCCTGCCCAGAAAGAACACAACGAGCAGGACCAGCAATACGGCGATGCCGAAATGCAGCGCCCAATCCAGAATTTCTCTCAGAATCTTGTTATGCTTCACTTTTATCGTTCACCGTCGTCTTGATATGGAGTTCTTCAAGCTGCTTTTCGTCCACCACGTCGGGGGCGTTGGACATCAGGCAGGCAGCGGTCTGTACCTTCGGGAACGCGATGACATCCCGGATATTGTCGGTGCCCGCCAGCAGCATGGTTAACCGGTCGAGGCCGAAGGCCATCCCGCCATGGGGCGGCGTGCCGTATTTGAAGGCATCAAGCATGAATCCGAAGCGTTCGCCGGCCTGCTCATCCGACAGCCCGATGACCCGGAACATCCTGGCCTGCAGTTCCTGGCTGTGGATTCGGATGCTGCCGCCGCCGACCTCGTAGCCGTTGATGACCATATCGTAAGCCTTGGAACGGACTCTGCCGGGATCCGTATCCAGATAATCAATATCCTCGTCCATGGGTGCCGTAAAGGGATGATGCTTGGCCACCCACCGCTGTTCTTCCTCATCATATTCCAAAAGCGGGAATTCGGTCACCCACAGGACATCGTAGCGCTTATGGTCGATGAGGCCCAGCTTCTCGCCCAGTTCCAGGCGAAGATGTCCAAGGGCGTCAAATACGATTTCATCCTTGTCCGCCACAAAGAGGAGCAGATCGCCGGGCTCTGCGCCAAGCCGTTCCTTAATCTGCCCGATTTCGGTTTCGGTGAGGAATTTGGCAATGGGGGACTTGAGGCCTTCCGCTTCCACCACCATCCAGGCAAGGCCCTTGGCCTTGTAGGTCTTGACCACCTCACCCAGCGCGTCGATCTCCTTGCGGGAGAATTTTGCGCCTGCACCCTTGGCGTTGATGGCGCGCACGCTGCCGCCGTTTTCCACCGCGTCCCGGAAAACCTTGAAGCCCGATTCGGCCACCAGGTCGGAGATGTTCACCAGTTCCAGCCCGAAACGGGTATCGGGCTTATCGGAGCCGTAACGCTCCATTGCCTCCTTATAGGTCAGCCGTTTGAAGGGAACGGGTATATCAAGGCCCAGCGTTTCCCTGAACAGGCGGCTGATAAACCCCTCGTTGACCGCAATGACATCCTCCATATCCACGAAGGACATCTCAAGGTCAATCTGGGTGAACTCCGGCTGGCGGTCGGCCCTTAAGTCCTCGTCCCTGAAGCATTTGACAATTTGCATGTAGCGGTCAAAGCCGGACACCATCAGGAGCTGCTTGAATATCTGGGGCGACTGGGGCAGGGCGTAGAATTTGCCCGGATGGACGCGGCTGGGCACCAGGTAGTCCCTGGCGCCTTCCGGCGTGCTCTTGGTGAGGAACGGCGTCTCTATTTCATAAAATCCGTTATCATCATAATAGTCACGGGCGATCTTCGCGATGCGATGGCGAAGATGAAGGTTTCTCTGCAGATGCGGGCGCCGCAGGTCCAGATAACGATACTTGAGCCTCAGCGCCTCATTGGCGTCCACATTCTCTTCGATATGGAAGGGCGGTACCTCGGATTTATTGAGAATCCTGAGCTCGGAAGCGATGATTTCTATCTCTCCGGTCACCATGTTCCGGTTGATGGCCTCCTCGCTTCTCCGGGCCAGGGTTCCACGCACGGCCAGGACATATTCGCTCCTGACCTGGGATGCCTTTTCATGGAGCTCAGGGTTGGTCTCGCTGTTGAAAACAACCTGGATAATGCCGCTTCTGTCTCTGAGGGTGACAAAAATCAGTTTTCCCAAATCTCTTCTTCTCTGCACCCAGCCCATGACCACAACTTCCTTGCCCACATCGGCCGTGGTCAGTTCCGTGCAGCGGTGTGTCCTTTTCATGCCTTTCAGGGTCTCAGCCATACCATCTATCTACCTTTCCTTATAAGTTTCCCTTAGTCTTGACCAGCCTGTCGGTGAGGGTATCCAGGCTGATATCCTTTGCCTCGCCGGTTGTCATATCCCGCAGGGCAGCCTTATTGCTCTCCACTTCCGTATCGCCGATGATGAGCGCATACCTGGCGCCCAGCTTGTCGGCGTATTTCATCTGGGCCTTGACGCTCCTGCCCATGATATCCTTGATGCAGGTGATGCCTTTGGCGCGCAGGTTCCAGGCCAGTTTTTCGCAGAGCTTCTCCGCCTTCTCGCCGATGGGGCCGAGATAAATGTCCGGTCTGCCTTTTGACGGGATCTCGATACCCTGGTTTTCCATCTCAAGGAGCAGCCTTTCAACACCAATGGCAAAGCCAATACCCGGCGTCGGCACACCGCCGCAGAGCTCAATGAGACCGTCGTAGCGGCCGCCGCCGCAAACCGTGCCCTGAGTGCCGATGTTGCGCGAGACAAGCTCAAAGACCGTCCGGTTGTAATAATCCAGACCCCTGACGATCCCCTTGTCGATCTCGTAATGGATACCGATATCCTGAAGTTTTTGGGTCACTTTTTCGAAATGGTTCCTGCAATCCTCACAGACATGATCCAGCAGGGTCGGCGCCTCCTTGAGGTAATACCGGCAACCTTCCTCCTTGCAGTCCAGGATGCGCATGGGATTCCGGTTGATACGCTCCCTGCAGGTATCGCACATCTTATCGATCTTGTCAGCCAGAAATGCCTTGAGCCGCTGGTTGTACTCGCCGCGGCACTTGGGACAGCCAATGCTGTTCAGATTAAGGGTGAGATTTTTGATATTGAGACTGTCAAAAAACATGACCAGAAGGGAAATGACTTCCGCATCGGCCGCCGGATCCGCCGCTCCAAACAGTTCCACGCCGAGCTGATGGAATTCGCGGAACCGGCCTTTCTGCATCTTTTCATAGCGGTAAGCCGTGATATTGTAAAACAGTTTTGTGGGTTGCGGCCACGAGGCCATGCCATGCTCAATATAGCTTCTGACCACACCCGCCGTACCTTCCGGACGCAGGGTCAGGCTTCTTCCTCCCTTGTCCTCAAAGGTGTACATTTCCTTCTGGACGATATCGGTGGTATCGCCCACGCCCCGCTGGAACAGTTCGGTATGCTCAAAAACCGGCAGGCGGATTTCCTTGTAGCCGAATCTTTGGCACACTTCAGCAAATTTCTGCTCCACGTAGTACCATTTGTCTATCTCGTCCGGCAGTATGTCATGGGTCCCTTTCGGAGCCTGCATCAACATGGTCGGCCACACTCCCATCGTTTCGTCAGTCTATCGATTCATTGTATCCGTTCCTTGATGGCTTGTCAACGCATGGCCGGGACATCATTCTCCGAAATCCGGCCATGCGTTGCGTGTTGTGGCCCATACTGCCGGATTTCCGGCTTATTTGCTGTATTTCTTGTATCCAGGATGGCGGCCGGTCAGTTTGAATCCTTCCCGCATTTTGATAAGGCGGTCAATGTTTTCTTTGGCTATTTCCCGCTCGCCGCCCAGGAGCCTGGCCGTTAGGCTGATCTTGGCCTGGAGCTCAAGGGTCTCCATCCGGTAATAGGCGGTGATCAGATCGGCCCCAAGGGCAAGGGCCCCATGGTTCTCCAGAAGCACCACGTCATGCTCCCTGATAAAGGGCGAAATGGCATCCGGCACCTCATAGGTGGAAGGGGTGCCGAAAGGGGCAATGGGAACCGATCCCAGGGTCAGAACGGTCTCCACCATTGAATAGGAATCCATGGGTATATGGGCAACGGCAAACCCGGTGGCTGTCGGCGGGTGGGCATGGACAACCGCTCCCACATCGGGCCGTTCCTCATAGCAGCGCATATGCATCTTGATCTCGCTGGACGGCCTATATCCCGGGGCGCCGGAAACCAATTCGCCTTTGGCGTTGATCAGCACCAGCTTCTCCGGTGTCATGAAGCTCTTGCTGATGCCGGTGGGCGTTGCCATGAACAGATCGTCCTCAATCTTGACGGTGATATTCCCGTCGTTGGCTGCAACCCAACCAAGCTGCCACATCCTGTGGCAGATGTCACACAATTGTTCCCTCAACTGCTGATACTCCATAGCTGTCTCCCTCACTTTTCTGAAATAATTCGATAAGTGTATTGTATCATATACGCTGCATACTTTGTCGGTTTTTTGACAATTTTTATCCTGAGATTGCCACGCTCCGCTGACGCTGCGCTCGCAATGACAACCGCGCAGAAAGGAAGCCCGTAAAAGTCAAGGTCGCATTGCGATAAGACGCAAAAAAACGGTTCTATAATAAATGTTGGGGTGCCGAGGGACAGAAACTTCGGAACTCCAACAT
>ERZ795045.4446-NODE-4446-length-11276-cov-3.323679_pt1 | contig 11276 bp, 8 predicted proteins | sample MGYA00375129_ERZ795045 | MGnify/ENA primary metagenome ERZ795045 (study PRJEB30174, sample SAMN05720166) | activated sludge metagenome | isolation source: anaerobic digester from wastewater treatment plant | place: Japan | collected 2015-05-15 ... | reverse complement strand
AAAGCCGTTCGCACCCGTGGTTGCGCGCCAAAACAAGAAGCTTCTCCCACAAGAAGGGACGCACCTGTTCTTCCTGGTGCGCAGAGGAAAAGGATTCGCCGTAAATGAGCCCGTGCGCCCCCGAGACTCGCAAACCCATCGTACCGACAAGAACCCCGTCAGGTCGCACCACGACCTGAAAATCTGTCAGGTGCTTTTCAAGATCCAGCACAGGCAGGCACGCAGTCTCCCACAGGCCCCGCAGCACGGGCAGATCATCCAGATTTGCTCTGCGAATCGAATACTCGCTTTGCATCAACGCCTCTCGCCTGCAATGTCCCGCCCCGGCACCGCCGGAGAACATCAGCGCAACAGAAATCTACATAACTTGACGCGACAATGCCCATTTCCATTCAGCGTGGAGCACCCCGGAGACGCACCACTCCAGAATCAAAGACACACTATCATCTTCACACCTGCTGTCTTCAATTCCCCTGCTTGTTTTTCTTGAACTGGATTTTGATTGTGTCCAGCAACCTGCTGGCAAACGATTTGCGTTTCGGGGGCGCCGCAACGCCTGTCACCGGCTGGCAGGAGCCACTGCACGCCGGACAAAAGAGGCGCGATTTCCCACCCACCAAGTGCAGCTCGCGCACACAAGCCTCACAATACATTCGATCGCATTGAGTGCACTTGAGCACAGCCTCGATGCCGGGATGGTTAATACAAGCGGGGCGACCGTCATCAAGCGTCGTCTGGACGGGTTCGGCAGGTTTCGGCAACGGAGGAATGGATATTTCGGCAGGCAACACAGAAAGCCGCATCTCCATGCTGCCAAGCATCAGCACCTGGCCATTTCTGATCTCGGCGTCGAGTACGCGCCGGTTGTCAATCCATGTGCCATTTGTTGAGCCCAAATCACGAACGCGAACAGAGAAGTCCGTGACAATGACCTCGCAGTGCCTGGCCGAAACAGTGACATCGTTCAAAACGAAGTCATTGGCTTCTGCGCGCCCTAGAAAATTGGACCCACGTTGCAACTCGAGTTCATCGCCCTTTTGAGCGCCGTTCAATATGATCAGCCGGGCTGTGGCCATATAACTCACTTGTTTTGCTGCTCGAAATGATACTACCATAATGCACCTTAACCGCAACTGCAGAGAATCGGGATCAAGACGGACCAGACCATTGCAAATTGACAACGGCCCTCAACACCCGCGCACGAACTTAAGGCTGGCATAAACCAAGCAGTGTCGGTATGGTCAACAAATGAACTCGGCCAACCAGGCTTCTTGGGCGACTGGGACATGATTGCGCCAACGGGAATGCACGTGTGGTTGCAGTGGCGCCTTGCGTCCCAGTTCCCTTTGCGGTTGCTTTGAAGACAAGGCAGTCGAACGCCGTCCATTAACATGATTATGGCTAGAGCAAGCGGTTATGCGCGGGCAACAGCCGCAGTGGCGGCCTGCGCCATAGTCATTTCTTTGCTCACTTCGTGCCAGAACCAGAAGGTTACCGGTGGAAGCAGTGTCAAGTACCCGCCTCCTCCAGCAGCAGAGACGTCCGGCAGCCAATCACCCCCCCCGAACAAGACCTCCGCAAAGCAGCAAAAGCAAAAGTCAAAACAGGCCCCTGTCAAATACAGCACAAGCGACGAAAACGAAATCAAAGAGGTAGTTGATCTCGCTGAAAAAGGGGATTGGGACGCAGCCGAGAACCGCGCAAACGCCCTTTACGCAAGGGAACCCCGGGACCCGGCTGTTCAACGCCTCCGCGAATGGGTCAGAAAACGGCGTGAGCAAAGCCGTGAACGCGCAATCGAAGACCGCATAAGGACCCTTGACGCCCGCGATTCAGTTTTCAATCCAACACTCAAGAGTCTTGCGACCGAAAAGAAAGACCGCGGTCTTCCGCCGAGAAAAGACGTTCGGGACGCGGTTCAGCAAATAGAAGCCACACCTTATATACCGCCGACCTATGGCAAGACGAACATATTGGCAGACACCGGGCTGCTTTTTGATTTCGAATCCCGCCAAGGTCGAATGTCCAAAATCCTGGATAAAGAGATTTCCGTTCACCTCGACGACGCCACACTCGAATCAATCATTTTCACAATCGGCCAGGCTGAAGGAATCAATTTTGTCGCTGACAAGTCCTTGCCTGCATTCCAGACGAAAATGAGCATCAACATGCATCGAGTTAAGCTATCCGAATTCCTGCGTTACGTGTCGCGAAACCTCGACCTTCAATTCCAGGTGGGCGACGATCTTGTCTGGATAGTCGATGCCAAGGACCCGAAGAAGGTAATGGAAGAAACACGGTTCTACCGCTTGCGCAAAGGCTTTATCCTCCCCGCCCAACTTGGGCCAAGCGAGGTGGTCCGCACCGAAACCAGGGCGCAAAACGCCGTCACAGTCACGGAAGTCCAGAAGGTCGATAGATTCGTAAACGACCTGGCGCCGCCCACGCCATCCATCGAGCGCGCAATCACAAACTTCTTCACAGGCAAGTACCAGATCGACTACGAACGGAACATCATAGTCGCGCGTGGCACACGCGAACAGTTGGACGTGCTCGAGCAGATAATCAAGGAATTCGATCAACCAATCCAGCAGGTGCTCATCGAGGCAAGGTTTATTACTGTGACCCAGGGCGCATTTTTGCGCCTCGGAGTTATTTGGGGATCAAAAGGTGGCGACCTTGTTGTTGAAGCGCCTGCTGATCAACTTGGCATGGCGAAGCTGCCCGTTTCCTCTGCTTTCACATGGAATTGGACGAACGTTTTTGGCGTGCCGGATTTGTCGGCCGTTCTGACAGCACTCGAACAGTCAGGCGAAAGCCAGGAACTCAGCGCCCCACGTCTCACCGTTCTCAACAACCTGCCCGCAACCATCTCCGACGGCAAAGTGCAGTACTACTATGAAGAGTACCAGGTGAAAACCACCATACTCGAGCGCCGTTCGTCATCCCAACTCGTGCCAGCCGGAAAACCCACCAAGATCACCGCCGGCGCTTCGTTGGAAGTCCTGGCAAGCATAGGCGGCGACGGAAAAACCGTGCTGCTTGCTCTGAATCCGAAGGTGAATTCGGACGTGCAACTCACACCTTTCATGACAATCACTGACACCGACGACACCGGCAAAGTTGTCAGCAAAGTGGATATTCGCCTTCCGGAGTACCGCACCCAAGACCTCGCAACGCGCGTGGCCGTCCAGTCCGGCCAAACGGTCGTCATGGGCGGTGTCCTCGAACGTCAGCAGAATACGTATGTCGAGTCAGTTCCAGTACTCGGCAACCTGCCGATTATTGGCCCAATTTTCAGGCGCCGAACCGAGATTGACCGGCCCCGGTACCTGTTGATTTTTGTCACGGCTACCATTTTGTCCGAAACCGGCGAGTACGTTATTTACACACAGGAACCTTCAACCCAAGACCGTCCAACACCACGACCGGACGAGCAGGCAACCCCGGCACAGACTCCGTAATGGCTCGCGTTCGCGTTTCCATTCTTCAGCACATTGTGCCACTGGCATGCCACCGCGTGCTGGTCATAGACCCGGGACGCCGCCAGCTCAAACTGCTCCTGGCTGAATCCAGACTCGGCAGGTTCCGCGTCGTCCACCGCCAAGCGGTCAGCGTCCCGGAAGAAGGCGCTCTCGACCCAGATGAAATGCGCCAGCACATGGCGTTGCTTGTTCCAGAACTTGGCGCGCATCAAACTGCTATTGTGCTTCCTCAGCACAAGGCCATCACTCAAACAATAGACCTCCCGCACAATCACCTTCAGGCGCCCCGCGAGTACCTCGTTGCAGAAGCACGCAAGTTGAGCGGTCTTTCCGAAGACGAATTGGCTGTCGCATTCACTCGGCTCCAACCATGGGCAACTTTGAGCCACCCGCATGTGCTCTCGTTCTGCAAACGCAAAGAACTCGATTTGTTGATCGAGCAGTTCGCACCCGAAAAAAGCGAAGACGCAGACGAAGATGATCAGTTGATCGAAATAACCACCACCGCCCAGGGACTAATAGCCGCCAGCAGAACGCTCCACCCGCCTCCACTCGACGCGGTACTCGTGGACCTCGGCGCCCAGGAAACAACCGTGGTGATTCTCGTGGCAGGACAGGGCGTCTTCGCAACCAGTTTCGAGGGTGGTAGTGACAGCTTCACCCGCGCCCTGCTCGAAGCTGGTTGCACCACTGCCGAGGAAGCTGAATCTGCCCAGCGTGCAACAGATTTCTTCCAAGGACCAAACACGGCGCAGGCCTTGGTCAGCACTGTTACCAAATGGCACACCGAGCTCACCCGCTGTATAACCGAATGGACGGATGACAACCCTGCTTTGAAGATCGCCCCCGGCGATCTGCCCGTGTACCTCGCAGGCGGCGGCGCCGCACAAAAAGGACTGGTCGATTACCTGAACAAGCTCGGCCCGATGCGCTTCCAATGTTGGCCCAACCCACCCGGAGCCAGCCCAATGGACAGTTTCTGGGTCGCATGCGGAGTGGCTCGAGTCGCTCTCGGCAAAGAACCCGGCAGTTTGTCTTTCCTGCCGGATGATTTTCAGCAACGTCGTGCCAAACGCGCTTTCTGGGAGGCCGTCCAAGCCGCCGTGTTTGCGCTCTTGGTAACTGTCGCGACTCTGCTCGCAGTCGGCACGTGGCAGAACTCCAAGCTTCTCGAGCGCAAACGCGAGCTCATCGCTCAAACAACAAGCGCCCTCGAGTCGGCCCGTGCTGTTGGTGAACTCATGCAACAGGTTGACGCCAAATATGCCGCTCTGCGTCCAATCATACTGCGCCGGGCGCAAACCATCACAACCCTCCAGAGTTGGACCGCCGTAAACCAGGTACGCACAAACAACGATTACTGGATGGTCCTGTTCGCCGACAGCCTCAGTTACCTCGAAGGCGCTACTGCACCACAAGCTTCCACGAACCAAGCTGCCCTTGGACCTGCACAAACGCACCTCAATCCCGGCCGCCGCGCAGAATTCGTTACCGAGGTCTGCATTCCGCAGCAGGGCGAACCTGCCCGCAGAATCTTGAGCCAGTTCGTTCTCTCCCTAAAAGGGCTTGGAGTATTCGCCCGAGTCGATGAACTGCCAGCCGAACGAAAGCGCGAAATCGTCGATCCGCGAGTGATAATCAGCAACCAGGTTTATGGCGTGTCCATGGAAATGGCGCTGCCATCGCCTCTGGGAGCCGAAGACTCCGAATTCCGGCGGAATAGTTCGCCCGGTGCGTCGCGGCGGCTCCCGACTACAGCGTCCACGAACAACCAACCAGAGGTGCCAACGCCCACCGCCACATCGACCAACCGCTGAACAGCGCCATGGCACTCATATCCCACATAAAATGGTTCCCTTCCGCCGCGTTCATCGCAACAGTGCTGCTTGGTGCATATTACAGGCTTGCGTACCAGCCTCTGGTCCGTGCCTCAGCGGCACAAGACAAGGAACTCGCCACCCTGTGGGGCCGATTGGTGTCGAGCAATGAACAGGTTCGCGCGTGCCGTGGGCTGTCGATAGAAAACCACAACGAGCGCGTCATGGAATTGAATGGTGCATTGGCCAACCTCGATCGAGCTCAGGAACTGATCAAACAACGCATCGAAATAGGCGCCGCCACTCGCGCCAAAATGGAGCAACCATGGCAATTGATAGATTTTCAAATCGAGCGCCTCCAGCAGGCCGGCGCACTTCTGCGCATGGCCAAGGAAAATCGTGTTACTGTTGAAGCCGCCGCTCTTGCAGGACTGCCAGAGTACTCGGTGGACCTCCCCGAGCCGCGTTTGCTCTGGCCAAGGCTTGACATGGCAGCGCAGCTCCTGACCGCGGCGATCCAAAGCAAGGTAACCTCGATTCGAAACCTCAATCAGTTAAGCCCAATCACGCACCCGGGACCAACACGCGATGCGCCTGCGCTTGAAGAAGTCGCCATGCGAATCGAGTTGGTCGGCTCCGCAGAATCCGCAACTCGCTTCCTCAAAAGCATTCCCGCAACCGGCGACCGGTTGGTCGCATTGGGATTCACAGGCACCGTGACAAACAAACCTGTCTTTTTCATCGACAAGGTCCTGGTCCGCAAATTTGCCCCCGACCGGCCCGGCGAGGTCCAGCTCGAAGCCCGTGTTTGCGGGTTCGTTCCATGGCCAGCCGGACAAAATGCCGGAGGCGCCCGTTGACGAGAATCGACCTATGCTAAGGCTTTTCGAGCGTAAAACCTGGGTGTCAGTCGCAATAGCCTTCGCGCTGTTGGTGCTCGCTGTGGCTGTCGCTGTGAACCTGCGTGGCACGCTGCCAGATTTGAAGCCGCTGCCCGCAAGAAAGCCGCCACCAATTCACTTCTCGAATGAGACCGAAGAACAGGGCTGGCAGACTTTGGACGCTTCCCTCCAAGTTCAATTGCCCACGAATGTCATCAATCCTTTCTTCACACTCCACTTCCAGCCGCCACCGCCGCCGCCAACCAAGAAGGTCGCATTGCAGTATCAAGGTTGTCTCATGTCCTCAAAAGGCGTCGGACTCGCTTATGTCCTTGTGGACAAGTCGCTCCTGATCCTGACCAACGGCGCACGCGTGGTCGCCGATCATGTGATAAGCGAAATCGGGGTGACAAACCTTACTTTGACCAACAGCGCCGGGGTTACGAACATCCTGAAGTTCAGAACAAAAACGGTGCTCGAAGTCCCAGCCTCCTGAGCATGGAAACACAACCGTCAAAAAAAGAAGTCGGCGACATCCTCCACGAACAAGGAAAGTTGACCGATGCTCAGTTGGACACAATCCGAAGACGTCAACAACGCTGGCACACCCCACAACACGTCGCCATACTCAATCTCGGTTACGCTTCCGAGGAGGACACTTATCGCGCCCTGGCAGAGCTTCACCAAATTGAGTTCCGCGACCTCGCCAATTTTCAGTTCTCCGATTCTCTGAAAGAACTCGTGCCGGTCGCCGTCATGCTCAATTACAGAGTACTGCCACTCGGATCAGAACCCGACGCGCTCATTCTCGCTTTCACCGAACCACCCCGCCAAACAGAAATCAACAACCTCAGGCTTCTCCTCAACCGCAAAATCAAACCCGTCCTCATTACCCCAAGCTGCCTGCGAGCAATCATCAGACAACACTTCGGCCTCGGCGCCGAGACAATTCAGCGCCTCCGCGAAGACCGCGAACTCAAGGACGGTGCAAGAGAGATCGTCTTCGACATCACAACCGGCGAAGGTACGCCCGCTGTCGATGCAAGCATCTCACGGCTCGTCGAGCAAATCCTATCAGAAGCCCTTCGCCTCTCCGCAAGTGACATCCATATCGAGCCGTACCCTTCCGCAATCCGACTCCGCTATCGCATCGACGGTGTATTGCAGTCCGTGCCCGTGCCCGCTGATCTGCGTCAAATCTACGCTGCGTTGGTTTCACGACTCAAAATCATGGCCGGTCTGGACATAACCGAGAAACGTGTCCCGCATGACGGCCGCATTTCAATGAAAACTGAACGCGAGGAATATGACCTGCGCGTATCCATCATCCCAACCAAACACGGCGAAAGCATCTGCCTGCGCATCCTCGGGCGCCAAAGCCTGTTCTTGGACTTGAAAGAGTTGGGTCTCAATCCTTCCCAAGAAGAGCTCATCCGACAGCTCACGCAGCTCCCTCAAGGGTTGGTCCTGTTGACTGGCCCAACAGGCAGTGGCAAAACCACAACGTTGTATGCCGCCCTCGCTCATGCCAACGACGAAGGCCGCAAAATCATCACCATCGAGGACCCTGTCGAGTACCAATTGGAAGGAGTCATCCAAATACAGGTCTGGGAAGAGGTCGGCCTCACGTTCGCAAGCGGTTTGCGCTCAATCCTCCGGCATGACCCCGACGTTGTCCTGATCGGAGAGATTCGCGATCCCGAAACAGCAGAGATAGCTGTTCGCGCCGCCCAAACCGGGCATCTGGTTTTCTCCACAGTTCATACCAACGACAGCGTCAGCGTCGTGACCAGGCTGCTGGACATGGGCGTGGAACCATTCTTGCTAGGTTCTTCCCTTGTTTGCAGCATTGCCCAACGCCTCGCCCAGCGCATATGTCCACATTGCAAGGAACCCGACACGTCCATTCCCAAGCAGTTCCGTGAAGAAATGGCAACTGCATTGGCAATCAACCCTGCCGACCTGCGAGCTTTCCACGGCGCCGGCTGCATCGAATGCAACAACAAAGGACACCGAGGCCGCGTGGCGCTTTATGAGTTCTTCGTCATGACGGAAGACATCGCCGACATGCTGAGCTCGAGAGTACCCACGGGCCAGTTGCGTGCTGCAGCGCGCGAACGAGGTTGGCGATGCCTGCGCGATGAAGGCTGGGCCAAGGTCCAGGCAGGTCTGATCCCCATCGCCGAACTCCAAAGGCTCACGAGGAGAATCATCTCGCCCCCCTCATTGATAACATCCTCAAAATAGCCACCTTTTCACAGCTTGGTCACCCCGGAAAATCTCCCGGGCATGGCCGACTGCCCGAGTGGGCGCAAGGATATGGGGACAGACACATTGTTCCCGAATGCCTTTGTCCGCCCCCGGCTGTTAGAAGTCCCGCCTTTAGGCCGAAGAGTTACTTGTGGTTGGGAGTTACTCTGGCAGCGGCGTGTCCAGTAGGGATTTGATCAGGGTGTTTTTCCCGGCGACGGAGTCGCAGCGGATATTTCGCAGCCCGGCGTGGCCGACAGCCACCGGGGGCGCAGGAGCGGGGCACTGTCTGGCAGGCAGCTTTGGTTCCGGCTATGCCGGGCTGCAAAATATACGGGCCAAGAATTCGATGCAGGTCCACCCTCAGCAAGCTCAAGCAGAGGTCGAGCTTTTCTTTTCTGTTTCGGTCCCTTGCCGGTTCTTTGGAAGGAAAGGCTTTCGGAAAGCCTCGTAAAAATCATAGCCGTCCTGGAAATCGGCACGGCTGTCTGCCTCGGTTTTTTTAAGTAAACCGTGATCGACAAGGTTGAAAACTATTTCGCCGAAATCTTCGCAACGTTTCACGCCCCACTCATCAAAAAGCGTGATCGCCATGGGGCCGTATCGGTCCAAAGCGTAGGTCTTGATCCCTGCGAGCAATTCCTGCCCCGAAATATGCCTGATTCGGCCCTTGTTGGCTTTGCTGATCGCCTTTTGCGTGAATTCAACAGCCTGCGTAACGAAAACGTAGGCATCACGGTGAAATCGTTTGTCTTTCTCCACAATCTGATCCAAAACCTCGTCAAAGTCGTCTTTCCCCATACGCATAGAATCACTCTTTAACCTGGACTGGGAATTCTCCGGGCAATTCATGCGCTGTGCGCCAGGCTTTCACGGCCCAACCCACAAGCAAAAGCCCGATCACCAAACAAAGCACTCTTTGTTCGCGTTGCGTCAGTCGAAACATCGCTAGAAGTATCGCCCAAGTGTCATCCAGCTGCAATGCTCACCAGACGACCACGCACAACCACAACTTTCTTTACCGTTTTCCCCGACAGAAACGGCGCAATCTTCGGCGCGCGCAATGCAGCCTCGTGCACCTCACTCTCAGAAGCGTTCGTCGGCACCACTATTCTATCGCGTACGCGGCCATTGACCTGGACAGGCAGTTCCACAGTGTCCTCAACCAACAGCGCAGGATCAAACTTGGGCCATGGCATGTAACTCAAGGAAGGCTGCTCGCCGCGGTTCAATTCGCCAAGTTTCGCCCACAGTTCCTCCGCTATATGAGGTGCGAACGGCGCCAACAGTTGCAGAAAAACCCGCATCACCGACAAAGGTTTGACTTCCCACGCCGACGCTTCGTTCAGAAAAATCATCAATGCCGATATGGCGGTGTTGAATCGCATGGCTTCAATGTCCTCGGTGACCTTCCGTATGCATGTGTGCAACGCCTTGAGCTGGTCCCGTGTCGGAGTAACGTCACGGATGTTTTCGCTCAAACGCAGGTCGTCGAGAAAAGCAGCCGCGCGATCAGGCTCGACAGCGCATTTCTGTTCAAAATCTTTTTCGCTTTCGGGATCGATGAACAGGCGCCACACCCTTCCAAGGAAACGGTACACGCCCTCGACTCCACGGGTGCTCCATGGTTTCACAGCCTCCAGCGGGCCCAGAAACATCTCATACAACCGAAACGCGTCTGCGCCGTACTCGGCGAGGACATTGTCCGGGTTGACAACGTTCCCACGCGATTTTGACATCTTGAAACTTCGCGCATCAACCCGGACGTTCGGATCGGATTTCAACACGAACCAATCGCCTCGTTTCTCGACTTCATCTTCGGTGATGCGCCGGCCATAGCATTTTTCGCCGGTCAGTCGGTGGACTCCGCACATTTTCGGGCCCGTTGGTGTCGCTTCTTCACCGATGTCATCCAAATCAGCGGCGCTACAGATGCTGCCGTCAGGCTTGGAAAACAGGGTGTATTCGGTCTCGCCGAGAATCAATCCCTGGTTCACCAGCTTCTGGAACGGTTCAGGCGTCGAAACATGTCCCAAATCATAGAGCACCTTGTGCCAAAACCGCGCATAAAGGAGATGCAACACCGCGTGCTCAGTCCCGCCAACGTACAGGTCAACACCGCCAATCTTCGACGCCGCAGCGCTGTTCCGCGACCTCAACATCCAGTAAGCCTCGGCTTTCCGGCCGCAGAAGGCCGAATCATTTGAAGCATCCAGATACCGCAGGTAATACCAACAGCTCCCCGCCCATTGCGGCATCGTGTTTGTCTCCCGAATGCATCCGTCCGGGCGATTGACCCATTCGGTTGCTCGCGCAAGCGGCGGTTGTCCATCGGGCGTAGGCTTGTAGTTGTCAAGTTGCGGCGGTTGTACGGGCAGCTCGTTCTCCGGCAACGCTTCGTGTCGCAGACGGCCTTTTGCGTCCCGCCTCCAGACGATCGGGAAAGGCTCGCCCCAGTATCTTTGCCGACTGAACAGCCAGTCGCGCAGCTTGTAGTTGACCGCGCGTTTCCCAAGGCCTTTGGACTCGAGCCATTCCACGATCCGCTTCTTCGCCTCTGGAGTGGGCAGCCCGTTCAGCGAAATCTCGTCGTTTGCGGAGTTTATCGAAATCCCGTCATCGACAAACCCGCGCCAATCCACACCTTCAGGCGGCTGTACAACCTGGACCACGGGCAACCCGAATTTCTCGGCAAACTCGAGATCGCGCGTGTCGTGCGCCGGCACAGCCATGATTGCCCCTGTCCCATAGCTGATCAATACATAGTCCGCTATCCAAATCGGAATCCGTTTCCCGGTCACCGGATTGATCGCGTACGAACCAATGAACACGCCGGTTTTCTC
>ERZ795045.4429-NODE-4429-length-11309-cov-10.490937_pt1 | contig 11309 bp, 9 predicted proteins | sample MGYA00375129_ERZ795045 | MGnify/ENA primary metagenome ERZ795045 (study PRJEB30174, sample SAMN05720166) | activated sludge metagenome | isolation source: anaerobic digester from wastewater treatment plant | place: Japan | collected 2015-05-15 ... | reverse complement strand
TCTTCTGTTGCAACTTTTTCTTATGTGGAATTGTTTAAACAAATAATAGGACTATCAACTATTTTAGAAAAAGGCGTAGCCTATAAGAAGGCAGCTAATTCTACTTTTAGTACTGCAGAAATTATAGAATACTTGATTGATGCAAATATACTTGGCTTCTCAAGATTTATGCATATTGAAACCTTAAGAAATGATGAAGGATATAAAAAGTTTAAAGGTATAGATAAATTACCCAGTGAAAAAGTATGTAGAGACCTTTTAAAAGCTTTACCAACAGAAGCTTTAGAAGAATTAAGAACTATAAATAAAAAAATACTTGACTTAAAGTCTTCAACTGAAGATGTACGCGAGGTTTGTATTAATATTGATGATACTGTAATAACTATCTTTGGCAATCAAGAAGAATCAGGAATAGGATATAATCCAAGGTACAATGGAAGACCATCATTTAAAGAAAAAGTTGGGTTTATTTCAGGAACTGATGAATTACTTAACGTTACTCTTGAAAATGGTAGACATCACAGTAATTATAAATTTTTAGATTTCTTTAAGAGTTGTGTAAACCAGCTTCCTTCAAGATATATTCTTAAAAGAGTTAGACTTGATAGAGGTTTTTTTGATGAAGAAAACTTTTTATACTTTGAAGATAATGGAATAGAATATGTTGTTAAATGTAAAATGTATTCTACTGTTAAAATGATAATAGATTTTATAAATAATAATTCAAAGGATTATATATGGCACGATATAAGTTCCACTTTATCTGTTATGGAAATTACTGTTCCATTGCCTAAATGGCAAAGAGCAAGAAGATTTGTTATAATAAGAGAAAAATTTATTCCAAAAGATATGAATCAATTAATGTTCGAAGAATGTAAATATAAATATCAAGCAATAGTAACAAATATAGATTATTTAACACCTGAAGAAATATTTCAAGATTATAATCAACGATGTGATGTTGAAAATAACATAGATGAAATAAAACAAGGCTATGCCTTTAGCGAAAATAGTTTAGTAAATCATAAATGCAATGAATTGTACCTTTTAATAAAAATGATAGCATATAACATTCATAACTGGTTTAAACAGTCAATTATGCCTAAGGAAATACAACATCATGAAATTAGTACATTAAGAAGAATATTTTATAGAGTTTGTGGTAATGTTTGCGGCAGCAAATATTATAGATATTTAAGTTTTTCAAATAATTGCTTATTAGAAAAAATCATTACTCATATTCAAAAACAAATACATATATTTAGTAGAAAAATGATAACAGTTTATACTTAATAGTAAAATAAAAACAATAAATTACCTTAAAAATCCAAATGTTATTTGGGTTTATTAAGTATACTCAAAAAAAGACCTAACGGTATAAAATATCATAATAAATGTAAATTTATTCATAAAGAAAACAAAAATGGCAAGTAAAAACTTTTTTAAAATTTACTTGCCGAATTCAAGATTATTATAAATTCTTAGGAGGCAAGTTTTCCTTTCAATATAATAAAGATTTTAAGAAAAACGGTATAAATAATATGTTCAAGTTTGGCGATGGATTTATAGTCTCAAGCATTTACAGAAACAATATGTCTTTAAAAATAGGCAAAATACAAAAGATGGAGGTCTACGATAAAAATCTAAAACTAAAACGCAATTTTGGAAACAGAAAGGCTCGTTTTTATGATTACTTTGTTAGAAATGTTGAGGATATAATAGACATCGATGGAGATGGTAAAGATGAAATTATCCTCAAAGCTGTTGGCAGCGACGACGTATATGGCCAGGGCTACATTATAGAAGTATATAAATAGGTGCCTGTCACTTGATTTCTTGACTTCTTGAATTGTTTGACAATTTGTACGAGCTGCCGCTATTAAGGGAATGTGAATAACGGCAGTTTTTTGAATTGAAAATATAAATAAGGAAAAAATAAAATTTAGATAAAATTTGATATTGACGAACCAAGATTAGAGGATTTATAATTAAATTAACCACCCCCCCCCATAGGGGAGGGGTAAGGGGGGGGAGAAATTTGTATAAAAGAGATGAAGCGACTAAATATCTTAAAACAGCCAAAGGGCAAATAGAAGGAATATTGAAGATGATTGATGAAGGTAGATATTGTGTTGATATTTCAACTCAAATAATTGCAGCGCAGTCCCTACTAAAAAAGGCTAACATGCTAATACTAAAGGACCACTTAAATAACTGCGTTAAAATAGCATTTATGCAGGACCAGGCAGAGGAGAAGATAGATGAAATAATAGACATTATGGAGAAGCTTTTGAAGTAAGTAGCGTTATTTGACTTTAAGACTAATAAACACAATTTAAAGTTAAAGAGTCATTTAAATAATATATGTCGGAGGTGCGTTTATGGAAAAGATGCTTAAAATTGGCGGTATGACCTGTGCAGCGTGCGCAAGGGCAGTTGAGAGAGCATCAAAAAAGGTTAGCGGAGTAGAAGAAGCAAATATAAATTTTGCAGCAGAAAAGCTTTATGTAAAATATGACGATAGCAAAACTTCTGTTGAGGATATAATTAAGGCCATTGAAAAGGCAGGTTACTCGGCAGAAGAGGAAAAGACGACTAAGGAAGTTACAATTGGAATAGGCGGAATGACCTGTGCATCCTGCGTAAAGGCAGTTGAATTTTCGGTAAGAAGGCTCAAGGGTGTTGTAAAAGCCGAAGTTAATTTTGCTGCTGAAAATTTATTTGTTGAGTATGACCCGACAAAGGTTAGACTAACCCAAATCAAAGAGGCTGTTAAAAAGGCTGGGTATGAGCCTCTTTCAGAAGAGGACAAGGCTGTAGATAAGGACCAGGAGAGAAAAGAAAGAGAAGCAAAGAATTTATTTAACAATTTTGTTATTTCAGCAATTGTAACTGTGCCTTTACTTATAATTGCAATGGGACACATGCTTGGGATGAAACTTCCTACTATAATTGAGGCCCATGAATATCCACTAAACTTCGCCCTTGTGCAGCTGATTTTAGTTCTTCCATCACTATATGCAGGAAGAAGGTTCTATATCGTAGGGTTTAAAAGCCTTATTAAAGGAGCGCCCAATATGGACAGCTTGATTGCCATAGGAACTTCAGCTGCAGTTATATATGGATTATTTGCAACATATCAAATTTCCCTATTGAATACAGAATATGCAAAGGATTTATACTTTGAATCAGCAGCAACTATAATAACCCTTATTCTCCTTGGTAAATATCTTGAAGCCAAGACAAAAGGAAGAACAAGCGAGGCAATTAAAAAACTTATTAGCCTTCAACCAAAAACTGCAACAATAATTCAAGATGATAAAGAGATGATTATTCCAATAGAAGAAGTTGAGGCGGAAGACATAATAATTGTAAAACCAGGCGAAAAAATACCAGTTGACGGTGAGATAATAGAAGGAGAAACAAGCGTTGATGAATCGATGCTTACAGGTGAGAGCATCCCTGTAGATAAAAAGATAGGCGACAAGGTTTTTGCAGCTACGATAAACAAAAATGGTTACATCAAATTTAGAGCAACAAAAGTAGGAAAAGATACTGTTCTTGCCCAAATTATAAAGCTTGTAGAAAGAGCACAGGGCTCAAAGGCTCCAATTGCAAGGATGGCAGATATAATATCAGGCTACTTTGTGCCAGCTGTAATTGTAATTGCTTTACTATCCTTTGGAGCATGGATGCTTGCTGGAAAAGGCTTTATATTCTCCATGACAATCTTTATTGCAATACTTGTTATCGCCTGTCCGTGTGCACTTGGCCTTGCTACTCCAACTGCTATAATGGTTGGTTCAGGCAAAGGTGCAGAAAACGGAATACTTATTAAAACCGGCGAAGCTCTTGAAACAGCACATAAAATTCAAACTATAATATTTGACAAAACAGGAACAATAACAGAAGGGAAGCCTAAAGTTACAGACCTTTATGCAATAGATATGGATGAGGATGAAGTATTATCCATTGCAGCTTCATGTGAAAAGGCTTCAGAGCACCCTATAGCTCAGGCAATAGTTAAGGGAGCCGAAGATAAGGGATTAAGCTTTTATACCGTTGAAAGTTTCACGACAGTTCCAGGTCATGGTATAAAGGCAAGTGTTAATCAAAAGGAAGTATTGATTGGAAACAAAAAGCTTATGGAATCAAATGGAATTGATATTTCAAATGGTGATGTGAAGTTTGAAGAATATGCTGAAAAAGGTAAAACTCCTATGTTTATTGCAATGGAAGGTAGATTGATAGGAGTAATTGCAGTTGCAGATGCGCCAAAGGAGAGCAGCAAAGAGGCAGTTAAAAAGCTTCACGAGCTTGGAATTGAAGTTGTAATGCTCACAGGGGACAATAGAAAAACGGCAAATGCTATTGCAAAGGAAGTTGGAATAGATAAGGTTCTTGCAGAAGTTCTTCCACAGGATAAGGCAAACGAGGTTAGAAAGGTTCAAGAAAGTGGAAGGGTTGTTGCAATGGTTGGAGACGGAATAAACGACGCACCGGCACTTGTTCAGGCGGACGTTGGAATTGCCATAGGCTCTGGAACAGATGTTGCTATTGAATCTGCAGATATAGTTTTGATGAGAAACGATTTACTAGACGTTGTAAAAGCAATTAGACTTAGCAAAGCTACAATAAGAAATATAAAACAAAACCTATTCTGGGCATTTTTTTACAACGTAATCGGAATCCCAGTTGCAGCAGGAATTTTAACTTTATTTGGAGGTCCAAGACTAAATCCAATGATTGCTGCAGCTGCCATGAGCTTGAGCTCAGTTTCAGTTGTGTCTAATGCTTTAAGGCTTAGAAGATTTAGGTGACCTTGTCCGAATTGACAAACAAATCAAGAAGTCAAGAAGTCAAGTGACAGGCACCAATGAAAAGGAGGTGAGACGATGAAAAAGAAGCTAAACATTGAGGGAATGACATGTAACCATTGCGTTATGCATGTAAAGAATGCTCTAATGGATGCAGGGGTAAATGTATTGGAAGTTAGCTTGAATGGAAAATACGCCCTTGTTGAAGGAGATAATCTTGATGATGAAAAGATGATAGAAGCAGTAGCAGATGCAGGATATGATGTAGTTTCAGTAGAAAATATGTAATGAGCAGCCTTTGGGCTGCTCTAATCATATACATCAATTGACCATAAGGGGGTATTGAAATGAAAAAGTTTAGTATTTTAATAGTTTTATTTGCAGCTTTATTTTTAGCAGCTTGCAGTGCAACTGACGTAGTAGGAAAGCAGAGCAAAGAATCGTTTAAAAAGCTTTATGAGAAAAATGCAAGTGAGATTAAGTTTGATTCAAATAAGCAAAGGTTTGTTTTTACCTCTCCTTCAAATGAAAATTTTGAGTGGAGTGTAAATTTTAAGGACAACAAAAACGACATCGTTTTTGAAGTTGATGCAAATCCTTTTATTAATGCAGGTTTAGATATTAATAAACTACCAGATTATATCAAGTACGAAGCTGATAAATTGATATTCAGCTTTGATATTAGTGACAATGAAATAAAAGCGGACCAAAATGATGGCATAGCTACATTTAATAGTATTATTGATAAACATAGGGATTTAATAGGATATCATGAGGAGCTAGAGCATTTTGGACTAGCTCTTAAAGAGGGCTATAAGGTTGAATGGGCCAAAGATGTTGACACAAATGATAAGGACCTTGTATTTATATTAAGCCCTGCAGCTTTGCGTGAGCTTGGAATTGATGTCAATAAGGTTGAAGGCTGGACATTCACAAAGATGAAAGAAAATGACAAAGAAGTTGAGCTTTTGTTAAAGCCATTTGATTTGAAGTAAACTGTTGACAATGTGGATTATTTTGTATAAACTTGTGAATAAATAGCATAATATTAATAAAGCTGTGAAGGAAAGAGTAGCACATGTAGCATTCAAAAGAGAGCTGGGGCAGGTGAAAGCCAGCAATGTAAAGTGTGTGAACATGGCTCCGGAGCTTGTATGCTGAAACTTAGTAGGCATATACGGTTTATCCGTTATCTTGAGGTTATCTAATTAGTGCAAATTTTGCACAAGGCTTGGGAGAACACTGGTTTTCCCTAACCTACTGAGACCTAAGCCGTGAGGCTTGGGTGAATTAGGGTGGTAACACGGCACCTCGCCCCTAAATCGGGCGGGGTTTTCTTTTTGAGTGACATTCACTTGATTTCTTGACTTCTTGAATTGTTTGACAATTGGGACAAGAGAGAAATATTTTATTCTTGTGACACAATAAAATTAAACTAGGCTTATAAATAATCTATCTTGACGAAACTATGATTTATATTAAAATGAGGAGCACTATGAAGGGTAAATATTATATAACAACACCAATTTATTATCCAAGCGATAAACTGCACATAGGCAACACCTACATAACTGTTGTTGCAGATGCACTTGCAAGATTCAAAAGATTAAACGGCTACGACGTTTTCTTCTTAACGGGAACAGACGAACACGGCCAAAAGATTCAAAGAATTGCAGAGAAAAAGGGAGTCACTCCAAAGGAATACGTTGATAAAATTGTTGCTTCAATAAAGGATTTGTGGAAGCTAATGGACATATCCTACAATAAGTTTATAAGAACAACTGATGATTATCACATTAAAGCTGTGCAGGATATTTTCAAAAAGCTCTACGATAAGGGCGATATATACAAAGGACACTACGAAGGATGGTATTGCACACCATGTGAATCATTTTTCACAGAGACACAACTTGTGGACGGCAAGTGCCCTGACTGTGGAAGAGAAGTTGAACTAACAAGGGAAGAGGCATATTTCTTTAAGCTTTCAAAATATCAGGATAGGCTTTTAAAATACATCGAAGAGCACCCTGACTTTATCCTACCTGAAAAAAGAAAGAATGAGATGATAAACAACTTCATAAAACCGGGACTTGAAGACCTTTGTGTTTCAAGAACATCCTTTACATGGGGAATTCCAGTTACATTTGATGAAAAGCACGTTGTGTATGTTTGGATAGATGCACTATCAAATTACATAACAGCTCTTGGATATGGAAACGAAGATACATCCCTATACGAAAAATATTGGCCAGCAGATGTTCACCTTGTTGGAAAGGATATCGTAAGATTCCACACAATTATATGGCCAATTATGCTTATGGCACTTGACATCCCACTTCCAAAGACTGTTTTTGGACATGGATGGCTTTTGGTTGACGGTGGAAAGATGTCAAAATCAAAGGGAAATGTTGTTGACCCAGTAATTCTTTCAGAACACTTTGGCGTTGATGCTGTTAGATATTATCTTCTACGTGAAATACCATTTGGTTCAGACGGAAACTTCACAAGCGAAATGTTCATAAAAAGAATAAACTCAGACCTTGCAAACGACCTTGGAAACCTTGTTTCAAGAACATTAACGATGATTGAAAAATATTTTAACGGTGAGCTTAGGAAGGGAAAAATTGAAGGCGAATTTGATGAGGATTTAAGAAGGGTTGCGCTCGAAGTTCCTAAGATTGTTGAAAAGTTAATGGATGATTTAAGGGTTTCAGATGCGCTCGAAGAGGTTTGGAGACTTGTAAGACGAGCAAATAAATATATTGATGAGACAATACCTTGGGTTCTTGCAAAGGACGAAGAAAATAAGGAAAGGCTTATGGGGGTTTTATACAACTTAACTGAAGCTATTAGAATTGTTTCGATACTTATCTCATCCTTTATCCCGTCAACATCTGTTAAGATAAATGAGCAGTTTGGATTTGAAGGGCTGCATTTAACTTGGGAAAAAGCACTTGAATTTGGAGTTATTGATGCCATATTAGTTAAGAGAGGCGAGATTATGTTCCCAAGAATAGATGTTGAAAAGAAGCTTGAGGAGCTTGAAAAATTGAATAAGCAGAAGGAGGCTAAAAAGATGGTTCCAATTAAACCTGAAATTACAATCGACGAGTTTGATAAGATAGATTTAAGAGTTACAAAGGTTTTAGAAGCCGAAAGAATAAAGGGCGCTGATAAACTACTAAAGCTGAAGGTTGACTTTGGTGGAGAAGAAAGACAGGTTGTTTCAGGAATTGCAAAATATTATGAGCCTGAAAAGCTTGTTGGAAAGAGTATTATACTTGTTGCAAATCTTAAGCCAGTTAAGTTAAGAGGCGTTGACTCATACGGAATGATACTTGCAGCATCAACTGAGGATTATAGTAAACTTGTTCTTGGAACAGTTGACGAGGATATAGATGCAGGAAGTCAAGTAAAATAAGGTGACAGGCACTTTAGATTTAAGTTAGGGGCTGTGCGCTAATTAGTTAGTGCCAGACCCTTTTTAAAAGGGTAAATTGACAAACAATTCAAGAAGTCAAGAAATCAAGTGAATGTCACCAATGGAGGTGTAGGTATGTTTGATTCACATGCACATTATGATGACAGGGCATATGATGAGGATAGGGACGAGGTAATGAAAAAGATAAAGGAAGCAGGGGTAACAAGGGTATTAAACTGTGCGGCAAGTATAGAATCTTGCTACACGACGATAGAGCTTACTAAAAAGCATGATTTTTTCTATGGGGCAGTTGGGGTGCACCCTGAATTTTCACATGAGGTGGATATAAATTTAATTGGAGATTTGACTAAAAATGAAAAGATTGTGGTAATTGGGGAAATTGGGCTTGATTATTACTGGGACTATGACAGGGATAAGCAGATGAAGGCATTTAAGGAGCAGCTTGATTTGGCAAGGCAAATTGATATGCCAGTTGTAGTTCACAACAGAGAAGCCCATGAAGATACTTTGAGGGTTTTAAAAGAGTTCAAGGGATTAAGAGGAGTTTTGCACTGCTATTCAGGAAGTTTGGAATTAGGGAAGGAATTCATAAAGCTTGGATATTCTTTAGGCTTTACAGGGGTTGTTACGTTTAAAAATGCTAAAAAGGCAGTTGAGGTAGTTCAAGACATTCCACTTGAATATATATTAGTAGAAACAGATTGCCCATATATGGCACCACATCCACATAGAGGCGAAAGAAACGATTCATCCTTATTGCCTTTTATAATTCAAAAAATTGCTGAGATAAAAAATATAAGCTTCGAAGAGGCAAGGGATAAAACATATAAAAACGCAGCTGAATTATTTAAACTTGGATTCGGCAAGTAATGCCGAAAGACATTGGGGAATTAAAGGATTTTTTGTTCAAAAAAATTAAAAAGAAATCATCCCTTTTTAGTGTTAAAATATAATTACAAAAAACAAAACACAAAAGGGTGATTTCTATGAATAGTTTACAACAAAATCAAAAAAATTTAAAGAAGAAAATTAGACTTTTAAACATAAAGGCAAATTTTAATGATACGAAAGTTTCTTCTGTTGCAACTTTTTCTTATGTGGAATTGTTTAAACAAATAATAGGACTATCAACTATTTTAGAAAAAGGCGTAGCCTATAAGAAGGCAGCTAATTCTACTTTTAGTACTGCAGAAATTATAGAATACTTGATTGATGCAAATATACTTGGCTTCTCAAGATTTATGCATATTGAAACCTTAAGAAATGATGAAGGATATAAAAAGTTTAAAGGTATAGATAAATTACCCAGTGAAAAAGTATGTAGAGACCTTTTAAAAGCTTTACCAACAGAAGCTTTAGAAGAATTAAGAACTATAAATAAAAAAATACTTGACTTAAAGTCTTCAACTGAAGATGTACGCGAGGTTTGTATTAATATTGATGATACTGTAATAACTATCTTTGGCAATCAAGAAGAATCAGGAATAGGATATAATCCAAGGTACAATGGAAGACCATCATTTAAAGAAAAAGTTGGGTTTATTTCAGGAACTGATGAATTACTTAACGTTACTCTTGAAAATGGTAGACATCACAGTAATTATAAATTTTTAGATTTCTTTAAGAGTTGTGTAAACCAGCTTCCTTCAAGATATATTCTTAAAAGAGTTAGACTTGATAGAGGTTTTTTTGATGAAGAAAACTTTTTATACTTTGAAGATAATGGAATAGAATATGTTGTTAAATGTAAAATGTATTCTACTGTTAAAATGATAATAGATTTTATAAATAATAATTCAAAGGATTATATATGGCACGATATAAGTTCCACTTTATCTGTTATGGAAATTACTGTTCCATTGCCTAAATGGCAAAGAGCAAGAAGATTTGTTATAATAAGAGAAAAATTTATTCCAAAAGATATGAATCAATTAATGTTCGAAGAATGTAAATATAAATATCAAGCAATAGTAACAAATATAGATTATTTAACACCTGAAGAAATATTTCAAGATTATAATCAACGATGTGATGTTGAAAATAACATAGATGAAATAAAACAAGGCTATGCCTTTAGCGAAAATAGTTTAGTAAATCATAAATGCAATGAATTGTACCTTTTAATAAAAATGATAGCATATAACATTCATAACTGGTTTAAACAGTCAATTATGCCTAAGGAAATACAACATCATGAAATTAGTACATTAAGAAGAATATTTTATAGAGTTTGTGGTAATGTTTGCGGCAGCAAATATTATAGATATTTAAGTTTTTCAAATAATTGCTTATTAGAAAAAATCATTACTCATATTCAAAAACAAATACATATATTTAGTAGAAAAATGATAACAGTTTATACTTAATAGTAAAATAAAAACAATAAATTACCTTAAAAATCCAAATGTTATTTGGGTTTATTAAGTATACTCAAAAAAAGACCTAACGGTATAAAATATCATAATAAATGTAAATTTATTCATAAAGAAAACAAAAATGGCAAGTAGAAACTTTTTTAAAATTTACTTGCCGAATTCAAGTTAAATAACTGGGAAGGGATAGTAATATATAAAGAGGACGAGGATGTAATAGGATGCAGTGCAGAAGGGCATATAAGCCATGTATTATCAGCGAGATTAAGCAGTAGGCCATTAGGATGGAGTAAAGAGGGATTAAAGATAATGGCAAAGCTAAGGGTATTTAGCAGGAATGGATGTAATTTAAGGGAAATAAGTATATACAAGGAAGATATTGAAACATTTAGATTAAATAAAAAGAAGATAAAAGAAACAATTAAAAGAATAAATAATTCTTCACGAGAAAGAATAAATAATATAACAATATTAAATATTGGAAAAGTAACGCCAATGTATAAGATATTAAAATCAATTAAATATGAAAATATAATTTAAAGTTTAAAAGTTTACGAAAGTCTTGATTTTAAACATTTTAGGGGGTTGTCTATAAAAATTAACCTACAATATCTTGACACTATCTACTCATATGTTTTTATTGACAAACGGAGAATTGAGGTTTATAATATATATGAA
>ERZ795045.4427-NODE-4427-length-11312-cov-4.466021_pt1 | contig 11312 bp, 10 predicted proteins | sample MGYA00375129_ERZ795045 | MGnify/ENA primary metagenome ERZ795045 (study PRJEB30174, sample SAMN05720166) | activated sludge metagenome | isolation source: anaerobic digester from wastewater treatment plant | place: Japan | collected 2015-05-15 ... | reverse complement strand
CATGTGCGAATTTGTGTAGGTCCTGCGCGGAACGGCAAGCCGGAACAGTTCGAGCTTCGGCAAGACTTCAAAACCGGTCTCTGGATCAGTAGCGGCGAAAGCGAGGGCTCCCAACCCTATCCCTCGCACAGCCCCCTCTATGTAAACTTCCGCAGCGAGGACATCGGCGGGAAAGAGCCGCTGGGGAATGTGAGGGAGGAAAGAGGCAGCGTCCACGAATATGGCATGTCCTCCAGCCGGCTTTACGAAAGGGACACCAGCTTCGTCCAACAATTCGCCCAGATGCTTCACTTGGGCCACGCGGTGGGACATATATTCTTCGTCCGTCATCTCAAAAAGCCCCTGCGCGAGCGCCTGTAGATCTCGCCCAGCCAGTCCCCCATAGGTGGCAAACCCTTCGTAAAGGATGGTGCGCGGGAGCAGGGCATGATACATCTCCTCGTTCCTGCAGGTGATCATGCCGCCGATGTTGACCAAGGGATCTTTCTTGCATGAAACGGCCAAACCATCTGCCGCATCGGCCATGGCGCGGATGATCTCCCTCAACGACATATTGGCACAAGACGGTTCGCGCATCTTGACAAAATAGGCGTTCTCAGCCATCCGCGCTGCATCGAGAAAGAAGGGTATGCCGTATTTGTGAGAAACTTGCGAAACATCCCTGATGTTTTGGAGGCTGACGGGCTGCCCACCACCTGAGTTATTGGTAACGGTGACCATTATCAGTGGGATATTTTCCTTGCCGTACTGGTTTATGGCAGCTTCCAGCTTCCCTATGTCGACGTTTCCCTTAAAGGGATAATTGGACGCGAGGTCAAAGGCTTCGTCGACTACGCAGTCTACGGGCTTTGCCCCGACATTTAGGATGTGGGCCATCGTGGTGTCGAAGGGCATGTTGAAGGGGATGACGTCTCCCTCTTTGCAAAGGGTACCGAACAAGACGTTCTCGGTCCCTCGCCCCTGATGCGCGGGAATGACGTAATCGAAACCCAAGATCTCTTTCACGGCATCCTTGAGGGCGTAGAAGCTCCTCGCCCCTGCGTACGCCTCATCGCCCATCATGAGCGCTGCCCACTGCGCGGCGCTCATGGCCCCAGTTCCGGAGTCGGTCAAAAGGTCCACATATACCTCTTCGGACCTCAGCCCGAAGAGGTTATAGTCGGCCCTGACGAGCGCCTCCTCCCGCACGCTCCGATCCGGAAGCCGCATCGGCTCCACCGCTTTGATCTTAAATGGCTCGGGCCCTATACGAGACCTCATCTCGCATGCGCCTCCACGAGGCTAAGTCTTCGGCTCATCTCGTCTGTCTATTGCCATAATAACAAATCAAATAATGTAATGCCAGAAGGCTTTCAGGAAGCGCGGCGATGGAAAATGTATGCCCCAAACACTACGGCGAGGGCCAAAAACCTGATCGGTGTCGATGGCCACAGGCACAAAATGCCCATGACCAAAAATAGGACGCGGCTCCAAAAAGAAAGCGGCCGACGCAGAAAGCCTTCTATCCCCCAGCCGATGGCCACAGCGGCACCGAAGCCGCCCAAGAAGGCAAAGATATCCCACAGGAAGCCCTTCTGCAAAAGAAGTCCCCCATCGTAACAGAAGGCGTAGGGTACGATGAAGGCCAAAAGCCCTAACCTCATAGCTTGAAAACCTGTCTCGTCTGGGTTCGAACCTGCCAGGGAGCTGGCAGCATAAGCGGCCAGCGCCACCGGAGGCGTTATGGCCGAAATGATGGCGAAGTAAAACACGAACATATGAGAAGCCAGTGCGGGAAATCCGAGCTTCACCAAGGCCGGCACAGTCAAGGCTGAGGCCACTATATACGCTGCAGTAGTCGGAAGCCCCATGCCCAACAGTATAGAAAGCAGCATGACGAGCAAAAGGGCCAAGAAGGGGATGTTTCTGGCCAGCGAGAATATGAGGCTCACCACCTTAAAACCCAAACCGGTGAGCGTGACCGACCCGACCACTATGCCGGCTGTGGCACAAGCGATGGCCACGACGAAGATGTTCATCGAGCCGTCGTGGATCGCATCAAGGATAGCCTTGGGCCCCATACGATAGCGCGGATTCAAGAGGGACACAATCCAGGCCATCGCTATGCCCGCCATGGCAGCCCTCATGGGAGTGTAGCCGTAAAGCAGCATTGCAACCAGACCTACCAGCGGGACGACCAAATATACGCGCTTCAACACAGAGATCCGTGATGGCAGCTCTTCCCTGGGGAGGCCAGTCAGGCCTCTCTTCAACGCCCTCACATGGACCATTACAAAAACGGCGACGTAATATAAAAGGGCGGGAACGAAAGCAGCTATGATGATGTTTTTGTAGGGGATGCCGAGGAAGGAGGCCATTATGAAGGCACCGGCCCCCATGATCGGAGGCATAATCTGCCCTCCGGAGCTCGCCACAGCCTCCACTGCGCCGGCGAAGGTGGGTGAATATCCTATGCGCTTCATCAACGGTATCGTGAAGGTGCCCGTGGCGTAGACGTTAGCTACAGCCGAACCGGAGATAGAGCCAAACATGGCAGAACTCACCACAGCGATCTTCGCCGGCCCTCCTGGCGAATGGCCGGCGAAGGCCTGAGCCAAATCCATGAAATAAGGACCTATGCCGCTCTTCTCGAGGAAGCCACCGAATATGAGGAAGATCATGACATAAGTGGCAGAGACCCCGAGCGACGAAGAAAAAATTCCCTCATCGGTGAGATAGAGATGCTCTATGACTCTATGGAAGGAAAAGGGGAAACCCTTCGCTATGCCTGGTAAAAAATGGCCGAAGTACATATATGCCGCAAAGAGTCCACCTATAACGGCCAAAGGCCATCCAACAACCCGTCGCGTCCCCTCTAACAGCAACAACGTGAGCAATGTGCCGAGCAACAATTGGACAGTCGTGACGGGATCAACCTGAATGACACGATAGATGATAGACTCGTAATTGAAAATGACATACAACCCCGGGCATGCGGCCAAGACCGCAAGAACCCAATCGAAAGGTGGAACCTCATCCTTGGGACCAGCCTTAGAGGCTGGATAAAGGATGAACGTGAGGGGAAGAATCCAGAGCAGATGGACATTTCGCTGCAGATAAGCCTCTAAACTGCCGAACGTCGCCGTATAAAGGTGAAACAGCCCCATGGCGACGACATAAAGGTATATAACCGCTTTAAGCGGGCCCTTGAGCTTTCGCACGCTAACCCTCCTCAAAAACGAAAGGACGGGCAGTTGCTTAAAACGCTGCCCGTCCTTTAGGCTTTACTTCAGCTCCGACCAGAACTTCTCCGCGCCCGGGTGGACCGGGACACCTTCGGAAATGGCCTCTTCAGGGTTCAGCTCCTTCATGTCTACGAAAGCCTCACCGAGCTCGTCCTTGTGCTCCCACAAGGCCTTGGAAAGCTCATATACCAGATCCTCCGGCAGGGCCTTGGCCACCACTATACAGGTGTAATCGCCAACTGTGGGAACTGGCTCCGTCACGCTCTTGTAAACCCCTGGCTCTATGTTAAACGTAGTCGTCCCGTAGACTTCAGCCATGGCGTCTCGCGCTTCCTGATCCACAGGAAGCAACACTACATCCACACGGCTTTCTATATCCATGATGACCGAGGCTACGCGGCTGACCTGAAAGGCGAAGCAGTCCAAGTGGTTGTCGGCCAGGAGGTCCGCCCCGTCAGAGTAGGAGGCGAAGCTCACCGAGCCGCCCCATGACTTTATGTCGTCCCACTTCACGCCAAAACCCTTCTCGAATATGGAACGGATGGCAAACTCTGACGATGTGCCGGGCTTCAATGTGGCAAAACGGATGGGAAGCTTCTTGGCGACGATATCCTTGACGGATTTGACGCCGTTCTTGTCGGCGTAATCCTTGCGCATGATGAAATATGTATATTGTCTATAGATGTTCGCGAATAGCGCCGCTCCCTCGACGGGTTCCTTAAACGGGTCTAACCCTTTTGCCGCTGCGCCGAGCATGGAGGTGGTAGAAAGCCCAAGATCGGCCTCTCCGCGCCCAGCATTTACGATGTTGCTGACGCCGCCACCGCTACCGCTCGTCACCTGGATAACGCTCTTCGTCCACATGTCGGCTATGGCCCCACCCAAGGCAAACCACGTCCCCCCTGGAGGGCCAGATGGAAAGCGCAGTTGAGCAGGCCAATTCTCCTTCGCTCCAAAGGCTCCCCCTGTAGCGAACGCAACCAGAAGCACCGCCATCAAGATAACACAACGCTTTTTCACCTTCATAACGACTCACCCCCTGAACATATTATGCTCTATTTCTAACAACCTCTTTTGATACAAGGAGCTCTCCTCGTTTGCCGTAAGCTATCGGCGAAAAAGGCGGCGTGGATCTTACTCTTCCATGATTTCCTTCTCTTTCTCTTCCATCACTTGATCGACTTTCTTTATAAACTCATCTGTGATATTTTGAATCTCCTCGCGATAACGCTTTAGATCGTCTTCTGTAATTTCACCGTCCTTCTCCTTCTTCTTGACATCCTCTAAAGCGTTGCGGCGCAAATTTCGTATAGCCACGCGCGCATCCTCGGCGTGGCGGCGCACGAGCTTGACCAGCTCCGTGCGGCGCTCACGAGTCAGCTCTGGCAGCGTTAGGCGAATGCTTTCGCCATCGCTCTGCGGCGTAACCCCCAAAGAAGAAGCCATGATGGCCTTCTCGATGGCCTTCATGGCCGACTTATCCCAGGGGATAATCATAAGCTGTCTGGGCTCGGGAACAGTGACCGTAGCCAGCTGTTTTATGGGCATCGTGCTCCCGTAATATTCAACATTTATGCCCTCTACCAGGGCTGGATGAGCCCGAGCTGTCCTCAAAGCCACAAGCTCTTCTCTAAGGTGAGATACCACCTTCTCCATCCGGATAGACAGTTCCTTAAGCATATTATCGGGCATTTCCACTCCCCCTTTCGGTCCAAACTTTACCTCAATTTTGCCCTATGTACCCTATAAATATCAACCTTTCGAGGAATCGACGACTGTCCCGACCCGCTCGCCGTCGAGCACTATGCGCCTCAAGTTGCCCGGGCGGAGGATATTGAAGACGACGATCGGCACGGCGTTTTCCATACAGAGCGAAAATGCTGTAGCATCCATCACCTTAAGTTGACGTGTCAAGGCTTCCATATAGGAAATGTGAGGCAAAAACGAGGCGTCGGGTTCTTTCTCCGGGTCTTTTTCGTATACGCCGTCGACCTTGGTACCTTTCAGCAGGCAGTCTGCCCGAATTTCAGCAGCTCGCAGCGCAGCCGCTGTATCGGTGGAAAAATACGGGGAACCAGTACCTGCAGCGAAGATGACGACCCTTCTCTTCTCCAAATGCCTTATAGCCCTTCTACGGATGAACGGCTCCGCCAACTGCCTCATCTCGACGGCTGTCTGAACGCGCGTCGGCACCCCCAGCCTTTCGAGAGAATCTTGAAGCGCCAAGGCATTTATGACCGTGGCGAGCATGCCCATGTAATCGGCTTGGGCTCTGTCCATGCCTCCTTTAACGGCCTCCACGCCTCGAAAAATATTTCCGCCGCCTACGACCATGGCCAACTCCACGCCGGCTTTGGCTACCTCTGCCACCTCACAGGCAATGGCTTCGACAGCTTTCAAGTCGAGCCCGAACGACTTAGAACCGGCTAAGACTTCTCCGGAAAGCTTTAAAAGCACCCTACTATAGGCAGGCATTTTTCGGCTCCCTCACAAGTTACATCATATAATAACCAAAACGGCGAGGCTCGAACCTCGCCGTTTCAGCTTCACTCTCCAATCGCATAGCGGACAAAGCGACGGACCACTATGTTTTCTCCAAATTTAGCTATGTGCTCCGTGACGATATCCTTGATCTTCCTATCGGGGTCTCGTATCCACCGCTGTTCCAAGAGGCACGACTCTTCGTAGAATTTCCTGAGCCGTCCCTCCACGATTCGGTCCACGATGCTCTCAGGTTTGCCCTCATCTAAGGCCTGCTTTCGATAAATCTGTTTCTCCCTTTCCAAATCCTCAGCGGGGACATCCTCGGTAGAAAGATAGGCCGGAGCTGCAGCTGCTATCTGAAGCGTTAACTCGTGCCCCAAATTCATGAACTCATCCGTACGCGCTACAAAATCGGTCTCACAATTCAGCTCAAGCAGCACGCCTATTTTGCCATTGCTGTGGATGTAGCTGAAGATCCTGCCTTCGGCAGCCTCCCTGCCCATCTTTTTGGCCGCCATAGCGATCCCTTTCTCCCGCAGCAGATCTACAGCCTTTTCTATGTCGCCATTGCACTCTTCGAGCGCCTTTTTACAATCGAGCACGCCGGCGCCGGTGCGAAAACGAAGTTCTTTCAATAAAGCGGTATCGGTAGCCACGTTAATCCTCCTTCCAACCTTTGCGCCCTTCCAATTCTTCCTCCACGAGCTCTTCTTCAACTTCCGCATACGTTTCGTGGAGTTTCTCCCTGATGGAGATCACTTCCTCGGTCTCCTCCGTTTCGGGCTCCTTTTCTTCTGCCTCTGCCTCTTCGACCATCAAGGTGCCGTCAACGCCTTGTCGTCCCTCGATTATGGCATCCGCCATCAGAGAGGTGATCAACTTGATGGCCCTTATGGCATCATCGTTGCCCGGTATCGGAAAGTTGATGAGTTCGGGGTCGCAATTAGTGTCTACGATGGCGATGACAGGTATGCCAAGCTTATGGGCTTCTTTAACCGCGATCTCCTCCCGCCGCGGGTCGACCACATACAACGCATCGGGGATATCCTTCATGTCGCGGATTCCAGAGAGGTATTTCTCTAATTTTGCTCGCTCTTTCCGAAGCTTGATGACTTCCTTCTTGGGATAACGCTCAAACTCGCCGGATTCCTCCATCTCTTGGAGACGAATCATATAGCGCACCCGCCGTGCTATGGTTTGAAAGTTCGTGAGCAGTCCTCCGAGCCAGCGTTGGTTGATATAAAACTGCCCGCAGCGCTGGGCCTCCTCGGCAATTGTCTCCTGGGCCTGCCTCTTGGTTCCCACAAATAGCACGCTCCCGCCGCCCTTCGAGACCTCCCTCAGGAAATCGTACGCCTTCTCAAGCCCTTTTACCGTCTTCTGGAGATCGACTATGTAGATGCCATTTCTTTCGGCAAATATGTAGGGCTTCATCTTGGGGTTCCAACGCCTGGTTTGGTGTCCGAAATGGACACCGCTTTCCAAAAGCTGTTTCATCGAAACGATTGCCAATGCTTTCCCTCCTTTTGGTTGTCCTCCCTCCACCGTCTTCTTCTGCCCCTGGCACCCTCTTTTAAGGGCACCCCCAGAGGCATCAGACGATGTGTGTGTTTGGGCCACGGGGAAGTATACCACAGCTTGCAGTTGACCTTCAAGCTCTCAGCGCTTAACATTGAGCGAAAGGGATCAAATACTCGTAGGGGGTTCGGATGGTGGCTAAAAGCGCTCTCGTGCAACAAATTGAGGATATTGCACCGGAAAAAAAGGCGATCCTGAACAGGCTCAAGCGCGTAGAGGGCCAACTTCGCGGAATCCAGCGCATGATCGTAGAAGACAGACCCTGCCGTGACATCCTAATCCAGCTGTCGGCCGCCCGCAAGGCTATGCAGCAAACCTGCATAGAAATACTGAAGGGCTACGTCCACAAATGTTTTAGAGAGGGCGAGCCAACTGAAAAGAGTTTAGAAGAGCTCGAGACGGTCGTGAGCACTCTCTTGGACATCGCACCACCGCTCGTGCAAGAAGAAAAGATCGAGGGAGAGTAATAGGCAACGCACAAAATATAAGCGGGAGACCCAGCTTCGCCGTGGCACCCGAAGGTTACCGCTTACCGTTGCTCCCTTCCGGGCCTGGCGGGGTTCACGGGCCTTCGCTGCACGGGGCCAGACCCCCCGCAACCTTGGCGGAGAGGGTGGGATTTGAACCCACGAAGCGGCTTCTAACCGCTTACTCGCTCTCCAGGCGAGCGCCTTGGGCCTCTCGGCCACCTCTCCGTTGAACGCTATCTACATGGCGGAGAGAGTGGGATTCGAACCCACGAGGCGGCTTCGAACCGCCTAGTCGATTTCGAGTCGACCGCCTTCGTCCTCTCGGCCATCTCTCCATATTTGACACTTAAGCCTTACGCCTCGAGCAAAAGAAACCCCGCAACAGCTCACTGCTCTCTTCTTCTAAGACGCCCCCTACTACCTCCCGCCGCGGCGATACCCTGCCATCGCTCAGAAGATCGTAGACGGAACCGCACGCCCCACCCTTCGGATCATGGGCGCCGTAGACAACTCGCTTTATGCGGGTTTGCAAAATCGCCCCGGCGCACATAAGACACGGTTCGAGGGTAACATACAGGATGCAACCCTCAAGCCTCCGATCGCCGAGCTCGCAAGAGGCCTCTCTCAACGCTAAAATCTCAGCGTGAGCTGTGGGATCTTTCAGTTCTTCGCGGCGATTGTGAGCGCTTGCAACCAAAACATCGCCTATGGTAACCGCTGCACCCACCGGCACTTCGCCCCTGGAAGCTCCCTCCCTCGCTTCCTCCAAGGCCAGGCGCATAAAATAAAAATCCCTTGCGGAGGCGTTTCGAGGCACAGTCAATTTATAGCACATCCCAAGCGTTGTCAAGGCCCCTTGGTAGGCCTGCCCACGCGGTTTTCTGTGCCGGAAAGCAGCCTCTCGATATTGTCCTTGTGCCTCGCGATCGTAAGCGCTGCCAATGAAGCGCTGGCAAAGACGTAGACGCGATCTGCTCCTAACAGCCAAAAGAAGAATGGCGCACATGACAGAGAAATCATCGAGGCGAGGGATACGTAGCGAAAGAGGCGAACCAAAATCCACCACAAGGCGCCGCTCGCCAAGGCGACCAGTGGGTGATAGGAGAAGACGACGCCGAAGGTGGTGGCTACGCCCTTGCCCCCTCTAAATTTTAGCCAAAGCGGGAATACGTGCCCACAAACGCTGGCCACACCCACCAGGGCCAAAATGAAGTGGTCGTTTATCCATAGGCGCGCCAACATTACGGCCAGACCGCCTTTGACGATATCAAAGGCGCCGACCGCCATGGCCCACCTCCTACCCAAAAGGCGACCTACGTTAGTGGCTCCTATATTGCCGGAACCATAGCGCCGTATATCATCGCCGCGGAGGACCTTGACCACCAGGTAGCCTGTCGGAATGGAGCCGAAGAGATAACCGAAAAGCACCCAGAGCCAATTCATCTCTCATTTGCCCCTCAACGCCAAGGCGTCTACAGCCACAGCGCCATGCCCCTCATCCAGCACGATGACCGGGTTGACATCGAGCTCCTTCAAGTCCTTCTCCACATAAGCCAGCTCCGAGATCCGCCTGGTCATATCCGCCAAAGCCGAGATATCCTTTTTAGCGCTCCCGCGGGCACCGGCCAAAAGCGGAAAACCTTTCAGTGATCGCACCATCTCCAACGCTTCCTCTTCGTCTACAGGGCAGCGGCGCAGTGCCACGTCTCCCAAAACCTCGACGTATATTCCGCCCAAACCCACAGCTATAATGGGGCCAAAGACGGGGTCCTTTTTCGCCCCTATCATACACTCAAGTCCACCCTCGACCATCTCCTGGACGAGCACTCCCTTGATCTGGGCATCTTTGTCGAAGCGACGCGCGCGCTCGAGGAGCCTTCCATAGGCATTTCGCACCTCCTCCTCATCGCTGAGGCGAAGGGCAACGACACCGGCTTCGGTCTTGTGCAAAATCTGGGGAGAGATGACCTTTAAAGCCACGGGAAAACCGATGTCGTTGGCCGCAGAGAGCGCTTCTTCCAGGCTCAAACAGAGCTTCTCCCTGGTGATGGGGACCCCGTAATGGGCGAGGAGCAATTTGGAATCGTACTCCGTCAACTCCTCAGGCAGCGTCGAGAGAAAGGGGACAGAAGCTTCGATCGCGGGACGGATCGGCGTTCGGCCGGTCTGCCACTTGACCATCGAGGCCAGCGCAAAGGCGCACCTCCGCAGGCTACGATAGACCGGCAAGCCTGCAGCGTGGAGCTGTTTCAAAAACTGCCCTCCATGTTCCTCATCTATAAGCCAAGAACATAAGATAGGCTTGGAGGAACGACGAAAGGCCCTCTCCAGCTCGTCCGCCATCGCCTGCCCAGAGTTGCCCGTGATCATGGATATTATGCAGACTACGGCATCTGCCTCGCCGGAAGAGAGTGCAGAATCGAGGCACACAGGAAAACCTTCCGGTTCGTTTATGACCTGAGCGGTCATGTCAACGGGATTGACGGGCGATCCAAAGGGCGGAATGTGCGATGCTATGCGCTCCTGAATCTGCGGCGAAAAACGAGGCACATCGAGGCCAAGATCGGAGCATCGATCTGCCATGATTATGCCGGCGCCCCCGGACGTTGTTAGTATCGCCACCCTCTTGCCTTCCGGGCGCTGCGGCGCAGCGAAGGCAATGCCCAAGTCTATCATGTCTTCCACGTCATCGAGCTCTATCGCCCCATATTGCCGCAAAACCGCCTCCCACACAGCCCTGTCCCCGGCAACGGCTGCGGTGTGGCTCTTCGCCGCAGCCTGCGCTGAAGGACTTTTGCCGGCCTTCAGCACTGCCACGGGGATCTCCTTCTCCTTGGCGGTCCGCAATAGCTCCAGAAAACGCTCTCCGTCGTTCAAGCCTTCCAGATAAATGAGCAGGAGGCGCACTTCCGGGTCTCTTAGAAAGTGCATGCCGAAATCCACCACGTCCAGATCCGCCTGGTTGCCAGTCGTCACGACGTAACGGAAGCCGACCCCTCCATCTACAGCGAGCGAATACGACGAAAATCCGAAGGCGCCGCTCTGGGACACATATGCCACCGGACCCTTACAAGGCCTGTCGCTGTCGAGGGAGGCAGAAAAGCTCAAAGGGATGCCCCGTGCGAGGTTTGCAAGCCCCTGGCAATTGGGCCCCACTATTCGCACGCCGCCTCTCCTGGCGAGCTCGATCACCCGCTCCTGAGAAGTCGCGTCGCCGCTCTCGGCAAAGCCGGAGGAAAAGATTACCACGAAGGGAACGCGCCGCGCCGCGCACTGCTCGATCACCTCAGGCACAAGGGAGGAGCGAACGGCGATCAAAACCACATCTGGAGTCTCCGGCAAGGATGAAACATCGGGGAAACACGGAAGGCCATGGAGAGATTCATATTTCGGATTGACGGGGTAAATGCTCCCGTCGAATTTATATCGCAGCAGCAGCTTCAAAGGCCTGCCTGAGATGCTGTCCAAATTGGACGAAGCCCCAACTACTGCTACGCTCTTAGGGCAAAGCAACGCGTTAAGGTCTTGCGGCACGGCTTTCCCTCCTCGCTCAAGA